>Ga0209722_1002875_pt1 | contig 12683 bp, 13 predicted proteins | sample BioC12SIPDNA_2_FD_185745 | JGI IMG/M metagenome (GOLD analysis project Ga0209722, IMG submission 185745) | Anaerobic biogas reactor microbial communites from Washington, USA - Biogas_R1_A C12 SIP DNA (SPAdes) (version 2) | ecosystem: Engineered > Bioreactor > Anaerobic > Unclassified | place... | reverse complement strand
CGCGGCGACGGCGCTGATCGAAATGCCGTACTCCACGATGATGAACAGGTCCACATCCACCTTTTCGCCGTTCTGCCGGACCTTGACGCCCCGGCCGAGGTTTTCGCGGCCCATCAGCTGTACGATTCCGTCGGTCGACCGCTTGGAGGCCATGCCCACGATCCCGTAGCAATCCAGCGCGGCATAGCCCGCGACGCGCACGATCACCTCGTCGTTGACCGTGACGAGTCCCAGCTCCGTTTTGAACTTGCAATCCATATGATAACCTCCCCCGAAGGATTCGCCGAATTCCGCTCTCGCTCGCCTTAGTATAGCGGTTTTTCCTCGAACTTGCAAGGGCATCGGCGTTAAACGCTTTCGCTGCGGGCTCCCGCGGCCATTTTTTTACAATTCCGGGTTCATTTTGCCCGGTTCACGAACTTTTACATGCACAGACCCTTGTTTTTTCCTGCCTGCGGTGCTATAATTGTACTGTTTTGAATGCCCGAATCGCCTTGAAGGAGGTGTAATCAAAAATGGGAAAGTTTTGTGAGGTCTGCCAGAAGGGCGTAAAGTACGGCAACAACGTCAGCCACTCGAACCGGAAGACGCGCCGCACATGGGCCCCGAACACGCAGAAAGTCCGCGTGATCGTCGACGGCACGCCCCGGCGCATGTCCGTTTGCACGCGCTGCCTGCGCAGCAACAAGGTGGAGCGCGCTCTGTAATAAAAGCATACTCCGGAAAAATCCGAAGGTTTTTTGCCTTCGGATTTTTTTATGCCCGGGGCCGGTATGTACGTCAGCTGAAGCGCCAGAGCAGGAAGCCCACGCTGATCAGAAGGATCGACAGCACGCTCGTCCACAGCCAGTACGGCACGCACAGCATCAAAAGCAGCACGCCGACGAGCATCAGCACGATGCCGATCGGCCTCGCGTACCGGTTCTTCCCCCGCCCCGAGTTGTTTTTGCACGCCTTGTTCACGCGATCGCCCCCCGTCTATACTATGCGGGGACGCGGCGATGCGTTTCCTCAATTACCGATGAATTTCCAGCCAGTCTCTGCGGATGCGGTCGATGAACGCCTTCGCGTCGGGCGCGGCGAACAGCGCGCTGCCGGCGACGACGACCTCGGCGCCCTTCTCCATCATCATGCGCGCGGTCTCGAGGTTCACGCCGCCGTCGACCTCCAGCAGCGCCTTCGAGCCCGCGCGGTCGAGCATCTCGCGCACCTCGCGGATCTTCGGCAGGCACTCGGGGATCATCTTCTGGCCGCCGAAGCCGGGGTTGACCGTCATCACGAGCACCAAATCGACGCTCGGAAGCAGGTAGCGCAGGCAGTCCGGCGACGTGCCGGGGTTCAGCGCGACGCCGGCGAGGCAGCCCATCTCGCGGATCATCGACAGCGTGCGGTGGATGTGCCCGCCCGCCTCCGGGTGGATCGTGATGATCCTCGCGCCCGCGCGCGCGAAATCGGCGACGCAGGTGTGCGGGTGCTCGACCATCAGGTGCGCGTCGATGGGCAGCGGCCCCCTCGCCGCCCACTCGAGGATCGCCGGCCCGAACGACAGGTTCGGCACGAACGTCCCGTCCATCACGTCAAAATGCAGGTAGTCCGCGCCCGCCGCGGCCATGCGCTCGATCTCCGCGCCCATGACGCGGAAATCCGCGGACAAGAGCGACGGTCCGACCTTAACCATAGCGATCCCTCCAACGCAACTTCATTTCCTCCAAGAGCGCCCGATAGCGCCCGTAGCGGTTTTTGTCGATCTCGCCCTCGTCAACCGCCCGGCGCGCGGCGCACCGGGGCTCCGAATCGTGGTAGCAGGGCGAGAAGAAGCACTTGCCCTCGTGCGGAGCGAACTCGGGATACGAATCCTTGAGCAGCACCGGGTCCAGAAGCTCCGTCTCGAACAGGCTGAAGCCCGGCGTGTCGAGCGCCATGCCGCCGCCCGGGACGGGGATCAGGCTCACGTGGCGCGTCGTGTGCCTGCCGCGCTCGATCCTCCGCGAAACGTCGCCGGTCTCGAGCGAGAATCCGTGCAGCGCGTTGAGCAGCGTCGACTTTCCCGCTCCGGACTGCCCCGCGAGCGCGTGCACCCTGCCGACGAGCGCCTCCCGGAGCATATCAACGCCCTCGCCCGAGCGCGCGGACACCGCGAAGGGCGTGACCTCCGCGCCGCGGTATTGATGGAGAATCTCCTCGGCGGCGTCCGGGTTCAGGTCGCGCTTGTTGACGACCAGTATCGGCGCGATCCCGCCGCGCCGCGCGGCGATCAGGAGCCGATCCGCCATCAAAAGGTCCGGGCTCGGCGCGGCCGCCGCGACGACGATCACGACCGCATCGATGTTCGCGACCGGCGGGCGATGGAGCGCGTTTTCGCGCGGCAGCACGGCCTTCAGCCAGCCGTCCTCGCCGCTCGCGCCCGGCTCGAATTCGACGCGATCCCCCACCATCGGCGTAACGCGCGCCCGGCGAAGCTTCGCCTGCGCGCGCAGTTCATGCGTATTTCCGTCCGCGTCGAGCGCGTAGTAGAACCCGCCGACGCCCCTGGTCACGATTCCGCGCAAAAAACCATCCCTTCTTTGTCACTCAAACATCACCTTTGTCTCGGCCATCAGCACGCCGTCCAGATACTCGCGCAGCGTATGCAGCCCCTGCTCGGTGCTCGATAGCTCGATCCTGTGCGTGCCCTTGTCGAGCGTGCCGACGTAGCCGTCGAACTCCCGGCCGGACGGCGAGGTCAGCTCCAGCCGCACCTCGATCTGGTCGAGCGGCACGACCATCGTGTAGCTCGCCGCCGGATAGTACATGGTCTCGCGCGACTGGCTGATCGTCAGCGTGATGCCGCTGCCGACGGCGACCGGGGCGTCGGGCGCGATCGACTGCGCGATGACCGTGCCCGCCGGCGCGTCCGCCGAATAGCCCTCCTGGACTTCCTGAACGATCAGCCCGTTCGCCTCGGCGAGCGCCTTCGCGCCCTCGAGCGTCAGCCCGGTCAGGGTCGGCATCTTGACGGTCTCGGCGCTTACGATCAGCTGCACGTCCGTCTCGCGCGTGATCCAGCCCGGCTCCGGCATCTGCCCGGCGACCGCGCCGGGGGGCTGGTCGCTCGCGACGTAGCCGAGCGAAATCCTCTCCTCCGGAACGCCGAGCTCGATGAGCGCATTCCTCGCGTCGTCGAGCGTCCGGCCGCGCATGTCCTCGAAGAACACCCACTGGCTGCCGGCGCTGACCGTCAGGAGGATGCCGGTGCCCTGCTTCCTGCGCGAGCCCGCGGCGACCGACTGGCGGATCACCTGACCCTTCGGCGCGTCCTCGCTGTAGGCGTACTCGGCGCTCGGCTTGAAGCCCGCGTCCTCGAGCGCCGCGACCGCGAGCTGCCAGTCCGTCCCGACCGCCTGCGGCACGGCGTTGACGCGGTAGACCGCGAGGAAATACCACAATACCGCGGCGATGACCGCGAGCCCGACCGCCGCCGCGCTGATGCGCGACATCAGCCTCAGCCGCTTCTTGCGCTTCAGGAGGAGCCGCCGCTTCTGCTCGCGGAGCTTCTCCTGCTCCTCCTTCGTAAGCGGATAGGTGACGAACCCGCCCTTCGGCCGGGTCAGCGCCTTCCGGAGGTCGCCGGCGAACTCCGCCGCGGTCTGGTACCGCTTGTCGGCGTCCTTCGAGAGCGCGCGCCCGACGACCTCGTCGAGGCCGCGCGAGATCGAGCCGTTCAGGGACCGCATCGAGCGCGGCTCCTCGCTCACGTGTTTGAGCGCGACCGACACCGCCGTGTCGCCGTCGAAGGGCACCTCGCCGGTCAGCATCTCGTAGAGCACGACGCCCATCGAGTACAAATCGCTCTTTTCGTCCGCGACCTCGCCGGACGCCTGCTCGGGCGAGAAGTAGTGGACGCTTCCGAGCGCCGAGTTCTGCTTGTCGTCGATGCGCGTCGTCTGCGCGGTCTTGAGCCGCGCGATGCCGAAGTCGGCGACCTTGACGGTGCCCTTCTGGTCGACCAGGATGTTCTGCGGCTTGATGTCCCGGTGGACGATGCCGTTCTTGTGCGCGTGGTCGACCGCGGCGAGCGTCCGAATCGCCATGCGCACGGCCTGGTCTGCCGGAATCCTCCCCTGCTGCCGGATCAGGTCCTTGAGCGTCTTGCCGTCGATGTACTCCATCACGATGTAGCGGAGGTTGTCCTCCTTGCCGACGTCGAGCAGGTTCACGATGTTCTCGTGCGACATCTTCGCGGCGGCCTCGGCCTCGCGGCTGAAGCGGCGCACGAACTCCTGATCCTGCTCGAACTCCGGGCGCAGCACCTTGATCGCGACCATCCGGCTGCTCTGCCGGTCCCACGCGCGGTAGACGACCGCCATGCCGCCGGTTCCGACGACGGCCTGCACCTCGTACCGCCCGGCGATGACGCGCCCGATCATTTCGGCGCCTCCTCAAAGGGAACAAGCAGCGCGGTGATGTTGTCGTGCCCGCCACGGTGCAGAGCGCGCTCGATCAGGGTGTGCAGCTTGTCCTCAAGGCGCATGCCGGAGAGCAAGATGTCCAGCATGTCGCGCTCGGTGAGCATGTTCGAGAGCCCGTCGGAGCACAAAAGAAACAGGTCGCCCGGCAGCATGTCGAGCCGGAGGATGTCGGGCTCGACGCGCTCGTTCGTGCCGAGCGCGCGCGTGATGTAATTGCGCTTCGGGTGCGTGAGCGCCTCGCTCGGCGTGATGAGGCCGCTCAGGACCATCTCCTCGACGAGCGTGTGGTCGGTCGTGACCTGCAGTATCGCGCGGTTGCGGACCAGATACGCGCGGCTGTCGCCGACCTGCGCGATGTGCGCGGTCTTCCCGTCCATGTAGAGCGCGGTGAGCGTCGTGCCCATGCCCGCGCACTCCTCTTTCTCGCGGGAGACCTTGAGAATCTCCGCGTTCGCGCGCTCGACCGCGCGCTTTAGCGCCTCCTCGGGCGGGAGCGCGCTTCCGGTCAATTCCTCCTCGAGCGCCCGGATCGCGAGCGCGCTCGCGACCTCGCCGGCGTTGTGCCCGCCCATGCCGTCGGCCACCGCGCAGAACCGCTCGCCCGGCTTCGGGGCGTAAAAGCTGTCCTCGTTGATCGGTCGGACGCGGCCGATGTCGGTGGCGGCGTATACGCGCATGGCACATCCCTCGCTTTGGTGAATTACCGGTCTTTGTCGAGCGCGCTGCGGCGGAGCTGGCCGCACGCGCCCTCGATGTCGGCGCCCATCTCGCGGCGGATCGTCGCCGAGATATGGCGAAGCTCAAGCCTATTCAAAAACGCCTCGGCCTCGCGCCGACCGGGGGGCATAAGCTCGCGCTCCCTGACGCCGTTTAACGGAATCAGGTTCACGTGGCACTGCAGCCCGCGGAGAAGCTGCGCAAGCTCGTCGGCGTGCCGAAGCTCGCAGTTCATGCCCCTGACCAGCGCGTACTCGAAGATCGCGCGCCGTCCGGTCTTTTCGACGTACTCGCGCGCGGCGGAGACGACCTCGGCGATCGGGTACGCGTTCGCGATGGGCATCAGCTTCCTGCGTATCTCGTCGTTGGGCGCGTGCAGCGACACCGACAGCGTGACCGGCAGCCCCTCCCCCGCGAACCTTCGCATCTGCGGAACCAGCCCGCAGGTCGAGAGCGAGACGTTGCGAAGCGACAGGTTCATCCGCTCCGGCGCGTTCAGAAGCCGCAGGAACTTGACGGTGTTTTCGTAGTTGTCGAGCGGCTCGCCGCTCCCCATCAAGACGACGTTGTGGACCTTGCGCCCATCCGCCTCGATGTGCCGGTTCGCGCAGGCGACCTGGCCTAACATCTCGCCGGGCGACAGGTTCCTGGCGCAGCCGCCGATCGTCGAGGCGCAGAAGCGGCAGCCCATCCGGCAGCCGACCTGCGTCGAGAGGCACAGCGTGTCGCCGTGGTGGTAGCGCATCAGCACGCCCTCGATGATGTTCCCGTCCGGCAGCGCGTACAGGAATTTCTCGGTGTCGTCGACCTCCGAGCGCCGTACCTCGCGCACGGACACCGGGTTCGCGACCGCGATCTCGGACATCTGTTCGCGGAGCTTCGCCTGGAGGTTCGTCATCTCCGGAATCTGCCGCCCGCGGGAAAGCCACTCTCCGACCTGCCTTGCGCGGAACGCGCTCTTGTCGAGCGGCGCGAGGAATTCCCGAAGCTCCGACTGCGTGAGCGACAAAAGCTCGACCATCTCAGGCGCCCTTTCTCAGCATCCGCGCGATGAAAAAGCCCTCGATGCCGTCGAGGTGGCTGAAGAACTGCGCCATGCCGCCCTTCGAGCGCGCGCGGAGCGGCTCGGGGAGGTACGAATTGTCCTCGACCAATGCGAACTCCGGGTGCTTTTCGAGGAACGCGCGTACCTGCTGCTCGTTCTCCTCCGGCAAGATCGTGCAGGTCGAGTAGACGAGCAGCCCGCCGACCTTCACAAACGCCGCGCAGTTTTCGAGGATTTCGCGCTGCAGGACGATCAGCTGCTCGATCGACTCGTCGGTCAGCCGGTACTTGATGTCCGGCTTGTCCGCGAGCACGCCGAGCCCCGAGCACGGCGCGTCGACGAGCACGGCGTCCATCAGCAATTCGAAGTCCTCGCAGGGCTTCCGCGCGTCGCGGACGGCCGGGCGCAGGCTGTCGAGCTTCAGCCGCCGCTTCGCCGCGCGGATCATCTCGACGCGGTGCTCGTGCACGTCCCACGCGTACACGCGGCCGACGTCGCCCATCATCTCGGCGATCAGCGCGCTCTTGCCGCCGGGCGCCGCGCACGCGTCGAGCGCGTTCATGCCGGGCTTCGCGGCGGTCGCATAGGCGGCGAGCATCGAGCTCTCGCCCTGGATCGAGTAATAGCCGTTGCGGAAGCCGTCGAGCCGCGCCAAGTTGCCCGCCGTCTGGCAGATGTACGCGCCGGGCACGATTCCGCGCTCCCACTTGACCCCGTGCGTATTCAGGTAGTTTTCGAACGCTTCCTGCGTGGTCTTCAGGCGGTTGAAGCGGATCGTCTGCGCCGGGCGCGGGCGGTCGGCCATGATGTCCTCGGCCATGTCCTCGCCGAACGCGGCGATCAGGCGCTTTGCGAGGTTCGGCGCGACCGAGTGGCGGATCGCGATGTCGTCGATCTCCGGGAGCTCGCCGTCGTCGCGCGCGCGGATCAGGCTGCGGAGGATGCCGTTCGTCAGCCCCGACAGCCCGTCGCGGCCGGCCGCGCGCACCTGCTTCACGGCCTCGTCGACCGCCGCGTGGTCGGGGATGCGGTCCATCAGCAAAAGCTGCGCCGCCGCGATGTGCAATATGTCCTCGACGACCGGGTCGGGCCGCTCGGTCCAGAACTGCGAAAGCATGTGGTCGAGCAAAATGCGGTTCTCGACCGCGGTGAAGAACAGGCTGGCCGCCAGCCGCTTGTCGTCCGCGGCGAGCGGGGCGACGAGCAGCTGGCGGTCGAGCGCCGCCGACGCGTACGCGCCGCTCCGGACGACGTCCGCGAGCGCCAGCCGCGCCACGTCGCGCGCGGTTGCTCTATTATTTCGGGGTGCGGCGGTTTTTCGTCTTTCCATTATACTCCCTCGCCGAGCCGCGTTCCGGGCTCGATCGGTCTTCCCATCAGATACGCCTTTGCGCTCATCCTCTTCGCGTTCGGGGCCTGCATCTCGAGGACCTCGAGCGCGCCCTCGCCGCACGCGACGACGAGCCCGTCCCTCGCGGAGGCCCGGAGCACCGCCCCCGGCACGCCGTTTCCCTCGACGGGTCTCGCCAGATACAGCTTGAACGGGCCCGCGCACGCGATCGGCCACGGGTTCAGCCCGCGGACTTGGCGCGCGATCTCCTCCGCCGGGCGCGTCCAGTCTATGATGCCCATTTCCTTCTTGAGCATCGGCTGGTGCGTGGCTTCTTCGGGGTTCTGCTTCCTCGGCGCGATCTCGCCGCGGAGGTATTTGTCGAGCGTTTCGATCAGCAGCTCCGCGCCGAGCTCCGACAGCCGCTCGGTCAGTTCGCCCGCGGTCTCCATCTCGCCGATCTCGGTCTCGCGCGAGAGCAGCATGTCGCCGGTGTCGATGCCCGCGTCGGTCAGCATCGTCGTGACGCCGGTCTTCGTCTCGCCGTTCAATATGCACCAGTTGATCGGCGCCGCGCCGCGGTACTTCGGCAAGAGCGACGCGTGCACGTTGACCGTGCCCCATTTCGGGACGTCCAACAGCGCCTGCGACAGTATCTGCCCGAACGCCGCGGTCACGCAGAGATCGGGCGCGAGATTCTTCAAACATTCAAGCCCGTCGGGTCTGCGAATCCTCTCAAACTGGAACACAGGCACGCCGCGGGACAGCGCGAACTCCTTGACCGGGCACATCGCGACCCTGTGGCCGCGCCCGGCCGGGCGGTCCGGCTGCGTGAACGCGCCGACGACGCCGTATCCGGCGTCCAACAGCGCGCGGAGCGGCGGCACGGCGAACTGCGGAGTGCCCATGAACGCGATCCTCATTGCGCCGCATCCTCCCGGAGTTCCTCGGTCACGTCCTCGATCATCTTGTCCGTATACAGTATGCCGTCGAGGTGGTCGAGCTCGTGGCTGATCGCGATCGAGAGGTAGCCCTCGCCCTTGAGCTCGATCGGCTTCCCCTCGCGGTCGAACGCCTTGACGGAGACGCGCTCGGGGCGCTTCACGGTGCCGCGGCGTCCGGGAACCGACAGGCAGCCCTCGGCGTTGATCATCTCGCCCTCGCTCTCGACGATCTCGGGGTTGATCAACTCGATCAGCCCTTCGCCGACGTCGATCACGACGCAACGCTTCAATACCCCCACCTGCACCGCCGCGAGCCCCGCGCCGTCGGCGTCGTACATCGTGTCGGCCATGTCGTCCAAGAGCGTCCACAGCCGCTTGTCGAATTTCTCCACCGGCCGGGACCGCTTGCGCAACAGCTCGTCCCTGCCCTTTTCCAGTATCCTGCGCGTCGCCATACTTCTTTCTCCTACAACGAATTGGCCGGGTTGACTTCCAGCTCCGCGCGCGCGCCGCTCTGCGCGTCCGCGAGGCGCTGCATCCTCGCGGTAATCGCGTGGACGTCGGCCTTGAAATACAATTTCAGAAACACCTGGTAGCGGTACTCGCCGCGAAGCCGCTTGACAGGGCAGTCGCGCTGCCGGAATTTTACGACGTCCGGCATGTGCCCGCCCGCTTCGAGGAACGCCGCGAGCTCAACTGCCGCGCGCTCGGACGCCGATTTCGCCGCGTCCTCGTCCGGGGACGAGAACACGATGCGCGCGATGACCGTGAACGGCGGGTACAGCGCGCTCTTGCGGTAGGCGCTCTCGCGCAGATAGAACGCGCGAAAGTCCTGGCTCGCGGCGAGCTTGATGCCGTAGTGGTCGGGCTCGTACGTCTGCAGAATCACCTTGCCGGCGTGCTCGGCGCGCCCGGCGCGGCCCGCCATCTGCGTGATCAATTGAAACGTGCGCTCGACGCTTCGATAGTCCGGCAGGTTCAGCGACATATCCGCCGCGACGACGCCGACGAGCGTCACCTCCGGGAAATCGAGCCCCTTCGCGATCATCTGCGTGCCGACGAGCACGTCCGCCTCGCCTTCCCGGAACGAATCGAGGATCTTGCGGTGCGCGTCCTTGCCGCGGGTCGTGTCGAGGTCCATCCGGAGGCACTTCGCGTCCGGGAACTGGCGCGCGACCTCCTCGACGACCTGCTCGGTGCCGACGCCGAAGAACTTGATGTAGCGGCTGCCGCACTTAGGGCAGGCGGTCGGAACCGGCGACTCGCGGCCGCAGTAGTGGCACTTGAGCGCGCCGTCGTGCTGGTGGTAGGTGAGCGACACGTCGCACTGGTCGCAGCGCGCGACGTAGCCGCACTTCCGGCACGAGACGAAGCTCGAGTGGCCCCGGCGGTTGATGAAGAGCATCGCCTGCCGCCCGGCGTCGATGCACAGCCGCAGCTCCTCCGACAACCGCGCGCTCAAAATCGAGCGGTTGCCGCGCTCGAACTCGCGGCGCATGTCGACGACCTCGATCCCGGGGAGCGGCCGCCCGGTCACGCGCTCGGGAAGCTCGATCAGCGTCAGCCGGTTCTCCGGCCGAACGCCCGGCATCGCGCGCATATAGCTCGCGACCGACGGCGTCGCGCTGCCGAGCACGAGCACCGCCCCGGCCGCCTCCGCGCGCCTCTGCGCGACCTCGCGCGCGTCGTAGCGCGGCCTGCGGTCGGACTGGTAGCTCCCCTCGTGCTCCTCGTCGACGACGATCGCTCCGAGGTTTTTGACCGGCGCGAACGCCGCCGAGCGCGCGCCGACGACCACGCGCGCGGCGCCGGAGCGAATCCTGCGCCACTCGTCGAAGCGTTCGCCGGCGGAGAGCCCCGAATGCAGCACCGCCGCGTCCGCCCCGAACCTCTGGTGAAACCAGCGCACCATCTGCGGCGTCAGCGCGATCTCGGGCACGAGCACGATCGCGGTCTTTTTGAGCTCCAGCGCGCGGCGCACGAGCCGTATGTAGACCTCGGTCTTGCCCGAGCCGGTGACGCCGTGCAGCAGGAATCTGCCGCCGCCGCTTTCGAGCGCCCCGGTCAGCTCCCGGACGGCGCGGGCCTGGCGGCGCGTCAACTCCGGGTCCGGCAGCGGCGCGCCCCGAAGCTGCGCGGGCGCTCGGCGCTGCTCCTGCTCGTAGATTTCGACGACGCCCTTTTTGACGAGCGCCGAGAGCGCCGACGGGTTCAGCGAAGCGGTTTCGAGATCGCCGGATTTCAGCGCGTCGACGATCTCCCTCTGCCGCTCGCCGCGCACCGGCGCGTCCGGAAGCAGCAATTTCGCCATCCTGCGCCGCTTCTCGCGCACGCGCCCGCCGCGCATCTCGGAGGGCAGCATCAATCGAAGCGCCTCGACGAGGTTGCAGTTGTACTTCTCCCGCATCCAGTCGGCGAGCGAAATCATCTCCTCGGGCAGCGCGTCCTCCGGAAAGCGCACGCGGGAGATCGGCTTCACGCGCGCGGGGTCGAGCGCGGTTTCGTCCGACAGCCCGACGACGAAGCCGTCCACGCGCCGCGGCCCGAACGGGACCTCGACCTGCTGGCCGACTTCGATTTCGAGGCCCTCGGGAACGGAATAGGTGAACACGTGGTCCAGCGCGTCGGACGCGAGGTCCACGATGACGTCCGCGTACATCAGAACATCTCCGCGATGCGGCTCAAAATGGCCTCGGCGATCTCCCGCTTGCCGCTCAAAGGGATCTCTCGCGCGTCCGCGCGGGAGAACAGCGTGACGGCGTTCGTGTCGGACTGGAAGCCCGCGCCGGGCCTCGTCACGTCGTTGGCGACGACGAGGTCGGCGTTCTTCTTCTCGAGCTTCTTCAAGGCGTTTCGCCGGAGGTCGTCCGTCTCCGCCGCGAACGCGACGAGTATCTGCCCCGGGCGCTTGCGCTCGCCGAGCGTGGACGCGATGTCGGTCGTGTTCTCGAGCTCGAGCGTCATCCCCGCGCCGCTCTTCTTGATCTTCGTGGGCGACACGCTCTTGGGCCGGAAGTCCGCCGGAGCCGCGGCCTGGATCACGATGTCCGCGGTCTCGGCCGCCCGAAGCACGCGCTCGCAGAGCTCGGCCGCGCTCGTGATCGAAACATACTCGACGCCCTCGGGCGCGCGGAGCGTCACCGGGCCCGAGATCAAAATGACCTCGGCGCCGCGGTCGCGCGCGGCCTCGGCGAGGGCGAAGCCCATCTTTCCGGACGAGCGGTTCGAGAGGAAGCGCACGGGGTCGAGCATCTCGCGGGTAGGCCCCGCGGTCACGAGCACGCGCTTTCCCTCGAAGTCGCGCAGCGGGTTTAAAATCTTCTCGATCGCTCCGACGATGTCCTCCGGCTCCTCCATGCGGCCGACGTCGTCGTCTCCGCAGGCGAGCTTGCCGCGCGCGGGGCCGATAAAGCGCACGCCCCAGCGCGAGAGCGTCTCGACGTTTCTCTGGTTCGCGCGGCAGTTCCACATCGCGGTGTTCATCGCCGGCGCGAGCAGGATCGGGCAGCGCAGAGCCATCATCGCGGTCGACAAAAGGTCGTCGGCGATGCCGTTTGCGAACTTGCCGAGGCAGCTCGCGGTCGCGGGCGCAACGACGAACAGGTCGGCCCATTTCGCCAGCGATATGTGCGCCATGTTGTCGCGCGGGGCGAACAGGTCGAGGCTGACGGGGTAGCCGCTCAGGGTCTCCAACGTCAGCGGCGCGATGAACTCCGTCGCGTGCGCGGTCATCACGACGCGCACCTGGGCGCCGCGCTTTTTGAGAAGCCCGATCAGCTCCGCGGCGCGGTAGGCGGCGATGCCCCCGGTGACGCCCAGCGCGATTTTCCTGTCGGACAGCATGCCGTCGCCCTCCAACCGTCTGTCATTCGAATTCGTCGGATATGCCGCGCGTGTAGTTGATGAGGCCTCTGTTGATCTCCTCGATCGCGATCGAGAGCGGCTTCGTCTCGCGCGTGTCGATCAGCGGAAGCCCTCCCGCGATCAATTCCCGCGCGCGCTTCGAGGCCTCGACGGCGAGCGTGTAGCGGCAGTCTACCTTTTCCAACAGTTCTCCGATGGGCGGTTCGATCATCATACGGGGTTCCTCCTTACTCTCTTTTGAGCGACTGGGACAGCGCGTTCAGAAAGCGCATGCTGTGCTTTGTTTTGAGCCGCATCGCGGTGATGATGGCATAGGCCTGCTCGATCGCGCGGTC
>Ga0209722_1002849_pt1 | contig 12766 bp, 7 predicted proteins | sample BioC12SIPDNA_2_FD_185745 | JGI IMG/M metagenome (GOLD analysis project Ga0209722, IMG submission 185745) | Anaerobic biogas reactor microbial communites from Washington, USA - Biogas_R1_A C12 SIP DNA (SPAdes) (version 2) | ecosystem: Engineered > Bioreactor > Anaerobic > Unclassified | place... | reverse complement strand
TGCTTGCCAACTGGCCGGCGCCGATGTCGGCCGTCTGCCACTGTCCGGTCACGTTGCCGGTGGTCGCGACGTTGGAGAACTCGGCCGCCGTCGGGCTGGCCCCGGCGTTGTTGCTGACCAGCGCCAGACCGATGTAGACATCGTTGGCCATCGAGATGGTCAGCGTCGAGGCGGCGGCGTCGGCCGTGATGGGAACCCACGTGAGGCCGTCTTCGCTCCGTTCGGCTGTCAGGCTGTCGCCGGTACGCGTCAGTTTCACCCAGTAGGGCGCCACCAGACCGACCTCGTTGATGCTCAGCGATGCCTGATTTGTGGTCGGGCGATTCTGAAGGGCTACACCGTTGCCCGGTGTGACCACGACCATGGCGTGCTTGGAGCCGGGGTCGAGGCTCTCGCGGATCATCACGCCGCCCTTGGCCCAGGCGCTGGTGTTGACGATGCTGTCGACGCGGGCGACGATGGAGCCGTTGCCGCTGAGGCGTTTGTACGCCAAGCGGAAGGCATCGGCGCTATCCCAGATGTCGCCGCCGGTGCTGCCCATGAGGATCGACCCATCGGCCCGCTCGAAGAAGACCGGGGGATTGCCGCGAAGATGGAGCACGAGCGTATCGGCGCCGTTGCCGGTCCAGTCCTGCGGCGTGTCCCAGGTCCGCACGGCCTCGGAGTAGTACGGCGAGTCCGCGTTGTTGTAGGTCAGCGGCATCGACTGCTTGCCGCTGCGAACGATCGTCTTCTCGGCGAACGGGGTCTGGAGGTGGCCGACGGTCGAGCCGGTATTGTTGACCCAGCCGTCGAGCCAGGTATCAAAGATCGCTTCGCCGGCGTCGATGTCGTCGGTGTAGCTCTCGAAGCCCTCGATCAGGGCATACTCCTGCGTCGTATAGCTCCAGACCGGACCGGCCCAGAGCGAGTCATCGCCGACCTCGTCCACCCTCCAGTAGTAGGTGGCGCCGAATTCAAGCGTTGCCGGCGTAAAACTGGCCCCGGCGGCGTTGCCGGCAAGAGACAGGGCCTCCGGATCCGTACCGAGATAAACCTCGTGGGACGTCGCTTCCCGACCGGCGCGCCAAGCCAGAGCACTGGCGACCTCCACCTCCGTAGCGCCGTCGGCCGGCTGCGGCTGTCGCGCAGAGACGGGAACGTAGAAGAAGCGGACTTCGCTGAGCCCGTACTGAGGGATCGAGCCCCAGTTGCTGTTGGCGGTCAGACGAACGAACCTGGCCGCCACGCCCGCCAGGTCCACGGTCGTATTGTGGGCATATCCCGTCTTGGCCGTCGAGCGGGCGAACTGCACTTCGTCGAGTACGGTCCACTCGACGCCGTCGCTGGAGACCTCGATGGTCACATCCTTCAATCCGAACCCAAGCACCAGGTCGAACTCGACGTTGTAGTTCCAGACCCACATCTCGTGAAGCTTGAAGACCTGGTCGAACTCGTACTGAATATAGACGGGTTCGCCCCCAACGGGCAGCCCCAACCACATCTCGTCCGCACGAGTCGAGTGCGTGTCGGCGGCGTCCAGCCCGGAGCCGTTGATCGTGTTCTCCGGCCCTGACGTCTCCTCCGAGGTGGCGTTGCTTGTGGCGACGATGTTCTGGATCGGATAGGCGAACGGTTCGGTCGTAAAGTTCCAGACATCACCCTTGAAGATCGTAAAATCGGGGGCCGCATTGACCTCATCGATCCGCCAATAATAGGTGGTCCCAAACGCGAGCGGCTCGGGCGGATCGAAGGCCGTGGCCGTCTGGCTCTGGCTGACGAGCACACCCAGCGGATTGCTCCGACCGGCCATGTTGACGTCCTCGAACGACTCGCCCAGGTACACATCGTGCGTGACGGCGAACTTACCGGCCGACCAGCCGAGTACAACGTCACGGAGCACATCGCTCGCCTCTTTTTCGGGAACGGGATTCGCGGCCAATTCGGGTCCGCCGCCCAGCATGATCTCGATCAACTCCTTGGGCGTCAGACAGTGGTTGTACATTCGGACATCATCGATGCCACCGATCCAGTCGCAGCCCCAGCCGTCCGAGCCAATCAGAACGGGGGCGGGACTGCTGGTGATCGCGCCCATGGCTGTCGAATCGGTCTCCACTGCGTCGAGATAACATTTCAAGGTCTGGCCATCGTGGGTACAGGCAATGTGACACCATTCGTCCTTTTCCAGGTTCTGGCCGACGAAGGCCCACGCTCGGGGCGAAGTATTGAACGTGAACGCCATATAGGGTTGCGTCGCACCCCACCCGTATCGCACCTGGAAACTCCAACTGGGGTTGGCCGTGCTCAGTGCCTTGGCCATCGGCGCCGTTTCGGTGCCTTGGCCCTCCGGATCGTCGGCTCCCGGTCGGATCCACAATGCGATGGAAATCAGACTGGTGATGTCCAGACTCGCACCCGAACCGCAGTTGATGTAGTCTCCGCCGCCGCCGGCCGCACCGAGGCCGTGGAACTCCAGGGCCTTGCCGACGACGCCGGCGATCGGCGTGGGATTCCCGACAATGGTCCCGTCATTGCCGTTTCCGGATGAGTCCAGGATCGCACCGGCGCCCTCGTCCAGTTTCCAGTGCCCCACCAACTCCCCCATGGCCGCTCCCGTCAGCCCCAGCACACAGAGAACGGCCCACCAACAAACGAGTCTCTTGCCCATGATCTTCCTCCTTTCCAGAACCTTGTGCAACTGCTGCAACGCAATACACAAACACACCGATCCGCACCAGGGACCTCCGTCGGCGCAGACCGAGAGCTACCGGCCTCAGACTTCGATGGAAAAGATTGAGCGTGATCTGACGAACGGTGAAACAATGTCCATGACGGCCTCACTCCTGCCAGAACCATTCGACCGCACGATGACAGCCCGGCAGAATCCTGAGCAGCGGCCGTACCATACAGACACCATCCGCACACCCCGATCCTGCCTCATGCGGGACGAGACCCCGCTGGCACCGGGCGATGGACCTCCAAACACTCCTATGTTGTACCATATCCGGGGGCAGGGGGCAATGCTATTTCCTGGTGGGTTTTATCCGTGTCCATGGCCGCCTTGTCATGGCGAGCCTAGAGCGGCCGTGAGATGGCAAGAGGCGGTCCGGCTATGGCGGCGGGGTCTTGAACGGCCAGCCGTACTTCTCGAACCCGTCGAACTCGGTATCGGAATAATCCGCCTGGTTGTCGATGGTCTTCAAGCCGGACCGGACCTTCTCCACGTGGGCATCGACGAAAACCGCATTGACGGTGCCCCCATTCCAGTCGCTGCGCTTGGCGCCGTGGAAGGTCCCGAACCAGTCCCGACCGTCCGGGCAGAGGGCATTGTCGTTCAGCACGTTGCTGCAGCCCGGCCGCGTCCACATGTTCTCCTCGGAGAAAAAGAACACCTCGCTCTTGGCGCGGGGTGCCGTATCGGGTTCATCGCTTGCCTCCTTCTGCCCCAGCCGGGGCCCGTCAGCCAGCAATCTCGTCCCAAACACGCACAGACACGGAGACTGTGCAGACCTGGTTCTATCTCGGACCCCCTGTCTTCTGCAAACAGAATCCACGCGATTTCGCCGGGCGCCATGACCGTTGACAGGGACGGCAACGACCCGTAGGATGCGTACTTCGTTTTTTGGAGCTTTCAAGGACCCTTGCAATGGCAGACGAGAACAAGAAGAACTACCGCGATACGCTGAATTTGCCGCAGACGAGCTTTGCGATGAAGGCCAATCTCGTGCAGCGCGAGCCCCAGATGCGCAAGCGCTGGGCCCAGGAGAACATCTATACGCAGATTCGCGAGGCCCGGCTGGGCGCCCCGCTCTATATCCTGCACGACGGCCCGCCCTACGCCAACGGCGACATCCACATGGGCCACGTCATCAACAAGGTCCTCAAGGACTTCGTCGTCAAGTACAAGACGATGGTGGGCTTCGACGCCCCGTACATCCCCGGCTGGGACTGCCATGGACTGCCCATCGAGGCCAAGGTGATGACCGAACTGGGCGAGAAGGTCCGACAGATGAGCAAGACCGACGTCCGCCGGGACTGCATGAAGTACGCCGGCAAGTACGTCAAGCTCCAGGGCCGCCAGTTCCAGGACCTGGGCGTCTTCGGCGATTTCGAGAACCCCTATCTGACGTTCAAGCCCCAGTACGAAGCGGGCATCCTCGAAGTCTTCGCCACGCTGGTGGAGAAGGGCCTGGTCTACCGCCAGCTCAAGCCGATCCACTGGTCCGTGGGCTGCGAGACAGCGCTGGCCGAGGCGGAACTGGAGTACAAGGACATCGCCTCGCCCAGCATCTTCGTCAACTTCGGCGCGACCGAGGAGACCGTCGCCCGGCTGATCGAACTGGGTCTGGTCGCAGGCGAGCAGGCCAAAGACGCTGAAGTCGCTCTGATGATCTGGACGACCACGCCCTGGACGCTGGCGGCCAACCTGGCGGTGGCGGTCCATCCGCATCTCGAATACGCCAGCCTCTCCTATGAGAAGGACGGACGCAAGTGCGTCTCAATCGTCGCGGCCGATCGCATCGCGGCGGTTGTCGCGGCCGGCGCGCTGACCGAAGGCCAGTACAGCATCAGCGAGACAAAGGTCAAAGGCAGCGAACTCGAAGGGCTCCGCTATCGGCACCCGTTCGTCGAGATCAACCCGACCGACAAGGACGCCTACATGGTGATCCTCGCCGAATACGTGACCACCGAAGACGGCACAGGTCTCGTGCACACCGCGCCCGGCCACGGCCAAGAGGACTATGTCTCCGGCCAGCGGTACAACCTGGCCATCTACTCGCCTGTGAAAGACGACGGCTGCTATGACGAGACCGTCCCCGACTGGCTGCGCGGCAAGAACGTCCTGACCGTGGACAAACTGGTCAACGAGCGCCTGGCGCAACTGGGCCGGCTCTTCGCCCAGCGCGAGATCGTGCACAGCTACCCCCACTGCTGGCGGAGCAAGGGCCCGGTGATCTTCCGTGCGACTGAGCAGTGGTTCGTCGGCGTGGACAAAGAGTTGCCCGACACCGGGCGGAACCTCCGCGCGATGGCGATGGACGCTGTCGAGCAGGTCCGCTGGATTCCGGCGTGGGGCCAGAAGCGGATCGCGGGCATGCTCGAATCGCGGCCCGACTGGTGCATCAGCCGGCAGCGAAGCTGGGGTCTGCCGATCCCCGTCTTCGTCATGCCCGACGGGCAAACGCTGCTGACGAAGGAGTCGGTGATGGCGGTGGCCGCGCACGTCGGCGAGCACGGCTCCAATAGCTGGTTCACCAGTTCGCCTCGTGAGATTCTGGGCGACGATTTCGCGCTGCCGGAGGGGTTCGACCTCGACCAGCTCCAGAAAGAAGAGAACATCTTCGATGTGTGGTTCGAGTCGGGCTGTAGCTGGTACAGCGTCGCGGCGGCCGCCGGCTGGCCGGTGCCGGTCGATCTCTATCTCGAAGGCTCCGATCAGCATCGCGGCTGGTTCCAGCTTTCGCTGCTGCCGGCCCTGGGCGCCACGGGCAAGCCCCCTTTCAAGAGCGTCCTGACGCACGGCTTCACCGTCGACGAGAAGGGCATGAAGCAGTCCAAATCGCTGGGCAACTATGTCAATGCCCAGGACGAAATCACCAAGTACGGATCCGATATCCTCAGGCTGTGGGTCGCCAGCGTCAACTACCAGGAGGACGTCCGCTGCAACGACGAGCTGATCGGCCGCACCCAGGACGCCTATCGCAAGATCCGCAACACGTTGCGTTACCTGCTCGGCAACATCGACGGCTTCGAGCCGGCCCTCGACGCGATCGAATACGACCGCATGTTCGAGATCGACAAGTGGGCGATGTGTCAGTTGCAGAGACTGATCGCCGATGTCACCGAGTCCTACGAGAATTTCGTATTTCATCGCGCCTTCTCGCTGCTGTACAACTTCTGCACGGTCGAGATGAGCAGCATCTACATGGACGTGCTCAAGGACCGGATGTACTGCGACGCCTACGACAGCCTGAGCCGCCGCAGCGGGCAGACCGTGATGTACGAGATCCTCAGCGCACTCGTGCGGATGCTGGCGCCGATCCTGGCGCACACAGCCGAAGAGGCGTGGGAGGCGATGCCGTTCAAGCCTCAGGACTGCGCCAGCGTGCATCTGGCGAATATGCCGAAGGTCGATGCCACGATTGATTATGCCGGTCAACAGGCCAGGTGGCAGAAGATCATGACGCTGCGGGACGAGGTCCTGCGGGCGCTCGAAGGGCTCCGTCAGGACAAGACCATCGCCAGCAACCAGGAGGCAACCGTGACGATGCGATGCACCGACGAAGACGCAGCGGCGATCGAGGCCTTCGGCGTCGAGGCGTTCGCGGCCCTGTGCATCGTCAGCGAGGTGACGCTCGAACGATCCGCCGAAACGACCACCGTCGCCGCCGCCAGGAGCCCGCACGCCAAGTGCCAGCGCTGCTGGAACTACTGGCCCACCGTCGGCGCCGACGCCGCCCGTCCCGATCTCTGTCAGCGCTGCGCGACGGTCGTCGCTTCCGCGTAGACTGGAGGCTGGAGGCTGGAGACCGGAGAAAGAGCTACTGTTTGCGCAGGGCGCGGAGCAGGCCATTGAGCACCTTGGACGTCTCGGCGGCGAGGGCGGACACGGGCATCTGCTCGCGGCGGTCCAGATATCCCAGGCGGCTGGCGAGCGACACCTGGTACTCGAGTTCCCGCGCTGAGCCGTAGGCGATGTCCAGAAAGCGGAGGTAGTCGGACTGCGAATGGCGTGCGCAACCCTCGACGATGTTGGAAGCAACTGAGACCGCCGCACGCCTCAATTGTGCCGCCAAGCCAAACACTTCCTCTTTGGGGAATGCCTTCGTGGCCTTGTAGACACAGAGAGCCAATTGATCCGCCAGTTCAAACGCCCGCAACTTCGTGTGATCGCGCATTCTCACTCCCTCCGCGCCCCCCAGACCCATCAATCAGGCAAAACGAACGCCCTTGCCGCTCCCGTACCACGGCGTGAATACCCAAGCCCTCCCCCAGACTCACCTCCGGTCTGCAGTCTCCGGCCTCCAGCCTGTCACCCAAGCCCGTCCCGCCAGTCAATGTCCCGATTGGGTGCCACCGCGTCTGACACAGACCGGACCCACGCGCTCACTGCTCAGGCGATCGGGCCGTAGCGGGGGCCCAGGGTGGGGGCCAGTTCGTTGCCGAAGGCGAGCAGTTCCTGCCGCTCGGCGGCGGTCAGCGGCTTGTAGCGGCGGGCCAGTTCGACGTTCTGAATCGCCTGCTCCATGGTGAACGGCCCGATGTTGGCGACGTGCACGCCGTCGAGGTCCAGGGCATAGGCCAGCGCCTTGGGCATCAGCTCGGGCGGAGTGTTGCAGCCGACCCACCCCTTGCGGTGGTTGGGGAAGCCGCCCTTGATGCCGGCGTAGACTTTCATCGCCACCACGCCGACGTTGCGCTTGCGGCATTCGGGCAGCACCGTGCCTTCGAAATCGTAGATGTTGCGGTCGGCGTAGTTCATCACGTTCATCACGACGTCGATCTGATCGGTTTGGAGGATCTTGACGAACTGCGGCGGCCTCTCGTGGCCCGAGACGCCGATGAAGCGCGTCTTGCCCGCCTCCTTCTGCTTGAGCAGGTATTCGAGAATGCCGTCCTTGGCCAGGACCTTGTCGAGGTTCTTGTTGCCGATGTTGTGGATGTGTACGAGGTCCACGTGGTCGGTCTTGAGCGTCCGCAGGGATTCCTCGAACATCTGCTGTGCGCGCTGCCCCGAATCGGTCCAGCACTTGGTGACGAGGAACACCTTGTCGCGCCGCGTGGCGAGCACCTGGCCGAGGGCCTCCTCGGCGATGCCGTAGATGCGGGCGGTATCGACGTAGTTCACGCCGCGATCGATCACCTCGCTGAAGATCTTCACCGCCTCGCCCAGATCGCCACGGGCCTCGCCGATGGGCGCGGTGCCCAGGCCCAGGATCGTGACCTTCGCCCCCGTCCGGCCGAGCACCCGCGTGGGCAACTCCGACCCGCCGGACGCCGCTCGCCCCCCTGCCGCCCCCACCGCCAGGGCCGCCCCCGCCAGCGCCGTCTTGCGCAAGAACTCCCGACGACTGTAGTCTGCCCGCACGGAAACGCTGTGCCTGCTGTGCGATGAATGGTCTGCCATGGCCCACAGCCCCCTTTCTGCCTGTCCTTTCGTCGCGACAAGCGCCCTGCCCGGTTCGCCCCCATCCCTCGCCGACCCTCACCACCCTACCGCCTCGCAGCCCATTTGTCCAGACGCATCCACCTCGTATGCTGCATCTAAGGTTGCGGCGGATCGGGCAGGAGTTCGAAGGCGGCGGTGACGGGTTCGGGGATGCTGCGGGGCCGGCCGGTGGCGTGGTCGACGAAGACCCAGTCCGTCTGGCCCTGGGCGAGCGTGACATTGTCGGACGTTCGGATGAACCTGTAGCGGCGCAGCGAGCGGACCTTGCGAAAGCTCGCCACCCAGGTCGAGGCCTCGATCTCGTCGCCGGCGAAGGCGGGACTGAGATATTCGATCTTATGCGACCGCGCAACCCACGTGGCGCCGATCCGCTGCGTCACATCGGTGCATCCGGCGGCGTCGGCGTGCCGAACGGCGATGTCCTGCATCCACTGCACATACACCACGTTGTTGACGTGCCCGTTGGTGTCGATCGCCTCGGGGCCCACGATGAATCGATGTCGATAGATCGCCTGCATTCCAAATCCTTCTTAGCCGGCATATCGAGCGGCGATGACAGCCTAACACACCCGACACCGCGCGGCAATCGTCGGTTCCGTGCCGCCCCGACAGAACGACCTCGACAGATTGGCTTTGCACGCGATTGATTCGTATACTATAGATGGGTGGTCGGGAGATACCGCAGCCTGTGCCAGGACGGCAAATGGACGCGCCGCAGTGACGACGATGCAATCGAAGGAAGGGGAACACCATGGACACAGAGGGAATCATCGCCAGATTTGGCCGGGCCTTCAAGTACATCCTCGATCCCAACGCCGATCTGATGTCCCCATCACAGGCCGCTCGGCTCGCCGAGGCGGAGCGCCAACGCGATGAGCTCAAGGGCAAGCTCGATGCAAGCGAGAAGGCCTGCCGCGAGAAGGACACGCTGATCGCACAACTCCGCGAGCAACTGGCCGCCAAGGCCGAGCAGGCCCCGTCGGCTCCGGCTGCGAAGCCCCCATCGCCCCGTCGTCGCAGGAACACCAGGAAGACGCCGACCCAGGCCAAACCGGCCGAGACGCCCGATGCGCCCGCCAAACCCGCGCGGACCCGCAAGAGGAGCCGCCCGCGCAAGTCCGGGCCGAACACGGGACGCCCCCAGACCAAGGGCCGGCCCAAAGGTCCCGAAGATGGCCCCAAGGCCTGACCTCGACACATCGATTGTCCCATTCCCGCCCCCGGCGTGGTCTGACGCGATCGTTGCGCGTTTGTAGTGACCCGCCTGCGGCGGGTTATCCTGTTTGTAGTGACGCCGTGAGGCGTTAACCCTTCCGTGGTTGGGCAGGCCCTGACGGGCACACTACGAACAGCCTGCCATCCGCATCCGCCTATGGCGGATGAGGCTGCCACGGCAACCTGCCCAAAGACCCGCACACAAGGCGATCAGATTCCCCCTTGCCGCTTCCGGCCAGGCGGGCTATCATGGCCGTCAGCTTCGAGGGCCATCCTGATGAGGCCGGCGCAGTCCAATCATCCATAGGACACCGCACCGCTCGCCCGATCGCCACGCTTCGAGGCAGGAAACAATCCGTGCCAGTAATGGGAAGGGACCAACATGAAGAGCGTGACAACGAAAGCGCGTACCCGCCTGCCCAACGAGACCATCGGCCCGGGTCGGCGACAATTCCTCAAGACGGCGATGAAGGCCGGCGCCCTGCTGGCCCTGCCGCAGGTGATCCCCGGCAGCGCGCTGGGCAAGGCCGGCACCGTCGCGCCCAGCGAGCGCATCATCCTGGGCGCCATCGGCATCGGCGGTCGCGGCCGCTATGTCCTCGGCTGCTTCCTGCAGGACCCCGACCTGCACTGCGTGGCCGTCTGCGATGTGCGCGGCGACAACCGCCAGCGGGCCAAGGCGATGGTCGACGACCGTTACGGCAACCAGGATTGCGCCACGTACATCGATCTGCGAGAGATCCTGGCCCGCCGTGACATCGACGCGGTGCTGATCGCCACCGGCCCCAACTGGCATGCGACCGCCTCGACCATGGCGGCCAAGGCGGGCAAGGACGTCTACTGCGAGAAGCCCTGCACGAAGAACATCGCGCAGAGCCTGGCGCTGGCCGACGTCTTCCGGCGCACCGGCCGTGTCTTCCAGGCGGGCACGCAACGCCGCAGTCTGCCCAACTTCGCCTACGCGGTCGAGCTGGCCCACAGCGGACGGCTCGGCCAGCTTCAGACCCTCCACGCCCACCCCGGCGGACTGGGGACCTCGATGAGCGGCTGGCTGCCGGCCGAGGCCGCCCCGCCCCGCGACCAGGCGGACTGGGACCTGTACCTCGGGCCGGCCGCATGGCGACCCTACAACCGAAGGCTCCTGGACGGCTTCAACTTCGAAAAGGGCGGCGGCATGACCGGCGGCGGATGCCTCGAATGGGGCTCCCATTGCGTGGACCTGTGCCAGTGGGCCAACCAGGCCGACGACACGGCCCCCGTCGAGTACGAGCCGGTCAACGGTCAGTTGCACGCCCGCTACGCCAACGGCGTCAAGCTCGTGATGCGCAACGACGGCTGGCTGCCGCTGGGCTCGTGCCCGGTCCGGTTCGAAGGCACCACCGGCTGGGTGGAGACCGGCGACGACGCCGAGTTCGGCGCCAGCTCGCCCGACCTGCTGACACGCCGCGGCGCCAAGATCCCCGGCTATCCGGCGGACTTCCACGTGCGCGACTTCGTCGATTGCGTCAGAACGCGGGCCCAGACCCGGGCCAACGCCGACTGCGCCTGCTGGGCCCATATCGCCTGCCACGCCGCCAATATCGCACTGTATCTCAATCGCAAGGTCACGTTCGACCCGAAGACGTGCGAATTCATCGGCGACGAGCAGGCCAACCGGCTGCGCTCCGAGGCATTGCGCGAACCGTGGCGGATCTGACGTCCGACCTTCTTCCGAGAGTCCACCTGAACTGTGAGGATCATCATGAACGTTTCGAAGAGACATGTCACGTGGTTCGTTCTGCTGGTGGCGACGGCCGTCTCGGCCGTGGCGACCGGCCAGGATCAAGCGGCAGCCGAGGCCAAGCAGCGCGAGCTGCTCGCCGTGCTGCAATCCAATGCACCCAAGGCCGAGAAGGCCATCCCCTGCAAGCAACTGGCCATCTACGGCACGGACGAGGCCGTGCCCACCCTGATGGGCCTGCTGGCCGACGAGGAGCTGGCGTCGTGGGCGCGGATCGCGCTGGAAGCGATCCCCGGCCCGGCCGCCGATGAGGCGCTGCGCGACGCGATGGGCACGCTGCAGGGCCGCCTGCTGGTCGGCACGATCAACTCGATCGGCGTCCGTCGCGATGCCCGGGCCGTCGATGGACTTATCAAGAAGCTCAACGACGCCGACGCCGACGTCGCATCGGCCGCCGCCGTGGCCCTGGGCCATATCGGCGGCGATCGGGCCGCTGCGGCCCTGGCGCAGGCCCTGACCAGGGCCCCCGCCGCCATTCGTTCGGCGGTGGCCGAAGGCTGCATCCTCTGTGCCGAGGGCTATATGGCGCAGGGCAAGGCCGCTGAGGCCGTCAAGCTCTATGACGCCGTTCGCGGCGCCGACGTGCCCGACCAGCGGCATCTCGAAGCGATTCGCGGCGCGATCCTCGCTCGCGGCGCCGACGGCATCGGTCTTCTGACCGAGCAGCTTCGCTCGGACGACAAGGACCGGGTCGGCATCGCCCTGCGGACGGCGCGCGAGCTGCCGGGCCGCAACGTCACGGAGGCGCTTGTGGCAGAGATGGATCGGCTCAGTCCGCAGAAGCGGTCTCTTCTGCTATTGGCCCTCTCCGACCGAAAGGACGATGCCGTGCGGCCGGCCGTCCTCAAGGCCGCCCAAGGAGGGCCGAACGCCCTGCGGATCACCGCCATCGGCATCCTGATCCGCCTGGGCGATGCCTCCTGCATTCCGACCCTGCTCCAGGCAGCCACCGAAGGCAACGCAGACCTGGGCCGCGCTGCACAGGAGACGCTGGTGCGTCTGCCCGGCAAGGACGTGGACGCCGACCTGGCCGGCCGCCTGCCACAAGCCACAGGCAAGCTGCGTCAGGTGCTGATCGAACTGGCTAGCCAGCGGGAGATCCAGCAGAGCCTGCCGACGATCGTATCGAGCATGGAAGACGACGACCCCGCCGTCCGCGCGGCCGCCGTCCAGGCCGTCGGCGTTCTCGGCCGCGACCGCCAGCATGTCGCCGAGCTGACCCGACTCGTGCAGAAGACCGCCACCTCGTCCGAACGGGCGGCCATCGAGAAGGCCCTGCTGGCCGTCACCGGCCGCGTCGGGGCCCCCAGTGTGACGTACCTGATGCCGCTGACCAAAAGCAACGACCGCTCGCTCCAGATCATCGGCCTGCGCACGCTGGCCGTCGCCGGGGGCCCGGAGGCCCTGGGCGCCGTCAACGCCGCCATCGCAGGCGATGAAGGCGATGTCCAGGACGAGGCGGTCCGCATCCTCTCGACCTGGCCGAACCGCTGGCCCGACGACGCCGACGCGGGCGAGGCCCTGCTGCGTCTGACGCGTTCGGGCGGCAAGATGTCCCATCAGGTCCTGGCCCTTCGCGGCTACCTCCAGCACATCCGTGGCAACAAGGGCCTCAGCAACGA
>Ga0209722_1002834_pt1 | contig 12830 bp, 8 predicted proteins | sample BioC12SIPDNA_2_FD_185745 | JGI IMG/M metagenome (GOLD analysis project Ga0209722, IMG submission 185745) | Anaerobic biogas reactor microbial communites from Washington, USA - Biogas_R1_A C12 SIP DNA (SPAdes) (version 2) | ecosystem: Engineered > Bioreactor > Anaerobic > Unclassified | place... | reverse complement strand
GGATCGTCTGCGGCCGGGAGGAACCTTCATCCTGATAGACATACACCCGCTTACCTACTGCATCGAGCCCGGCCAGGGTGGCGCCGCACCTCATGTCGCCCGGAGTTACTTCACGAACGGCCAGCCACAATTCAGCCCGGCGGATGAGGAAGGCAGCTACGATTACCATGCAACGGATACTCCCATCCGCAAGGCGAACTACGAATGGACGTACACCGTCTCGGATATCCTCAATGCCGTGGCCGATGCGGGACTGACCGTACAGCGTGTCGGCGAACACCCGGAATGCTGCTGTCGCCTCTCACCCGAGATGGTCAAGGGACCGGACGGCCTCTTTCGGATGCCCGCTGAGAAGGCGGTCTATCCGCTGCTGCTCTCCCTCAAGGCCGTCAAGAGGTAACCACGCCTGCTCCTGATCTTGCCGCAGCAGGGCCGCATGCTCGAAAACCCTGCAAGATCCCGCCTACGTCTGCACCTTTCTGGTAGAATACACAAGGAGCTGAACCCATGAATACCGATCTTGAACTGGTGCAGCGGTACGCGGAAACGGGCGACCCCGACGCCTTCGCAGCCATCGTAAGCCGTTACCAGCACCTCGTTTACGGCACGTGCGTGCGGATCCACGGCCGCGCCGACCCCGCTGAGGACTCCGCCCAACAGTGCTTCGTGCGGCTCGCCCGCGAAGCCGATCAGGTCCGCTCCTCGCTGCCCGGATGGCTCCACCGATGCGCCACCCGCACCTGCCTCCAGACGATCCGCAGCCAGCGGGCCCGACGCCACCGCGAACTGGCCTACGCCGAACTCAAAGCCCATCAGGAACCGGCAGTCCTCTGGGAACAGATCGCCCCGCAAGTCGACCAGGCCCTCGACGAACTGCCCGACGAACTCCGCCAGGTGCTCGTCGAACACTTTCTGCACCAACGCACCCAGGCCCAGATCGCCGAGCGGGCAGGGGTCTCCGCCGCGACAATCTCACGGCGGATTGGGACCGGCCTCGATGCTCTGCGCCGCCGCCTCACCAAGGCCGGAGTGATTGCGCCCGCCGCCATACTGGCTGCCGCCCTCTCGCAACAATCCGCCCAAGCCGCGCCGGCTTCGCTCGCCACAGCCGTCAAGGCCATGCTGGCGGCGCAACTCGCACAAACCCCGATCGCAGCCGGCACCGCTGGGTCATCCGCCGCCGGCGCCCTGCTCGGCACGCTCTACGGCAAGGTCATGGCCGTCGCCCTCATCAGCGCCGCCGTCGCCACCGCCACCGCCGTCCAGAAACACTCATCCTCTACGGAGGCTGCCATGGGCAAAATCAATTATTCGCAGGTTTCACTCGCCGGCGACAGCGCCACGCACGACCCGTTCTCGCTGACCGTGGCCGAAGCGGCCCGGCTCCTGGGAATCGAAACGGACCACGAGACGGTCTACATCCTCTCGACCAACGCCTTCGCTCCGGACCTCCGACCGGATGAGCCCTGCCGCTGTTGCTGGCGCCTTCAGGGCCGCGAGCGATCCCTCGACCTCGTGGCGGCTCGCCTGGGAATGACAGTCAGGGAACTGCCCGACGCCCACGACTCGGCCTCGCCCGCGCCCAACGATCCCACGCAGACCGAATCCTGGCTGGTCGAGAACTTCCGCAAACCCCTTGTGCCGATCATCCGCAACGCGATGGCCGACGGCCGGGTCGTGATCTCACGCGGCGAATGGGACCCCGCCCACGCCTCCTGGGTGCTCTGGGGAATCGTCACCGACGCCAAAGACGATGGAACCATCCTCGGTGCGACCCTCAACGGCCGAACCGATAACCCGATCGTCTTCCTGCGCCAGGGCTATGCCCTCGCCAGGTCCGAACCGAAGCTCGACCAGCGCCAAGCCGATCTCGCCGTGCTGCAGCGGGCCGTCGACCGCATCCGCGGCGAAAGAGCCCCCTTCGCTCCCGGACAAATCGTCTTCGGCGTCAAAGCCATGGACGTCTGGATCGCCCAGATGCAGGGCTCCTTCCAGCCCGCCGACCCGCCGTGGTTCGACGGCGATGCGGACGATCCCGTGTGCAAGCTTCGCGCGAAACTGACCGCATCGTCAACCTACCAGGGCGCCCAAGCCGCCGCCAAATACCTCCGCCAGGCCGCCCGGCGCCTACCGCAAACCGCCCGACCCCACCTGACGACCGCCGCCGACCACTACGACCGCATCGTCGAACTCCTCCACCCAGCCATGACCGGCCAAGGCGGCGAAAGCTACGACCAGCTCATCGGCGACATCCAAAAACAGAAAAACCACGCCGCAAACGTCCTCACCCCAATCAAAGCCGAACTCGCCGCCGCCGCCAATGCCATGGAAAAAGCCCTGGCGGCAAGCCATGCCGACACCCTCTCGCTCGACGACGTTCCCGCCGGTCAGGGCGAAGGCAACCCGTTCGCGATGGGTCTCTCCGTGATCCTCAACTACGGCGGAACGCCCGCCGACTATGACACCCTCATGGGCGATCTCGGCTTGGCCTTCATCTTCCAAGCCAGCGACCAGGTGACCCGCTACGACGGCGCGCTCGATGTCGGATGGTGGCCGCTGGACCCCGAGTGCATCCCGACCTATCTGGAGTTCGTCAGCCGAACGGTAGGACAACGCATCGACTACATCCGCGCCGACGAACCCTCCTATCACGCCAACGCCAAACAGCACTACCACCAGCGTTTCGAACCGATCGTCCGGGCCGAACTCAGCGCCGGACGCCCGCTGCTCGCCAACAACGGTTTCTGGACGGTCGTCACCGCCTGCGATACGAACGATTCGCCCCTCTCGGGCCATTGCCCCTGCACGACCGAAAAGCAGACCGAGCGGCTCGATTGGCCGTCCAGGTACCCGTGGAGGCTTGCGATCCTCAGCGGTCCGGCCACCCCACTCGATCGCAAACTCGCCGACCGCCAAGCCATCGTCCACGCCGTCGCCCTCGCCCGCGACGAGGTCACCATGCCGCAGGGATTCCTGACCGGCCAGAAGGCCTTCGCCCTCTGGGCCCAAACCCTTCGCGACTTCGAGCACCGCGGCCAGGCCCGATGGCACGCCAACGCCCGGCTCCACCTGGTCCTGAATCGCCGAAGCGCCGACGCCTATCTCCGCGCCATGGCTGATCGACATCCTCAAAACGTCGCACAACGCCTTCTCGCCGCCGCCGACCTCTACCGGCAGGTCATCGACGCGATCAACGCCGCCGACATCAGCGACCAGGCCCTGATCGAATCTACCGCCGGCCGCGAACACCTCGCTCAACGGATCGAACGCGTCGCCGAACTCGAAGCCCAAGCCGCCGACGAACTCCAAAGCGCAGCCCAGGCGATGGAGGCTCAGTAACCCGCCATATCTCTCTATCCATCAACCGGTTGCGAAGCGTCCCGGCGTCCGCGGATATTTCCCCGCCCCACGGTGTCTATCAGGTAGAATGACGCCAAACCGCGGCGACGAACGGAAGCCATGATGAACGACGAAAACCGCCTGCTACGCGAATACGCCGAAAGCGGCCGGACCGAACCCTTCAGCCGGATTGTCCGCCAATACTCAGCCCTCGTCTACGGAACCGCCCTGCGGATCACCGGCAATCGCGACGACGCCGAGGAAATCGCCCAGGAGTGCTTCCTGACCCTCGCCCGACGCCCGCACGACGTCCGCACCTCACTCGCCGGATGGCTTCACGCCGCCGCGACCTCGCGATCGCGAAACCTCCTTCGACACCGCGACCGCCAACGCCGACACGAACGCCAAGCCGCCATGGAACAGCACGACCAAGCCGATCCGACCTGGCGGCAAATCGCCCCTCATCTCGATCACGCCCTCGACCGCATGCCCGAAAACCTCCGCCTGCCCCTCGTCATGCACTTCCTCCAGGGCCGAACCCAGGACCAGATCGCCGAACGCCTCGGCACCAGCCAATCGACCGTATCGCGGCGGATCGAGCGGGCCCTGGCCGAACTCCGCGACCAACTCCAGAAATCAGGAGCCGTCGTCACCACCGGTCTGCTCGCCGTGCTGCTCTCGAAACAGGCGGCTGTGGCCGCTCCCGCCTCGCTCAACGCAACACTGACCGCACTCGCCGGATCGGGCCTCACCGGCGCCGCTGCGGGAACCGCAGCCCTCACCACCGCTGCCACCGCCGCCGGCCTCAGCGCCGCCGGCCCCAAACTCTTCGCCCTCGTCGCCGTTGGCATGTTCATCATCAGCGGCCACCAGGCACTCCACAGCATGACACACTCCACAAAGGAACAGACCTTGAACGCCAGCGCAAGACATGAAGGCAACAAAACCTGGATTCCAAACGTCGACCGGCTCGAGTTCGGCCGCGGACAGGACAACCAGTTCATCGCCGCCCTCGCCGCAACCCTCAAAGCAATGGGCAAGCAGACCCCCTATCACGAGCTGATGGGCTTCTCCGCCGCCGCCTTCCGGTTCCAGTTCTTCATCCCGGAGTTCTGCCCAAGCTCGCCCGATCTGCTGCTCACCTTCGACCACGCCGAACCGGCCCTCAGCGCCGTCGGACTCCGCGCCGAGTGCATCGAGACAATTGCCATGTCCGACGACCAGTGCCGTGCCCTTCGCAACCAAATCGCCCAAAGCATCGAAGCCGGCCGGCCCGTCGTCGCCGAAAACCTGATGGGCCGCGGCAGCTACGGCATCGTCACCGGCTACGTCGAACCCGACAAGCAGTTCCTCTGCCGAACCTATCGCGATCGATCCGACGACTACGCGACCGCAACCGACTGGCCCTCCAAGCTCTGCCTGATTGACGGACCAACCGCCGCGCCAAGCCGCAGCGAAAGCGCCATCCGCTCGCTGCGCATCGCCGTCGAACTCGCCACAACCGACCGAACCGACTGGAACGGCCGATCTCAGGCTAGCGGCTTTGCCGCGTTCGAAAAATGGCGCGACGAACTGCGGAACGACGCGAGACTCGACGCCCTCGACACCCAAACCCTCGCCTATTCCGCAGCCGCCAACGGCTGGATCCACTACGCACTGCTCGACGCCCGCCGATCCGCCGTTCAATTCCTTCACGCCGTCGCCGACGAACTGAACCCTTCGGCCGGACCGCACCTGACGGCCGCCGCCCAAACCTACCAGGCCATCGTCGCCAAACTCGAAGCCGCCTCCACCCACGTCGCGATTCCATGGATCGCCGACGCTGCGCCAGACAGATGGTCGAAAAACGACCGCCACGCCCAAGCCGCCCTCGTCGACGAGGTCCTCACCCTTGAACGCCAGGCAATCGCCCAGATCGAACAAGCCCTCGCCGCCTGCGCCACCCTGCCCGCCAACGTCGTCCGCGACGCCGACCGCACCCTCATCACCAACGCCGAAAGACTCCGCCGCGACCCGCAGCGAACCAACGCCTTCTTCATCGCCATGGAAACGGCGCTAAAGACGATGGGCGAAGACGCCCAATACGACGACCTGATGGGCCACTCCGCCTACGCCTTCCGCATCCAGTTCCATCCGGACCGCTGGTGCGACAGCCCGCCCTGCCCGATCTGCGGGTCCGACAGCGCCGCAGCCGCACTCGCCGCCTTCGGCTTCCGACAGACCACCTGCATGGCCGAAGACGAGCACTCGCCCGACGCCGACGCCGCCCGCAAGACGATCGCAGCCGAAATCAACGACGGCCGCCCGGTCATCGCCCTCTTCGAAGACTGGGGCCTGATCGTCGGTTACTCCGACGCCGGCCGCCAGTTCCTCCGCCTCAACGACACCGACGCCGCCTCTCAGACCGCCATCGCCCAAAAATGGCCGTGGCTCACCATGATGCTCGAACGCACCGGCGCAAAACCACAACGCCGCCAGACCATTGCCCGTTCACTCAAACTCGCAGCCGAACAGATGCGCACGCCCAACGTCGCCGGCTTCCTCAGCGGCGACGCCGCCTGGCGACAATGGATCGCCGAACTCACCAACGCACAGCGCCTCGCCGCCATGGACGCCAGCGCCCTCGCCGACGCCGCCCGCTGCAACCGCTGCACCCTCGACTCCCTCATCGACGCTCGCCAAGCCGCCGTCCGCTATCTGCAGTCCATCGCCGCCGACACCGACCCGGAAACCTCCACTCACCTGCGCAGCGCCATCGCCAGCTATCAGGAACTGCTGACGATCCTGACCGACGCAACCCGCCATCTGCCCGCACCCAACCAACCATGGACAGCCGAAATGCGCCAAGCCCAAGCCGAGACCCTCCGCCAGGCCCCCGACCTGGACACCAGGGCCGTCAGCCAACTCGAAAAGGCACTGAACGCCATGACCGAACCGTAGCAGGCAATCCCACCACCCAGCCTATCCCACCAAAATCCATTTTTGATGCATATCTCCCGCCCCGGTATACTCTATTCCAGCAGACCCGGGGCGATTGCCGCCTCGGCCAAACGACCCCTCTGGAGACAGCCACGTGCTGGATGACCGTGACCTGCTGCGGCGGTACGCGACGGACGAAGACCCCGCCGCCTTCGCCCAACTCGTCGAACGATACGCCGATTTCGTCTACACCGCCTGCCTGCGAATCACCGGCAACCGCCACGACGCCGAGGACGCCGCCCAGGAATGCTTCCTCGCCCTCGCCCGACGGGCCCAGACCATCCATTCCTCGCTGCCCGCCTGGCTCCACGCCACCGCCCGCCACGCCGCCTCAGCCGTGCTCCGAAAAACCCGACGCGAACGCGAATTCCACCCGAACGCCGACGTGGCCGACACGAATCCCCAGGACGCCTCCTGCGACGATCTGGCCCCGCACATCGACGCCGCCATCGCCGAACTGCCCGAAACCCTCCGCACCGCCGTCATCCTCCACTACCTCCAAAACAAAAATCAGCCGCAAATCGCAGCCGAGCTGGGAATAGGCCAATCCACCGTTTCGCGACACCTCGACAAGGGCCTGCGAACGCTGCGAACCCAACTCACGCGGGCGGGCATCACCCTCTCACTGGCCGCCCTCGCCTCGCGCCTGGCCGAAGGGGCCGCCACCGCCGCGCCCGCCGCCCTCAAAACCACCCTCGCCGCCACTACCGCCGCAAGCGCGACCCACACAACAACCGCCGCCGGACTGGCCGCCAAATTCGCCGTCCTCGCCGCCATCGGCTCCTTCACCATAACAACCAGCCTCACCTACCATAACATGATCCACACCGCCCAAGCGCAGGAGGTCTCCACCATGAGCGCCACCGCCCCAATCCTCAACTACGGATTCCGCCACGATCCGATGGCCTTCGTCGAGAACAACCCTTCGTTCGAAGCCGCGGACGTGCGAACGTTCGTATTCAATCGCCCGCGCGAAGGCGACCGCGAACTGATCCAGGCCAGGATCGACGAGATACTGGGCGGCCAGCGTGAAGACGGCACCTTCGGCGACAACGCCAAGGCGGCTGGCGGCCCGCTGATAACACTGCTCGAACTCGGACTCCCGCCCGACTCGCCCCAGGTCCGGCGCAGCCTCGACGCCATGCTTCGCCAGATCCGCGCGGGTCAGAGCGGCGCCGAACCCTTCGAATCGGACGGCAAGATCGGCTTCCACTCGCTGATCGCCCTCTGCATGGCCAGCCGAGGCGACGAACCCGAGGTCGCGCCCGCCCTCCGCTGGCTCGCCGATCATCCCGACCAATGGATCGGACAGGGCTGTCCGTGGACGACCGTCCTCGCCCTGCGCGCCCTCTGGCTCGGCCGGGACATCGTCGACTCCCGCGAAGCTTTCGACAAAGGCATGCGATGGCTCGCCGAAAACATCAACGCCGCCGGATGCCTGCGTTTTCTCGAACCGTGGTTCATCCTCCATCTCGCCGGTGAGGTGGACCACCCGCTGAGCCGGGTCATTGTCGAAAAACAAATGCCGATGATCCTCCGCGGCCAACGGCCGGACGGCGGATGGGACAATAGCTTGACCGTCTTTCGCGCCCTCGTCCGCCACCGCATGCTCGAACCGCTGCGACAAGCCCCTCCGCTGCCCGCCGATTGGAGGGTGACCCAATCGCTGAGCGTGCCCGAACAGCCGCTGCGCGGGCTGGCCTGGGACGGCGAGAAGTTCTGGACCGCCGACACCTCGAACAACCGGGCCCTCGCCCTCAGCCGACAGGACGGCCAGGTCATCCAAACGATACCGCTGCCCAAAGGCGAAATCCGCGGACTCGCCTGGACCGGCAACGCCCTCGCCGTCACCGTCGGTAACCCGTGGACCGACGAACCGAAACGTCTCTACCGGATCAATCCAGACAACGGCGCAGTCCTCAGCGAAACCGCCCTCAACGAGTTCGAACACCTCGGCGGAATCGCCGAAGTCAACGGCAAGCTCTGGATCGTCGACTCCTTCTTCGGCTGGGTCTCCATCGCCGACCCAAACCATCCGGAGAACCACAGCCGGCGCAAGGAAATCCTGCCCGGCCCCATGGCAAAGTGGCTAGGAACCGACAACGGCAACGTCTGGTCCTATGACGTCTGGGTCCCTTGCATCTTCAAAAGCGACCCCACCGGCCGGCTCCTCGACTTCGCCGAACGCCCCTGCGACGGCCGCGTCGAAGGACTCGCCCACGACGGCCAAAACCTCTGGGCCCTCGATCCCGCCACCCACCGCCTCTGCGCCATCGAAAAGAACACCCAAACCCCCACCGGCAACGCCGTTCGCCGCGAAGGCAGCCGCACCTGGATCGAAGGCGTCCGGGGATTCGACCCCTGCGAGTACGTTGACAGCGTACACGGCTCGCAGGCCCGCATCCTCCAGACCCTCGGCGAGTCGCTCTCCTACGACGACCTGATCTGCTACAGCGCCTTCGCCTTCCGCGTCCAGTTCCACGAAACCAACTGCCCCAGCGCCGCCCATCCCTGGTGCGGCTATCGGTGCATCGAAAACGGATACCACGCCCTGCCGTGGAAGCTCAGGGTATTCGAAGTGCCTCTCGACGGAAAGCCGCGCGCCGACCAAGCCGCCTTCGAAGCCGAGGCCCGCGCCGCCGTCAAGGCCAGCATCGACCGCGGCATCCCCGTCCACTACGGCAGCGAGGAAGACGGCCTCATCATTGGCTACGGCGACGACGGCCGACGCTGGTGGTGCGTCCATCCATACCACAAGAACGGCGCCGAACCCTTCTGGTACGACGAAGCCTCGGGCTTTGCCGGCGGCAAAGACAAATGGCCGTGGGGACTCGTCATCTGGACCGAACCCAAGACCAACGACGAACACATCCCGCAACGGCAGCTTACCCTCGCCGCCCTCAAGCAGGCGGTGGACATGTGGAAGACCGAAAAGCGCGATGCCTACTTCGTCGGCGACGCCGCCTACGCCTTCTGGCTCAACTGGCTGCGCGATGTGGAAGCCGGCAAGGTCAGCGATCCCAAAGCCGGCATGCAAGGAAACGCCTGGTGCTTTGCGGTCCTCATCCACAGCCGAAGCATCGCCGGCCGATGGCTCAACCGCGCCGCCAACGACTTTTCCGGCGAAACCGCCAACCAACTGCGCGTCGCCGCCGACCACTACACCCAAATCGCCGATCTCTGCCTTAAGGACATCAACACCTCCTGGGATCTCGCGCCGGTCCCGGCCCGCTTCGACGCCTGGACCAGCCAAATGCGACAACAGCAGATCGCCCGACTCCAAGCCGCCTGCGAACACGATCGCGCCGCCATCCAAGCCATCACCAGAGCCCTGGCCGCGGAAGCAACCGACAACTGAACGCCCAGCGAAGCAACCTCCGTACGGTCACCGACCCACCCGGTCGGGTCTCCGCTACGCTCTTCCATTTCATCAAGACTTCGACGATAATGGTAGGCATGATCGAGAGAGTGGTGAAAAAACGCGACCTCCACGACCCCCAAGCCAAACTCGACGACCTGCAATACTGGCTCAGCCAGCCGCCCGAGGCCCGCATCGAGGCCGTCGAACTCCTCCGGTCCCAGCACGATGGGTATACACAAAGACTTCAAAGAGTTGTTAGAATCGTTCAACGCCCGCGGCGTTGACTACGTCGTGGTCGGCGGATACGCCCTGGCGTTCTATGGCGCGCCCCGCTACACCGGCGACATCGACCTCCTCGTCAACCGCGATCCGGCCAACACCCAGCGGATCGTCGCCGCCCTCGCCGACTTCGGCTTCGCCTCACTGGAACTGACCGCCGAGGATTTCCAGAATCCCGACCAGATCATCCAGTTGGGAGTACCGCCGGTCCGGATCGATCTGGTGACTTCGATTGACGGCGTCTCATGGCCGCAAGCCTGGAACGGCAAGGTCGAAGGCAGCTATGGTGACACGCCGGTCTGGTTCATCAGCCGCGAAGACCTGATCGCCAACAAAAAGGCGTCAGGCCGTCCGCAGGATCTCGCCGATCTACAGGCCTTACGCAAACGCCTCTGAGATCGCGTGTCTACCGTCCGACCTTTCTTCCACCGCCTCCCGGCAATACATCCGTCAACCCATACGTCCGCCGATGCCAGTCGCGATACTCCTCGCCGAACCGCTCAGCCAACGCCCGCTCCTCCGACCGCTCGCGTGGAAACGCACTGACCACCGCCAACCCCGCCAAAACCCAGACCCACCAGGAATTCGCAATCACAGCGAAACCCACGATCTGCAACAACAAACCCACGTGAAGCGGATGGCGCAGCAGCCGGTACGGCCCGCTGGTAATCAACCTGTGATCCTGACGAATCACAATCAACTCCGAAAAAAAACGCCGCAGGTGAGCCAACCCCCAAATCCGCAGCGCCACGCCCACAGCAATCACCGCCATCGCCGGAACGTACAATGCCAGCCGCACGCCCTCCGTCCGCCAGTCCAGCCGCCACAACGCCGCCAATAGCGGCACAAAAAACGTCACCGCCCAGATCACCGTGGTCACATACCCTCTTCGCACCGACGCTGCGCCGCGCCCGCGCGTCGCCAACCGCAACACCGCACCATGAGCCAACTGCACAGCCACAAACACAACCGTCTGCCACGGCCACTCAGCCACAAATCACCTTCCCCTCAGCCAACTCGCCCGCCGCCTCGACCACCGCATCGACCATCCGCGACAGATCATCGCTGCGCACCAACTCCGCCCGATCCGCCGGCGTATGAATCCGCGCCGTCAACCGAAGCGGCCCCTGCGTCAAACTCCAAGCCGCAAACCCCGCCGCCGACAGACGCATGTGATCCACGCCCACTCCGATCACCCCTTTCGCCCGACGAACCGAAAACCCGCGATCCTCCAGCCGCCGCCGCAACACCTCGCCGAAATCCCCCTCCCGCCGCGATCCGATCATGTACACCACCCCGCCTGTCCCGACCGTATCGAAATTCACACACACCGTCCTGCCCCGATCCAACTCCTTCCCGTACCGCTGGGCAAACCGCAACGCCCCGCCCAATCCCAACTCCTCCGCACCGGTCGCCACCACCCACAAATCAACCCGGCCATCCAACCGCGACGGCAACTCCCGCGCCAACGCCCCGATCACCGCCAGACCCGATGCATTGTCCATCGCTCCCACCGACTCATTGCCCGACAAATTCAGGATTTGCCCCAACAACCCGACCACCCCGACTCCCGCCACAAACCACACAAAAACCGGATCCACCGCCAATCCCGCCACCGCCAGCACCGACAATACCACCAATCCCGCCGCCGACAACGCCGCCATCCCGATCCCCACCACCCGCAACAAGATCGGCAGCACCTGCGACTTCGTGTCATAGTGGGCCATCACCACCAGCGCCGCCGCACCCTCCGCCCCCTTCGACCGCCCGATCACGTTCGCGCACGGAACCTGCCGACCGTAATCGAAAAGCCGCTCCCCAAAATGATGCCACCGCTGCACCGCTACAAGCGAAACCACCAGCCCCACCGCGATCAGCCCCGTCGCCCACCCCGCCGTCGGATACACCAGCGCCGCCAACACCAGACCCGCCGCCGCCACCGTCGGCACAATCCGACTCGCCGCCACCAGCGGCCAACGCGAAATCGTGAACTCCTGCCGGAACGGATGCAGCCCATCCTCCGCGAACCACCCCTCAATCACCTGCGCCGCCCGACCCTCGCCCACCGATCCCACCGCCCGCGGGCCGCACGCGATGATCTGCCCAAACAACCGCTCAATCAACCCCCGGTCTACCGCCATCACGCCTCACCCCACTTCAAAACCGCTCCGTCGAAGCGTCTCGATCAACCGCCCGTCACGATCGCCCGCCGAACCCTCAAGCCGCTGAACCACCGCCTTGACCAGCACATCCGTCTCAAGGTTCACCACCGCACCCACCCCCTTGTCCACCAGCGTCGTCCGCCGCAGCGTCTCCGGAATGATCGCCACCGAAAAACCCCGATCGCTCCGATCCGCTACAGTCAGACTTATACCGTCCAAGGCAACCGAACCTTTCGGCACCACGTACCGTAGATACTCCAGGTCGGACGGCTCAAAAAACAGCCGCCGACCCGGCGGCTCGTCCTGAACCCGCCCGATCCGACAGGTGGTATCGACATGGCCCAGCACGAAATGACCCTCAATCCGATCCGAAACCCGAAGCGACAGCTCCAGGTTCACGCGGCCGCCCGGACCCAACTCGCCGAGGTTGCTCCGAGCCACCGTCTCGGCCACAACATCAAACGCCGCCTCCGGCCACTTAAGCTCCACCACCGTAAGGCAAACCCCATTGATGCTGACCGACCCGCCAAGCTCAGGACGCTCCGCCAACTGGCCGATATCCAGAACGAGGTGGCGGCCGATCCCGCTCGCGACGGTCGATCGGACCTGACCTACGGCTTCTACGATGCCCGTAAACACCGATGACGGCTCCCGTAAATGCAACGTTCAGCGACTATTACGATATAATGTAGTAAACGAAGGCCCCGGAC
>Ga0209722_1002826_pt1 | contig 12851 bp, 20 predicted proteins | sample BioC12SIPDNA_2_FD_185745 | JGI IMG/M metagenome (GOLD analysis project Ga0209722, IMG submission 185745) | Anaerobic biogas reactor microbial communites from Washington, USA - Biogas_R1_A C12 SIP DNA (SPAdes) (version 2) | ecosystem: Engineered > Bioreactor > Anaerobic > Unclassified | place... | reverse complement strand
CCTCTTCTCACCTCCTCTGGGGTCGTGCCTTCCGTCAGACATGTCCAGAGACTCCGCATAGGCCGCGAGGGGGCACCGGGAATGATCCGCCCCGGCGTCCCCTCCTATCTTCTCAATCGCTTGAAGCTCGATCATGGAATCTTTAGATGACCGTTGCCGAAAATGTTAACCGGATGCTGGCGGCCGGGGAGCTTTCGGAGTCGGCGGAGGAGGAGGAGGGCGGGGATTGGCCCTGAGTTCGTCCTAAGGGAGGGGGCGAGATTGGCGAGGCAGACGAGGGGGGGTGGGATAGTCCCCACCCCTCCGGGCCGGTTTCCCAGTTTCCATCTGGCGGAAACTGTCAATTATCCGGCGAGACTACAACAAGATAAGCTGAAGTCGCCATATTAGCAGACCTTATATTAAGCAGAGACAAAAACAGCATCGACTAGACAAGACAAACACCCCGACATTTAACGAGGTGCTAAATCGGCAATTTCTGAAGAAATCGCCATCCGGGGGATTGATTCTCGCGCGATAGTTTCCAGTTTCCGGCAACTATGAGCCGATCTGCTGACGCAAGATCAAGAGCTTCTCTCTTGCTTTGGTGGGATGGCGTTGGATATCGAAAATTCGTTTATCGAGCCGGCCGGCGAGCTTCGAGAACTGAGATTTTGATAGGCCCATCTCCTCCCTGATCTCGGTGAAGGTGGCCCGACCTCTCCTCCTCTTTAAGCGCGATTTCAGATCTTCGATCCTGGCGGCGGTTTTGCGGCCGGAGGGGGTCGGATAGGACGACGGCCCGGGGGCGGGGCTTCCCTGGAGGGCGTCGATATCGAGGCGCATGTCGGGGTGGCCGTGTAGGCTGTGGTTGAATAGCTCTCTCTCCAGTTCGGCTATTCTCTCATCCTTCCGGGCGTTATCTTCTCGGAGGGCCGATACCTCCTCCTCGACAGCGGCGAGGCGGCCGAGGACCTCGGAGAGGAGGGATCGGAGGGCGGGCGAGACGTCGAAAGGTATATCTTCGACTGATGGGATAGAATCAGGTGACATTTGGGTTCACCAAACTGAAATGTCGTTAAGCGGAGGCAGGGGCTTCATGATTTCCCTGTTCTCCTCTTATCTTGGCTTCTTCTTCGGTCTTTACATGGAATAGGCAGTACTCTATTGCATGGGTCCGGTTTGCAAACCTCTTCTTCTCGATTCCCTTATCGATCCATGCGGCTATATCTGGATCTATGGTTATGGTAGCTACTACTTTTTTTTCGGGCATAATGCCCTATTTCGGGCAGCTTTATATTTAAGGATTACTCACCAAAAACTTTATATTCCTTTATATACCTTTATGTGCTTGGTGAACTCAAATGCGGACCACAGCACCAAATGACGGCCGCCGGCTTCCGCCGGGGGTCGAAGGGCTCTCGGACCGAGAGCTTGAGGAGCGGGCCGAGAGGATCAGCCTGAGAAATCGCGAATGGGCCGAGAGGAGGGCTCGCCGGGTCGACCGCGAGGACGACATCCGGGGCGCGGGGTTCAACCTTCCGCCGGAGGGGTGGGATTGAGAAGCATATCCGATTGCCAAAAATTCTTCTTCGAGCGGCGTCTTGAGGAGGATACGGAAGCAGGCGAGCCCGTCCGGGTGAGGACCCTCGCCGAGAAGATCGAGGAGGAGGAGGAGTAGATGAGGATAGATCTCTCCGGCCCGGACGGTAACGCTTTTGCGATCCTGGGGATCGTCCAAAAGCGCCTTAAAGAGATCGGTCGGGCCGAGGACGTGTCGGCGTTCGTGGCCGAGGCGACGGCCGGGGACTACAATAATCTTTTAGAGGTGGCTCGGCGATATTGCCCCGATCTGGAGTTTGAGGGCTTATAAAGCCCTCTCCTCTCTTTTCTGAAGTTCCCTTCTAAAATCGACAGCGGCAAAACCGCCACCAGTCGAGCCCCCTACCACGATGACGCCTTTTCCAGCCCGTCAAGCATTATGGTATGCGACGAGATCCTACTATTCTCTAAGTGTATGGAATAATCGAGTTTGCAGCAGAGGGGGGTCGAGGACCTCGGAGGATATGCCCCACTTCTCGAACATTTGGCTACGGGAAAAGAGGTCGTTTTGTGGTGGATACTTCCGAAAATCCTATGGCGAGATCGAGGCCTGGGGGCACCACTCCCCAGGCCGATCAAGCCTTCCTGAACAAGGCCGCAGGCGGGTTCAACGTCTGCGAGACGGCATCGTCGTCGTACCAGGTGGATGACGTAATCGTTGTCTGGTAGGCCGTTCACCTACCTTTCGATTTAGTCATCCTTTCGGATGCCAAAAGATGATAGTGGCGACCGCCTACAAAAGCGTTTCTTATGTAACCGGCTGCTCGAAAATGGAGGAGTGGGTTACATAAGAATACGAAAGGACGCCCGCCAGGTGCCGATTGTGGAAGATATCGAAGGCGGGCGGTGGGGCCGATCTCGGCTTCCGTTGAATCATCGGGCCTGAGGTCGGTCGGTTTTTTAAAGGTCGCCATGCGCTATAAGCTTTCCTGTGCGCTATTTAATAGCGCAACATCTCAAAAATACATTAGCTAACGTAAGATTTAAATGCTTGCAAACGATTCTACTCATATCGAAAAAGGCGCATCATAATAGTTACTCCCGGGAGGTTGCAACTCCCGAGAGATGCTAGGTGCGTTGTCCTGTGGAGGAGGACAAAGCATGGATGATAATAAGCTGATCAACTATTTATCAGCTTCCGATGAGGTCGGAAGCGGTATCGGCGACGACCATATCCAGGTTTTTGAGGCTGGCGTTCGCCACGGGCTTAGACAAGCCCGAGAGGCCGGAAACCACGATATAAAGCTTATTTCGGCTTTAGAATCTGTTTTAATCGATCTTCGTTATCTCGTCGAAGAGGTCAATGGCCTGCTAGAAGAGGCGGACGGAGAGTTATCACAAGAAGGACAACCTCCTTTTATAGCGGCTGACAAGGCGGCCAAGGTACTCGACGAGGTGGTCGTGTGACTCCGCCCGTATCCGCCGCGCACGAGGGGGCGAAAGCTGGACATGCCGCCGAGGCCCTAGGGCTACTCGCGCTCATGGCCAAGTCCGAGATCGAGAACCCCTTAACTCAGTTTTTCCCGCCTTGCTTAGAGGATCTTTGGGTGGGCGGATGTCCGAACAAGTCGACGGCGCGGAAGCTGGCGCGGGCGGTCTGTTTGTGGCTCAAAGGCCATTGGAAGTCCGAGGGAAAGGACTTCCTCACGGCGAGGGGCTTCGAGGTCATCGAGAAGATGGAAGAGTGGGATACCCGGAATGCGGATCCGCTCGGCGAGGAGGAGATCAACAAGCTCGTTATGGAGGTCCTGCACGGCGCCAGGACGACCATAAGCTGTGACGAGCTGAAAGAAGATCTGGTCCTGAGCTTCTACTGCCATGAATCAGACTGCTATTATAAACGGGCGGTGGACCAGGCCGCAACTCGAAATATCGAGTTTGGCGACGTCGTCGTCTACGACGATAAGGGGCGGCCTAAGTTCTCGCCGGATCTGGCGGCGGATGCCCTCATCAACGCCTTCGAGATCATCACGACGCCAGATAAGAAGATCTGGGTCTACAGCGCCGGCATATTCGAGCCCATAGGCGCCTACCTCGTCGGTAAAATCCTGGATAGGGTGGCCGGCGACCTCCTTACCATCAAATCATTGAAGGAGACCCTGGAGAAGGTGTACTTCAGGACGAAGGAAGAGTACGAGATCTTCGACTCGGACCCCTACCTCTTTTGCGTCGAAAATGGCGTTATCGACATGAGGCGGGGGCACGCTGGATTCAAGCCCCATGACCCAAAATATCGGAGGACCTGGAAAGCTCCTGTACTCTACGATCCTGAGGCCCGGATGGTGGAGGGCGAGAAGTTCCTCGACTCTTCTCTTGATGCTGATGGAAGGAGGACGTTTCTGGAGATCCTGGCGGCGAAGACAACGGGGCTTAACTTCGAATACTTCAGCCCTTGGATAGGCAGGGGCCAAAACGGGAAGACGGTGGCTGAGGAGTGGATCAGAGCCTTCTGGGGCGATGGTCAGGTTACAGAGGCTGAAGTCTCCACCCTGGGGAAGAGGAGGTTCGATCTTTGGGAGCTGAAAGGAAAGAGCTTCCTCATCAACTCAGAGGTCGAAGGCGGAAGGTCCGAGATCAGATGGATAAAGCACATCAGCGGCGGCGGGAAGGTCACAGCAGACCGGAAGCATACCGACCACGTATCTTTTAGGCCCCATTGCTTCATTATCTACGATTGCAACCGACCGCCACGATTCGACGACAACACCCACGCCTTTAATCGGAGGATCGCCCCTATCCTGTGGCCCTATTCGTTCGTCGATGAGCCTATAGAGGCTTATGAGATGCGAAGAGACCCGGACGTTCTCGCGAAGATTACGAGGCCTGAAGAGCTGTCGGGCCTCTTGAACGCCCTCATCGAAATCGCCCCGAAGGTCATCGAGACGAGGACTATTCATAGGGTGGCATCCGGTGTGAAGATAGCTGAAGCCTATGACATGAAGGCCGCATCAGGGGATATCTTCTGGGACAGGTTCGTCGAAGGCGATCCGGGCCGATCTGTCTCCTCGAAGTGGCTTTATCAGAAGTATGAAGAGTTTTGTCAGATAGTCGGTGCCTCGCCGATCCGAGACAGAGACTTTAACAGCATCGGTCGCAGGCTCAAGTACTCGAAGGGGCGAGAGAATTCTCCAGCAGGACGTATTCAGGTCTGGCAGAACTGCGATTTTAACGAGGATTCATGGAATGAGTTTCTCTTGGAGTGGACCAGCAATGGACCAGCAATGGACCAGCATAAATCGATAACAAGACCAGCAAGACCAGCAAGACCAAGCAATCCTATTAATTCCATAGAGGAAACTGAAGACATAGAAAGTCCTGAAATTCACTATAATAAGGTACACGATTCTGCCGGTCTTGCCGGTCCTGCTGGTCCAGATAGCGATTCTTTCTGTCCAGCTGACCGGCATATGCTGGTCCAAAATAGACCAAGTACCATCTCCGAGAATCTCGCCGAGGCAGCCAGACGGGAAGCTGAGCACCTGGAGCACTTCAAGACTCCAGCAGAACCGGCCCCCCAGAAGACTTACATCGTCCTGGAGGACGTGCCAACGTTTACGGACGGGTTCAAGCGATGGGCTCTGAAGAAGAACGATCTCGTCTCGGGCCTTCCTGATCTCCAAGCAAAGATCTTGCGAGATAAGGGGATCATCCGGGAGGTGGGGGCTTGAAACAAACCCTCCTCTCCGACTGGACTTCTATTAGAGCGAAGGTATTTGTAGGCAGAAATGCTTCATCTTCTGGGGAAGGGTACTTGACCAATTACGATATGATTATCGCCGTAACAAAAGAAGGCGAGGAAGTCACGTTTTCAGAGATAAATAGGAGGGTACAGTCTCGATTTGGCCGTGTCTCCGACAAATCTCTTAAAAACGTGCTTAATCGAGCCGTAAAACGTGGTGAATTTTTGAAAACTCGGGGGCGGGCCAACCGGTTCCGCCGCTCTTCCTCCACATGACCGCCCCCGACTCCTCCCCCTTCCCGATGATCTGGGGGCGCCACCATGCCCCCATTTCTCCCAAAAAAGCGGCCCGATGCCATACGGGCCGCTCCATTCCCTCTTACGGGGTGGTCCTGAGTGAGTAAAGGCGGCCCCGTCTCGCCGGAGGAGGAGAAGGCGATCCTGGCGGCCCTGGAGGAGGGCCGATCCGTCCGAGACGTCGGCCGGGAATTCGACCGCTCCAATTCTACCATATCCGACGTAGCGAAGAGAAACGGTCTCGATTTGGCCGAGCGTTCGGAGGCCAAAAAGGCAGCGATCGCCAAATCATGTTACGCCGCCGAAGACAGGATCAAGCTAATAGGCGAGCTTCTTAACAAAGCAAAAGAATTGATGAAGACCTGCGACAGCTCCCGAGACCTCCAGTATCTCGCAACGGCGATAGCGATCGGCATCGACAAGCGGCGGCTGGAAGAGTCCACCGACCCGTCGGCGAGAGGCGGGGAAATCCGTATCCTCTTCGAGAAGATGACGGCCGAGGAGGCGGGGCCTTGAGGACCGTCGCCGATCTCATCGAGGAGATGGAGCTTCGAGAGCTTGAGGCGGAGGCCTCGGCCCTCCTCGCCAACCTGGAGACGATCCTGGAGAGGATCCGGGCCCTGAAGGCGGGGGTGGGATAGATGGCCTTCGAGATCCCCGTCGGCAAACAGCGGGACTTCTGCCTTCACTCCGACGCCAGGATAAATCTAGCCCATGGGGCGGTCCGATCTGCGAAGACCGTCGGCGCCAACGTCAGGTGGCTCCGGGCCGTCCTGGAGGCTCCGGTGGGGGTCAACCTCCTGATGGCCGGTAAGACCCTCTTCTCCCTTGAGAGGAACGTCCTTAGCCCCATCGCCTCCCTCGTCGGTTCGAATAACTTCGACTATAAGAGGTCCCTTAAGACGGCCTACATCTACGGCCGCCCCATCATGGTGGAGGGCGGGAACGACGAGGCGGCCTATACGAAGATCGCAGGCCTCACCCTCGGCGGAGCCTACGTCGATGAGGGCTCTCTCGTCCCTGAGAGCTTCTTCAACATGCTCATCTCTCGTCTATCCGAGCCCGGCTCCCAGCTTTTCCTGACGACGAACCCCGGCGGCCCCGGCCATTACCTAAAAAAGAGGTGGCTCGACCGGGAGGACGACCTCGACCTCAAGAGCTGGCATTTCAGGCTGGAGGATAACCCCTGGCTCGATCCCGCCTACGTCGAGGAGCTCAAGCGCCAGTTCGGCCCTCCGACCTCCCTATTCTACCAGAGGTACATCCTCGGCGAATGGGTGGCGGCCGAGGGCGCTGTATTCCCGCATTTCGACCGGGCCCTCCACGTCGTCCCCTCGATCCCCGACGGCCCGATGAAGTCGCTAGTCGTCGGTATCGACTACGGCCAAACCCATCCGACGGCATTCTTGAAGCTCGGGCTGTGGGGCGGCTGCTGGTATGCTTTCGGCGAGTACAGGGAGAGCGACAGGACGAACGCCAGGCTCTCCCAGGACCTCCAGGGCTTCCTGGGGGGGAATTATCCGTCGGCGATCCTGGTCGACCCGAGCGCAAAAGCCCTCATCAACCAGCTCCGGGCTGATGGGGTGCAGCGGGTCCGGGGCGCCGATAACGCGGTCCTCGACGGGATAGGCCGGGTCTCCTCGGCCCTCTCGACGGGGGCCCTTAAGATCGTGGGGCCGGCATGTCCTCGACTTATCGAAGAAATTGAGGGGTACAGGTGGGACCCGAAGGCGACCGAACGGGGCGAGGACAGGCCAATAAAAGAATCAGACGACCTAATAGACGCTTTACGATATCCTGCTAATTTCATTTTCAAGAGGGGTGGGGGATCATGACACTCACAGACTTTTCATTCCTGGAGCCGGGGCGGAGATGGCCTCCGACCGACGAGCGGGCGAGGATAGACCGATACGATAGATGCACTTTGCTTTTCGAAGGCGACCACGAGGCCGCCTTTCCGGGGATCACGGCGCTAGACGACGATCTCGACCAGATCACGGCCAACTGGTTCAAGCGGTCGACCACGCTCATATGCGACCTGGCGAGCCCGCTACGGCTCTTCGCCGATAACCAGGCCGAGATAGATCGGATCGCCGAGGCGAACGACCTCGACCTCCTCGTCTATGACCTCTTCGCCGACATCCTCCGATTTGGGAACGCTGTCTTGAAGGTCCGATTCGATCCTCGGCGGGGCGGGATCGTCGAGCGGATAGATCCCCGGTACTGGTTCCCGGTCGTGAGTCCCGACGATGGCCGAGACGTCCAAGCCCACTGCATCTGTTATAACTTTAACCAGTATGAAGACCATATCCAGCGGGGATACCTGAGGGTGGAGATTCACAAGCCCGGCTCGATCGAGAACCGCCTCTTCAGGCTCGACTCCGGGGCAGCGATCACCTCGGAGCTGCCTATATCGGCCCTGGAGAGGTACTCGGGGATGCCGTCGGAGGTACGGACGGGGGTCGACGACTTTCTCGTGGTCCCGCTGTCGGGGCTCCTCTCCTCCGACGGGGTCTTCGGGCTCGACGACTACGGCGGGATCGAGGGCCTCGTCCGAGAGCTGGAGAAGAGGCTCATCCGAACCTCGAGGACCCTGGACAAGTTCGCAGACCCGAACATCGTCCTACCAATTGAGAATTTCTCGGTAAACCCCGGTACCGGCGAGCGATACTTCGTGAACCCGTGGACGGGGAACCCGATTTTTGAAGATATCGAGATCGGCGGCGGTCGGTACATCGTCTCGGAAGTTGGCGAGACGGGGACGAGGCCATTGCCCCAGTACCTGACATGGGATGCCTCTCTCCAGAACAATTTCAGCCAGATCGAGGAGATCAAGGCCGAGCTTATGGCGATCGGCGAGATCTCGCCGGCCCTCCTCGGCGACGTGAAGAGCGGGCTCGCCGAGAGTGGCTCGGCCCTCAAGAGGCTCGCCATCCCGACTCTTGCGAAGGTGGCGAGGCTGAGGGCGCGTGTAAAGCGGCCCCTCCTGGAGGCGCTGAGGCTATGCGCCAGGCTAGAGGCAATCTCCCGATGGCCGGGGGCCGGGGAGCTTCAGAACCTTACCATCGAATGGGGGAGCGCCCTTCCTGAGGATAGGTTAGAGGCCGCCCAAATCGAGCAGCTCAGGAAGACGGCGGGGCTCACGTCGACGAGGAGCGCCCTTGCGAGACTCGATCCCGACGCCTCCGATGAAGATCTGGACTGGGAGACAGCCCAAATATCTGAGGAGAGACGAGACGAATCGTACCAATTCGTCTGAATCACGTTCATCTGAAAAATCAGGTTACGGAACCGTAAAATCCGGGGGGTTAGTTACGCTATGGCGGACGAAGAGAAAAAATTTACGCAAGAGGACGTTGACAAGATCGTACAAGAGAGGCTCGCCAGGGAGAGGGCGAAATATGCCGACTACGATCAGATCAAGGCCGAGCTGGAGGCTACGCGGGCCTCCCATGCTGAATTGAGGGCGGAAAATGTGACCTTGAAGGCGGAGATCGCCGAAAGGGATGGAAAGGCGAAAGACTCCGAGCTGAAGGCTCAGAAGGCCGAGATCGCCAAGAAGGCGGGTCTTCCTGAGGCTCTATCCTCCAGGATCGAGGGGGCTACTCCCGAGGAGCTGGAGGCCGACGCTCTTCGGCTCGCCGAGAGCCTGGGGCCGGGGCCCTCTGTCGGGACGGGGACCAACCCGCCGACGGGGGCTAAGCGCCCGCTCACTCGGGCCGATATCAAGAAGATGAGCCCTGACGAAATCACCGAGAACTGGGATCAAATTAAGACTCAGTTGAAAGATGGGAGTCTTTCAAGAGTGTGAGCAAAATCAACTAACGGGGGTTAGTGAGACATGACGTTAACCAACTTTATAGGCGAGGTCTGGAGCGCCCAAATCCTCCAGAACCTTCAGAAGAGCCTGGTCTATGGTCAGGCCGGCGTGATAAATAGAGACTACGAAGGAGAGATCAAGGGCAAAGGCGACACGGTGAGGATCACCGCCCACGGGCCGATAACTATCGACAACTACAACAAGACCACCGGGATCGGCGACCCCGAGGACCTCGACGACGCCAGCACCGTCCTCGAGATCGACCAGGCTAAGTACTTCAACTTCAGGATCGACGACATCGACGCCGCTCAGACGAACGTCCCTCTGATGGAATCGGCGACGAGAGATGCTGCGTATCGGCTGGCTGACGCGGCCGACCAGTACGTCGCCTCTGTGATGGTGGCTCAGGCTGGCAACGCCATAGGCGCTGATGGCTCCGATAAAATTTTCGACGGCTCCACCGACCTTGTAACCGAGGAGCTTCTCGAAATCAAGCAGAAGCTCGACGAGGCCAACGTCCCCTTCGCGGGTCGGTTCGTGATCGTCCCCCCCTGGCTCACCAAAATGCTGCTCCAAGAGGACTCCGTTATCAATCCGATTTGGAGCGGGGTCGAAGGCGCCATGTTGAACGGCGAGATCGCTAAGCTCTTCGGCTTCAGCATCCTCCAGTCCAACAACGTCCCCAACTCCAGCGGCGACCATTACAAGGTGATAGCTGGAACGTCGCGGGCTTGCACTTTTGCCGACAGCGTGAACGATACCGAGGCGTACCGCCCTGAGAAATTCTTTGCCGACGCTCTCCGGGGCCTTCACTGCTACGGCGCGAAGGTCATCGATCCGAGCTGCCTGTGCGTTCTGACTTGTGCTCCGAGCTGAGGTGGTGAAACATGGTAAGATCTGCTATAACGGTTAACGAATGCGACGGCTCCTGGAAAGCTAGGGAAACTCCCGATGCGATCGACGTGGCGAACGATCACAGCATAGCGGCGGCGTCCAACTTCAAGAGGATGATCATCCTCGTCCATATCTCGGCGGGGACGGGAACGGGCGGGGACATCGCCCTGAAGGCTGGAACCGCATGGCCCGCCTTCAGGAAGGACCTCGGGGACCTGGCGATCGGGGGCAACCTCGTCGCAACCGAGGAGTACGTCCTCGGCCCGATCGAGACGGCTCGATACCTCCAGGCCGACGGGACCATCCACCTCGACGTCACCGACACCAGCAACTCCAATCTCGCCGGGACGATCGAAGCCTACGCATTGCCTTGAGGAGGTCCGGGATATGGCTCAGCCGTCCAAAACTCTGTTAGAGGAAATCATGGCAAAGCTCGGCGATATCGAGGCCGTCCTGGAGACCATCCAGGAGAATACGGCCCCCGAGGGAGAGCCCGAGGTCTGAGACGGAGGGCTCTATCCTCCTCCTCCTTTTGGGGTGGTCGAGATGGACATTGAAGACGCGGTAACCTGCCTGCTGGCGATCCGAAGCCCGATACTTAGGGCCCTCGCGGAGAGCGGCTACTTTGCGGCGGCGGAGAGGGCGGTGGCGGAGGATCCGTCTTATTATATAACTTTAGCAACTGGGGCCCAACTCCGCCACCAGCTCATAACCAAAAATAAGCTCTTCGGCCCGTTCGTCCTCCAGGAGATACCCTCCCTCAGGGGTCGCAACTACTTCAAAAATCACGGACTGAACCGGCTGGCGGGCCAAATGGCCGACACCGATATCAAATACATACGAAAAATATTCTTAGATAACTGGCCCGCAAATGAACGTACCGCCCCGAAGCTCCTCGCCAATTCGCCAATATGCAGCCCCGCCAGGGCCCGGAGGATCGCCCGGACTGAGCGAACCCGAGCCATAAACGGCTCAAAATTTGAGCTACAGATCGAGGAGGGGATTTTCAGGTACAAGGTCTGGGACTGCGTCTGCGACGGGTCATCCCGAAAAATTCACAAGAAGAGGGACGGGGTGAAGGTCCGGCTCGAAGAGGCGTTCCCGTTCGGCGGGCGGCCGATGTTCCCCGGCGACGGGCCTGGATACGAATCAATTAATTGTAGATGTACTATGGGATATACAACCGATCCGAAGGGGGCATATTATGATTAAACCGAGGAAGTCAGGCGGCAAAAGTAAAGGAAAATCGAAAGCTAGAACCAAAACCAGGCAGCGGGACTATAAGAAGGAGTATCGGGAGTACCACGGCAAACCCGAACAAATCAAGCGGCGGGACGCCCGCAACAAGGCCCGCCGGATGATGGAGAAGGAGGGCCGGGTCCGGAAGGGGGACGGCCGAGAGGTTGATCATAAGGTCCCTCTTTCCAAGGGCGGGTCCAACAGTAGAAGGAATTTGAGGATAGTAACCCGAAGGACGAACCGGCGGAAGGGCAACAAGCGATAACCACGGCGGGGAGTCGAGGGCCCATAGGCCCTCCCCACCGTTCCACAAAGTTGCACCCACAGTTTGGGTTTTTTATAAAATCATATTGGTTAGACGCCCTGGACTCGAACCATACGGCTCATCGCCTTGGTTAGCCTCTTGAGCTCCTCGGGGGTCATCGGCTCTTTTTTATTCAGCCTCCGGACCACAATTTCAACGTCGTCCGAGTCTTTGAGGTCAAGCGCCTCTTTAGCATCCTGATCGATCAGGGGTTTAAGCTCTCCTACCTTCCCCACATAGAGTCGATGCTCTCGATGCTCCATCTCCGCCACGTTAAACTCCTCTGTAAAACAAATGGTTAAACCAGCATAAATATTTAACGTATCGTTTAACAATAGGTTTAACATGGCATTCCTGGGGGTCAAGATCTCGGCGGAGCTGGAGACCCTGATAGACGAAGAGGTTAAACGCTCCGATAAGTCCAAAAGCGATATCGTAAGGGATGCGTTAAACCAATATTTTAACGTCGCGATCCCTGAAGGTACGGGCCTAATAGTATTAGATAAAAATGAGCTTATAAAGCTGATCGATAGCAGATTAGGGGTTAAACCAGAAGTTAAACAGGAAGGTTTAACGGTTAAACCAGCTCCAGACGTTAAACAGAACGTTAAACCAGAAGGTAAAACGGTTAAACCAGAGGTTAAACCGACTCCGCCAGAGGATACCGTAACCGCCGCGAAGAGGTACATCCTCGCAGAGCTGGAGGCAGGGAGGGAGCCGACGGCCGCGGAGGTAGCGGAGCATGTTGGAATGAAATCGAGACCTCTCGGAGTCCTGATGAGCAAAGCGGGCGTGCAGGCTAAATTGACAGGTACGGGAAACAACAAAGTCCGGAGGTACACCTTCGAGCTGAAGGAGCGGATAGAAGAGCTGCTGGCGGTGGAGGACCTCCCCGCGGCGGAAGCCGAGAGGCCCGGATGATGGTTATGGGACCATCTCCGAAAGATATATATGGGATAGTCACATAACTACGTACCATGAAGAGCATTCACCGAACCACCAGCGGCCGGAAAGCAAAGGAGCTGAGAGAGGAGGCG
>Ga0209722_1002824_pt1 | contig 12859 bp, 5 predicted proteins | sample BioC12SIPDNA_2_FD_185745 | JGI IMG/M metagenome (GOLD analysis project Ga0209722, IMG submission 185745) | Anaerobic biogas reactor microbial communites from Washington, USA - Biogas_R1_A C12 SIP DNA (SPAdes) (version 2) | ecosystem: Engineered > Bioreactor > Anaerobic > Unclassified | place... | reverse complement strand
GGCTCCGGAAGAAGGATCTGATGCACGACCTCCTCGGTGGCGAGGTCGAACACGTCGAGCGAAGCACCAGCCAGCAGCGCCACTTTACCGTTGCGGAGCCTATACGAATCAGGCCACCACACGCCCGATTGTGACTCGTATATCACAACTCGTTGTCCGGTGGGGATGTGCACGGCTTCCATACTCACCGGTTTGCCCTTCCGTCCTATGAGATGTGCGACGTACCAATCACCTTGCACCGTGAGGTAGCTCGTACTGGCGCCGGGGGGGAGAACGAGCCGTGTCTTCTCTCCCGTCGCGAGATCGAGTCTGCGTAACTCGCCTTCCGCATAGGGTGCGTCGGCATACACGTAGAACACGGAATCATCGGTGACGTCTTCGAGACTTATCACCGGTCGATTCGCATCACTTGCCCAATCTGGGCAACCAGAACACAGAAGTATGGGCATGGTCCATGCTGTTACTGCGATTGCCGTTGCACATCTCATAGCATTTCACCTCGCATTTTGTAGGCGGCGCCTACCCGGCTGCGTACTTAGGGTAATGCACCCGATAGACCTATAACACTTTATTGTGTACAGAACACAGGTGGGTCGCAATGATTGGTGCCGCAACCTTTCGCCAGCTTCGAAATGATCGGATCAAGCTTTTGGTTGCAGAGGCAGAATCTTTCTTCTCTCCACCACAGTAGGATCCTCCGCCGCCCAGTTACTCCGTCAAAACAGTGATGGTGACGGTGGCGCCCCTGATACCTTCTGCACTGCTTAAGTCTCTCCTCGCATTCGGTCGTGTTTGAGGTAGTCATTCTGCATTTGAGGTTAAGGTAAGCGCAACCGAATAGCTCCTTGACGAAGTCCAGCAAATCCAAACCCCTGGGATCAACCTGATAGGGCGAAGCATTCTTGACAAAAACGTAGAGATGTAAACCTCCCTGTTCCTCGATTGGATCGCGGTTGAGCCAGCGGCCGAGGTCGGGGCGGTAGAAGCGGCGGCCGTAGTAGACCAGGGACACCTCCGCATCGTGCCATTTCGTGCTGAAGCGGAAGGGGTTGGCGATGGTGTCCGTGTGGGTGATGAACTGGCCATAGGGGTCGTACTCGTACTTGGCGGCGGGGCTCGTGCTGACGGTGGGGCCGGTGGCGTCGTAGGCGAGGAGCTGGCCCACGTTGCCGTTGCCGTCGTAGAAGTACCAGTGGCGCAGCGGGTCGCCTTCGGCCTGCGGGGCTTCGACGGCGAGTAGGCCGCCGATGCCGCCGATGCCGCCGGCACCGTGGATGCCCGGAACCGCTCCCTCACGGTCGCGGCTCTGCTCGCCGGCGGTCGCGGCTCCTTGGCCCGCTAAGCCGGAGAGGTCCAGGCCCCAGGTGTATTTGTGCGTGATGGTGCGGTTCGGGCCGTCGAGGACCAGGACGACGTTCCATTGGTCGTAGACGAAGCGCTGGTAGACCTCCGGGTTGGCTTCCCAGTCGCCGGCCCCGCCGTTGAGCGTCGCGTTCCAGGCAAAGACGCGTTTCTGCACCCGCCTGCTCATGTAGTCGTAGGTGAACACGACCTTCTTATCCCCCGCCGCCGGCACCGCCGGGGCCACCGCGACCAGCCGGTTCTCCGCGTCCCAGGAATAGACCCGCGTGCCGTCCGAAACGAGGTTGCCGTCGGCATCATACGCAAGCTCCTCGGTCGGCGTGCTCGGCGTCGGGCAAGTCGAGGCCTCATCGTCGATGGCGGTGTGTTGGTTCACGTTGTTGGCACAGTACCAGCGGCGCGAGGCGTCGTTGTCCACCCGGTGCAGCAGCCGGTTGCCGATGGGATCGTAGTTGTAGGTGTATTCGCCCGGCGTCATCCGGTCGCCAAGTAGTGGTTCTTCGAGCTCGGTGCCCTCGTGGCGATCCGCCCCGGTCAGTTCGCTACGATCATTATAGCTCCACTTCCACAAGTGGTCCTGCCCGAACGCGGTCCCCGTCTGCAGCACGCTGGTCCGCCGACCCAGGCTGTCGAGCTGGTACGCGTAATTCGAGACGGTCACGTTCGGCGTCCCCTGCACCACGTTCTGCACGGAAGCCAGCAGGTCGCGGTCCTCCTGGTACCCCCGCGTCGTGCTCGCCAGCGTCGTGCTCCCGTCCGACTTGTACGCCAGCGATTCTACCATATCGCTCGTGGGGTTGGAACTCTCCATCAGCCGGGTGTATTGCACCCCGTAGGCCGGCAGCCCCGGCCCGGTCACCCGCTCCAGCCGGCCCAGCGAGTCGTAGTGGTAGGTCACTTCGTAATCGTTGCCGATCTTGAAGCCGCGGTTCCGCCCGGGGATCACGCCCCCCTCCTGGTCGTACAACTCGTACCTGCGGGTGACCACCTTACTGTACAGCCCCTCCTGCCCGGCGTCGATGTCCTCGGTCACGAGGTGCAGCTTCGTCGCGTGGTATCCGAACGTCCGCGTCCCCACGGCGTCGGTGATCGTCTCCTGCCGGCCCAGCCGGTCGTAGGTGAACTCCACGTCCTGGGTGCTGTCGGAGTACTCGATGTCCGTCAAGTCGCCTGTGTTGCCAGCATAAGTATACGTGGTGGTCAAGGCATTCTCGCCATCGAGGCGGGCCCACGTCCGCGTCGCCAGCTTGCCCGCCGGCGTGTACGTGTAATCCACGTGCGTGCTGTCCGCATACTCCTTGCTCAGCAGCAGTCCCGTCGCCTCCTCGAACACCCACTCGGTCTCATCCGCCGTGCCCGGGTTTGCCGGCCACGCCGCCCCGTCCCACCCGCTGCCCCCGCGGAAGGTCTTCATACTCACCCGCCGCCCGTAGTCGTCGTACCCGTACTCCACCGGGTAAGGCGAATCTCCCCACGTCCGGGCCAACTCGCCTCGGTCGCTGTACGCGAAGTACTGGCTCTGGCCCCCCTCGCAGCTCCCATTCGCCCCGGTGATCACCTCCGTCTGCCGACCCGTGACCGCGTCGTACTTGTAGCACGTCCGGTTCCCCGACGCATCCACCACCGATTGCACCTTGCCCTCGGCCCCCGTCCCGCTGGCGTAGTAGGCCGTCTCGGTCGTGTTGACCCGCGAATCGGCAACGGTCGTCTGCCGGCCCAGGTCGTCGTAGCCGTAGACCGTGGTTAGGCCGGTTGGGGACACCGAAGCTTGGAGTAGCCCATTCCTCGTCACCGTACTGCCGTCGATGGTGCTGTCGGGGTGGTCGATCGTCTCAGTCACGAGCTTCGCCGAGCGATCCACGGTGACGGTTGTCTCCGTCACGTTGAGGTGGATGTCCTGCTCCCTGGTCAGGCGAGCTGTTCCTGTGGGCAGCCCGGTAAGCTGCTCCCAGGTTTCGGCGGTTGTCGTTGGAGAATCATCATTGCTGACCGCGTACACCCGCGAGATGGTCTGTCGCCACCAGACGTTGGAATCCTCTACATACAGCGTTTCCGTCTCACGAATTCGATCATCCGAGTTCAAGACCAGCGTCCCCCCCGCATCCACATCCTCGCCGGTCTGGAAGACCTGTCCGAGGTCGTCGTATTCATAGAGCGTGTCGGGCTGGCCTGTCTTCGAGGTCTTGACGAGGCGGTCGAAGGAGTACACGTTCGTGGTCGTGACGGTCGAACCGTTGTAGCCGGGTTGGTCGACCTGGACAGCCTGATTCAGGGCGTCGACCGTGGTTTTCTCCCACATCGGTGAACTGCCGAGGTCCGCGCCTGTGTAGGTCGTGCTCCAGCGTTGTCCGTTGGCAACGCCCCGATCGAAGTACTTGTGGATCACCGCAGTCCCCGTGATGCTCGCGCTCTGCCCGTCAATATAGTGGTTTCGTATTTCCTTAGCTTCCCCCGGCCTTGTGACCGTCAGTCTCTGAGCTTGGTGATCGCCTACCGTCACAAATTCATGGGTGTAGCTTGTGCTCAGTCCTGCGGCGTCAACCTCTCCAATAAGCCGGTTGGCCAGATCGTATTGCATGCTCGTTGTCAGGGTATAATTGTTGCCGGGGTCGTGTACGGTTTCCTCGACCTTGGCGCCGGAGACCGTGGCCGTATAGTTATACGTGGTCACGATGTCGCCTTGGGCGGCACAGCCACCCTCAGCACTGACGCCCTTCTTGGTCTTGGTCAGGAGGCGGCCCAGTTCATCGTAGGTGTACTCGGTCCGGATGCCATGCTCGTCGATCTCATGGTCCAGTCCGCAGCAGTCGGACCAGCCGTTCTGAGTGTGGGATCTGCTATTGTGATGCGCGTCCGTGCGCCGGCCGAGTGGGTCGAATCGCTGAACGATCCAGGTCATATCCTGCCACGCACTGCCATCGTACACGGTGGTCGTCTGGAGGAGTTGACTGCCGACGACGTTCTGGATGATCACTTCTCCCAATGACTTGTTCATCACCGGACCACTCGGCCCCTCGCGCGTGATCGTGACCTGCAGATCGTCGCCCGGCGTGTTGCCATCGAATCCGCCGGGAAGCAACGGGTTGCCTTGATGCTCCGTGTACACCCCCTCCGCGTAGGCATAGACATCCAGCCGTCCATCCGGGTAAACCACCTTCTCCAGTCGCCGTGACGGGTCGCCGCCGGTCCCCGGCGGGACGTACTCGCGGGTCGTCCGAAGACTGCCGGTTCCTTCATAACCGCTGTTCGGGGCGGCGCATCGTTCCTCGATTTCGATGATTCGATTCGTGGACGTGTTCAGGTAGTAGACGTAAAAAGTCTTGGTAACAGCCGCTCCCTCGATCTTCTCCGTGATGGTGCGCGGCCTGTCAGGGTACAGCGATCCGTCGTCATCGCTTTGGCCCGACACCGGGCTGTAGCTGGATATCGTCGCGTGGCCGACGTCCTCATCGATCGTCTCCGGCATGGCCACGTCCTTCCAGGAGGACAGGCGGAGGACGATCCGGCCCTGCGCATCATAGTCGTACATCCCCCAGGAGCCGTCGGGATTGGACCAACTCTTCAACTCCTTGTACTTACCCGTCTCATTGACACTGGTGTGCCAGTCACGGGTGACAACCACCTTGTGGTCCCCCGTTCCGGCCTCCTCCTCAATCAACACATAGCCCCAACCGAAGTCCTGCCAGATCTGGACGGACTGCCCGACAAGGTCTGATCCCTCATATGAGAGTACGGTATCCGTTCTCGTGCCAGCTTGTTCATCGAACACACTTGTTCTGGTCACCGTCCGGAACGCCGAACCGGAGCAGTCCCCTGAGGCAAGCGTCCATGCTTTCGAGGACTGATCGTAGTCATACTCATGGCGTCTTGTGCAGGTTTGGGCCACCACCTTCGAGACCTGAAGGCGGTTAAACGCACTCGCTTCGTCCGGGTTCTCGATGACCCAAACCGCGGACTCGTTACCTTCGTCGGGCTCCCATAGGCCTTCGGATTCCGTACCCCAGTGGGCCTCATCATAGAAGCGAAGTTCGTACTCGTAGTCCGAGATCGTCACGACATCCACGAGCACCTGTGCCGTCTTGACCTGTCGTAGGCCGACAGAATCTCTGATCAGGTGCACCCCCGCCGGGGCTTTGCCTTTGCTGTACCGCAGCAAGCCCCGCATGGCCAGATCCACGCTCGGCAGCCTGGCTGAGACCTCCAGCCGACCGGCGTCCCGACCATCATTGCGCTGCCCCAGGTGGACCTTGAAGGACATGCCGGGCGAAAGACAGGCACTATCCGCTCCTGCGCCTCCGACTCCGCCATCCATAGCTCCGCAGGAGCCATCTGAGCAGGATGAGGTGCAGGCGATGCTATCGTTCGGAGCAGGGGGGCACGAAGAACAACTGCGCGGATCCCGGCGAGATCCGTCCCAGCACTTGTCCATGCATTCGCTCTGGGTGATGCCATCCTCATTAGTGTACGTGAAACACTGCTGATCCTCGCCGCAACAAGCACCACGACAACACTGGTTGCCGCCACAATCGATGCAGCACGGATCGCATAGCTTCTCTTCGCAGTCCACTCCGGTGCAAGGCCCAGCCCATGCCGGACCGGAAGTCAGCAGGTGGGCGAGTCCTCCGACTATGACCACCACCCACAACATCCGGTGGCCCGCCGACCCCGAAACACGCTGACCCGCGGTCATTCCGTAACCTGATGGCCGTGACATCATCTTTGCTCCTTGGTTTACCGGTTTCAGGATGCTCTCTTATTCGCCTGCCGGGCCCAACGGTACGTAAATCCGGTCCCCCGCGTAATCCTCCATCCGCAAGTCCGGGTAGCGGGCCATGAAGTCCTGGTTGATCTCCAGATTCGTCACGCTCCGCCAGCTTTGCCTGAACAACCTCCATAGGGTCTCGCCGGGGCGGATGTCGATGACGCCGTAAAGAACCCCGTCGTGGCTGAATGTTTCGTCAACCTCGCGCGTGGGCGTCACATACAGAAACTCCCCCTTGAAACGGCGTACCCGCTCGTCCATCTTCTCCGGCGGTACGTTCAACTCGATCTCCAGGCGGGCGAACTCGCCGGCCACCACCTGCCGGGCGTTGGGCTTGAGTCGCACGATCTGAAGCCCCAGGATGGATGAGTTCGAGAAGAGCCTGTCCAGCGTCCACTGGCTTGCCGCCGGTGGGCTGCTGTGCAGCATGGTGAGCGTTGGCCCATCCCGGTACAGCATCGCCTGATGGATGCAGCGCGGTCGATAGGCATTGCGCACCATGTACCGGCTGATCACGAAGATCACGTCTCCCGTCGCCAGACGATGGGTGATGCCGGGGATGTACTCCCTGGGTATGTAGCTGCTGACCACGGTCGTGTGCCCGAGCGCTGCCGCCTCCTCGGACGGGCCGTCCACGCACTCGGCGACCCGGGCCGCATGGAGGTTGACCTCGAACTCCACCAAGGGGGTCCCCAAGGTCGCCGTGATGTCGTCGAACAGCCAGGCGTTGTGGGGAATCCACTCTGAAATCGACTCACGATTCCGACATGCAGACTTGGCCTGACCGCCGTTGTACCGTAGCCGGCTCTGCAGCTTGTAGGCCGCCCGCCAGTTGTCCGTGCACGCCAGGGCGATACAGGTCTCCGTGAAGGTGACGCAGTCCGACTCGCCCAGATGATGCGTCAGGGCGTAGAGCCGGAACGGCTGGCCGAGGGCCTTGAGGGCATAGTGAGCCATGTCGCTGGCCGGATCAGGCAACTGACCCTCCAGGACAGCGTTGCGCAGATCCATGTACTCGGCCAACTCCACGTTCGTCATGGCATGAAGGGGCCGCTCTGCCAACTCCCCATAGCGCTCAACGTCTACAGGCGAAAGCGGCTCCCCTGACTCCTCGGATGCCTCAGCGAACGCGCCAGAGAGTTGCAGCTGCAATACAAACGGCGGCAGGGCCGCCCACGCGATCCATCCTCCAACCAGCACCAGTACCACGACCAACAGGTAGCTTCGCCCTGCGCGCAGATAAGCCATGACGCAAACCTCCTCAGCAACAGGTGCCGTGGCATTGGTTTTCAACCGGCGACGGTGCAGATTGGAGACCTGTGCCCGCCCGTTCAGTCACCGGCAACGACGCACCTTGCCCCGCTGTCAGTTGAATGGCCAGCGGAACTTGATCGCCGAGCGGCGACCCGATTCGAACGCGGTATCTTCAAGCTCTGCAGCCAGAGCCATCACTCTCAAGACGGGGTCGGTCCCTGTGAACTCGGAACCGGTATCCACCCATTCCGCCTTCGCCCCCCTTTGGGCTTGGGCTTGGGCTTGGGCTTGGGCTTGGGCTTGGGCTTGGGCTTGGGCTTGGGCTTGGGCTTGGGCTTGGGCTTGGGCTAAAAGCCGGGCCTCATCCCGCAGCTTCCCTTACCACCGCCTATAATATACGCCAAACCTCTGGCCGACGCAAGGACTATTTCTTAAAAAAGCCTCTCCCCAGTCTGTTCCTGGCAAACAGGGGTAGCCATGCCGCAGCGGCCATCGTCGGGGTGTAACGGTACGCGGAACTCATCCAAGACGCCGGAGTGCGAGGAGCTGCGGCAGGGGTTGGCCCCGGCGGGTCTCCGTCTCCGTCTCCGTACCGCGCCCAGCCCGTCGCGGACGCCGCCGGGGCCGGTCCGGATGAAAAAGGGTGGACCGGAGCCGCCTGGATAAGCTAGAATATCATAGGGCGGACGCGGCGGCCTGCTTCGGGGACCGCTCGGGGAGTGCGGGGCGCGTCCTTCCCGGTCTTGCGGAATCACGATTCGCCGGGTCGTTCTCCGGGCGGGGCGGGTAGCCCCTTCAGCTTCTTGCGGTTATCTGGACAGCAGTGAGGTGCGTTATGCCGGAATCGGGCTCCTCTCGTGACCCCAAAGCCGTCAGGGCGGTGATGGAGCAGATGCGCAGTTGGGAAGCATCTCGCGTTCACCGCCGCATGCCTCAGTCCCAGCCCCAGGCGGCGGTGCAGGTTTCCACGCCTGCGGAACTGGCTAAAGAGGTCGCTCATTTCGTGACTCTCAGCAACGCCGTCGGCAGCGGCGGCCGCGAGCTGGCTACGCGGCTGGCCGATCGCCTCGGCTGGCCTATCTTCGACCGCCAGATACTCACCCTCATGGCTGGCGACGATGAAGTCCGAGCCGAACTCTACCGCTCCATGGACGAACGCGACCTCGGCTGGTTCGAGGAGACCTTCCGTACCTTCATGCACGAAGAGTTCCGCAAAAACGATTACTTCCACCGACTTACCGAGACAGTCCTCTGTCTGGCCAGGCAGGGCCCAGCCGTCTTCATCGGGCGAGCCGCCGATCTCATTCTCCCACGCGACAAAGGGCTTCGGATCAAAGTCTTCGCCTCCCACGCGTATCGCGTCCGCAGTTTTGCCGCAGCTACCGGCGTCGACCTCCAGCAGGCGGCGACCCAGGTCGAACGCATCGACGCCGAGCGAGCTCACTTCATCCATCGACGATTCAACCGCGAGAACCACGACATCACGCGTTTCGATCTGCTCATCGACCTCGAGCAGTTCACGTCCGATCAAGCACTGGAGATAATCTTTATGGCTCTTCGATTCCGGGGTTGCCTTTCGTAACCGTTGGAGATGACCCATGCCCAGACCCAATGAGATCGCCCGCTGGCTCCGAGAGCAGCACGACAAGGTGAAAGACCTCAGTGCCCACCTCGGCAGGCAAGTCGCCGCTGTGCCCCACCACAACGTGGACCAGTGGCTTGTGAACCTGACGGACGAGTTCGAGCGGTACAGGGCACATTTCGAAAAGCACATGGCCCTCGAACAGGAGGGCGGGTACCTCGCCCCGGTCCTCGAACAGCGGCCCACCCTGGCTGCCGAGGTCACCCATCTGCACGCCCAGCACGGCCAGATTTCCCAGGTGATGACCTGGATCCTCAGCGAGCTGAACGGGCTGACTTCCGCAAACCGCCTCCTGCTTCGCGACGCGTGTGCTCGCATCGATACCCTGATCGAGATCATCTCGGAGCACGAGGAGCAGGAGAATCTGCTCGTCAGCCAAGCCTTTACTGAGGAAGTGGGCACCAAAGACTGATTCAAACTCGCCGGCCAGCGTCCGAAAACCAGCCGGAAAACTCACAGGTCATTCGTCCAAACAAGCGCTTCTCTGGCACGTCTCTTGCAGCGGTGATTGTGCCGTAACTCTTTCTGTAATAAAACCCTAAGTTCATTTGACCGGGGCCCAAACTCGTGGTATATTTTTCGGTCCTGCCGAGTGGCGAGGTATGCATCAGGGGCGAGGCTGTCCGCTACATAACATTTTGCCTGACATAAGCTTAACATTGAAGTGAGCAGGATGGGGTACTAGCTGCGTCGTCAGCTAGCGGTGCAGGACAAAGACTGAAGGGTGTAAGTTGGCAGTATCGGACTGGGAAATCACCACACGGCGGATACGCGAGAGCGTGGACATTGTGGAGGTTGTGGGCAGCTATGTTACCTTGAGGCGGGCGGGAGCCAACTTCAAGGGTCTGTGCCCCTTTCACAATGAAAAAACGCCGTCGTTCAATGTTCATCCTGGATTGCAGATTTTCAAGTGTTACGGCTGTGGGGCGGGCGGGGATGTCTTCAAATTTCTGCAGATGCGGGAGAACGTGGACTTCCGTGAAGCCCGGCGGATGCTGGCGGAGCGGGCCGGCATCTCTCTGGAGGCTGATCGGCATAGTGGTGCGGGTGTTTCGGCGGGCCCAGGCAAAAGTGATCTGGTCCGGGTGAACGACTGGGCCCAGGCGTTTTTCAGGCGACAGTATGAAGGGCCTGCCGGTGAGGCCGCTCGCGCTTATGTGGCCGGTCGCGGGATCTCTGTCGATGTGGCCCGCGATTTCGGAATCGGGCTGGCTCTGGATCGGTTCGAGGGGCTGATTGAGGAGGCCCGCAAAGTTCGGATCGCCCCGTCGTTGTTGGTGGCGGCGGGGCTTGCCAAAGAGAGCGATCGCGGGGGGCTCTACGACACGTTCCGTCACCGGTTGATGTTCCCGATCCACGATGTGACCGGGCGCATTATCGGCTTCGGCGGGCGAACGTTGGGGAATGACCAGGCGAAGTACCTGAACACGCCGGCGACCTCGGTTTTCGATAAAAGCGCCAATCTGTTCGCGATCGACCGGGCGAAGCATACCGCCCGGGAGAGCGGGCGGATCGTGGTGGTCGAGGGTTATACGGACTGCATCATGGCCCACCAGGGGGGCTTCACGGAGACGGTGGCGACGCTGGGCACCGCGATGACGGACGCACACGCGTCGCTGATCCGGCGGTTCTGCGACCGGGTGGTGCTGGTGTTCGATTCGGACGATGCGGGGCAGAAAGCGGCGGATCGTGCTATTTCGGTGACCTTGACGCATGGGCTGGATGTGACGTTGGCGAAAGTGCCGGCGGGGAAGGATCCATGTGATTATCTGGTGTCCGCGGGTTCGGAAGCCTTCGGCGCGTTGTTGAAAAACGGCATCGGGGCGCTAGAGTTCAAATGGGAGGAGGTGTCGCGAGCATACGACGCCAGCGTCACGGGGCCTGCCCGACGGCGGGCGATTGAGAGCTTCTTGGCTCAGTTGGCCGCCTGGGGTGGTCACGGGGTGATCGATCCGATTCAACGGGGTTTGCTGCTCAACCAGTTGAGCAAGGTTTTGTCGGTGCCGGCGGAAGATCTGCATCGGCAGTTACGGCGGTTGATGCGTCGGTCGACTGGTGGCCGGCCGGGGCAGCCCGCTCCGGTAGCCGGGAATGCAAGCCCGTCGGCGGGGCCGACGATTACCGCGGCGGAATTGCTTGCTCAGCGGCACATGGTCGAGGCGTTGTTGAATGACGCCGAGCAGTACGCCCAGGTGGCCGGCCGGTTTGACCTTGGTGCTTTGCGGGATTCCGCTCTGTGTGCGGTGGGGAGGGAGTTGGAGTCTTCACTGGCCGGCGGGGAGCCGTTCGATCTGGCTTCCTTCATTGGCCGGTTCGAGTCGCCCGAGTTCGGCCGGCTCATCACCGACTTGCAGCAGGCGGGAGAGCGTCGCGGGCGCTACGCGGAAGTGGTCGAGGGTGCGTTAGTGTTTCTGGAAGCGTGCACCGCGTCGCGGCAGGCGCTGGCGCTGGCGGACGAGATACGGAGCGGGCGGCAGCGGGCAGGGGTGGTGGAGGCTCGAGCCGGGGGCGGTGTTCAAGCGGAAGGGAAGGACGGGGAGGCGGACGAAACGGATTCGCTCCCGACAGGAGAGGATGCGCGGATGGATGTTCCGCCGGGCGAAGATGAGCGGCTGCTGGCCTTGACGGCCCACGCCAAGCGGTCGCACTTCTCGCCGGCGAGTGTACGCAAGAGGTTTTTGCAGAGCTAGGGGCGTGCCGCGGCCGGATGTCGCGGGTTGTGGATTCGCGATCCCGGATCGGTGTCGGGGGTTCGGCGAGAGGTCAGGGGCCTAAGGGAGTATCGGATCCCTGTGCGATGTGGCAGTGAGGTGTATGGCCGCAGAGGGATGCCGAGGTGGGCGTGAGGCAACGGAGAAGGCGATGTCAGAGTCAGTCGAGACGATCATGGATCCGATCAGTGAGGCGACCGAGTACTTGATTGAGCGCGGTCGCAAGCGCAAATACTTGACGTGGGAGGAACTGAACCAGGTTCTGCCGGATGAGGCGATTGCGCCGGATCATCTGGAGACGATCATGCTTCGGTTGGAGGAGCACCGGATCGAGGTGATCGACGAGATCGAGGCGGCTCGTGTGGGAGAGCAGCCGGAACCTCGTCCGCGGCGGGGTTCGGCACGCAAGGCTCAGCCCCGGATACCGGACTCCGTGGAGCCCGTCGAGGCCGGGGAGCCCGACGAGGACGGGGGCGATGGGAGCAAAGCGGCGGAGCTGAAGGCGGATGAGAGCGGTTCGCGGCGGATCGACGATCCGGTGCGGATGTACCTGACGCAGATGGGCGAGATTCCGCTCTTGACGCGGGCGGAAGAGATCTCGCTGGCCAAGAAAATCGAACTGACGCGGATGGCCTTCCGCAAGCAGGTGCTCGAGAGCGACTACTGCACGGCGCAGGCGGTGGACATCTTGCAGCAGGTGTCGGATGGGCGGTTGCCCTTTGATCGGACGATGAAGATCTCGACGTCCGAGGCGATGGCCAAGAACACGATCACTAAGTTGTTGCCGGAGAACTTGACGACGGTTCGCAAGCTGATGGAACTCAACGAGCAGGATTTCGAGAAGCTTTGTGCGAGCCGATTGTCGGCGTCGGCGCGATCGTCATTGTTGCGTCAACTGGGTCAGCGTCGGCGGAAGATCGCCAAGCTGTTGGAAGAGCTGTCGCTGCGGACCAGCCGGATCATTCCGTTGATGAGGAAGCTGGAGGCGGTGTATCGCAAGATGCGCGATATCGAGCGTCGCATGGCGGCCGAGAGCAAGCGGGCCAACGCCAACGAAGATGATCTGGCGGCGATGCAGGACGAACTGGACGGCATGGAGTCGCTGGCTCTCGAATCGCCGGACCTGTT
>Ga0209722_1002809_pt1 | contig 12921 bp, 8 predicted proteins | sample BioC12SIPDNA_2_FD_185745 | JGI IMG/M metagenome (GOLD analysis project Ga0209722, IMG submission 185745) | Anaerobic biogas reactor microbial communites from Washington, USA - Biogas_R1_A C12 SIP DNA (SPAdes) (version 2) | ecosystem: Engineered > Bioreactor > Anaerobic > Unclassified | place... | reverse complement strand
CATCGGCGAACTCGATGTCTATACATTGGTGGTCGTGCCCGAGGACAAGAGAAAAGTGCGCACCAATCTCCGGGCGCCCATTCTGATCAACGCCAAGCTGCGGCTCGCCAAACAGGCGCTCCTGGATCGCAGCGACTACCCCATTCAGTTCTTCCTCGCGCAACCCCATCAGGGCCAGGGACAGGCCCGGGAGGCATCCAATGCTGGTCTTAACCCGTAAAGAGGATGAAAGCATCATGATTGGGGACGACATCGAGGTCAAAGTCCTTGATCTGAAGGAAAGCCAGGTCAAACTGGGAATCGTGGCCCCGAAGTCCGTGGCCGTGCACCGGCGCGAGGTGTATCTGGCCATCCAGAGCGAAAACACGCAGGCGGCCTCCGCGGCGCAAATCGACACCATCACGGACCTGATTCAGCGATAACCGGCATGAGGGGACATCGCCCATGGAACTCATCGTAGACGGAAACGCCAGATGCCCCGGCGAAGAGCCCTTCGGCAGTGTCTTCGACCTGGTGGTCGCACTCGGCAATCAGCTCCAGGCGGAAGGCCGGTCCATCATGACCGTCCGGGTCGACGGAGCCGAGATCAGCGCCGGGAACCTGGTGGAATCGATGCGAGACAAGCCCGTGACCAGCGTCCGGCAGATCGTGATCACCTCGGAAGACACCCGGACGCTGGTGAACGAGTCCTTGTCGGACATGCAGGCCTCGCTGCCCGAGCTTCCGGTGGCGTGCCAGGAACTGGCCCGGGTGTTTCAGAGCGAGACGCCGGACGCCGGGTACGAGCCGTTCCAGCAGCTTGCGGCGATCTGGGGCGCCATCAAGGAGCGGGAACTGATGGTCGCGAACGCCCTCGAAATCTCGTTGGAAGATCTTCAAATCGGGGAGCTCACGGTCAAACAGTTTCATGATGATCTCAATGCCTATCTGCGGGAAGCCACCGAAGCCCTGAAAAAGCGGGATTCGGTGTTGTTGGGGGACCTGCTGGAATATGAACTGGCGCCACGGGCCGAACAAGAGAGCGTGATCGTCGCGATTCTGATGGAAGAGGCCGAACGACTTGCGGGGTAGGAATGGCCGCGCCGCGCATCCTGACATTCAATTTTCACGAGCCCTACCTGTGCCTGATGGCCCGGACCGGCCTGCCCTTTGTCATCGGCGGCTATGACCAGCCGCCCCTCGCGCGGAAATGGCACGAGCGCTACCGCCCCATTCCCCCGGGGTTCACGTTTCTCGAAGAGGACACCTGGCGGCGGGACCTCGCCCAGGGCCGGTTCGACGTCGTCATCGCACACAACGAGATGAATGCGGCCACCCTCTCGAAAGAGGCGCTGCTCAGCGGCACCCCCCTCCTCCTGGTCTGCCACAACCGGCGCAGCTTCCTCGAAACAACCATGCGGAACGGTCCCGGCAGCCGCCGCGACACGTTTCACCGTCTCCTGGAGACGCTTGGAGAATTCGTCCGGTTTGTATTTATCTCCGAGACCAAACGCGACGATTACGCCCTCCCGGGCGCCGTGATCCGCCCCGGCATCGACGTCGATGAATACGGCGGGTATACGGGAGAGACTCCGGGCGTGCTCCGCGTCGGCAACGCCATGCGCCCGCGGGACGCCATGTTCGACGTCGGCTTTCAGGAACGAGTGTGTGCCGGCTTTGCCAACCGCCTGGCGGGCGACAATCCGGACATCCCGGAATCGCAGCCGGCCGCGTCTTTCGATGACCTCCGCCGGCTCTACCGCTCGTTCCGGTGTTACCTGCACGTCACCCGGGAAGCCTGCGAAGACGGCTACAACCTCGCTCTGCTCGAAGCGATGGCCACGGGCATGCCGGTGGTCTCGCTCGCGAACCCGACTTCGCCCCTCACGGACGGCAAAGACGGTTTTCTGTCCTACGACCCCGATGTCCTCCGCGGCCACATCGCCACGCTGCTCGATGACCTTTCCTATGCGCGTGCGATTGGCGCGCGCGCCCGCGAAACCGTCGCGCAGGCGTTTCCCATGGCCCCCTTCGTCGAGGCATGGCGCGAGACCATTCTGTCGGCGGCCGAACGCAGCCCGCGGCAACGCCCGACGACCCAAAAGACCATATCGCCGCCTTCCGAGCCGGCTGGTCCCGTGCCCGCGACGGACCTCCTTCTCCACTACATGGCCTCGCCGGTCACCACGGGCAGGTATTTTGAGCGAGCCCTCCGCAAACGCCATCGCGTCGTGACCGCGGGGTTCCGGTGCCCGGAAGCGCTCCTGAGCCGGTGGGGATTTCCGGACCAGCCGCCTGCATACGGTCCGCACGACGTGGAACTCCGGCTCGAGACGCCCTACCGCGAACTCATGGGCATGCTGCCGGACGGATTTGCGCCCCGCCTGTACCTCTGGGTGGATTCCGGCCCGCGACAGGTGGCGCCCGACATCGACTGCCTGCGCATCCCGAAAGCCTGTTACCTCATTGATACGCACCTGGCCCCCGAGGTGCGCATCGACATCGCCCGGCATTTCGATTTCGTGTTTCTGGCGCAGAAGGCCCAGGTCCCGCTCTTTCAGGACGCCGGAATCGCAGACGTCTGCTGGCTGCCGCTCGCGTGTTCACCCGAACTGCACGACGTCGGCCAGCCCGAGCGCCTGTACGACGTGGCCTATATTGGCCGGATTCAGGATGATCCCGACGAACGCCGCGCCAGGATTCTGGACCGCGTGCGGACGCGTTTTCCCAAGCACCGCATCGGCCAGCAATGGCCCGCGGACATGGCGCGGACGTACGCCCAGTCGAAGATCGTCGTTAACGCGGCCGTCAACAACGACCTGAACATGCGCGTATTCGAGGCGATGGCGTCGGGCGCGCTCCTCATCACCGATCGCGCGGAAGGCCTGTCCGACCTCTTCCAGGAAGGGGAGCATTTCGTGCTCTACCGTGACGAGGATGAGTTGTGCCCGCTTATCGAGCGCTATCTCGCGGACCGCGAGGCGCGGGAACGCATCGCGCAGCAGGGGCGGGAATTCGTGCTGGCGCAGCATACCTACGACCTGCGCATGGAGCAATTGCTCGGCTGCGTGTTCGAGGCCGCGGGCCTGTTCGGCGGGTACCGCGGAGAATCCCGGTACCATTACGGCGGCTACTATTGCTCCCCGCGCTCTGAACTGGCGGTCCATGTTCCCCCGGACGCGAAGCGCGTCCTTGACATCGGTTGCGGGGGCGGCGCGTTCGGCCGGTCGCTGAAGGAGCGCGGCGTGGAGGAAGTTATCGGCATCGAGATTGACGAGCGCGCATGCGCCCTCGCCAGGGACGTGCTTGACGACGCCTTCGCCGGGAACATCGAGCAGATGGAACTGCCCTTCGAGCCGGGGCATTTCGATTGCGTCACGTTTGGCGATGTGCTCGAACATCTGATCGACCCGGCGGCAACGCTGCGCAGGATTGCGCCGTTCCTCGCCCCCGAAGGCCTTGTGGTCGCCAGCATCCCCAACGCGCGCTTCTGCCAGGTGGTCCAAATGCTTGCCGAAGGGCGGTGGAAATACGAAGACGCCGGAATCCTCGACCGGACGCATCTGCGGTTCTTCACCGCGGCCGAAATGCAGGTGCTCTTCCAGGGGGCGGGGTATGAGATCCTCAAGATGTTGCCCCTCTCGATGCTTCAGGCGGAGCTCCTCCCGCGCAACGCCGACGGAGGATTCACGCTCGGGAAACTGACCGTCGGCCCCCTGAACGACGCGGAGTATCAGGATTTTCTCGTGTACCAGTACCTCGTCGTTGCACGGAAGGCGGCCGGGGCGCCGCTGGAACGCGCCCGGGCCGCGTTGTCCTGGGGCCGCTTCGAGGAGGCCTGTACCATCGCCGCCTCGGCCGGCGACGCGGACCCCACCGAGCGCAAGTTCATTATGGGGCAGGCACTGGGCCGGCTTGGAAGACTCGAGGCCGCCGAATCGGCCTTGCGCGAAGCCTGCGCGTCCAGCCCCAGCCGCACGGATATTCTCGGGCAACTGGGTGTGCTGCTGGTCGCCATGAGGCGAACCGCCGAGGCCGTGCCCTGTCTTGAGCAGGCCGTGGCCGCCGACCCGGGGGACTTCCGGGCCCTCGGCGCCTGGGGTCTGGCCCTGCTTGGCAGCGGCAACCCCGAAGGCGCCTTTACAAAGCTCAAGGCGTCTCTGGAGATGCACTTTGACAACGCGCCGCTCATGGAGTCTTTTGCCGGTCTGGGCGAATCGCTGGAACGATGGGAAGAGATGGAGCCGGTGCTCCGCCGGTTTGTGGAATTCTACCCCGCAAACACCTCGATGTCGCTGCGTCTCGCCCGTATACTGGCCCGGATGGGGAAAACCGGCGAGGCGCGCGAGCGTCTGGAAACCGTGCTCCTGTTTGATTGCGGCAATGCGGATGCCCGCCAGCTCCTCGAAGAGATCTCGCACGGCGGTGCGTAACGGACGGGCTGCACAGGGGGAGACAGCATGAAACTACGGGTGCGACGGAAATGATGAAGCCCGCACGAGAATGGATGGCGGAACTCGCGGCAGTCATGCCGCCCCCGGACGTATGCCAGGAGGCGGGCCGCGAAGGCGAACCGACCCTGCGTATTGGCGCCACCTACCTCCACAGCCGCTACAAACCCCGCGAAGAAGCCAAACGTCTGCTCGACTCCGCGGAACTGGATCCCGCCCGGCCGGTGCTGGTCGTGGGCGTAGGCCTGGGCTATCACATCCTGGAACTTCTCGACCGCGGATTCCGCGTTGCCGCGGCCGAGCCCGACCGGGCCATCGCCGCGCTGGCGGTGCGCGGGCTGTTGCGCGATCGCGAGGTTCTGCTGGGCGTGGGCGAGCCGGACGCGATCGCCGCCTCTCCCCTGTTCCAGGACTTCGTGCGCGATACCCCGCAGGTATTCGTGCATCCTCCGTCCGCCCGCATCCAACCGGCATTCGCGGAGGCCATGACGGCCCGGGTATCGCGCGCCGCGCTGCTCGGGCAGCGCCTGAGAATCGCCGTCGTGGGCCCGATGTTCGGCGGTTCCCTGCCCATTGCCGGGCATCTGGTCCGCGCATTTCAGAAGCTGGGCCATCAGACCGTTTATGCGGACAACAGCCCGGCCTGGAACCTCTACGAAACCATGACCGCCTCGGTGAAGTCGCGCAAGCCCGCCAATCAGCTGGGAGAACTGCTTGTCCATTTCCTGGGGGAATGGTCGTATGCCCGCGTAATGGAATTCGCGCCCGACATCTGCATTGTCATGGCTCAGGCGCCGGTCTCTCCTCAGTTCCCGCTCCGGCTGGCCCCCGCGGGCATCGTCACCGCGTTCTGGTACGTCGAGAACTGGCGGCATCTGCCGTACTGGAAAGAGATCGCGCCCCTCTACGACTCCTTCTTCCACATCCAGCCCGGCCCCTTCGAGACCCAGCTCCGCGAGGCGGGATGCCCGCATCAGGCCTGTGTGCTGACGGGATGCGACCCGGAGGTGCACTGCCCCGTAACGCTCGAGGGCCCCGAGCGCGACGAGTTCGCCTGCGACGTCTCGTTCGCGGGGGCGGGCTACATGAACCGGAACCAGTTGCTGGCCGGCCTCACGGACTATGCCCTGAAAGTCTGGGGCGTCAACTGGACCCATCCGTCCCTCCGGCCCGTCCTTCAACGCCCAAACGAGCGATTCACGCCCGAGTTGTTTGCCCGGATTGTGGCGGGCTCGAAGATCAACCTGAACCTGCACTCGAGCACGAGTTTTCCAGGCGTGGATCCCCATTGCGACGCAATCAACCCCCGCGTTTTCGAGATCGCCGCCTGCGGAGGGTTCCAGCTCTGCGATCCATGCAAAGGGCTTGACGCCTGCTTTGATTTCGCCACCGAGTTGCCCGTCTACACGTCGCTGAAAGAGTTGCGAGAGAAAATTGACTATTTTCTCGCCCATTCCGCCGATCGCGCACAGATCGCCGAGGCCGCCCGAGAACGCGCCCTCCGCGAACACACCTACGAGAAGCGCGCCGCGCAGATGCTCGAGCTGATACTCGATGCGCACGGCGCGCGCATTCTGCGAAAAGGCATCCGGGTGCAGCGCACGGTCGCCGAGATCAAAGACCGCTGTGCGGATGATGCCGCGCTGGCGGCCTTCCTGGATACCCTGCCGCCCGAGGCGGTGTTCGACCACGAAACCGTAAACGAGCACCTGCCCACGGCCATGATGGCTCACAACCGGGCCGAAGGGCTGTTCGCCTACTTGCGCGAATTGCGTAACTCGGCCGAGGCCCTCCTCGACCTGCGGGACACGGAGTGACGGCATGCGCATCCTGGTAGCCCAGATGACCCGCATGGGAGACATGCTGCAGAATTCCACCTTGACCCGCGCATTGCGGCAGCGATACCCCGACGCCCATATCACCGCGATGGTGCGGCCCCTGGCGCGCGCGATCGCCGAGCGCAATCCCGACATCGACGACATCATCCTCTACGAGGAAGACGCGATGTTCTGCGATCTGCGCAGCCGCGATTCAGACCGCCTGCTCCGCGCGTACCGGAGCGCCGCCGCCCTGGTCGACGACCTGAATGCCCGGCAGTTCGACATCGTCTACAACTGCACGCTCAGCATCGCGTCCGCCATGTTGCTGAAACTGGTCCACGCCCCGCGAACCGTCGGCGCGCATCTCAGTGACGACTGGCGATTCGTGCTTCGTGGACGCTGGACCAACTACTTCTTCACCAGCGTGTATCAGCGCGCATACAGCGACATCAACATCAGCGATGTCTTCCGCAATCTCATGGAGGACGCCCCTCCCGTCCCCGGGCTCACTCTCGCCATCACGGACGAGGACCGCCGCGAAGCGCGGGACATCCTCGCCCGACACGGCATCGGCGAGCAGGACTTCGTGGTCTGCATGCAACTCGGCGCCAGCGACGCCTCGAAGCGCTGGCCCGTCACCCATTTCGCGGAATTGGCGCGGCGCCTGGCCGCCGAAAAGAGCGCGAAAATCTGCCTGCTGGGCGTGGAATCCGAAGCGCCGCTCGGCGAGGCCTTCGAAGCGCAGGCGCCGGGGCTCGCCGTCCACCTTTTCGGCCAGACGGCTATTCCCCAGCTGGCGGCCATCCTCGAATCCGCGCGCGTGCTCGTCACCAACGATACGGGCACCATGCACGTTGCCGCGGCCGTGCGCTGTCCGATTCTCCTCTTGTCGGTCGGATACGTTCATTTTCGTGAGACCGGTCCCTACGGCGAAGGCCATCTGGCGCTCGAACGCCGGAAAGACTACCTCGCCCCCATGAACAAAGACGCCGCGTCTGCCGACGAACGCGGCGCCATTCCGCCCGGACCCGTGATGGACCTGCTCGAACTGGTGCTCGAGCCCCCCCGTGACCGGACTCTCCCGAGCCTGCCCGACTCGCCCGAGCGGACCATGCTCGACGTCTATCAATCCCGATTCGCCCCGGACGGCTTCCTCGAGTGGTATCCGGTGATGCGGCGTCCGATGACCGAAACGGACTTCCTGCGTATCGCATACCGCAACACCTGGATCGCCCATCTGTGCCCTGCCGTTCCCCGCGAGACGCTCCAGGACGGGATTCGGCGGGTCGCGGCCTGTTTCACGCCAGGCAGTGCGTCCGCGCTCGATGAGTGGCATAAACACTGGAGCGCGGTCTTTCTCCAGCTGGAACAACTGGCACAACAGGGAGGCCGGAAGACGGAGCAGCTACGAACCTGCCTCCGCCACGGCAGGAATATCGCCGCCGCCCGGGAAATCGTGGGCGAGCTCATGCGGCTGGATGAAGACACGCGCCTCTTCGCCGAACTGAACGGGGGATGCCGCCCGCTGATCAGCATCGCACGTTTCCAGCGCGACAATCTCGAAGGGGCCGACCCGATGGCGCTTGCGGACATGACGCAGGAGATCTACCGGGAACTCTCCGAGCGTGCCGCATGGATGCGGGTGCACTTCGACGCCATCCGCGACGCCATGCGCGCCGTCGACGCGGAGACCTGACCCCTATTTTGCCTGGGGCGCGAGCAGGCTCCGCGCGTGTTCGATGCTGACCGCGGAGACCGAGCCGTCAAGCAGGCGCGCCAGTTCCCGCACCCGATCCTCGTCGGCAATACGTGCGACGGAGGTAACGGTCCGCTTCTTCTGGGTTTCTTTGGCCACGTGGAAGTGCGTTTGGGCGGCGGCCGCGATCTGCGGCAGGTGCGATATGCAGATCGTCTGGTGCGAGCCTGCGAGTTCGGCGAGTTTGGCCGCCACCTTGTTTGCCACGGCCCCACCCACCCCCGCGTCGATCTCGTCGAATATCAGCGTGGGAATGGTGTCGGCTTTCGCAAACACGCTCTTGAGCGCAAGCATCACGCGCGATATTTCGCCGCCCGACGCGACGTGCCGCAAGGGCTTCAACGGTTCACCGGGATTGGCCGCCAGCAGGAACTCCACCCGATCGATCCCGGTCGGACAGAGCTCCCCGCGCTCGAACCGGGTTTCAAACCGGCCTCCCTTCATCCCGAGTTCCGCGAGCGCGGCAGCGATCTGTTTGTCGAGCGCGCGCGCGGCCTTCTTGCGCTGTTCGGACAACTCCCCGGCAAGGCGCCGGCCCTCTTCGAACAGGGCGCCGCGCTGGCGCTTCAGTTGCGCCAGACGCTCATCGCGCTGTTCAAACGCCGCGACTTCTTCGCGCGCGCGTTCGCCATACGCCAACACCGCGGCGATGGATTCGCCGTACTTCCGTTTCAAGGCGCTGATCAGCGTCAGCCGCGCGTTGATGTCCTCAAGCTCCTGCGGATCAAACTCGATTTCGGTGGTGAATTCGCGCAGTTCCGCGGCAACGTCTTCAATCTTCTCGCGGGCCTCCGCCAGCCGTTCCGCAAGGGAAGTAAAGCGATTGTTGATGCGGGCAAGCTCCTCCACGTCGCCGGACGCGGCGTCCAGGGCATCGACCACCGCACCTTCATCGCGCTCGTGAAGCGTGGCATACGCCCGCGAACTCAGTTCGAATATGCGTTCGGCATTCGTGAGCAGGTCGCGCCGTTCCCGGCTCTCTTCCTCCTCGCCCGGATGCAGGCCGGCCGTTTCGATCTCCCGGACTTCGTGTTGCAGGAATTCAACGCGCCGGGCGCGCTCCCGATCGTCCACTTCCAGGGCGGCCAGGTCCCGTTCCACATCGCGCAGCGCGGACACCGCCGCGGCAACGGCGCCGGCGGCCTGTTGCGCGCCGGCAAATCCGTCCAGCAGATCCAGTTGGCGCGCGGGTTTAAGGAGAGACTGGTGTTCGTGCTGCCCGTGCAGGTCGACCAGTTCGTCGCCAATGGCTGCGAGCACCGCCAGGGGCACCGGCACGCCGCCGGCATAGGCCCGGCTCCGGCCGTCCGGGGTGACCACGCGCGACAGGATCAACACCCCGTCCTCGAGCGCGATATCCGATTCCTGAAGCGCCGCCGCCAAATCGCGGGCCGGGGCGCCGATGCGGAACACCGCATCAACCCGGGCCCTGTCCGCGCCGTCGCGTACCCCTTCCGCGGATGCGCGGGCCCCAAGCACCAGGTTCAACGCCCCGACGATGATGGATTTCCCGGCGCCCGTTTCGCCCGTCAGGACATTGAAACCGGGCCCGAACTCGAGTTCGATGTCGTCAATTAACGCGTAGTTCTGTATGTGCAGGCTTTCAAGCATAGTCGTACAGGTTCGTTAATTTTGGCCGGGCGCCTATTCTAACGCCGGAAGCCTCAAATGCGCCAGAAATTCCTGATTGCCCTTGGGCCCCTTCAGCGGGGACGGCGCCACCCCCAGCGACTCGAACCCCAGGAGCACGGCGGCCTCGATGACCTCCTGGACGACCCGAGCGCGCACCGCCTCATCGCGAACGACGCCGCCCTTCCCGACCAGGGCTTTCCCGGCCTCGAACTGCGGTTTGACCAGGACCACCCCTTCCGCGGGTCTCTTGAGCAAGGTCTTCAGCACGGGAAGCACCAGGCGCAACGAGATAAACGAGCAATCGGCCGTGAACACTTCGGGGGGGCTGGGCAGCGCGTCCGGGGTCACGTTCCGGATGTTCGTGCGTTCCATCACACACACCCGGGCGTCCTGACGAAGCCGCCAGGCCAACTGGCCGTACCCCACGTCCACGGCATAGACATACGCGGCTCCGTGCTGCAGGAGACAATCGGTGAATCCGCCCGTCGAGGCCCCGACATCAATCGCGACCCGCCCCGACACGTCAAACACGAATGCCGAGAATGCCGCGTCGAGCTTGTCCCCGCCCCGGCTGACGAATCGGGGTTCGTCGCGTATCTCCAGCAAGGTGGATACATCCAGCCGCATGCCCGGCTTGTCGAGCTTACGCCCGTCAGGGCCGTACACCTGCCCGGTGTGTATCAGGCCCCGGGCCTTTGAGCGCGACACGCCGACCAGGCGTTGCACGAGTATGTCCAGCCGCTCCTTGTCCATAGGCACCGGTTTACGTGGAATGGCATCTTCCGCTGCGATGCCAGTATGCGGCAGCCGGACCCGCGGTGTCACCTTCACTGAGAGGCCTCATCCCTGCGGTCACGCTTCGGGAACGGGTTTCCCCCGCGCGCTGCTCCAGGCCATCAGTCCCCCGGTCAGCAATAGAATCACTCCCAGAAAGATGTCCAGCCGGCGCGGCGCCGCCTCGCTGATCCACGGCACCATGGCCAGCATCATCACGCCGATGACCGCGACACACACGCCCACAATCCGGAACGGCGACATGATGGCCGCGCCGGCCGTGCCGTGTTCCTTGTCCTCGGGCAATTCCCCGATGGGCGTGTCGAGGCGCTGCAACAGCGCGTCGGCCCGTGCAAGCTCATCGTCGCGGGCGGGCAGAATCCGGCTTCCCAGTTCCATGACCGCGTAGGTGATGATGGCGGTGCTCAGAAACATGGCGATCTCGAGCTTCACCTCAAAGCTGCCGAAGAAGAACGCCTCGCTGTCCGGCACCCAGGAAATGCCCCCAAACGTCAACGGCGACTTCTGGAACGACACGGCAAACAGCAGCAAACCCACCACGGTGCCGCACAGGAATCCGATGACGGCGCTCAGGCCCGTATACCGGCGCGACAACAGGCCCAGAAGCATCGGAACCGCCACCGGCGCGGTCGCCACGCCAAACAGAGTCACCATGATGCGAAACATGCTTTCCGCCTGCCCCCGCGCGAGGATCAGCGCGGTGCCCAGGGCGACAACCCCGACCAGGAGCGTCATCAGCCGGCCCACCGCCACAAGTTCCTTCTGGGAGGCCGACGGCCGGAGCAGACGCCGGTACACGTCGTTGGTCAGCACCCCGGCACAGGCGTTGTAGTCGCCGCTCAGGGTGGACATGGTCGCCGCGAACATGGCCGCGATGGCCAGGCCCAGCATGCCGGCGGGGAGAAGCTGCGCGCAGAGAATCGGGTAGACGTCGCCGGCATCCTGGAGCGCGGGCACGAACTGCCGCGCCGCAATCGCCGGGAAGAACATCAGCGGCGGGCCAATGATGTAGAGCGCTACGACCATCCACCCCACCTTGAGCGCGTCGCGTTCCTTGGGCACGCAGTAATACCGCTGGATGAGCGCCCAGTTGATGCTGCTCCACGCGAGGCTGTACAGCATGATCAGTGGGATCACATAGGCCCAGCTGAATTCGGGGGAGGTCATGTTGAAAAAGCCCTCGGGCGAATTGGCGAAGATCTGGCCCAGGCCTCCCGCGCGCTGAACCGACAACGGCAGAATCACAAGCAAACCCACGGTCAGGACCACGAACTGCACAAAATCGGTCACCATCACGGCCCACAGTCCGCCCATGAACGTGTAAATGAGCATGATCCCGCCCGCGCCGATGATGCTGTATTTGATGTCGACGCCGGTACAGATCGAAATGAACTTGCCCGTGGCGAACAACTTGATCCCGTCGTCGATCATGCGCACCGGAATTCCCTGCCAGGCAAAGACCTGCCGGAGCAAGGGGTTGTAGCGGGTTTCCAGATACTCCACGGGACTGTCGATGCGCGCGCGCCGCCACCGTTTCGCAAAGAGCAGCACGCTGAACAGCGTGGCCGGCACCGCCACCCACAGCAGCGTGACCCCCACCCATCCGTGCCGGTAGCAGATCGACGGATAGAACACAAACGCCGCCACGCTGAAACTGGTCATATAAAACGAAACGCCGCTCAGCCACCACGGGATGCTGTTGCCCCCCCGGAAATAGTCTTTCATGCGCTTCATATACCGGTAGAAATAGACGCCAATAGCGAGCATCAGGATGAAATACCCTGCGATCATGAAATTGTCCGGAAGTTGCAGACTCCCCTGCGCCGCGTCATCCATCGAAGACATTCTCCTGGGTGCTTGCTGAAACGCGGCGGCCCTCACCCCCGGGCCGCCGCGTCTGGTTCTGCCAAACGGGAAAAATGGGCCGGACCCCGGCTACTCGAAGCACCCGAGCGACCGGATATACGCCATCGACTCGGCCACAGCGAGCTTCGTCTCGAGCTCGCTCAGCTCGACGCCCTTGACGCCCTCAAACTCGAGCGTGATCGGTCCCCTGTACCCGTGTTGCCGCAGCAACGCGAGGATCGCGGGCACATCCACCACCCCCTGGCCCACGGCCGGGAAATTCCACGTCTCAAATTCCCCCGAATGATCCTTGATCTCCACCGTGGCTACGTAGTCGATGATTTTCTTCAATTCCGCGAGCGCGTCTGTATTCTTGTTGTAATACGTGATGTTCGCGGTATCGAAATTGACGCGGATGTTGGGGTGGTTGATGGCTTTCATGGTCTCGAGATGCACGTCGCCATTGGTCCCGAGATCGGGATGCGTCTCCAGGGCAATCGTTACGCCATGCTTTGCGGCGAGGTCGCCCGCCCGGCGCAGACGGTCAAAGACCACCTCCCTGGCAGCGTCGTTGCGCTTCGCCGACAGAAACATGTATTTGACGCCCATCTTCTCGCAGAGGGCAGCCTGCTGTCCGAGCTCT
>Ga0209722_1002807_pt1 | contig 12922 bp, 7 predicted proteins | sample BioC12SIPDNA_2_FD_185745 | JGI IMG/M metagenome (GOLD analysis project Ga0209722, IMG submission 185745) | Anaerobic biogas reactor microbial communites from Washington, USA - Biogas_R1_A C12 SIP DNA (SPAdes) (version 2) | ecosystem: Engineered > Bioreactor > Anaerobic > Unclassified | place... | reverse complement strand
GGTCGAGAACTACAAGAACCATCCCTCGATCTTCATGTGGTCGCTCGGCAACGAAGCCGGCCCCGGCAAGAACTTCAAGGCGGCCTACGACGCCGTCAAGGCGCTGGACCCCACGCGCCCGGTGCACTACGAGCGCGCCAACGAGATCGTCGATGTCGACAGCCACATGTACCCGACCGTCGACTGGGTATACGAGCGCGGCAAAAACACGGCGAAGCCGTTCTTCCTGTGCGAATACGCGCACGCGATGGGCAACGCGATGGGCAACTTCAAGGAGTACTGGGAGGCGTTCTACTCCAGCGACTCGCTGTCGGGCGGCTGCATCTGGGACTGGATCGACCAGGCGGTCTGGAAGTACACCGACCGCGTTTTGCCGGATGGCACGCGCGAGCGCTACCTGGCGTACGGCGGCGACTTTGACGACAAGCCCAACGACGGCAACTTCGTCTGCAACGGCGTGATCACCCCGGACCGCCAGGTGACGCCCAAGCTGGTCGAGGTCAAGCGCGTCCACCAGAACCTGGTGGTCACGTCCGAGAACGCGGCCGCCGGCACCGTCGAGGTGTGGAACCGCTTCGCCTTCACCGACGCGGCCGCCTTCGACGCGCGCTGGTCGCTGGCCTGCGACGGCAAGGAAATCGCGGGCGGCTCGCTGGGTGCGCTGAACGTCGCGCCGCTCGCGCGCCGGCGCGTGGCGGTGCCGGTGCCGCCGGTCAAGCCCCTGCCGGGTGCAGAGTACCTCTATCGCGTGAGCTTCCACCTGCGGGAGCCGACGCTGTGGGCCGAGAAGGGCCACGAGATCGCGGCCAGCCAGCTCGCCTTCACGCCGGCCGCCGCGCCGGCCGCCGCGCCCAAGGCCGCCAAGATGCCGGCGCTGAAGGTGACCGAGGATGACGCGCGCGTCACGCTGCGCGGCCGCCGCTTCGAGGCGGTCTTCTGCCGCGCCTCGGGCACGCTCGCGCGCCTGGTCTACAACGGACAGACCATCCTCGCGGATGCCGCGGGCGTCGTGCACGGCCCGCGCCTCAACACCTTCCGCGCCTTCGTGGACAACGACAACCAGTGGGGCCGCTGGATGCGCAACGAGTATTTCGAATCCGGCCTGACGCAGATGAGCTACCACGCGCGCCCGCTGGTCGTGACGCGCCTGGACGACGGCACGGCGACCGTAACGGCTACAGTCGAGGCGTGCGGCTTCAAGAGCGGGCGTTTCACGCACACCGCCGAGTACCGGGTGAGCGGCGACGGCACGATCCGCGTGCGCAACACCGTCACGCCGGCCGGCCGGCTGCCGGTGCTGCCGCGCATGGGCGTGCGGCTGATGTTGGACGGCGCGCTGGAGCAGATGGCGTACTACGGCCGCGGCCCGTGGGAGAATTATGTGGACCGCAACACCGGCAGCGACCTCGGCTTCTACACCGGCACCGTCACCGAACAGTACGTGCCGTACGTGCGGCCGCAGGAGTGCGGCGGCAAGAGCGACGTGCGCTGGGCGGCCTTCACCGACCGCTCCGGCGACGGCGTGCACATCACCTTCCCCAAGCCGTTCTTCGTGACCGCGCTGCACGTCACCTCCGAAGATCTCGAAGGCGCGCGCCACCGCAACGGCATGGAGCGCATTTACAACCCGCTGCGCCCGCGCCCGGAGGTCTGTCTGGCGCTGGACGCCGGCCAGACCGGCCTGGGCGGCGCGAGCTGCGGGCCCATCCCGCTGGAGAAATACATCCTGCGCGCCCAGCCGTTTGACTACACCTACATCCTGCGGCCCTGCCGCGACCGCAGCCATGCGGATCTCAGCGCCTTGGCGCGGCAGCCGTAAAATATTGTTGTATGCGAGTTAGCGACAACTAATTTGTGTTGCGCAAGGAGCGGCGCGGTGATACGATGGGGGTATGTTTTTTAGGCGTCATAGTGACGGGATGCTGCGCTGGGCCGCACAGGGCGTGCGGCTTGCGGCAGCGTGTTGCCTGTTTGCGCTGACCGTGCTCCAGGGGCTGACCTTCTGCCTCTGCGCGCCGGATCCTGACGCTTGCGGCGACCGCTGCCACGACTGCGGCACGCCGCCCGCTCCTTCGGCAACGCATGTCGAGCACCTCTGCGAACACCTGGCGCTTGCCGATCTCCCGCCGGGCGAGCCGGTGCCCGCCGCGGTCAGGGAACTGGCCGGCCTGCTGTTGGCCCTCGCGTCGGCAACGCCGGTTGCCTGCGTGCCTGTCGATCTGCCGGCCCAGCCGGCGCGCCACAGCGAGCGCCCGCCGGGCGTGCCGGCGCCGCAGTTCCTCTTTCTCGCGCGCTCGACGCAAATCCTCTGCTGAAGCCTCCTCGTGACGGACGCTCATCTCCCGCCGCCCGCTCGGGTCCGGCGGGCTCTTGAATACCGTTTCCAACGAGGAGGTTTACCATGTTCTGCATTGTCCAGCGGGCTTTTCCCGCTTCACGCATTCTGTTTTTAGGGGCCGTCGTTGCCGCCGGCTGCCGCAGTGTCGCCCCGGCGCCGATCGACTGGCCCCGCGAAGCCGCCGCCTGGTCGGCCGCCGTCACGAACCGCGTCACGCTCACGGCCGCGTCGGCGCGCGACCTTGCACGGGTCCTCAACCCCGAGATCAACGCGCTGCGCCTCAGCCGCCAGAACGCCGACCGCGAGGCCCTCGCCGCCGGCTGGTGGGAGGACCCCGCCTTTGACCTGGAGTCGCTGCGCGTGCTGCGCGGCGGTCCGCATCCCTGGATCCTTGGCGCCGGCCTGCGCTTTAGCCTGCCGCTGTCCGGCGTGCCGGGCCTCGAGAAGCGCGCTGCGCTCGCCTACGCGCGCGCCGACGCCTTGGCCGTGGTCGCCGCCGAGCGCGAGCTGCTGGCGGAGGTGGAGCGGCGCTGGCTTGCCTGCGCGACCGACGCCCGCTGCGCGGCCGCGCAGGAGGCCTATCTGGCACGCCTCGCCGAGCGCGAGCGGCAGGTCGCCGCGCTGGTGGCCGCCGGCGAGCTGCCGCCCGACGAGCGCGAACGCCTCGCGCAGGAACGGCTGGCCCTTGAAACAGCCTGCCCCTGCTGTTCGGCCGAGGCGGTCGCGCGCCGGCACGCCCTGCTGCGCACACTCGGCCTGCATCCCGACGCGCCGGTGGAGCTGGATGTCGCGGCCGAGCCGCAACCCGACGCGCTGTCCGCCGCGTTCGGCGCTCCGCCCGCGACCGACCTCGACCTCGTGCGCCACCCGCGCGTGCAGGAGCGGCTGGCGCGTTTCGAAGGCAGCGAAGAGGCGCTGCGCGCCGAGCTGCGCCGCCAGTATCCCGAGCTGGAGCTCGGTCCTCTGGCCGGACACGAGGAGGGCGGCGCGCGCGCGGGGCTGGGCGTGGGCTTCACGCTGCCGCTCTGGAACCGCAACCGCCGGGGCGTCGCCGAGGCCGAAAGCGCCCGCGACAGCACGCGCTTCGAGGCGGTCACCGCCTGGCGCGCCTTGGTTGCGGAGTGGCACGAGGCGCGTGCCGCGCTGCTGGCTGCCGAAACTCTCGAACGACGCCTGCGCGAAGAACGTCTGGCCGCCGCGCAGGCGGCAGCCGCGCGCACCGGGCGCCTCTACGCTCAGGGCGAGGCCGCCCTGACCGAGCTGATCGCGGCCGAAGCCGAGGTCTATGCCATCCATGAAGCATGGATCGAGGCCGGACGCGGGCTGGACGAAGCCCGCATCCGCCTCGCGCTGCTGGCCGTCGGCGGGAGGCAGGAATGAGCAAAGTCCATGCGTTTTGGAGTGCGGCGGCTTGCCGCCGCTTTGGAAAGCGGGAGCAAGCTCCCGCACTCCACTTACCTATCACACACGACTGCAAATCTTGATTGAACCCAGGAGGACACTATGAACCGTTTCACTCTCTTCCCTCTGCTTGCCCTGCTGCCGGCCGCGCTCTGGCTGGCCGGCTGCGGGGAGCACGCACATGACCACGAGCACGGCGAGGCGTGCGACCACGGCGAGAAGCAAACGCTCAACGCTCAACGTTCAACGCTCAACGCTCAAGGTGAGGAACACGAACACGGCGAGGAATGTGACCATGACCACGAAGAAGTGCAAACGCTCAACGCTCAACGTTCAACGCTCAACGCTCAAGCTAAGGAGCACGAACACGGCGAGGCGTGCAGCCATGCGCAAGATAGCGAGGCCTTCACGATGCCGGAGAGTGCCCAGCGGCTGCTCGGTTTGAGCGTCGTGACGGCGATGCCGCGCCGCGTCACCGGCACCGTGCGTTTTCCCGGCCGCTTCGAGCTGATGCCGGATGCGCGCCGCGCGTACAGCGCGCCGCTGCCGGGCGTGGTCGAAGTCAAGGTCCGGCCGCCGCAGCGCGTCGCCGCCGGCGAGGTGCTCTTCACGCTGTACGCCCCGGAGTGGACGCGGGTGAACGGCGAGGTGCGCGACGCTGCGGCCGCGCTCGCGCTGTTCAAGGCTGAGAGCGAGGCCTTGCGCAAACGGCTGGCGCAGCTTCGCGAGGCCGGCGTGCGCCACGCCGAGCTGGAACAGCAGCTCGCGGTGAAAGCGGCCGAAACGGAACGGGCCGAGCAGACCCGCCAGAATGCCGAGGCGGCACGCGCCGCCATTCTGGCGCTCTGCCGCGAGCAGGATGGCGTGCTGGCGGTGACCGCGCGCGAGGCGGGTGTGATCGAGCGCGTGCCGGTTGCCTCCGGGGCCTGGGTTGAAGCCGGTGCCGAAGTGGCGGCGGTCGTGCGCGCCGACCGGCTCTGGTTCCGTGCCGACGGGATTCCGGCCGAATTGGGCCAGGTGCGCGACGGCCAGGCCGGCTTCGTCGAGCCGCTCACGGCGCGCGGCGAGCAGCCGCCCGCAACCGGGCACGTCGAGCTGGGCTTTGAGACCGACGACAAGGCGCGTATCCATCCGCTCTATCTCACTGCGGACACCTGGCCGGCCTGGGCCGGGCCGGGCCGGGCCAGCGTGTTGAGCGTGGCGGTCGCGGCGAGTGCGCCGGAGCAGATCGCACTGCCCGAAGCGTGCGTGGTCACGGACGGCTTGCGGCAGATCGTGTTCGTGCGCGACCCGCACGATGCGCAGCGCCTGTTCAAGCGCGAGGTCGCGCTCGGCGCAAGCGACGGCGACTGGGTGGCCGTCGAGGGCGTGACGGCCGGCGAGGCGGTGGTGCTGGACGGCGCGTACGAACTGAAGTTGGCCGCGCCCTCGGCCGGTGCCTCGCAGCGCGCGGCGGGGCATTTCCATGCGGACGGACAATTTCATGAAGGCGAGCACTGAAACACCCGGGAGAAACCCTCATGTTGAAACGACTGATTAATTTTTGCCTGGGCAATCCCTGGCTGACGCTGGGCGTCACCGTGATCGCGGTGACGTTGGCAATCACGACGGCACGGCGGCTGCCGGTGGATGTTTTCCCCGAGCTCAAGGTGCCGCGCGTGGTGGTTCAGACCGAAGCCGGCGGACTGACGGCCGAAGAGGTCGAACAGTTCATCACGGTGCCGGTCGAGTCCGCCATGAACGGCTTGCCCGGCGTGAAGGCGGTGCGCTCCTCGTCGGGCGGCGGACTCTCGTTCGTGTGGGTCGACTTCGACTGGGACACGGACCTCTACCGCGCGAGGCAGATCGTGGCGGAACGGCTCGGCACGGTGCGGGCCGCCCTGCCGGAGGGGGTGGAGCCCGAGATCACCCCGATTGTCTCTGTGACCGGCGAGATCATGCTGCTGGCGCTCACCAGCGCCGACGGCACGGTGTCGCCGCTGGAGCTGCGTCAGCTCGCCGAGTACGAGCTGCGCACCCGGCTGATGGCGATTCCCGGCATCGGCCAGGTGGTGGTGATCGGCGGGCGCCTGCCGGAGTTCCAAGTCAACGTCGCGCCGGAGCGGCTGGCCGCGTACGGCGTGACGCTCAACGACGTGATCGAGGCCGCCGCCGCGTCGCACACTATGGCGGGCGCGGGCTATCTCGCGAATGTCAAGGGACAGGAGATCCCGCTGCGCCAGACCGCCCGCGTCGAGACGATCGACGAGTTGCGGCGCGTGCGGGTGCCGGCCGGCGACGGGCGCGCGCTGCGCCTCGGCCAAGTGGCGGACGTGTCGCTCGGCGGCGCGCCGCGGCGCGGCTCGGCCGCTTATAACGGGCATGACGCGGTGGTGCTCTCGGTGCAAAAGGCGCCCGGCGGCAACACGCTCGCGCTGACCGACCGCATCGAGCAGGTGCTGGACGCCTTCGAGGCCGCCAGGCTGCCGGCCGGCGCGACGCTGCACCGCGACGCCTACCGGCAGGCCGACTTCATCCGGCTCTCGATCGACAACGGCGGCCGCATCGTGCGCGACGCCGCGATCATCGTGGTGCTTGTGCTGGGCCTGACGCTGCTGCGCGTGCGCACCACGCTGATCACGCTGCTGGCGATGCCGCTCTCCGTGGCGGCCGGCCTGCTCTGCTTCCCGGCGCTCGGCCTGGGCATCAACATCATGACGCTCGGCGGACTGGCCGTCGCTGTGGGCGACGTGGTGGACAACGCGATCATCTTTGTGGAACTCGCCTGGCGGCGGCTGGATGAGAACGCCCGCCGACCGCCGGATGCGCGTATGGCGCATGTGGCCGTGCTGCGCGCGGCCGGTGCCGAAGTGCTGCAATCCATCACGTTCTCGACGCTGATCATCGTGCTGGTCTTTCTGCCGCTGCTCTTCCTCTCCGGTCTGGAAGGCCAGTTCTTCAGGCCGCTTGGCATGGCCTATCTGCTGGCGTTCGGTGCCTCGTTGCTGGTGGCGCTCACGGTGACGCCGGTGCTCTGCCTGCTGCTCTTTTCGCGACCACGTAGGGGTCGCGAAGGAGAGGGTAAAAAAAGCGAAAATAAAACCGATGGCTTTACGGTGAGAATGCTGAAGATACTCTACCGGCCGCTGCTGCGCGTCTGCGTGCGTCATGCGTGGCTGGTGTGCCTCGTGATGGCGGGGGGCACCGCTGGCGCGCTCTGGCTGGCCTCGACATTCGGCACCAGCTTCTTGCCGCCTTTCCATGAGGATTGCTACACGGTCTTTGTCAGCACGCCGACCGGCACCTCGCTGGAGGAGACGGAGCGCGTGACGCAGGGGGCGATGGCGGCGATCCGGCACATCGAGGGCGTCAAAAGCGTGACGCGCCGCACCGGCCGCGCCGAGCGCGACGAGCATGCCGAGCCGGTCAGCGCTTCGGAGCTGCTGGTGCGCGTGGACATGCAGGCCGATCCGCTGCGGTTGCGGAACGCGATCAACGGGGTGATCCGGCAGATTCCCGGCGTGGCGACGATGATCGGCTATCCGATCGCGCACCGCATCAGCTCGGTGCTCTCCGGCACCGAGGCCGAGCTGGCGATCAACGTCTTCGGCGACGACCTGGCCACGCTGCGTGCGGCCGCGGCCGCGGTCAAGCAGGTGCTCGACACCCTGCCGCAGGTAGCCGACGCGCGCGCCAACCGCGAGATCCTGGTGGACACCCTGCGCATCCGCTACCGCTTGGAGGCGCTGGCGCGCGCCGGATTGACCTTGAAGGAGGCCGGCGAGCAGGTGTCGGCGGCGTTTGACGGCGTGACCGCCGGACAGGTCGCGCGCAACCAGCAGCGCTGGGACATCGTGGTGCGGCTGGCGGAGGCCGACCGCAAGGGGCTGTCCGATGTGGGCGCGTTTCTGCTCGCCGCGCCGGACGGCGCGCGCGTGCGGTTAGACGAGGTGGCGGATGTTTACCGCGAAGAGGCCTCGAACCTGATCGTGCGCGACAACACGCGGCGCAAGGCGCTGATCTCCTGCAATGTCGCGCCGGGCTCCAACGTCGGCGATCTGGTCGCGGCCCTGCGCGAGCATGTCGAACCGGTGGTGCACGCCCACGGCTGCACCGTCAGCTACGGCGGCAGTTACGAGGCTCAGCAATCGGCGTCGCGGCGGCTGACGTGGCTGGCGCTGGGGCTGCTGCTGACAATCGTCCTGCTGCTGGGCTATGCGCTGGGCAGCTTCCGGGCCGCGCTGGTGGTGTTGGTGAATCTGCCGCTCTGCCTGATCGGCGGCGTGACGGCGATGCTGCTGGCGGCCCCCGCGCCGCTGGTCGCCAACCTGGGGGCACTGGTCCGCGGGGATGGCGCGTATGTCGCGCCGGTGCTCTCGGTGGCGGCGCTGGTGGGTTTCGTGACCGTCGCCGGCTTTGTGATCCGCAACGGCCTGCTGCTGCTCAATCGTTACCGCGACCTGCAGACGCAGGGATACAGTCTGCACGAGGCGATCATCGAGGGCTCGCTCGAACGCATGGTGCCGATCCTGATGACCTCGCTGACGACGCTCTTCGGTCTGGTGCCGATCGTGCTGGCGTATGACAAACCGGGCGGCGAACTGCTGGCGCCGCTGGCGATCGTGCAGTTCGGCGGCTTGATCTGCGCCACGCTGCTCAACCTGCTCGTACTGCCGGCGGCCTGGCGGCTGTGCGGACGTTAGGGCGAGTCGTGCATGAGTGGGGGGAATTTAACGCAGAGGCGCAGAGTCGGGGAGACGCAGAGGTTTTTTGGCCGGCAGTGCCGGCGATTACGGCAGGATCGGGAGGGGCGGCAGTACCGGGAATGCCGGTGGTGGCCGAGTGCAGGCAGGCATGCCTGCACCACCTTTTTGGAGTGCGGTGACAAGAGCCGCGCTTGCGCGGGGCGCGGCACCGCTTTCTGGCCCGTCTGGCACGGCTACGTTTAAAGCGGCGTCGCGTGGGATACCGCTTGCCGCCGCACTCCAAACCCTCTTCCTTCTCCCCGTCTCCGCGCCTCTGCGTCTCTGCGTTAAATTCTCCGCGGAGCGGCGATCCCCAGCAGCCCAAGGCCTTCGGCCAGCACCTGAGCGACCAGCGCGCAGAGCCGGATGCGGCTGTCGCGCACCGCCGCGTCGGCCTTGAGCACGGGCGAGCGCTGGTAGAAGCTGCTGTAGGTCTGCGAGAGGCCGAACAAGTAGTCTGCCAGCACGCTGGGCTTGCAGGCTTCGGCGGCGCGCAGCACGGCGGCCGGGAACTGCATGAGCTGGAGGGCCAGCGTCTTTTCGACCGGCTCGTTCAACAGCAGGGCGTTGCCGAGCGGGTCGCGGCCTGGCACCTGGTCGGCATATTTGTCGAGCAGGCTGCAGACGCGGGCATGTGCGTACTGGAGATAGGGGCCGGAGTTGCCCTCGAGCGCGAGGGCTTTCTCCCAGGTAAAGACAATCAGGGTCTGAGGGTCGTGCGAGAGGTCGGCGTATTTGATGGCGCCGATGCCGATCGCGGAGGCCAGCGCCTGCTGTTCGTCCTCGGGCATGGCGCTGTTGGAAGTTTTGATGATTTCCAGCGCACGGCGCTCCGCCTCGTCCAGCAGCGCCTCCAGCTTGATGACATTGCCTTGACGTGTGGAGAAGGTGCCTTCGGGCAAGCGCATCAGGCCGAACCAGACATGCTCCAGACGTGTCGTGTAGCCCAACTTGGCGCACACCGCGAAGAACTGCCTGAAATGGAGCTGTTGCCGCTCGTCGGTGACGTAAACGATCCGGTCGGGATTGAACTCGGCGACGCGGCTGCGCACCGTGGCGATGTCGGTGGCGGCGTAGTTGAAGCCGCCGTCGCTCTTGCGCACGATGCAGACCGGCATGCCCTCCTCCTCCAGCTTCACCACCAGCGCACCTTCGCTTTCGACGGCGAGGCCCTTCTCTTGCAGCGTCCGGATGGTCTCGGGAAGTGCGCCGTTGTAGTAGCTTTCTCCGCGCGTCAGATCGAACGTCACGTCCAGCCGCTGATAGACGCGGTCGAACTCGTTGCGGCTGATGGCGATGAAGCGCTCCCAGATCGCGCGGTTTTCCGCATCGCCCTGCTGCAGCTTGACCAGCTCGGCCTTGCAGCTCTCGAGCCAGGCGGGCTCCTCTTTCGAGCGGTTGTAGCTCTGCACGTAGACGCGTTCAAGTGCTTCGACGGTCAGGGCATCGCGTTCGGCGTCGGTCAGGAAGGCGCGGTAGCCTTGGATCAGCAGGCCGAACTGCGTCCCCCAGTCGCCCAGATGGTTGTCGGCGATCACACGGTAGCCGAGGGCGCGGTGGATGCGGTCAAGGGCATTGCCGATCACAGTCGAGCGGATGTGGCCGATGTGCATCGGCTTGGCCACATTGGGGCTCGAGTAATCGATGACCACGGTGCGACCGTGCCCGGCGTCCGGGATGCCGAAGCGCGGCGCGGCGGAGAGTGCTGCGAGCTGCTCGGCCAGCCACTCCGGGGAAACGGTCAAGTTGATGAAACCGGGGCCGGCGATTTCGGCGCGCGTCAACATCGGCGGCAGAGGCAGGGCGGCGAGCGCTGTCTCGGCCACGGCGCGCGGCGCACGGCGCAGGGTTTTGGCCGCCTGCATCGCGTCGTTACACTGGAAATCGCCAAAGCGCGCGTCGGTCGCCGGCTGAACGCGGATGCCCGCCCACTCCTGCGCTTCGCCGAACGCGGTCCGGAACGCTTGCCTTACCCACTCTGCCAGTTGCGCCTCACACCTGTTCACTGTCTCATCCATTGCAAAACCAACCTTCTTACCTCGTTTTGAATCGTCCGACCAGCATATCGGGACTGACGCCTTTCGTCACGCACAAAGCTGGGGGGCGGAAGGGAGGGGGCGCCTCCCCCTTGTCCCCGCTTGTGATTGAGCCTGTCGGCTGATACACTTCAGGAGCGAGGGCGAGAGGGGGTTATGTGAGCGCTTTTGAGGCAAAGGATCTGACGTATGGCGGTTTCGGTCCGGTCACGTTCGCGTTGTGCAAGGGTGAGATTGTCGGCGTGAGCGGACCGTCCGGTTGCGGGAAGACGCGCCTGCTGCGCGCCCTGGCCGACATGGATCCCTGGGAGGGGCATATTGAGTTGGAAGGGGGCGAGCCAACCGCAATCCCCGCCAGTCAATGGCGGCGGCGCGTGGCGTATGTGCCGGCGGAAAGCCAGTGGTGGTTTGACGGTGTGGGCGAACATTTTCCCCGCGTTCCCGAAGAGGCTGACCTGCGCGCGTTGGGACTTGAGCCCGAGGTGCTCGGATGGCCGGTGGCGCGTCTGTCCAGCGGCGAGAAACAGCGGCTCGGCCTGTTGCGCTCGCTGGTGAACCGACCGGCGGTGTTGCTGCTTGACGAGCCGACGGCGCATCTCGACGCGGCGCGCACGCAGGCGTTTGAAGCGCTGGTCATCGGCCGCTGCGCGACCGGCATGATGGCGCTCTGGGTGGCGCATGACCCCGAGCAGCTCAAGCGCGTGGCTCCGCGCGGCTACCGCATGGCGGCAGGCGGCGTATGGAGGGAGGTGGACACATGGATGTGATCGCGCTTTCGTGGGGCGATATCCTGCTGGCCGCAGTGCCGCTGGCCGCGCTGGCCGCGCTCTTCGCCTGGCAGCGTCTGGGCCTGAGCCGCACGCTGATGATCGGCGCGGTGCGGACCTTCGTGCAGCTCGCGCTGGTGGGCGCGGTCCTGAAAGGCGTTTTCCAGAACGCGTACCCGCTCTGGACCTTCTGTTTCTCGATGGTGATGCTGGCCGCCGGCGCCTGGGAGGTCGCACGGCGGCAGCACCGGCGTTTCGCGGCAGGCTGGACCGTTGGATTGGCTGTGCTGGGGTTGTTCACCGCCGGCTTCACGGTGACCGTGTTCGCCGTGCTGGCGCTGGTGGGCGTGCGTCCCTGGTGGTCGCCGCAGTATGCGATTCCGCTGCTCGGCATGATCCTCGGCAACACCATGACCGGCATTGCGCTGGGGATGGACACGCTGACGCAGAACGCCTGGAAACAGCGCGCCGTGATCGAAAACCGGCTGGCGCTGGGCCAGACCGCGACTGAGGCGGTGGCCGACCTGCGGCGCGAGAGCGTACGCACCGCCATGACGCCGATCATCAATTCGCTGGCGGTCTGCGGCGTGGTGAGTCTGCCGGGCATGATGACCGGGCAGATTCTGTCAGGCAGCGATCCGCTGGCGGCAGTGCGCTATCAGATGATGATCATGTATCTGATCGCGACCGGCGCGGGCTTCGGCAGCCTGCTGACGGTGCAGCTCTGCGCGCGCCGCCTGTTTGACAGCCGCGAGCGGCTAAGGCTGGACCGGCTATGCGCCTGACAACGCGGAGGGTGATGGGCCGACAGTAGCGACAGTACCGGCAGAGACACGGCGGTGCCGGTGATACCGAGGGCAGGCAAGAATACCTGTCCCGCCTTCTTGGAGTGCGGCGGCTTGCCGCCGCTTTCAAAGCGGGAGCAGGCTCCCGCACTCCACAGCCGCCTACACCACGATCAACAGAAAAGTGAAACGCCCAACTCTCGAGCAGAAACCACTTGAAAGTTGAGCGTTGAACGGTGAGAGCTGTGCGTTCTCTCCCTTATTCTTTCGCAGCGGGAGCGTCGGGATCCGCAGCGAGCGCTTCGTCCTCTTCGCCGTCCTCGCCCAGCGGGCGGGCCGGCTTGAAATCCTGCTTGCCGAGATTCCAGGTCAGCCAATCCGAGAAGAGATTGCTCGAACGGCGGCGCGCGATACCCGAGCGGACTTGAGCGCGCATCATCTCGGCGGCCAGTGCATCGCCCGGCTGGCGGTCCTGCACATAAACCAGCAGCGACTGCGCGGCCGAAGCCGGAATGGCCTCGGACAACTCGCCCTTTTTGAGGGTCATGGCGCCGTACGCGATCGAGAAGCTGTTGGGGAAACTCTGGTTCTGGATCTCGTTGACCGAGTAGGTGAGCGACGTGGAGACGTTGAGCGCCTTGGCTTGAGCCGCAGCGGCGAAACTTTTCCCCTGATCCATCAGGGTGCGCAACTCCTTGCGCAGCTCTTTCACGTAATCCTGGAAAGCCTCGTTGCGGGCCTTGGCCAGGGCGCGCGGCCGCAGCTCGTTAAGAACGTTTTCATACGTCGGCGTATGGGCGGCTGAAAACTCCTTGCGCTCGATGACGTAAATGAACTGGTCACCCTTGACGATGCCGAAACGCGAGTCCGA
>Ga0209722_1002800_pt1 | contig 12943 bp, 10 predicted proteins | sample BioC12SIPDNA_2_FD_185745 | JGI IMG/M metagenome (GOLD analysis project Ga0209722, IMG submission 185745) | Anaerobic biogas reactor microbial communites from Washington, USA - Biogas_R1_A C12 SIP DNA (SPAdes) (version 2) | ecosystem: Engineered > Bioreactor > Anaerobic > Unclassified | place... | reverse complement strand
CGTTCTCGGCCGCGGCAGCCCAAGACACGATCCCCACGAGGATCAACAAAGCCGACGAGCATTGAGCGTTCATTGCTGACTCACTCCTGTATTCTCTACCGCGTGACGTAATTGTTGCCAAGATCTTCGACGATCGCAAGCTGTCGTTGGGAAAGGACAGGAATCCGTTCGACTTCCTGACGAAGTTGCGGCGGCATACTCCGCAGGTCGCCGCCCATCCGCAGAACTGGATGTCCTGGAACGATCGGGAGACCCTCGACGACGTCACCATCGCCGCGTCCTCCGAAACCACTCATTGAACAACGGCCTGTCTCCCCACCGCCCATCTGCGATCTCCATGCATCGGCTTGCCATTCGATCAAGCCGCCGATCGCTTCGACTAAACGCTTCGACCTGCTCTCTTTCCTCATTACCGGGATTGCTTTCTTGTTTGGAATACTGAGGCTATTGCAGGTTTCCTTTTCATGAACTCGCATCGACGTACCGGTGCTGCCGGCCCACGCAAATCTCGTCGACGGCGCTCTGACGCAGGTTCTTCAGCGGTAGCAACGGACGCCGAAATAACTTCCCCGTTTCGGCGGAACTTGGCGGCAAGTCAAAGCACTCGTTGACTCGCAAGCTGAAGTCCGCAGAAACTTTGCGGGGGCAGCCTCCTCCTGGCCCCCACGCTGCTCGCCAGCGTGGAGCGGTGTTCAAGACCAGAGATGTCCACGATGACATCGGCTGTCGTAGGGCGGGACGGCGGCTGGTGCTGAACATGGCTCCACGCTGGCGAGCAGCGTGGTGGCCGAAAAGGGCAAGGGCGGGACGGCAGCTGGTGCTGAACATGGCTCCACGCTGGCGAGCAGCGTGGTGGCCGAAAAGGGCAAGGGCGGGACGGCAGCTGGTGCTGAACATGGCTCCACGCTGGCGAGCAGCGTGGTGGCCTAAAAGGGCAAGGGCGGGACGGCGGCTGGTGCTGAACATGGCTCCACGCTGACGAGCAGCGTGGTGGCCTAAAAGGGCAAGGGCGGGACGGCGGCTGGTGCTGAACATGGCTCCACGCTGACGAGCAGCGTGGTGGCCCGACAGGGCGCGTGGCGGGGACGAGGGCTGGTTCTGAACATGGCTCCACGCTGGCGAGCAGCGTGGTGGCCCGACAGGGCGCGTGGCGGGGACGGCGGCTGGTGCTGAACATGGCTCCACGCTGGCGAGCAGCGTGGTGGCCCGACAGGGCGCGTGGCGGGGACGAGGGCTGGTGCTGAACATGGCTCCACGCTGGCGAGCAGCGTGGTGGCCGAAAAGGGCAAGGGCGGGACGGCGGCTGGTGCTGAACATGGCTCCACGCTGGCGAGCAGCGTGGTGGCCTAGGCGGGCAACGTGTCGAAGCTGCGGCGTTCATTCGGTTCCAGCAGCACGAACTTGCCTCGCTTGACGACCAGCAGCTTGTTTCCGAACTCGCACGCGCCGTCGGTCCAACTGTACAGGGTCGAGTCGGGCGTGCTGCCGGCCAGCATCGGCTTTTGGCCGCTCACGTCGTACCAAGCCGGTCCGCTCCGATGCCAATACGCCGCAAGGAATCCGTCTCGCGCCCAGCAAGACTGGGCCTCGCCCGTCTTCAGCGTGCTGACGTGCCTGACTTGCCGCGGATCGGACACGTCGACGATCTCGACGCCATAGCAGCGCGTGGCCAGGAACGCTACATCGCCGGACACCCAGATGCCCGTAGCCATCTCCACGGAATCGTAGTGGCTGAGGAGCGTGGGCCGGGCGGGGTCCGAAACATTGACCAGCCACAGACCGTCTTGCCGCGCGGTAGTGTGGGCGATGCTGTTTCTGATCACCAACTGCCGCGTCGTGCCGAGGCCGGCAAGCGTGCCTAGGAGCCTCGGCTGCTCCGGGTTGGCGATGTCCAGAACGTACAGCTTGCCCCGGCCGATCGCGTACAGCCGATCCCCCACGACCTCGGCCGCCATGCACGGTCTGACAGCGGCTACCTTGTGGTACGCCAGACGCCGGCCGCACAGCGCCTCGTCGTGCGGCGGGCTGAAACGCGTGCTGATCCTGGGCGGCAGCGAGGACGCCCAACAGAACAAGCATCGTAAGCGCAGAGATCATGAAGAAGTTCTTAAAGAGAATCGTTCGGGCAGTGCAATCACCCCTTGATAATCGGCCGCAAGACGAGGTTCCGGAACGTCACCTTGCCGTGATCGCCCTGCAGGTAGATCGGTCCGGGCGAGAACTCGTCGGCGGTCAGCGCCCCGCCCGTAACGCCTTGCACGGGCTGGTTGTCGATGATCGTCAGGCCGTTCAGTTTCACCGTCAAGTGACGATCGCAGAGCGTGATGTCGAACGCCTGCCATTGGCCAGCCGGCTTTTCGGCCGCGACCGTGGGAGTAATCCGGCTGTACAGCCCGCCCATGTTGTGCGAATCGAGCGGCTTGCCGAAGCTGTCCGAGATCTGGACCTCGTAGATGCCGCGCAAGTAGACGCCGCTGTTGCTGCCGGCCGGGACGTTGACTTCCAGTGTCAGATTGAAATCCTCGAACTTGGCGGTGGTCATCAGATTTCCGTACCGGACGCGCGGTTGGCCCTCCGGCTGTACGGGATCGTTGACCAGCATTCCATCCACGGCTTGAAAACCATTTTCTTGAGCGGGATCGGTCATCGTCCAGCCCGTCAGATCGCGGCCGTTGAACAGTTCGACCGGTTCGCCGTACCGCAGACGAGACAAGTCGGGCGCCGGAGACGGCGGCGGCAGACGCTTGCCGACGAACTCTTCGCCGCGGGCTTGGGGATTCGCAGGCAGGACCTTGCCGGCCAGTTGCCCGTCCTTGACGCGCACTTCCCAGCGACTGCTCACGATGTCCGTTTTGCCCGTCTTGCGCTGGACTCGCCGGTTCAGGACCAGCACCACCCGCTCACCTTCCTCGACGACCTCGTCCACAGGCATCACGCTGCCGCCGCCCCACAGCAGGCTGCCCGCAAGCCGGCCCTGTTCCAGCCGCAGTTCCAGCCATCCCGCCCCCTGATCGCGATGCAACGCCCACTGGCCGACGTACGGATCGAGTTTGCGTTGCGCGGAGGAAGGCTGGGCCGCCGCCCAACAGCTAGCGGCGACGACGCAGAAAAACGGCAGTCCGTGTTTCCAGTGGTTCATCTTGCCTCTCACTCTCATCGTGGTTCTCACTTCAAAGAAACATTGTCAAAACGGCCGGCCGGCAACCAAGCGCGATCAACGCTTCGGCTGCTTGCGGCCCTTGGGCTTCCCCTTGACTTTGACGGCGTCCTCGGCGAACGCGGGCAGCGGGAGGTAGTCCCAATCCAGGATCATCTTCTCGGCCAACGTTTCACGCAGTTCCTGTTCCACGGCGGCCAGTTCGGGCCGACCGCTCAAATTGTTCAGTTCCGACGGGTCGTTGTCGAGGTCGTACAGTTCATACACCGGCCGCGGCGTCGTGAAGTACGTCGCCTGGAGGCCGGGCGCCAGTTTCCCCTCGGCCGCTGCGGCTTGAATCTGCGTCCAGGCAGCGCCACCTGCCGAATCGACAGGCGAGTAGGGAATCCAGGGCGTGCCATTGTAGATGAACTTGTAGCGGTCGCTGCGCACGGCCCGGCCCAGGTCATAGCTGCTGCTGCGAATGTTCACGTTCACCGGAGCGGCGGAACCGTGCGAGCCGCGTTCGACAAAAATGTGCTTGCGCGGCGTGTACGGTTCGCCCTTGAGCAGCGGCAGGAAACTGACGCCGCTCATCCGCGGAGGCGGCTCCAGCCCCGCGGCAGCCAGCAGCGTGGGGCCGAGATCCTCGCCGCTGAGCAGCGCCCGCGACTCGCCGCCCGCCTGGACCACGCCGGGCCAGCGGACGATCAGCGGCACGTTCGAGCCGGGATCGTACAGCGAGCCTTTGCCGTGTGGCAGCGCCGCGCCGTTGTCGCCGGCAAACACGATCAGCGTCTTGTCGAGGAAATCGCGTTGGGCCAGCACGTCCAGGACCGTGCCGATCGTGCGGTCCAGCCGATTCACCTCGGCACAGTAATCGGCCAGCTGTTCTCGCATCCCCGGCAAGTCGGGCCAGTGGGCGGGCAACTGCAGCGACGCCGGATCGGGCCGGAATTCGGCCGGCGCGTTCCAGGCGTGGTGCGGATCGCTGAAATTGGCCCACAGGAAGAACGGCTTCTCGGCGGATTTCTGATCGAGGAATTCGGCCACTTGCCCCGCCACCTCCGTGTCGCGGCCGGTCCGCAGATAGTCGACCCGTTCGGCAAAGGTCTGCAGACGGTGCTGCTGGTACACGCGGGCGATCGCCGCCCCCTGCCTGGTGGTGCCATCCAGGTGATAAGTCCGGCCGCAGACGCCGGTCGCGTAGCCGGCCTGGTCCCGCAGCAGTTCCGGGAACGTCACCTCGTCGCGTGGCAGCGGGGCCGAGAACCGCGTCATCCTGGCGGCGACGGGCGAGCGGCCGGTCATCAGCGTGGCTCGCGACGGGACGCATTGCGGCGCACCGGTGAAAAACCGGTGGAACTTCATGCCCTCGGCCGCCAACCGATCCAGTGTCGGCGTCCGCACGTTGCGGTCCCCATAGCAGCCGACAAAGGGATAGCTGTGGTCGTCGCTCAGCAGAAACAGAATGTGGGGCTTGTCGGCCGCCGCGGCCGCCGACGACATCAGGACTGTGCCCAGCAAGATCAACAAGCCGCCCCGGCACAAAATCACCGCCCGCAAGTCCCTGCGAGCGTGCTTCCCAGCGTTAGCACGGTGTGTCATGGCTCAGATACTCCGAGATGCCGTTTTGGTGCAACCAGATGCAGGCAGTCTTCCCGCGCAGGAACGCGGTCGTTGCCCTCTGATCGTACCGCGAGGAGCTAAGCGACACAATCGGCACGATGCCCCGTTGGCTCGTCCCGGTTCCTGGCCGGCAGCCTGGGGCGGACCCCAGGCTTTTGCCCTGACCACGTTCGCCCCGCTTCCGGCGGCGGACGTCGCCGAACTCAGCTGGCCGTCTTCGTCTTCGTCTTCGGCTTGGGCGGCGGCAAAGGCTCCACCGAGGCGGGTTCGAACTGGGCCAGGTCCGGCAGCGTGCCGTGGAGTCCGTTGGCGGGGATCTCCAGCTGGGCGGTCCAGCAGATGCCGTTCAGGACCAGGGTTCTCAGGTCGGCGATCCGCCAGTTGCGAAAGTAGTGGGGCACGACGATGCCCAGGCCGCGGCCGCCGTCGGGACGCTGGATGGCCCAGACGACCGTTTCCTTTTTCGGCGCCTCCGGCGGCATCATGGTCGTGACCAGCGGCGTGACGTTTGCGGCCGGACCGTCTGTGCCGAAGTAGTTGTTCCAGTACGGTTCGTCGTCAAACGTGAACGCCTTCCAGCCGCGCAGCACGGGATGGTCTACTTCCGCCGGCGAGAGTGTCGCCGTGACGACGCGGGCCACGCTGCGGTGATGCTTGCAGCCGGTGGCGAAATAGCCGCCCATCCAGCGCAACAGCGGATGATCGCCGTCCGGGCTGACATGCTGCGCCCGCAGGCCCGTCGCGTAGTGGACGCAGACGATGCCGCAGCCGCGCGCCGTCATCGCCCCCAGATCGGCCTTAACGGCTTCGGGGTTCGGCAAGGTTTCGCCGGGAAAGATGTCGCCGGTAAACACGACCGTCTGCACGTGGTCCCGCAGACGCTTGTCCTGCGGCCATTGGTTCACGACCGCAGTCGCGACCGGCGGGAGGCCTTCCACATGCTCCAGCATGTACTCCAGCACCCGTGCCCCGGCGAGCACTTCGTGCGTTCCCGGCGGATGCAGGGACGGCCCGACGACGATCAGGACTTGAGGCGGCGGCGAGTCCGCGGCCGCCGCGCAGACCCGATTCTTGTCGGCCGGCAGCGGCAGCAGAACAAGACCACCGACGACGAACAACGCGCTCGCCCAAGCTGGTTTCATGGTCGCAGGCTCCTTTCCGTTGTTCAATCCGGCAACGGCTCGATGGTCACCCGGAGCGGGAGTGCTCCGCGGGCGGCCATCCGGGCGTCCGCGCCGCAGGAGCGGACTTGATCGGCCTTCAATTCCGCCACCTCCAGGCTGCCCGACCAAACCACGCTGCGGCCTGTTTTGTGGGCTTCGAGCGTCAGCCGAAACGATTTCACCTGGTCGTAGTGAAACACTTTGCGGAGCACCTCGACCACGAAGTCGAAACCGTTCAGGTCGTCGTTGTGCAGCACCACCGCGTAGGGCGGTTGTCGGCGGGTGGTTGTCTCGTCCTTGGTGGCCGACTTGGGCCGGGCTTCTCGGTCCGGCAAGGTCGCGTCGGGATGAACTTCGACTGCGGCAGCTTTCATAGTGTACCAGCGAGAACGAGGTCGGCTGAGTTCGAGCCCGGCGCTGCCGTCATTGTATCACTGCCTTGCGGCGTAAGGCAACCTGACCGACGACCGCACACTCGTGTTCGCCTGTGGGGGAAACGCCGTCAAAAACAGTCATTCGCAGACGGATGAACCGTTCGTGGGTAGCCGATCTCCCCGCAAACGCCTATACTCTCCCGCCGCGTGCGCCCCGACAGCCATTCGCCGACAGCCTGATCACCGATCACCCCCGTTCCCTCCGCCCTTGACGCGGGCTAGAGCAACCAGACCGCAGGTACACCTTCATGAATCAATTCGGCCCGCACGGTTCGCGAGATGGCCTGTTGTACGGCCTGGGTGCCTACGGGTTGTGGGGGCTGATCCCGCTGTACTTCAAGCTGGTCTCTGACGTGCCGCCGCTGGAAGTCCTGGCACACCGGGCGCTGTGGTCGTTTGTGATGCTGGCCCTCTTGATTGGCTGGCTGGGACGTTGGGGCGAACTGCGGCGGGAGGTGCGCAAGCCCAAGCTGCTGGCGATGTTGGCGTTGACCTCGCTGTTGATCGCCCTCAACTGGCTGATCTTCATCTACGCGGTCGTGACCCGGCAGGTGCTGCAGGCCAGTCTGGGCTATTTCGCGAACCCGTTGGTGAGTGTGCTATTGGGCGTTGTTTTCCTGCGCGAGCGATTGCGCCCGTGGCAGTTGGTGAGCATCGGGATGGCTGTTGTCGGCGTCACGGTCTTGGCCGCGATGGTGGGCCAGGTGCCCTGGATCGCCTTGACACTGGCGTTCTCGTTTGCCTTCTATGGCCTGTTGCGGAAGATCATGCCGGTCGACGGCATGGCGAGTCTGGCTGTCGAGACGTGCGTCATGGCCCCGTTCGCCTTGGCCTATCTCGGCTACCTGGCGGGCGTCGAACAGTTGACCGGGCAGGGACTGAACGCACTCGGCCGCCTGATGCTCAGCGGCCCCGTGACCACGATCCCGCTGTTGTTCTTCGGCGCGGCCGCGCGGCGTCTGCGGCTGTCGACGCTGGGCATTCTGCAATATGTCACGCCCAGCGGGCAATTCTTGTTGGCGGTGCTGGCGTTCGGCGAACCGTTCTCGACGCCGCAACTGGTGAGCTTCGCGTGCATCTGGACTGCGATTGCGATCTACACGGCCGACTCGTACCGCGCGGTTCGTCGGAGTCGAGTCGAGCTGATCGAACCGTTTGGAGCGGACGACTGAGGCCCCGCGTGTAGGGGCCCGTAGCCGAATTCGTGGGGGGATGGGCCGCGCCTGGTCAAGCGTCCGCGTGGGCGAGTGAGCATCGTTCGAGAAATGAGCGAGCGAAATGGCGCTAGCCACCGGTTCCGGATGGGCCGGAATACCGGCGGCTGCAAACCGCCCGGAAGGCGTTGGTGATTGCAGGAAGTGATAGGATCGTGGCCCCTGGGGAAGGGAGGATCGTCATGAAACACACGCCTCTTTCGCACACGGCGCTGCAACGGTTGCAGTTGCTGGTCATCGCGTTGTTGCTGAGCATCGCGGCGCCGATCGCTGCCGCCGAGTCGGGTGACGGAGTCGCCGCGAGCGTGAAACGGCCGGTTCATCCGGTGCTGATCCGCAATGAACACGGCCCCCTGATGCGCGTCGTGATCGAGGTCGCGGAGAACCGGGAAGTCGCGTTCCGGGGCCTGACCGTTTCGCTGGCCGGCACCGATGATCTAGCCGATCTCGATTCGCTCGCCCTGTTCTTCACGCAGGACCAGGAGCCATTTTCCCCGGCAAATCCCGTCGGCGAGCCTCGGCGTCCCGCGGAGACGATCGCGTTCCGCGGCGAACAACCGCTGCGGCCCGGCAAGAACGTCTTCTGGTTGTCGTGCCGGTTGAAGGACTCCGCCGACCTGCAACATCAGATCGTCACATCGTGTACTTCGATCGCGACCTCGGTTGGAACCGTGACGCCGCGCGACGACGTGGCCAGCGCACGGCATCGCATCGCGGTCGCTCTGCGCAAGCACAACGACGACGGCGTCCACACGTACCGCATTCCCGCACTCACCACGACCCCCAAGGGCACGCTGCTCTGCGTGTACGACATGCGGCGGCGGATGGGCCGCGATCTGCAGGAAGACATCGACATCGGCCTGAGCCGCAGCACGGACGGCGGCGCGACGTGGGAACCGGTTCGCGTCATCATGGACATGGGCGAGTACGGCGGCCTGCCCCAGGAGCAGAACGGTTGCAGCGATCCGGGCATCATCGTCGACCGGCAGACGGGCGAGATTTTTTGCTTTGCCGTCTGGATGAACGGCAAGCCCGGCAAGCACCAATGGAACGACGATGGCTCGGAGCCGGGTTTCGAAATCGGCAAGGCCGCTCAGTTCATGGCAGTTCGTTCCCAGGACGACGGCCTCACGTGGTCGAAGCCCGAAAACCTGACTCGGCAACTGAAGGACGAATCCTGGTGGCTGCTCGCGCCGTCGCCGCAGTCCGGTATTTGCTTGTCCGACGGAACGCTGGTGATGCCGGTTGAAGGTCGCACTGGCCGCGAACGGTTGGCCACGTTCGCGACGCTGATGATCAGCCGCGATCACGGTCAAACCTGGACGGTCGGCAAACCGGGCGTGACCGGCGGCAATGAATGCCAGGCCGCGCAGCTGGGCGACGGGGCGATCATGCTCAATGTCCGCAATGATCACGAACGTTTCCGCGCGGTCGCCGTGACAAAGGATCTCGGGCAAACGTGGCAGCCACACCCCACCAGCCGCAACACGCTCATCGAGCCCAACTGCAACGGGAGTCTGCTGCGGTTCGACTAGGCTTCCGCGTCGCAAGGTCCATTCCCTTCCCCGGAAGCGAGACGGCGAGTTTACAGAAGAAGACTGCTGGATCGCCGCAATCCAAAGACATACCGACGCCGGAACCGTCCGCCCCGAAGCCGGCACCGCCGTGGACCCTGCCCGCCGGTTCACGTCATCGTCGCCGTCCTGACTGCGATTCCGTGTGGCGAATGGAACATCTGACATCGCCCAGAACGGACGCAAACGCATTTGAACGCCTCCCTCCCACCCCGGCCCGGGCTTGCGGTCCTGGCAAATAGCCACGTGCCGCGGCGCCGAATGGTCTGGATGGCTCTCAGGTCCAACTTCACGCGTCCCGAAAGTTCTTCCACGACAGACATAGAGAAACGCGCAGAAACGGCGATTAGCGGGGCTTGGCTCTCAGCTTGGCGAACCGCTCAGTAGCCGCAACCCGCTGCTCTGACGTCAACACGCGTTCCTGTCGGAACGGATTCCGGCCCAGACGATACGGCCGCAGCGGGCAATCGGTAATCCCGCACAACTTGACCTCGGCGGGCGAACCGCCCGAACAATCCAGACAGTTCGCCCGGATCGCTTTCAGCGGTGGCAGGTCGCTGGCCTTCGCCAAGCGGGCGGCCTCGCCGTACAGGTACGTGATCCGGTGATCTGGACATGCTTTCTCGGCCACTTGATTGTCCTGCGTGTTGAAACAGGACCCGCATCTCGCATCCCGCCTTCACACGGTCTGTGCCACCTGCTCCCCCTTCATCATCATCTGCAGCGCCTGCTGCCCCGGCCCCTGTCCCATCCCCGTATTGGCCCCGCTGCCCACGTTCCGCCGCACATACTCCCGCGACGTAAACGGCGACTTGCTCGGCATCTCCCCCATCGCCTCCTTCGGCTCGCCCGTGATCGGAATCCCCCCGGCCTTCAGCAAGTCCGCCAGTTCGTGCAGTCCCGTGTACCGGACCAGCAACCGCCAGAACGCCTCCAGATCGAACGTAATCCCCGCCTGGCCCATGAACTGCATCATCGGCACCACGATCGTCTGGTACATCTGCATCACCGACTGCAGCCGTTCCGACGGGCTCCGCACATGCACCGAAAACGGGTCCACGTCGAACTGGAACAGGAACCACGGAATCGTCCGCTTCTCCGGGCCCCAGGGCACGGACAGCTGGTAATCCGTCCCCTCGACCCGCGCGATCAATTCCCGCCGAGCCGTCGGATCGGAGTACACGTACCAGCACACATCCGTCAGCACCTGCTTCAGGAACATCAGCACGCTGGCGTCCATATCGCTGATCAACCCGTTGCCGGCCTCGGCCAGCAGCTTCTCTTGGCCCAGCGTGTCCGCCTGCGACGACAGCCCGCCGATCGTGTCGATGTTGCCGCCCAGGTAGCTGTACAACTGCATCACGCCCATAAAGAACGCGTAGCTGTTCTGGTCGATGCCGCCCAGCTTCAACTGCGTGAACGCCTTCGGATCGTCGGTCGGGATCGCTTCCCCGTCCTCCGCCTCAACCGCCGCCTGCCCCGTGCCGTTCTGCGACGCCGCCCGGCTGACCAGCGTCACGATCTTCTGCCGGTCGGCCTGGTCGCCCAGCTTCCGCATCATCCGGTTCAGCAGCCGGGCCAGCCCCAGCAGATGCGCGCCCGGCGCGATGGGCATCACGTTGCCGGGCACCACGTCGAAGCCCAGCAGGATGTACGGCCCGTGCTCCGGTCCTTCCCACGGCACGATCCGCAGCGCCGGGCCCCCGGACTGATCGGCCATTGTGACCAGCAGCCCTTCCTTCGGCAGCCACACGTCCCACAGCGTCACGTACTCGCGGATCTCTTCCCGCAGCATGTTGCTGCCCGTGCCCAGCCGCTGGACCGAATCGTCGTCCACCCCGTCGCCGCGCAGTTCCTCCGCCTGCCGGCTGTCGGACGGGGAGAGCTTTTCGGTGGCCGCCGGATCGAACAGCGGATTGTCGATCACGTCGGCCAGCGGCACGCGGTAGCGATTGGCCGCAAAGTCCACCTGGTCCCACGACTTGGCCGCCGTGTCGTAGGCGAAATCCTCCAGCAGCACCGGCTCGACGTACGGCTGATCGGCATCCTGCAAGTAGCTTTCGGACTCGGCCGTCCCCTCGGCCACCAGCCCGATCTTCACGATGCCGACCGACAGCAGCGCCTGTTGCAGCACCTTGTCGAACGTCGCGTCCAGGTTGATCTCGCGGATCACGTCGTCGCCGGCCAGCCCCAGTTCCCAGGCCGCCCGCCGCTCGGACGGACTGCGGGACGTGACCAGTACCCGCATCTGCCCGCTGAACAGCCGCCGCTTGTAGATCCGCAGGGCCAGGTTGTAGACGTTGAACGGAGTGTCGGCGGCGTCCCGGTTGTCCCCGTACCCGTCCCCCGCGTACTGGACCAGCCGCTCCCGATACTGCTGCCGAAACGGCTCCAGCTCGCTCTGCGAGTGCCGGATCGCCTCCCGGAGTTTCTGAAGATCAGCGGGACTCGACGGGTCCATAGTTCAAGCACCCCCAACCGGGGTGACCAATGACCAATGACCACTGACAACTGACAACTGACCACTGACCACTGACCACTGACCACTGACCACTGACCACTGACCACTGACCACTGACTTTCAGTCTTTCTTCCCGCCGGGCATCTTGTTGCCCGCCACGCCCGGACTCTTGGCCGAGCCATGCCCGTAGTGCGGAGGCGGTTCGCTGCCGGCTTCGGCGAACGAGCCCTGCTCCTTTTCCACGCCCCGAACCTTCTCCAACACCTTGCCTTCCGCCTCGTTTTTGGCCATCGAATCAACCTCCACCCTGGAAACCTCGTTGCGACTGTAGTCAAACTGATGACACTTTCTGTATTTTGGAGAAAAAAAGCCGGGTTTGTCAACAGGGATGGCGATCAGACGGCCGAGTGGCCGGTCACGCAGTCCGGGGCAGGGCTTTCTTGGTTTCCCCTCTTGACAATCAACGGGTCCAATCGTCAACTGCCATTGGGGCGGGCCGTGGCACCCCGCAGTTCCGGCGGGACACCGCCGGAGATAACACCACGGTAACGTTATCAGAATTTATCAGGCACCGGTGATAATCCCGCTGATAATCGTGTTATCAGAGGTTTTGTTGGCGATAATTAGTATCGTTCTGCCACAAAATCAATGAGCGACGCATGGCACGTTGCGTCCGTCAACTTCGCCGAGGACGACGGCTCGCTTCCAACAATCGACCTTGGCGATCTGACATCGGCCAGCATCGCAAAAATCTACCGATATATTTCTGCGCATGGACGTTGCGTCACGGAAACCCCGACCATTTGGGACAACGAACTGCAATTGGACGCACCGCTCATGTCGGTAACAGATCCGTGCGACTGGGTTCAGCGCGGACGGACTGATTCATTTCATTGCTGCTTTGGCGGTGTTTCTATAGACGGTGTTGAAATTCCTGTCCTCGGCATCTTTGTCTTCAAGAACGGTATTGAAATCGATTTTCGTATGGGGCGTGATTGGAATCCAAGAAATGTAGATGCCTTCTTTCGATTGCTCGCGTACTTGCAGTCACTTGCTCCAGAATCAACAATCCAGTCTGCTGAAACGGAAGGGCTGATGGACGAAGGCTCTTTCCTTGAGGCATTGCGTTTATACTTGGCCCGACGTGGCAGAACCAAGCCGTGAACCGGAGCGGCGAAGTCCGGCGGATTCGAAATGGACAATCTTTCGTCGCCGCCCGGTTACGGCGGTCGTTGAACTAAGCCGACTTCGCGTTTCGGTGCAGACTCTTTCTTGCTGGTCGAGTTCTTGGTCTTCTCTGAGCGTTGGCCTCAGCGTCGTGACGGCGTCTTC
>Ga0209722_1002796_pt1 | contig 12957 bp, 5 predicted proteins | sample BioC12SIPDNA_2_FD_185745 | JGI IMG/M metagenome (GOLD analysis project Ga0209722, IMG submission 185745) | Anaerobic biogas reactor microbial communites from Washington, USA - Biogas_R1_A C12 SIP DNA (SPAdes) (version 2) | ecosystem: Engineered > Bioreactor > Anaerobic > Unclassified | place... | reverse complement strand
GATGCGACGGTCAAAGGTGACGAGGAGATGTCGAAGGCCGCGATGGCATCGCTCGAGAACCTGCAAGACAAGTCGGTCGACGAGCAATTGGTGTCGCGGCTGTCGGAGGCCCAAGGAAAACTGCGAATCGTGCTCATCGAGTTGGCGGGCCGGCGGCGCACTGCCGCCGCGACTCCTGCCCTTTGGCGGGCTGCCGACGACGCCGACAGTGCGGTCCGTATCGCAGCCTTGGCGGGCCTGGGCACCGTGATCGAGACAGCCGACCAGCCGAAGCTGATCGCGCGGCTGGCCAAGACCACGGAGGAGCAGGAAGCGGCTGCCTTGGACAAGGCTCTGCTCGAGGTCTGTCTGCGTTCGGAGGATCAGGATGCCGTGGCCGGGCAGCTTGCCGCGGCGCTACCGGGAGTCGACGGACCGGTGAAGGCTCGGATTCTGGACGCGCTCAACGTCATCGGAGGAGCGGCGTCGCTCAAGACGGTGGCGGCAGCCGCCCGATCGGAGGACGAGGCTTTCCGCGATGCGGCCTTCCGGGTGCTGGGAGAATGGAAGTCGGTCGACGCCGCGCCCGTCCTTCTCGAATTGCACAATTCGGCGAGCGACGACCGGCTCAAAATTCGCGCGATTCGGGCCTACATCCGCATCGCCCGGCAATTCGACATGCCCGACGACCAACGTGCGGCCATGTGCCGCACGGCACTCGAAGCCGCCAAACGCGATGCGGACAAGCAGCTTGTCTTGGAAGTGCTGCTTCGCTATCCCAGCGAAGAAATGCTGGCGATCGCGAAGGAGGCGGCCGAGAATCCCGCCTTGAAAGAGCAGGCGCTCCTGGTGGTGATGGGCATGGCGAGCAAGGGCATCAACCGGGCTGAACTTGGCAAAGCCCTCGCTCAGGCGGGGCACACGCCGGTGAAACTCGAGATCGTCAAGGCCGAGTACGGCGCCGGAGAGAAGGTCAAGGACGTGACGGAGGTTCTCAGCAAGTACGCCAAGAACTACCGCATCCTGTTCCTGCCCAGCACGAGCTACAACCAGAGTCTTGGCGGAGATCCGGCTCCAGGGGTTGTGAAGCAGCTCAAGATCAAGTACCGGATCGACGGCAAGGAAGGTGAGGTCACGCTGAGCGAGAACGCCACGATTGTGCTCCCCATGCCGAAGTAGGACGAGGCAGACAGGTCCGGCGATAGATCTGTTCGACAAGACGCCGCAAGCAAAGCAGCGGCGGGAGCATTGACTTCGCCAAAGCCGGGAGGCTGACCCAAACCCAACCTTCTTCGATCCGGATCGCCGGTTTTCGAGCTATCTTTGTTCGAAACGATCGAGACGGGCGCACGGAAGATCGTGATTCGCTTCCCCGCTGCGGGTCCGTTGGACGATATCGACGATTTCGCCGTCGGGGAACGTGACGTTCACGCTGAGCCAAGGTGCCGGCATCACCACGTGGGCGTGTGTTCCATTGGCAAACACGTAGTGTTGCGAGCCCGTGTGAATGCGGCAAGCGCCTCCGTCGAACCAGAAGTCGAAGTCTCCGGCCAGATCGCCCTCAAGGGGCTGGGACCGACGGTTGTGAGGGGCAGCAATCTTGGTCAGGACTTCGGCGACCCGTTGTTCATCGATTCGATTCAAGAATGCTTGTGACATGTTCGTTTTCCCGTTGGAGTCGCAGATGCGTTCCGGCGTGGTGAGACGTCTCATCCGTGAAGGGTGAGTCGTCGGACAAGCCTGGCCGGTCTGTCGGCTGCGGGGGCGTGTACCGCCACGGTCGCAGCCCATCCCGATCGTTCCATAGTACCCCTCGGGCGTTGACGGCCTCTGGGGGCTGTGGACGGTGGGTGTAACATGGCCCCCAACGCGGCGGCGCGCCGGAATTGACTTATACTTTGGAACTCCCGGGTATCCAATCCTCCTACATGGGGGAGAGCCTTGGCACGCTCGTCCATCCTCGGGCCCTCCTTCATCCACCGTGGATGTAATAGGGCTCACCCCCTCCTTCGGCTGGTCGACAGGCCTTGGTGAAGCTGCGATACTGGGAAAATTGCCCCCAAATCGGATCCACGGCTCCCGGCTGGGCCGCCAGTTTGCGACAACTTTGATCCCCTTCTATTGACGGTCTTTGTCGCGGCCGGCCGGGATCACGCACGCAGGCCGCAATCGGCTCGTGGCAGTTCGCCTCTTCTACGGTGTCGCAAGTGAGGAGCTTCCTTTCTTGTTGGGGTTCTCGCCCATTGGGAGGTGGCGCGATGTCTAGGCACAACACACACACATGTATTGCTCTTCTTGTCATGACGGCAGGTCTTGCCTGCCCCGATGAGAAGGCGGTGGAATCGAGACAGGGCGGTGTGGCTGAAGATCGATATGCTCCGATCGCAATGTCGCGGGAACCGGCGGCGTTCGAGGCCGAAGACGAGTACTTCATTTTCGCGGCTCCCGAAGAACAGGGAACCGTCGACAAGTTCACAGGTACGTTCCGTCTTCACCTGGCGGATCTGTTTGTTCCCGCGGGAATGACGGGTTTGGAATTGGCCCGATCCTACAGGGAAGCAGCCCTCTCGCCAGGTACCCTCGGCAGCCGCTGGTGTCTGAATTGGGAATCGTCGCTGCTCCGCGATGCGAACGGCACACGGGTCGTCGACGCCAAAGGAGTGACCGAATTCCGGCAGGTCGATGGCGAACCGTCTATCCTCCGCTCCCTGTCGGGCGAACAGCTCACACTGAGGGACGGCAACGCCCTGCGCTTGTGTGTGGATGGCACAGAAGAAGCGTTCTTGCCGAACGGAAAGCTGGCAGAGCGGCGTGCAAGACACTCTACGTTCTCACTGCGCTACGACCCCACGGGACGGCTTGATCGCGTTGACGGTCCGGAGGGCACATCTCTTGTCTTCACCTACGCGGCCGACGGCACCATCCGCGTGAAAAGTTCGTCCGGCGACACGGTAACCTACACCCTGCGTCAAGGTCGTCTCTCCCACGTGGAGCGGGCTGACGGCGTGCCAATTGACTACACCTATGATGCGACGGGCCGGTTGACGAAGATCCGGCATCCGCAGTTCGGATCGGTGGAACTCACGTATAACGCGGAAGGATTGCTTTCGAGTCGCCGCTGGTCGGACGGTTCGGTGGAACAGATCGATCGCCCCGCGACCGGGACGATTCGGCACATGGCCCCGGACGGCGGCCTGACGGTGACGGAGTTCGACCCGCCCGCACGAGTTGCGACGATCACCGATCCGGCCGGAAGACGAAACGTTCTGCATTTCGACCGAGGCGGAAGAATTGACGAAGTTACGGACCCCCAAGGCAAGTCGATCCAGTTTGCACACGATGAAAACGGGAGGCTCTTGGGCGTCACCGGCGCCGAGGCCGGCCCGCTCCTGTTCCAGTATCGCGGCGACGCAAGGGAACCGTCCGGCGCCGTCGGCCCCGGAGAGATCGGTTACGGCGTGAAACACGACTCGGCCGGTCGAATCTCGCAGGTGCAGGGCGGACCCGGTGCAAGCACGTCGTTCCAGTACGACGACCGCGGAAGGCCGACTCGTATTGAGGCTTCTCATGCACCGCCGCTGTTCCTTGCCTACGACAAGGAAGGCCGGGTGCAGTCAATCACTGACGCTGCAGGCCAGGTCATGCAGTTCGAACGGGACTCGCGGGGCAGAGTCAGCGGCATCGTCGACTTCGCCGGTGCGCGCAGCAGTCGAAAGTTTGACGACCTGGGACGCGTAACCTCGGCAACCGATGCCGCCGGGGCAACGACGCGCTACGAATACTCGCCGGCCGGAATGCTTCACGCCGTTGTCGACCCGAATGGAGCGACTACTCGATTCGAGTATCACGGCCGGTCAGTGACCACTACAGATCCCTTGGGAAACACGTCGGTCACTTGGCACGACCCGCAGGGGCGAATCGAACGCACAGAAGACGCCAACGGAGCCGAGCACCGCTACGAGTACGATCCGGCCGGAAACCTGGTCCGGGAGCTGGACGAATCGGGCGGCCAGACACGTTACGATTACGACAGGAGAGGGCAGCTTGTTGCGGTCACGGCGCCGGACGGCAACCGGACCAGCTACCGCTACGATGACTCCGGCAAACTCCTGGAAACGTCGGACCTGTTGGGGCAGCGGGTCGTCTACGAATATGATGAGAACGGGCTTCTGCAGAAGACCATTGCCGCCGACGGCACACAGATCCTTTGGGAAGTCGGACCGCTCGGGCTCCGCGAGCGCTCCCTCATTTCTCCCGTGGGGCCCGCTGCGCGACTTGGATACGATGCGCACGGAAACCTGGTCTCCGTGATGGAAGGCGATCGCACTGTGATGAGCCGGCGGTACGACAAGCTGGACCGACTCACCGAAGAATCGAATGATCGAGGGCTGACCGTCCGATACAGCTACGACGCGATAGGAAACCTGGTCGGTCGGAACGATTCTCTGGGCCGGGCGGAAACCACCGCCTACGATCCGGTCGGCAGGCCTGTGGTGAACTCCGGCGGCCTGCAAGGCGAAACGCGGCTTGCGTACGACCTTGCAGGAAACCTCATCGAGACCAAAGACTCCCTGGGGCATGCAACGCGGTTCTCGTACGACGCCGTGGGACAGCTTGCTGGCGTAACCTGCCCGTCGGGAAGAGTGGCGGCGTACCAGTACGATCCCGCCGGACGGCTGAGTGCCGCTCGGATTGGGCAGCACACGATTCTCCAAGTCGAACGTGATTCTGCCGGCAACCCTTTACGTCTCAAGGACGCCCTTGGCCGAGTGACCGAGCTGCGTTACGATACGGCCGGACGGGTTGTCTCCCGAACCGATGCCGCGGGAAGAACCGTCTCCTACGTCTATTCGTCGTCCGGCATACTGCTGGAGAAGCGTCTGCCCGAGGGCCGGACCGTCACTTATCTCTACGACGCGCGCGGAAACGTGACCTCCGTCGACGACAAGGTGTTTCCAGTGCGATACACCTATGATGACCAGAATCGGATTACTCGAATCGAGTACCCCGCCATTCGCCGCACGCTGGTTCGTCGCTACGATCCCACGTCGGGTCGGCTTGCCGAATTCATCGACTCGGAGGGGCGGCAATTCTCCTATCGCTACGACGATGCAGGCCGCCTCACCGGCATCGAAGCGGCCGATCAAGGCATGTTCACTCTCCAATATGATGCGGCAGATCGCCTGGTCGAAATGAAGTATCCCAACGGTGTCGTCGGCCGTTGGGCCTACGGCGGAAGCGATCGGCTTGTGGCAGTTGCCTACCAGGACAAAAAGGGGGTGGTCCTCGAAGGTGTTTCCTGCGACTACGACAAGGCCGGAAGACCGGTTCTCAAGCGGATGGTGAGCGACGAGGTTCACTACAGCTATGACGCCGACGACCGCCTCGTGGAAGAACGCCGCGAGGGCGGTGCCGCCATCCAATACGAATACGGCGAGACCGGCGCCCGCAGCGCAGTTGTCCGCGACGGCAAGAAGACCGACATTGCGTCCGACGCCGCCGGACAACTGAGCTCCGCCGGAGCGGCACGGTTCGAGCACGACGCCAACGGCAATTTGACGGCCCGAATTGAGAACGGACTCACCACCAGGTACCTTTATGATGTTGAGAACCGGCTGGTGGAGGTCAAGTTGCCGGACAACAAGTCCGTCCGCTTCGGCTATGCCGCGACCGGCGAGCGGGTCTGGCGTGAGGACGAAAAAGGACGCATCTACTATGTGACCGACGGTCTCCATGTGTGGGCGGAACTCGATGCCGATCTGAAACCGGCCTCACTCTACGCCCACGGTCCGATGATCGATCGGCCGCTGATGATGACCCGGGGCGGGCAAGCCTTCTTCTTCCACGCCGACGAACTGGGATCTGTGACGGCCATCAGCGACAACTCCGGGAAATTGGCCCGGTCCTATCGCTACGACGCCTTCGGCAATTCCCGGGACACTCGCAAGGCGAGCATCGACAGCCCGTTCCGTTTCACCGGCCGGGAGTGGGACCCCGACACTCACCTTTACTACTTCCGAAGCCGGTACTACGATCCCCAACTGGGGCGGTTCTTGTCGGTCGACACGCGACCTGTCGATCCAAGCAGCTTCACCACGCTGGAGGCATACGCCTATGCCGACGGCTCGCCCACGATGAGGACCGATCCCCTGGGAACACAGCCACGTATCGGGGATATGCAGCGTCTTCTTGACTCGACGCTCTCGAGTGAAAGCTGGGGGTCGGCCACCTACAACCCGTTGCTGGAGGATCTCGGCAAGACTTCCGGTGCCGACTGGATCATCGAACGCAACAGAGGCATCCGGGTAGAGATCGGACCATCGGCGGTCAACGCCGGCCGTGAACAGATCCTGGCTACCCGCTTCCACGAAGCACAGCACGAGATGCAGGCAATTCACGGACGCTGGTCGCGGGTTGGCATGACTCCAGGTGCGCCGCTGGAAATGGAGGCGCATGCCAGAACAGCCGAGTTCACTGTTCGAAAAGGATTCTCGTCGGAACTGACAGAACAGTATATCAGCAAGTACGAGAGTTACGGAGGCAACGCGGCTGAACTGCGCAATCGGTTGCAGTCCATGGGCTACCGGGGTGCGGGTCGCGGTGGAATCGAGTTCGGCACACCCGTGCAGGCAGCCCATGCGGCGACTCGCACCGCTTCGATTGCGGGGCTGGCGCTCATCCCCGCGAACCTCTATGCCAATTGGAATGAGAACCAGAGCGGCTGGGCCCTCGCAGAGGAGTCTGCTGTCTATGTCGCGGGCGCTGCGGTATTCTCCTACCTGACTCCCACCCTCGGTACCCTGGCTGCCGCCAATCCAGTATCGGCCGCTGTTGTCACCGTTGGCCTGACGGCCTACGGTTTCTATACCACTTCGGAGCGTCTCGGTGAATCGGTCGTGGCGGAGGAGATCCGGCAGGCACAGAGACGACAGGAGCAGGTCATTGCTGGAATTCTGGAAGGTGACTATGTCAACAAGCTGGCTGCGAAGCTTGCCGAGCTTGAGGCGAAGAAGAAAACGGCGGATACGCTCACGATGGCTGTTCAGGCATATGAGGCCACGATTGCCGGTTATGCGTCGGCTGCCGAGGCTAGTCGCACCGCTATCCGGGGTCTTGTCCCTCAACAGGATCCGGCCAGCGCACTGGGTCAACTCGATGCATTGCGAGAAGACGCAAACGTCCTGGCCGACGAGTGTGAACGGCTTGCGGCCGAAGTCGAATCGCTTCTGGCCAGCGGCGCAACCGGCGCCGGTCCCATCATCGATTCGCCGCAAGTCGAGGCACTCGTCTACCAGTGTGATGGCCTGGTGGGTACGATCTCGGGCCATGTCAACTCGTGTCGAGGGAAGAACAGCGCCATTGTCCAGACGCTCGGAAGGGTCGACCGGCAGGGCGCCAGACTGGCCGAAGCCGAGGCCCACATGGCCAGGATCGATTCCGCCAGCACCGGGGCCGATGCACTGGTTCAGTCGATCCGCCAGGGCGTGGATGCAATTCGTGGACTGCAAGGCGAAGTCCGCCAGGGGGCTGGCGTCTTGCAGCACCAGATCGAGGTCCTGCTGAACCAGTTGGCGGGCGTGCAGACTCCCGAGGCCACTCTCATCAGTCACGACTTAAGCCGCAACCTTGCCCAGCGAGTTCAAGCCCTTCTTGGCGACTCGTTGCCGATTGCCGAGAACCTCACAACGGATGCGGTCGCACAAGGCGACAAGATCCGCCTGGCGCGAATTGACGCATTGGCGTCCCTCGACGCCATTCGCAACGCAGTCCCCGCCGAGGTCGAGACCGCCGACGATGCCCTCGCACGGGCCGAAGCCGCCCACCAGCGGGCCCTGGCGGCGCTGCTGGCTTTCCTCAGTCGCATCCGCTCTTCGGAAGAAAAGACCCCGGCGGAACTCGCCGAGGAATCGGGCAACCTGAGTGATCTGGCCAATATGACCCGCCAGACACCCGGCACGGAGACCGAACTCCCCGACGACAGCCTCCAGCTTCTCGCCCAGGAGGCCGGTCCCGTCCGCCAACCCGGGAGAGTACCTGACGGGTACTCAGGGGAAGACATCACCGTCGACGCGATCCAGGCGATGCTCCCACCGGAACCGACCCCACCGGAGCCGACCCCCCCGATTCCACCGGAACCTACCCCGCCACCCCCTCCTCAACGGACCGCCGGATACGAACCTGTCTCGGTGGAAGGCGGGCTGACGGGCTCTCTCCAAAACGAGATGTCTGCTCGGGCAAACCAGGCCGGAGGCGGCGTCGCCGTCCAAGTCAACGGTTCCAGGATCCGGCTCACGATCAATGAGCGGGCCGATACCGGCATCTCGCAGGGCCAGGTCGACTGCCAGCTTGCCGAACGTGGATTCTCCATTCGGGAAATCACGACCATAACCTTCCAGCCGCGAGTGCTGAGCACCGTGCCCGGGACGATGGTTCCCAATCGCGTGGAGGGAAAATGCTCGTTTCAATCGCGTGGTACGGCGTTTGGTGTGTCAAATTCTCAAGGGGGAACGGGCACCTTTACTGCCGTCCGGCAGGCCGACAATTCATGGCTTGTGACGGTCAACTTGTCGCGCCGGCGCGACGAAGGCTGGCTGGTGTATTCGGTTGCGTGGTTACTGAAATAGAAAACACGGGCTATATGTTGACGAGGAGCATTCGATGTGGACGGACAAATCCGCCGGACATGCGTTTCGGGTCTTGGTTGTTCTTGTGACCGCCCTGCCCGCGTGGGCCGGCGGCTCGGAGCCGTCGACGGCCCGGAAGGATTCCCCCTCGAGCAGCCCGCCCGTGTGGGAGTTTCGTGGTCTGGTACCCGGCACGACCCCGGAGGAGGCGCTGATTGCCGATCCGCGTTGGGGGGAACCGGTCGCGAGAACGACGTCTGAAAACGCCTTGGAAGTGCTTCGCTACAAGGTGGCCAAACACGACGTTGATGTTTCGGTTCGCGACGGCATCGTGCAATCGATCGACATTGCTCTTCCCGCAGGAACCACGTTGGACAAAGTCGTTCAGACGTTCGGCCTGAAGGACCCCCTCCCCGACGGCCCGCTTCCCCAACCGGCCAGAATCGGCCCCGCCGTGTCTGACGATCTTCAGCCCCGCCAATTCGCCTGCGGCCGATTCGTCGTCTTTGTGGTCCCCGATCCAGACAGCCCCACGGCCAGGCTCATGCGGTATTACGGGCCGGATACGGTCGTGGAGCATCCGTATCTGGCGGTCATCTGGTTTCGGGGATATGAAGCCCTGCTCGACGACATGGTATGGCTTGGCGAGCTCTCCGGTAGCGCGAGCTTTGCCGGCGATGTCAAGAGATTATTCAAAGACAGTCCGTTGGCTCAGACGCTCTCGTCGCCCGACTATGCCCAGCGTCCATGGATCGCTGGCGTCAGCCGGAGCGAGTCGGGACCGGTCTTCACCGTTTTCCTCCCCACGTCCGACATCGGCTCCTTCCTTCGGCAAGCCGGACCGGGTGTGGCCTCGTTGAACGAACCTTCCCCCGGAAACTTGCAGTTCTATTTGCCATTCACCGGTTTCGACTGGTACGCGACCCAGCACCATGCGCGGTGGGCGGCTGTCAGCCATCAGCCTCTTGCCGATCAGGCACTGGTCGACGACCCCGAGCAACTCACGTCGGATTACTCCAGCGGATGCGATCTGGCAGCTCGCGTCTACGTGGCGAAGATCCCGGTCGACATCCGGAAACAATGGCTCGTGCAAATCGCCGGCGGCCTCCAGGCGGCTCTCGCGAACACCCGCCCGCAGGACCCGACTGCTCCCGCCGAACAGCTCGCGCTGAACGACGCCATGTTTCGGCAGAACCTGGCTGGACTCGTGCAGTTGTTCGCGAGTGTTGACCATGCCACTGCCCGATGGTCTCTCGACAGAGAAACGAAGACCGCGCAGTTGGAACTCGTTGTGACTCCCAAGCCCAACACCCGCATGATGGAGAATCTGGAAAAGTTCGGCGATACGGCTCGGACCCGATTTGGCGGATTTCATTTCCCGGATGCGGCAGTTTCCCTGCATGCCTGCGGCGAGCAAAAGACCGGCGACATGAGTCAATGGGAGTCAACCCTATCTCTCTTGCACAAGCAGTTTCAACAGGGTTTGAACTCGCCGTCCATCCCGCCCCAGGACGCCGCGATTCTGCAGCAGTTGTGGGAAGCCTTGATGCGCGCCGTGGATCAAACCGTTCGCACCGGCCGCAGTGACCTTGGCGCAGCGTTGGTTTGCCGCGGTGGGAAATGGACGGCAGTCGCAGGGGTCTACCTGGCCGGCGCAGCGAAACTTGACTCGCCGTTTCGGAGGCTCGCCGCCACCCTTGGTAACAAGAATGCAGATATCCAGATTCGGCTCGACGCCGAGCAGCTCGCCGACCTCACCCTCCACACTCTATCTTTTCCGATAGACCCAAGCAGTCCACTTGGCGAGCTGTGCGGGGCACGGCTGAATACGGCCGTCGGCCTGCGGCCCGATATCGTGTACCTTGCCTTCGGCAATCAGCCTTTGGCTGTGGTGAAGGAAGCCGCCGCACAGTCCGCTCTGGCCATGTCCCGACCGATGCCGCCGCTCGATCTCCGTCTGTCCCTGGGAAGACTGGCTGAACTGGTCGCCGCGGCAAGTCCGGAGCCGATTCAATCCGAAACGCGAAAGATCGCCGCCCAGGCACAAGCCGGCAGCGGCAAGGACCACGTGATCATGACTCTGGATCAGAACGCTCGCAGTCTGCGATCTCGGATCACTGCGGAAGAAGGCGTTTTGCGGGTTCTTGCCACGGCATGGGCTGACGCCATACCGCGATGAAAGACCCGACACAAACGTACGCCTCTTGCTGACTGACTGCGCTTTCACGGTTCTGGCGGAAACAGTCCTTGTGACCCTCGGCAAGGGGTCATGGCGCACGCAAGCTCCCTGCCACTCGACGCACCCGGCGGGTCGGATTTCGCGTCCCACACTTCCCGCCCTGATCGTATGGATCAGGCGAACACGCTCTTGCCTTCTGCTTCGGGCCAGACGGACGCTTCGCTTGGCGGCAAACCAAGGGGACCCCAGTAGCTTCCGCCCCGACGTTGCGGGTAATGATCCAATTCAGGACACGTTGTCAGAAAGCACTCGTCCACCTCGCTGTAGAGCTGCCGCGATCGGGGCGACCGGTGCATGATCGCAAACCACCAAGTCAGGCTGGACGGAGGAAAATAAGGTCCGCCATGCCTCGGCCAACGCGGCGGACTCCTCGAAATCGGCCAGTCCGCAATTGAAGAGGATGTGTGCGAACGACCGCAGCGGATCGACTCGCTCCCCCGCCTTGTTCGTCTTGATCGGGGCTTGAAGCAGTTCTATGCCACAACCGCCCAGGAGCGGTCTGGCCCGGGAAACGTCGCGGGCAGCCAGAACGACACGATATCCCCTTTCCCGCAAGCCGGCAAACAGGGGCACGACCGGAGCGAGATGCCCGAGTCCGCCCCCCAATTCCCAAGCGAACAAAACCGTACGCGGCATCTTGAGCCTCCGACGCTCTCTGGCAGTTGCTAAGCATCGTTCGAGGATTGAGTGTCGCACTGTAGGACAGGTTTGCAGTTCCTGCAACCTGTCCAAGGCATGTTGTCAGTCTATCCTGCGACAGTTGTCTCTCGAGCGATGCTAACCTCAAAGGTTGAGACGTTCACAAACGGGAGCAGACCACCTTCAAGTGGACCGCTCCTGCCGAGTGCAACATTAAACCACCACACCGTGATCCACGCAAATGGCAACACCCGGATGTTGTCACCCACCGGCAACTTACGTCGGCTGCCGGTCGTCCCGCCGTGTGCGGCAGCCGCAGTGTAACCGATTTCGGGAACCTGGAGAAAGATGGGTACCCATCCTTGTTGCCACGTTTCGGGGGTCGGCCGAGCCGGCAAGCACGGTCGTCGCCCTGCGATAACGCGAAGTCCTTTCACAACTTCGGGCCTCTCGGCCGGGCACTGCCGACACGACGATCCCGCCGCTCGGCACCGAAACGCAATTATTTCCAGAAATTCCTGTTAGTAATAACGATTCACGGGCCGAATCATGGCAGCCACGTGGTTGTCCACATGCTGTTGGCACCCGATGCGATCTTCACCCCCATGACTGTATTGCCGAGTTCCAACTCTGTGCTTTGCCCCCTCACCAGCACGGTTTTCGGATCAACATCAGCAAAGATACTTGACAAACTCCTTCGAGATGTCTTGGATTCCGTGCGCGGTTTGGGGCACCGTGAGTACTTCTTCTCTCTTCGGTCTTGGTTTTAGTGTCGTCGTTCAGGACTTGTGCGAATTGTGCGCACATGCTCTTGCGAAGGTTGGGTGGCAGGTTTGCCCCGCCGTGGGTCTGGTTGGGACAAGAAACCTTCTCGAACTTCGGGGGACGGCCGGTTCGGTCACTTCCTGCCAAGGAACATCTCATGGACAAGCCCATCAGTTTCTGGACGAACACGTTTGCCAAGTTGGGCCTGCGGCTTCGCAGAAAGACCGGGAGCCTGAAGCCGCTGAAGCATCGTGCCATGCGATTGGAGCAACTCCAGGATCGGCGAATGCTGGCCACCGACCTGGCGGTCTCGTCTTTCGAGGCGGACGGCCAGGATTGGGTGGTCACTTACGATGTGACCGACCAGGCGGCAACCGCCTTCGACATCAGTGTCTATCGGTCCAGCGACGGCCAAACGGCCGACACTCTCATCCAGACCCGGCGGATCACCAATTCGGGCGACTTGGCCGTGGGCGACCACACGATCACGATCGATCCCAATTTCACCGACGTCGAACAGGACTACTACCTGGTCGTCAAGCTCGATAGCACCGACGAGAACAGTGAATCAAGCGAGACCAACAACCAGACCGTGTTTGCCGGGGGAGTGTTCCTCAACGGCAGCGAGCTTCACGTCCACGGAACCGACGGGGCCGACTGGCTCGATCTGGATAATGACGGCACGCTCGACGTCACCATGGGGGCGTTCTC
>Ga0209722_1002795_pt1 | contig 12958 bp, 12 predicted proteins | sample BioC12SIPDNA_2_FD_185745 | JGI IMG/M metagenome (GOLD analysis project Ga0209722, IMG submission 185745) | Anaerobic biogas reactor microbial communites from Washington, USA - Biogas_R1_A C12 SIP DNA (SPAdes) (version 2) | ecosystem: Engineered > Bioreactor > Anaerobic > Unclassified | place... | reverse complement strand
TCAACAAAAAGCTCTTTAGCTTCAGCGGCTGGCTTAAGAAGCCTTAAGTCGTCATAAAGTTCAGTAATATTCTTAGTGAAAGGGGCTTGAGCAAGAGTAGTTAACACATCATCGGTAGTAAAGTCTTTAAGACCAACTTTCTTGGCCAAGTCCTCTACACTAAAATATTCCCCCTTATTGAGAAGTTTTAACTCAGTAGCCGAAAAGTCGTCAGCAAAGTCAAAGGTCTTACCGAGCTTTATTCCGGCCAAATCATCTTGCAAAGAGAGTAACTCTTCAATAGACAGCGGTATGTTAGCTGGGCTTGTTTTTGAGAGGGCAACCAAGTCGTCAATGTTTGAAGCCGTCATACTCTTTGTCACCACAGAGGCCGGCACATTAGCTGGGACAAAGACTGTACTAAACATTTTACCAAGGGCTTGCCCAACGTCCGTACCAGCAATCTTTTTAGCAATTTGACCAACAATCTTGGTCACGTTTTCACTACCGGGGATATTAACGAAAGTACCAGCTATATCTTTACCTGGAGCTATAATAGGCAATCTAGAAATACCACCTGTGGCCTTATAACCAGGTAGTTTTACTGAGCCAATAGGAGTAACACTTAGCGGGTTTTGAAGCCCTATTGTGAGAGGCTTTGATACTGAGTAGTTAAGTCGAGAAGTAGCAGTCTTACCAGTTTCAGCAAGACCTTCTTGGATAAGTTCACTGATTCTTCTAAGAGAATCTACATCGTCAACTTTGTTGGTAATTTGAGCAGCAAGTTTACCTACAGTCTCTGCACCAAGGTCGTCAAGGATTGAAGCAGTAGCTTTTGCTGCACGAGCAGCGTCCCCAGCAGTATCTACAGCCTTGACTCCTTTGGCAATATCTCCTACAGTGTCAGCCGCTTTGGCAGCCCCAGCAACGTCACCCACAGTGTCTGCAACTTTTGCTGAAGCAGTTAATATGTCAGCAATTTGGGCGGCTTTGGTAGCTCCAAAGGCATCTGTGAGGGCGTTGAGACCTTTGGACGCACCTTTTACAATATCATCTCCAACACCAAAGCCTAGCCAGTTAACAGGGTCAAGGGGGTTGAATATATCGAGAGCAAGACCTAGAGCTCCAGCAGGGGAAGGGTTATACCACTTAGCTTCTCCCCCGAAGACTCCCTCGTCACCGGACAAGCCAACGTCCATAAAAACGTCTTTGCCAGTAAATTTCTCTTCTCCCTTAAGTCCTCTCCAGAAAGCTCCTAACGGGTCGAACTCACCCGGGGTACCACCGGCTTGATTGTTTGTAAACTCACGGATAAGGCCAGTTGCACCATACCCTGGTCTCGCAATAATGTCCAAGGCTTTAAGTAAGAAGTTCTGACTGTTTTCCTGCTCGGGATATTCTCCTATAGCATTAAGCCTTGTACTTGCATTTTCAATTTGAGTTTGAACAGAGCTCTTAGCACCTGACTGACCTCTAGTATACATAGAGTTATCGCCAAGGGCCCTTCGTAATGCAGAGGAAATAGCCATGGGATACCTCCTTAGTTTGTTGTGCGAGCACCGGGTCCTGCGACAATTTTTCCATCTGGTGTTCTATAGTAGCCTCCTCCTATAGGAACAGAACCTGCAGGAACAGAACCTGCAGGAACAGAACCTGCAGGAACAGTAGTACTACCACTACCGGAAGGAGCAGTAGTACTAACTCCACCGTAGGCACTCTGAGTATTGAAGTACTTCTCGAGGATATTGATAAGATTAGTAGTGTTAATACCTTCAGCTGTGAGAGCAGACTTCTGAGCATTAACTCTACTTCTAGCATCATTAAAGGTAGAAGTCTGGTCAATGACGATAAGAGCAGCTTCAGCAACCCCACGAGACGTGCCGTAGGTCTGCATAAAGTTAGTAGCACGTTTCTGGAATTGAAGCTCTTCTTCAGCACCAATAAGTAGAATCTGGTCCTGAGTTTCCTGCAGCTTCTCGGACACAGATTGTTTGGCCTCTTCGGAGAATGGTGTTCCGGGTGCTATACCATAGTGTTGCATAGCTTGAGTGTTAGGAGCAGAACCTGTGGTCTCCCAAATAATCATATCCTTGTTGAAGTCAGCTAAGAGCTGGCTTTGTCTGTTGGCCTGGGCTTGAAGAGCATTAGATTGTCTCCTTAAGCCCATTTCCTGATTAAACATCTGAAGCTCCTGAGCCCTCTGCTCGGCAGCATTACGGGCCTGCCAGGAAGGTGTTCCAATAGGTACCCCAAGCAAGTCAGCTTGAGCCTGTGTAGTAACCTGACCCAGGCTTTCTACAATATTGAGAGCGTTGTTAAGAACCTGGGTACTTGCTTGAAGGTCAAATGCTCTTCCTGCGAGTGTTTGAGTTCCATTGAGAATCCCGGTAAGTTCAGCTTCTGAGAGGGCTTGCTGAGCCTGGAATTGCTGATTGGCAAAAGTAGGCTGCCCATTGTAGGTTCCTGTGATATTGGCAAGATTGACTTCACGGCCAATAAGTGAGGACAAGAGGTTGTTAAGAGTGTTAGACCTAAGCTGTTTCTCTTGGAGAGACATCTCGGCATCATTCTGGATAAGAGTATTAGCTCTTTGAGCAATAGCAGCAATTTGCTCATTGGAGAGCTGACCCTGTTTCTCAGTCATAATGCCGGAGGCGAGGGGTGAGTTGTAGATACCTCTTTGCTCCATATCAGCGTTAAGGCTCTGCATAAGCCTCCTCGCTGCATCTTCATACATCGGGTTAAGCTCTGAGCCAGCCCGTTGCTGAGCCTCCTCAAAGCTCATTTGTTGGATTGGCTGTTGACCCAACTGTGTGAGTAAGTCAATGAGGTTATCAATCTCCCTCGGCTGTTTCTGTTGTTCTTGAAGCTGTCGTGTGAGAGCCTCATTTTGCTGAGCAAGAGGGAGATACCGGTTAAGAATATCTTGTGTACTCTCAAACTGACCGTAAGCATCGGGATTAGATGCCATTTTAGCATCTCGTTGCTGAGCAAGATTGTTAAGCTGGGCGTAGTCAATCTGACCACCTCCGGTTAACAAGGCTATAATCTCAGCAGCGATATCTCGGTTTGCATAGGGGTCAGATACTCCACCCGAGCTTCCACCCCCACTAGAGCCCCCACCGGTTGAAGTTGGGGTAATAGGAGCCACATATCGTCCCCAGGAGTCGGTAGTATAACCAGAACCTCCCGAAGCTTGATATAAGCTACTGCTTCTTACAGCAGCTGCGTCTGCTGCAGCTTTTGCCATCCCAGCAGTATCTCCTATAGCATTGGCCTTGTTCCAAGCATCCGTAGCTGCCTGAACTTGCTGAATACCGGCTTGATTTAAATATTTTTTGTCCTCAGCAGTTACAGCCATTGTAAGTCACTCCTTTCTTATATCTCATCAATGTCTTCGACTCCACTTCGTGAACCTCTAGGTTTCTTAACCTTGTAGAATGCAGCAAAGCCATAAATCGTCATTACCTCATCTACAGCCTCATGGCTTATCTTAAGTCGAATACGAGTAAGCTTTTTACCTATTCGTATTTCCTTAATAACGGTATCAACCCAGTCCCAGACAACCTCATCCCAATCACCAACATCCCAGGCACCAGACTCATCAAGAGAGACAAGTTTATGAAACGTAGCATAACCAGCCTCAATATCGAGACGAACTGTACTTCTATGTTCTTCATCCTGAAGGGCCACAAGAAACAATCTTTTGACTTTCTTCCTTGTAACAGCATCCTCAAGCTTAAGATAATGGGTAGCCTCAGCATAAATAGGCTGGTCTACATCATTTAGACCATCAAAGGCTTTGTAGATAATACCATTCACTGAGGACCCAAAGTACAATTCATTGTCTATAATAATCCAGTCAGAGACTTTCCAGCCTGTGTATGTGACCCACGGGAACAGCAACGAACTTACGCCTTCGTTAACTGAACCATTGTAGGCCATACCCAGAGAGGCCTTAAGGACTAAGTTATTGACTCCAGAGCCGTCATTACAGCAAGCAAGATAGTAGTTGCCTTCATAAACAATAGCCTTCATTTTGCTCTTATTAGTAAGAGTCTTCCAGATTTCTTCGATATTCTTAGTAATGTTATAGGACTTGATAAGCTGAGTCTCAATAGTGGTAAGAGCAAACACACCATCACTATCAGCGAAGATAAGAAAGTCTTCGGAGACACAGATAGTATCGGGAGCCACAGTACCGTGGCCGGTGTCTAAAGGGTTGAACTGCACATCTGAGCTTGGGTCCCAGCCAGACCAACGGAATATCTCGTCTTCCTTGAAGGCAAGCAGTGAGTTAGAGAACAGACTTAGGCCTTTAAGCACATCAGAGTCGTCAGTGACAGCCTTGACTATTGAGGAGGGCTTGAAGTTCGTAGGGTCCCCAATTTCGGAGAAGTAGAGATAGTTAGGATTCTGTGGGTCTCCGAGAGCAAACATTCTCTGTCCTCTCTGAATCAGTCGAGTGCATCTTTTTATGGGGGCCAAATCGGAGCCATCAGCTGGGGTCACAGGTTGACAAGTGATACCGTCATAGACCCAATATTCTGTGCCGTCGAGCATATAAAGCTTTTCATTGGTAAAGAACTCATAGTCTACATCGTTAGAGTTCAAAAGTAACGTGATGGGGGTGCTATCGAAGTCCCTAAGGGTCCTGTTGATAACAAGCAAGGGGTTACCAGGATAGTCAATCAGTCGAGACACAGGAAACTCAATCAGTCGAGACACAGGAGACTCAGGAGACTCAGGAGACTTAGGAGACTCAGGAGACTCAAGTATCTCTTCATCGTCTTCGATAGTCTTGTATATAGAACAACCTTTTCTCTGGGTGTATCCTCCACGAGCTTTTAAGTCAATGTTCACGGCCGTTACAAGCTCTGTGGACTCAAGCTCATCGAAAGATGAGGTTGTATTTATTCCTCTGTTGAAGTTTGTGAAGCTTAAAAGCTTCTTCTGAGAACTACTCAAAGTACGGATCCCTCCTTACATGCCTTGTACGAGGTAACACGTCTTTTGTTGGTACAGGTTCTCTACTAGGTAAGTCATAGTCTGTACCTGTAAGGGCAGCTATGGCCATATTGCGGTAGTAAACCCACCTTTGGTAAAACCGTTCAGCAAGTCCACTTTCTTCAGTATCTCCCTCACCTTCCATGTCGTAATACATACTTACAAGGAAGTATACCATGGGAGCATGAAGAGAAGGATGAATGGTCAACTCGTCATCCATATTAGTGTAGTCAGGAGCTATAGAGGAGTAGGTAATAGTTACAAAGTCAGCAGCTTGATGGAGAATCAATGTATTAGCGCCAACCTCAATAGCAGATAGAGGGTACCCATCACTTGCGGTCAAAACCCTAAACACCCCGTTAGGTACGTCGATAACAGTACCGTCCACAACACTCATAGCCGTCACTGACTGTACCACAGGTAAATCTAAGGAGGACTTCTTCTGGCACATATCAATCCAGCCAAGAACTGTGGGCTCCTGCACATCGAGGTCGCCGAACTGTTGGAGTTGTCTAAATAAGTCCCTTCCGGTCATAATGGGTACCCTCCTTTCTACTTAATTCTTAGGCTCCAGGATTGCCGACCCAGCCTCTCCAGTCGGAATAACCAACGGAGAAGCGGCAGTAGCCACGGTACTTGGCAACCATGTTGTCGAAGACTTCCGTGGACTTGAACTCGGGCTTGACCCTCCAGAAGAAGTTCGTCTCGGAGAGACGGGGGTCACGGAGGAACCAAACGTCCGAGTCGTCGAGATAGTCGAGCACCACAACGGACATACGGTCCTTGATTACGTTCTTGTCGTTGTTACCGGTGCCAGCGGTCTGAGAAGACTGCATAAGAGTCAAAGCCGTAAACTCATTGTCCGGATGAACAATAAGCTGTTTGGCGTTGGCCTGCATTTTGAAGCCTTCCTGCGTCAGGGTCTGAGTCCTCATATGCGCCAGGGCGAGCTTTAGGGAGGTGTCGTCCAAGGCAGCTCCGGTGAGGAGGTTGTCAGCGGTGCCACCACGGAGCAGGGGATGCGCATTGGAGAACAGCGGCACCCCGTCATAGCCGTTAGTAGCAAAGCCGTTGTTGAGGATTTTAATTGCTGTCTCCTCAATGGTCACACGGCAGCCACGACCAAGGCTTCTGGGGAGCTTGTCGATGATATTGTACTGGTCGTCGTCGGCCAACTCACGTTCCACAGAAATCATCTTAGCGTATGACTTGTGGATGTATGTGACTTCCTGGCCGTGCTCGATGGAGTCTTCAGCGATAGGACCTGAAGGCTGTTTCTCCTCCCATATTCCGGTGCCGGAGACATGGTAGTCGTATTCCTTGGCCTTGGTCGACTTCTTTACGTCGAAGACCTTGGAGTACTGTTCCGGAACCTCCGAGTAGGCTTCAAAGAAGATTTTCCGGAACTTAGGCTCCAGGAGAGCCTGAAAGTTTACAGACTGCATAGGCATAAGTCAAACTCTCCTTTCTTATGCGGTCCACAGCTTAGCAGAGGTAATGCAGACATCTGCATAGCCCGTACCAGCCGTCTTATCCACATTGTTGTACTGGACGATTGCGAAGACCCCTCCAGTTGTATCATCCGGGTCAAGGTCTTTGGCTGTGGCATCCCAGTCGAACAAAGTGCCGAACCGGTCAGCATCAGCGAAGAACTTCTTAATCGAGCCCGTAAAGGGAACCCGGATAACGGAGCGGGGGTTGAGCAGAAGCACAGAGCACTCTGCCCCCCTCGCAGCGTCACCCATCGCAAGACCGATGATGGCATCATCACCGTTAGCGAGGGGACCCACAAGGCCTGAGGTAATTGCGAGAATATCTCCTTCGACCACAGCAGCATTAGTGACGATTTTCACCGTCATGGGCTGAGTGTTATCGAGGGAATAAAGATATTGAGCACCCATTATTTTTCTCCTTTCTTAGTCTTCGTCTTCGACAACGATAATGCTGTTTATCTTTGCTTTGCAGGCGTTCACGAGGGCCACAACAGCAGCAAACTCATCCGTGTCAACTGTATCGGTTGAAGCCGTTGCAGTAGCATCAGCCGTGTCGATAGCTGTACCAACAATCCCTCCGGTAACATTACCAGTAACATTACCATTAACACTACCAGTAACATTACCAATGATATTCACCTCAAGGGGGTTTGGGATAGTCACAGAACCACCTTCACCCGTTATAGGACCATCAGGCCCAACAAACGAGTTAGCCTCAACTATGTCGAAGTTTGTCTTGCCCATAATATCATCCTTTCTTTGAAGCTTTCAGCTTCTCAAACTCGTCAAGAGTGGAGATGTTAGCAAAAGTGGCGTACTCAGCTGGGTCCATACCTACCTTTTTGGCAGCCGCAATCGTAGAGGCATCAATTTTCGGTGCTGTTTTTCCGGGGGTTACCCCAGGTTTGACCATCCTCTGATTAGAGGACTTGGTCATCTTGGCAACAGCTCTCTGTTCGGCGTCTCGTACGGCAGCCTGAGTACCTTTTTCACCCTTAGCCAGAATATATGCCTGCTTCATAGACAGCTTTGGGTTCTCGTCCATCAGCTCTAACACCTCTTCCTTATAGAGAGAGTAGTCTTTGTACTTGGGGTCAGAAAGCATCTTCTGCTCCTCAAGTTCCCGTTGGAGTTTCATGGTCTGCTCATTTGCAGCTTTTGTGCTTTCGGTTATCTGACGTTTTAAGGCTAACTGCTGGGGAGACACCCCAAGAATTTTCGCCTGCTCAACGTCGGACATACCTTGCAGTCGAACAATCAGTGCATCCACAGGTAAACCTGTGATTTCACTAATCTTCCTTACAGCCGTTTCATAGGGCTTCATTTTCTCCAACTTGCGATTGAAAGTGCTGACACGGGTCTTGATAGCATTTTCAACCTGTTCTTGAGTGTAGAAAGTTTCTTCCTCTTCTCCACCCTCTCCGTCTTCTTCGACTGTTTCCTCTAAAGCCTCTTCGTCGACTTCAGTTTCCTCGAGATTTGTATCCTCGAGTTCTTCGGTCTCAGTCCCAGGAACCAATTTCTCTTCATCAGCCATGATAGAATCCTCCTTAAGTATTTTCAGGTCTTCACCTGTAATACAGCATTAAAGGAGCTGAACCCTTCAACATAGTAGGAGTTGAGCCCTACTTATAACAACCCTCATTGAGGTATGCTGACATTTGATGGGTGGCTTTACCGTGATATCCACAGTGTGGACAAGTCATAATCTTTTGAGCTAACCAACCTTTATCTCTAAGACCAAGCCTCTCACATTTAGGACAAACAGGAAGAGATAAAAGTCTTTCTCTATCCATTCTAGCGTATAGTCTTATTAACGGATTTTCAGTACTATGGCCCATAAACTTTTCTCGAAGCATATGGTCACGTTGAGAAGAATCAGAAATAATCATATCGCTCCTCCTTGTATTCCAGCAAGGATAAGATTAAGAGTTTCAGGAGGCAACTGACTAAGCAAAGAGTAAAGTTGATTCTGGTCCATATTGCCTGACTGAACCATAGCCTGTATCTGCTGTATAATGGCTGGGTCAATTTGTGGGCCTGCCATCGGCTGACCCATAGGAGTAGGCTGGATGCTCGGAGGAGTTTGTTCTGGGGTAGTAATTGAGTTAGCAATATCGAGCTGGTCAGCCGAACTGTTACGCCCTGCAAAGATACCTTCCGGCTTCCACGGGTCGATGATAGGCCAGTTAAGCATTTTCTTAAGCACTTCACGGGTTTCCTCGGTAGTAACAATGTTCTCCCTATGAAGTTCAACAGCGGCTTCGTAGATGAAGGATTTGTTATTAGGCATACCAGCCCCTATATAAACCTCAAGGTCAAACTCGGCGTTCTTAGTCATAAGCTCTCCGACAATCTCTTCACCGGTCTCAGGGTCGACCACAGTCTCATCATACAGAGGTTTATATCTCCCTCTCATGGTGGCATCATCACTTGAAGGGTTATAGTTCTCATTAAGGGTAAGTTGAGGAATAGCTTTAAGGTCAGAACCACGGAACCACAGATAAGATGTTTTGTCTTTCTCAGTTATATCGAAGGCCTGCTCCGTAGTCATAAACTCCTTCACATAGTCAAGGACCAAGTTCATGACTTCACGGAGACCATCTTGAAGCATAAGCTTTTTATGATTAGCTCTACGAGAACCAGCTTCCTGAAGAGCAAGAATAGCAGAGGCAGCACGAAGGCTTCCAGAACGTCTGCCTTCAACAACTTCAGAGCGTCCAGAGATAAGCTCAGTCTCGTAGAAGGCTTTTTCACGACGGTTATTGATGTAGGCAGGAATGTAAGGGGGTTGAACCTCTTTCCAAGCGGTGTGGTCTTTGGCCGGTATTTTAAGACCAGGCTTATTAGTCCACTTGTTAATGTTAATACCAGACCCTACACCAACGACTATTTGAATGTTGCCCATAAGTCGAGCATTCATTCTTATTTGGTCATCCAAGTCGTTAATAATATCTTGGACTTGGATAAGTTGTTCGGTATCCCCCATACCCCAGAGTCTACCTTTTTTCTTGTAGCCAAGAAGCATAACAAACGGGTATTTATCAGACTCTTCCGGAATAGAAGCAATATTATCTTCTTTATCCTCGTCAGAGTCAGCAAGGATTACGTCTCTTGTACAGTATACCAGACGTAATTTTCCATCATCTTTACGTTCCCAGTACTCAAACAGACAAGCTTGGTCATTTGTAATACTATCAGAGCCAGCATAGTCTCCTTCTCCAAAAATACGGGAATCATAAGCCTGACCGGTGGGTTCAGCTTTTACAAAGTGAGCTTTGTCCCCGAATAGTTGACGAAGCTTCCTACGAGAGTACCAAGAAGTTTGTATTATGTAGTCGGCATCTTGAAGATAATCAACATCGGTAACTTTCGGGTCTGGGAAGAAGCAATCCGGAGACAATGGGCAAATGTTTGGAATACCCCTTCCCCCTATTGCGTCCTTATCCCAGTAGACCTTTATGATAATAGAACCGAGGTTAAGTCTATCCCTCTCAGAGCTATCAAGTTTCTTAGTCATGCCATTGTGGTACCAGACCCATTTGAGAATCTGACTGACTTCAGTGGAGAATACCTGGTCAGAAGGACCTTGACCTTTTACAAGAATATCGAGGTCACCGTTAACTATATCAGCGACCTGAGACTCGATAATTGGCTGAATCACGTTAGTCTCAGAACCGGGGTCATCTTCGTGAGTTGGAGCATTTATGTCACCAGCCCAGTAGTCTTGACACTTTGCCCACAGGGTGTCCATACCCAACTGTTGCTTCATATTATAAGCCGCAACATACCTCTCTTGAATTTTCTCAAGAAGTTCACGGTCCTTGTCGGACAGTGTGTATTGCTTATTCTTCGTCTTTTTGAGTATGGCCATAAGGGGTAGCCTCCTCCAGTCTCTTCATTAACATCTGGTCTTCTGGGGTTATTGGGTCAAGAACATCCTCCGGCAGTTCAACTTTAGGAAGCTTGCATTTGCTAGCTCTTTCAAACTGCCTTCCTAAAGTATGGCCAAGTAGAAAACACGCAACAGCAAGAGCTTCAAGCCCTGCTATTAGTATTACTGTAAGTAGCATTTAGCACAGCCTCCTTTATTTCCGGGTGACAGTAGTTCTCTGTATCGAAGTCTTTGTCTTCAAGAAAACTTTCATGCTCCCAATTTCCATTTACAACTAAAGCCTTTGGCTTTTCACTACCTGACGGTACCACAGGGTTCAATACTCCGGGCATAAAGCACATACCATTTATGAAGTATTTTAATGCGTCTCGAGCGTGATTCTCCCCTCGCTTGACTTTGTCATGTGTAGTCCCAGCTACTGTTTTGGGGTCCCAAGCAGCATTTTTAATCTGGTCTATCAGGTATTTACACTTTTTACTTATCATAATCATTGGTCTTCCATCGGGGGTTCTATCACGGAAGAGCTTTATAAGATAAGTAATAAAGAAATCTTCGTCGTTAGAGGCTGGAATAAGGTAAATATCTTGTTCCTGATAGAGCTGTTTAGGGCTTTTCTTGTTTGGCCCTCTATTTACTACCGATGGGTCAGCATAAACATGACTAAAGCCCCTCTTTTTAATGCTTCTGGCGAAAGTTTCGATATTGGCCTCGGCTTCATAGTCTTCATCATAGACAATAATTTGACCATCGTGGTTTATAGTGCCATACTCACAGGCTGTGGGAGCACTTACCCCAAAGTCAAAACCTGCACCGTGTTCCCAGAATTGACTAATGTCCATATCAGCAGGATTGTATGTATGGAAGTCTTCATCGAAGTCGGTAAATATCTGTCCCTCGAAGGCATCAAAGCTTGCATTAAGAAATCTATCGACCCAAACTTGGGTATGTGTTCTCGAAAGCTCCTCCACATAGCCTTCAGGGAGGTATTTTGCATTAGCAGTAGTTGGTGCAACCCAGCCAACGTACTCTTTAAGCATTTTACGTTTACTTGGATTGAAAAATTTGTCCCAAACCCAGTCTTTACCTCCTGAGTTTGAAGTTACAAAGCCCCTCCACGGGCCAACAGGGTGACGAAGACGGGCTGTAAGCATATCAAAAGTAGCTTCTGGCACTTCTGTACCGTCAGGCTCATGAGCTTCATCAATCCAAAAGTAAGAAATATCGAGAGAACCAAGAGGACCAGGCTCATCGAGGTGCATAAAGAGAATTTCAGAGTATATAGGCCTCTCGTCTTCGTCGATTGCATTAGTCTTTAACCACAGGTGGCCCTCGCTGATGTTAAAGCTTTCGATAAGTCGAGGGTCACAGACTTCAAAGAATCGTCTTTGTGTAGTCTCTTTAAGAGATTTAGAAGTAAGACGCCCAATAACACCAAGGCTTCCAGGGTATAACTGGGTCCATTTTATGACTTCCTCGACGCCCATACGAGTTTTTCCAGCGCCGACTCCTGAAACAAGTGCTCTGTATTTATGAGTATCTTGATGAAAGGCTATTTGATGTGGATGTGGCTCATATTTAGCAAGTTGACGGATAGGACTCAGTCTTTTCCTGGAAGCCATGTGTTATTGGTCACCTCCTTTCTAAGGATACGAAAGTTAAACCTCTTCGCTTTCTTCCACAGGTTGCTGGTCCGAGAGAAGCTTTTTCTCCTCATCAGTAAGCATTGACTCTGCAAACACAAGCTGTATTTGATTCTTAAGGCCCCTGTGCTCAACCTCAGACTTATCACCATAAACTTCACGTCTGTGGGCTTTAAGCATAAGAGTAAGAAGAGTGTCCGACTTATCTTTTGCACGTTGAATGGCTACCATCTCGAGGCCATCAACGAACATTTCCTTGACCTCTTCGAAGCGTTTTTTATAAATAGGATATTGGTCTATCCACTTCTTGTGGTAGCTACGAGGTACTCCAGCGTTATCAAACGCACGACCAATAACTCCGAGATTTACGAACTCTCGAAGAACCCTCATCATTTGTTCTTTAGTTTCTTGAGGAATTTTATTATCAGCCACCTCTGGATACCCCCTTTAATCAGCAAAAGCCAATTCTGGCTTGCGTCCATATTCTTACCTCTCCCCGATAATTACCGCCCTAAGCGTTTCATGTCGGATGTTCAGCTTTCCGGTTCCGTCGCCGCGCAGCTTACCGGCAGATACCAACGTCTCCGTTTCCTCACGCCAGTAGTCCGGCACATCAGCCAGCGTGGCGTAGGTGGGGTTTATCTTGTCGTACATCGCTTCAAATTGTTCTTGTGTCATTTCATCCTCCCCTTCATATAAAGGCATAGGCGGCGGCATACGCCCTGCTAGGACATCACTGCCGCTATACTTGCCATGCTCGTCCCACTGGAAATGCGGCTTGTCCACAAACGATTTCCAATCGCCGCCCCATGTAAAGCCCATTTTCTTGCCGAGCGCGCCGCAGTAGTCCCAAAAGGCGTTGTCGGAATATTCCTGCCCCTTAATATTCTTGCAGATATCAAAGGCAAGCCCAGCTTCTACCGAATGGAAGGTCGGCGTTTTAC
>Ga0209722_1002790_pt1 | contig 12981 bp, 13 predicted proteins | sample BioC12SIPDNA_2_FD_185745 | JGI IMG/M metagenome (GOLD analysis project Ga0209722, IMG submission 185745) | Anaerobic biogas reactor microbial communites from Washington, USA - Biogas_R1_A C12 SIP DNA (SPAdes) (version 2) | ecosystem: Engineered > Bioreactor > Anaerobic > Unclassified | place... | reverse complement strand
GACCTGATCCCGCTCGGGCTGACGACATCGCCTGATATCCCGGTGGGCAACGATACCGCTGAAACGCCGGCACTGCGGTTCGGCAAAGTCACCGCCAAGACCTCTGACACGATGGTCATCACCTACCGTTACGGCAGCGCCGACGTCACGCTCAACGGTATAACCGGGTGATACCCGTTGAGGACCACCGGACGGTTCGTCTGGTGTGGAGGGGCGTAACGGCGCCCTCCCGGCCGCCTCTGGTATCGCCGGATGCATACGCTCTTCGGGCGAGTTCAAGAGTGCGAACATAGGGGGAGAAATCTCTCCCTCTCAACCCTTGCGTTTTTTTGGTTTCCCCGATGATACTGTTCCAGTCATGATAGGGGGCGGCCTTCCCCAAAGTCCGGTTTTTTCCGGGTACATCCCTCCGCGCCCCCGCTCCGCCTGCCCTAAGGCGGGGGGCGACCGGCGCCTCGGCGGGATGCCCGCATCCTTCCGATGTGCATATTGCCGCGCACGTTGATCTTCTCCCTGCACGAGGAGACGGATGGAAGGAGACTGGATTGAGATCCCCGGAAGCGGCGGTGCTTCTATACTTCCCTTCACGCGGTACCCTGATGTCTGTTGTTCGAACGCTTATCTGGTTAGGACACTCCGAGAGATCATCGTCATCGATACGGGCGCCGATGAGGCCCATATCGCATCGGTCGTCGCGGCGATATGTGCGGCGAACGGAGAACACCCCCGTGACGTCTCTGTGCTGCTTACGCATTGCCATCTCGATCATGCCTACGGTGTCATCAGGCACCGGGAGTGGATAAAATCCTCGAGGGTTGCCGTCTTCGCCCAGGAAGAGGGGGCGCTGGCGCTTGAGGCCGGCGACCCGCACCAGACGGTTGCGGAGATGTACGGCCGGGAGATCGAGCCGGTGCCGGTGGACGTCCATCTCCTGACCCGGGAGGACCGGGCTTGCGGAGGCGAACGGACGGTGGAGGCACGCGGCCGCACCGTGCGGCTATCCACTGATCGGGTGCAGGTCGATGACGAGACGGTACTGTACCGGCAGCACGTTACCTATCAGTCGGGGACAACATGCACCGTGTATTCTATGCCGGGCCATAGCCCCGATTCCATCTTCATCAGAATCGGGGAGCACCTCTTCATCGGGGACATCCTTTTTGCGGCCAGCCCGGGCATTGCCGGTCTGCACCGCTGGGATTGCGATCACCTCTGCGCCTCGATCCGGGCGGCCCGCCTGCTCCTTGAGTCAGGGGAGATCGCTTTCTGCTGGAATGGCCACGGCCGTGGGTTGTCAGTCTCCGATACGCTCATGGCGCTCGGATCCCTTGAGACCGAGGCGGAAAAACTCAAGGGCATCTCGGCCTTCGATCCCGATCGTCTCCGCGCCTCGGTCTCCTACGCACGGGATATGCTCATAGAAGCAGGCAAACTCTTTTCCGTCATCGGCGGCAGGCTCTATTATCTCTCGTATTACCTGGAGGAACTTGGGGAGATCGAGGAGGCGAAAAAATACCGCGACCTTCTCCAGAACGATGCAATCGATGAATTCCTCACCAACTTCTCGACCTTTGCCGGTGAGTTCGGTGAAGGAAGAAAGATCGAGATCCAGTTTGTGCTCAAGGCCGTCCAGATCGTAGGGAAGATCGAGAGGGTGCTTGGTTCCAGCCCGAACAACCCGGTGCTCGACGCCTCCCTCGTAAGGAGGGTGAGGTATCTCCTTACTGACTGTCTCTCTACGGTCTACGGCCTCAACGAGAGGCTGAACGACCGGAATATAGACCTTGCCGGATGCCTTGAAGCTTTTGTCGCGAGATACAACGACCCCTCGTATCTTGACGATGCGATGATCGCTGCAGCCGAGGACGAATCGGCATTTCTTACGGCACTCGCCGCACGGATCGCAAACCCCGTCATCTTCGAGGAGACCGTGGTCAGCGTGGAGGTCTGCCCCCGCCCCCTCCCGGTTATGACTGATCCCGATCGGCTCTGCGACGGCATCACCGGTCTCATTGAAGACCTCGCTGCAGCCGGGGCGAAGAATGTCGTCATCACAGTGGCCGGAACGCCGGACGGTGCGACGATCGCGATCGCATCCGACGCCCTGCATCCGGACTGGCCGTATGCCGGGATCTACGAGCGGCGTTTCGCACGATGCGGGGGCCGATGCGCCATCGAGACCCGGGGCGGCACCACCCGGATTGAGGTCTGTTTTGCATGTGAGGATGCTCTATGCACGAGCGGACCTGCGCCACGGCCGACCTGAAGAACCGGTCGGGAATTCCCCGCGTGAGGGGGTGAAGAACCCTTTTTTTAAAAAGGGTCCGCTTGAAAAGTATTATCTCCTTTTGATCGCGGAGATATAGGCGATCCCGACTTTTGCACGGTAGATCTTCGTCGTATTGAGCAGATGACGCATATCGACGAACTCCCCGTCCGCAAAGCAACGCTCGATCCCCTTGATCAGGTCCGCTTCGGGGTTCCAGGGTGCGTTTCTGAAAACGGCACCGTGGTTGTGGAGGTAAAGGCCGTTCGCATCCCCTCCCTCCGGTTGAGGGGCGAGAATGGCGTCAAGCGCAGATTGGTCGTATCCTGAGAGATCAGCAGAGCGATCGATGCCGATGCCGAAGGCGACGATGCTGTAGCCGCTGTAGTTCGTTGCCGTGCGGTCTTCCGGATCCGGGGTTGAGTCGCCGTTCATCGGGGCAGGCGACCGCTTTCTGCCCATGCCTTTGAAATCCGCGACAACGCCCCAGATCGCCGTTGCCAGAATGCCGCGGCAATCCCTCTTCCTCTCTTTTGCCAGCGCGAAGATGGCGCGGTACAGGGCGTCAAGGGCGATCCCGTCCTCGTCGGTCGCCCCGACGTCAGCGATCTCGTTGAACGCTCCTTCAAGAGAGAGATTGAATGCCGTGTATGCCCGGACCTCACCCGCATCCCCGGCGGGGACAAAGAAATCGGGCGTATCATGACCGCCGGCCGGGAGCCAGATCATGGCGCTGCGGAGGGTCATCATCTCGCCGAGGAACGGCATCACATCCTCAACTGTGCTCCCGAGGGCGCCAAGGCCCAGCGAGTATTCGATCTCGGAGAGACGCTCTGCGCTGATATCCTCCTCGCTGATGCGGTTCCGGGCAAGAGCGGAATGGTCTCCCTGCACCCTCAGCGACGCGGGGGCCCGGGATGCAGTCTCGAACCCGAACCGTGCGCTTCCCCGTTCCGTCATAGGGTTCTTCAGGTCTGCGATCAGGGAGAGGCTGTCCTCACGCTTCCGCATCTCCCTGAAGGCTTCCTCACGGGACGGGAATGTCGGGAAGACCTTGTCGAAGCCCGCCATGGATAGCACGTTCTTCGGATACTCTCCGATATTACAGAGGGCAATCCCCCCGTTTCTCGCTTTCACCTTCTTCTGGAGCGCCAGAAGAACCCTGATGCCGGCGCTGCTCATGTAGGTCAGCCCATCCAGATCGACGACGACCGACCTGTCGTCGTCCCTCAGGTTACGCTCGATCTCAACCGCGACCTGCGATGCGGCGTAGCCGTCGAGTCGCCCATTCACTCCGAATATCAACACATCATCTTTTCTTTCCGTAACGATCATCATCTATCTACCTCCCATCGCTCGTCTTGATACGTTTTCCAAGGATCAGGATGTTTCGTCCCTCAGTACGTTCGTATCGGATTTCATCAGTCATTTTTCGGATAAAGTGGATACCTAGACCCCCTATGGGTCGTTCATCGGCGTCTCCTCCGAGATCGGGTTCGGGAACCTCCGTGGGATCGAAGGGCGGCGCCTCGTCCTCAATCCGTATCCGGACCATATCCCCATCACGCTGGCAGGAGAGCCGGATCAGGCCTTCCAAAGAGGTATACCCGTGCAGCATGATGTTTGTCACAGCCTCGTCCACCGCAAGTTCAAGTTCCCGGACGGTTTTCTCCGGCACGCCGAGACGTCCAAGGATCTCGGTCACCGAGGAGAGCGCACCCGGCAGGGACGATATGGCGGCATCGATCGTGACCTCCTCCATCTTCACACCCCTTTGAGCACCATCAGGGTGATGTCGTCGAACTGGGGCTCGCCTCCCGCATGCTCATCGATCACATCCCTGATCTCGCGGATAATCTCCCGCGACGAGTGTTCGCGCACACTGAGTACCGTCTCCATCAGTCTGGCCTCACTGAATTCCTCGTTGCTCCCGTTGATCGCCTCGGTCACACCGTCGGTGTAGAGGACGAGCAGGTCGCCCGGGAGCAGGGTGACCTGTTCTGCGCCGTATTCCTGTTCGCTGGCGGCGCCGAGCGCCACACCCGTCGGCATCAGGCGGCCGAAATCCGTGGCGCCTGCCCTGAGGAGGAGGGGCGGGTTGTGGCCGGCATTCGCGTAGGTGAGCGTCCGGGTCTTTTCGTCGAGCACGCCGTAGAAGAGGGTGACGAACATACCCGAATCCGACTGCTCTTCGATTATCGTGTTCGCATCGGCAAGAACGAGAGAGACCTCGGGATGCCAGGTTGCCGTCGCTCTGATGATCGTGCGGGAGAGCGCCATGTACAGCGCCGCGGAGACGCTCTTGCCCGAGACGTCTGCGATAACAAGTCCGGTCTTGCCCTGCCCCAGGGGAATAGCGTCGTAAAAATCGCCGCCGACCTCCCGTGCCGGACAATTGACGGCGAGAAGGTCGAATCCCTTCAGTGTGGGGATGGACTTCGGGAGAAACGTCTGCTGAATATCTGCTGCAATCTGGAGCTCGGCTTTTTTGCGCTGGAGTTCTTCGTGGTAGGCGTCGCGTTCGGCCTTTGTCCGTCGCTCGGTAAGGAGGTTGGTGATCAGTTTTGCAAAAATAAGCATTCCGATGGCGTTTGCGAGGATCATCGGCAGGCCCACCTGACTGACAAGGTTCAGGGCCGTCTCAAAGGGACGGGAGATGAGCAACACGATCCCCATGTGCAGCACCTCCATGCCTACGGCAAACCCGACCGCGGTTCCGACGGTGACCGGGCGCCCTCTGTGGGCGTAATAGATCGCCCCGCCGAGAGCGCCGGCAAGGACCGTCGAGAGTGAGCAGGGAATGGCGGTGAACCCTCCAAGTCCCATCCTGAAGGCGCCGCCGATGAGCCCTGCGCCGATACCGACCACCGGTCCGCAGAAGACGCCTGCAACCATGGGGCCGAGGTCCCGCACATTGATCGGTGCGCCGAGCACCTCGACGCCGCTCAGGGTCCCGTATATCGATAGGATGCCGAAAAACAGGATCAGGTACACCCCGCCCCTGAACGAAAGCCGCCGTTCAAGCGCTTCGGTGAAGATCTCGGTCCTGGTGATGAAGTAGGCTGCGACGATGATGACGCAGATCATCTGCAGGAGAACGAGCAGATCCAGGATTTCAGCGTTCATCCGGTCAGTCTCTTTCTCTCAGTAGCCTCCTCGACACTTTCATAGACCGAAAATATCCTCAGGAATCCGGATATTTCGAAGACTTCCCGTACGAAGGGCGTCAGGGCGGCTATCGAGAGATCCCCACCCGATCTCTTGAGGTTCTTCTTTGCCGCAAGGAGCACACGAAGGCCGGAACTGCTGATATACTCAAGTCCTCCCATCTCGACGATGATCGCGCGCTCGCCGCCGTCGATGAGTCGGGAAAGCTCAGTGTCCAGGAGGCCGGCCGAAGAGGCATCAATCCTCCCTGTTACTGATATAACAGCACCTGATTCGCCCGTATGCGCAGATATGCCACAGGCATTCGCCATCAATATTTGCATGTCATTAAGACCATAAGTAGATTGTCTTTCTGCGCTTGAAGCGATGGGGCTTCCTTCTGAAAAAACGGCATTTCAGGGCGCCGGCATCTCCGGTGCTCGCCGGATCGGGCCGGGGGTCCTGCTCCCCGTGACGCCGGCTTCATGCTCCTGCACCAGTGCTCGTTGTCATCTTCAATGTAGAGATCTCCCGTCTCTCTTCGCGACCTTCGCGTACTTCTGCGTGAGACGTTGGTACTCTCTAGTACCCCTCACGCGAAGCCGCGAAGACCGCGAAGGGGCGTTGCAGGGGATTATACCGAACTTCGCGCACTCCCGCGTGGCTTTCCGCGTGAGACCGACGTTCTGCACCAGGACCCGCAAGATATGGTGAAATGGCCCACTAATCGTTCCCGGAGGGTTCACCCGCAGGGCACCGATCCCGAACGTGAGCGCGGTGAGCCTGCCGGCGGGGACGGCAACAGGACCTTTAAATATCAGGGGATGAAGAGGGTATTTCTAGCGGGACGTCAGGATCGGCGAGTACAATGGAGGACGCGCATCCTCCCCTGGTTGAATCCGTGGTCTCGGCGCTGTGATACCATGACGGTGAAGGTGATAAGTTTCTTCCAGGAGGGCTGCATGGGGTGCGAGGAGCAGGCCCCGGTCCTCCAGGAAGTCGAGAAGGACCTCGGGATCGAGATCGAGGTGATCGATGCCGTGAAGAACCCGCAGTATATCAAGGAGTATAAACTCCGGGTGACGCCGACAACCCTCGTTATCGAGGGTGATGAGGTCAGGGAGCGGATGGAGGGCTTCGTCCACCGTGAAGACCTCGAGGCTGCTATCCGGCGTCACCTGCCCGGATAACCCGGCGTTGCAGTTCTCTTTTTGTGGTATCCGGGGCTCTCCCGGGAGGGGCGGACGGTCTGCGGCCGCTAAACCTCTCTCCGCAGCGTAGTTCTCATAAGCCCCCGCCCGGCCTCCGGCCCCCGGGAGCGCCAAAAAACAGTGATGGACAAAAACCCCGGCTGGGAGGATCACCACCTGCGGGGGCGCCCCTCGAGGTAGCCGTAGATCCTCTTTATCCGGCGGGCCACTGTCTTCCAGCCTTCTTTGCGTATGACCGGGCCGTCGCGGAGTTTTATATGCGATATCCTGATCCGCCGCCCGCCGAAGGTATAGGTCTCCCCGACGACGAACTCGTCCTCCCCCTCAGCGGTCTGGTAGAGCGGGATGGTCGTGCGCCCGGAGTGGACGGACGCCCTCACCACGACCTGCTCGATCCCCCGGGTCCAGAGGGTCGTCACCTCTGTGGCCTCCGCCCGGCGGACTCTCTTCTCCCCGGCCTCGATGCCGGTGACCTCGACCCCGATCGCCTCGTCCCCGCACTCTGCAACGATATGGTCCCCGAGGGTTACGACCTCATCTTCGAGCATCTCCACGCTGCAGACCTCCGATTCCGTCTCCCGGCTCACGATCGCCTTGACGGTGAGGATTCGGGGTTCAGGGGGCTTTGGCACCCTGTGCACCCGACCGCACTCGCTGCACTGCACAACCAGTTCGGCGGCCTCCCGGAGAACCTGGTGTTCGCACTCTTCCTTACACGCGGGGCAGACGATAGTAATCATTCAATAGCAATGGAATCCCTCTCCTAATTAAGCATGAAGGCGAGGGATACCGTGCGGGCACGGGGGCACCCGCTGGTCCAGGGCACCCACCCGACGACGTTTGAGGTAACGAGAGACGAGACACTGACGCTATCAGGCGACTGCATCATCGGCATCGCCGCTGACAAAGGTGCAGCCGACCTCGACCCCAACCTGAGGGCGCTGCTCTGCGACGACCGGGCGGTGCTCACGACCAGGCTTGTTGCCGGCGGCCAGACCGTTGTCGTCAGGTCGCAAGGATCTGCGGCGTTCACCCTGGACCACCCCGCCGACCTTGTCTGGCGGCGAAGCGACTTTGTCTCCGACCGGACTGTCGGCATCCGCTCCGATCATGTCGCGGCCGCGCTCCCCCGGGAGTTCATTGAGGCGCTCCGGCGGGGGGAGGAACTGGTGGTCGAGCTCGAGGCCGAGATCCCGGAGGGGACCTGACCCGCGTTCGGGGGAACCGCTCATCGGGTGATCCGCATCCCGTCCCGGATCTCTCCAGGCACCAGCAACCCAACGGCAAGGAGGAGCGCGACCGCGAAGACCAGGATCAGCCCTGTCGGGTCGCTCCGAGGAGATGCAGGACTTTAAAGACGCCTAAAACGAAGACGGTTATTATTGCCCCTGCTTCCTCATCCACCATGATGGAGAATGCACCATCCGGACAGAACCGGGGAAGGCCAGAGTCCAGACTCAGTACTCCGCTAAATTGTTTGAGACAGTCCTCAGGAGGTCAATCCATCGTCTTTCCTTCGCATTCTCACGCGTGCTTCCGCGTGAGTTTTTAGCACAGGGGGTGATCGAGCATCACGCGAAGGACCCGAAGCCGTGAAGTCCGGCGCCTGGATGCTGCGATCCCGTTTTACGTCGTCGCGCGAGGCTGCATTGCTCAATGTCGGATGCTAAAATTAGTGAAGTACTGAGACCATCCTCCACTTGTGGGCCCCGGCACGGTTCCTCCTCTGGCTATCGCCACGCACTGCCCCCGCCCCGGGTAGGGCGGGGGAGGAGCGCCGAATGGGCGGGCGGGGTGGGGGACGAAGGCCAGATGTGGTCTGTTAATTCAGAATCGTTGCGCTAGTCGCGGCCGAGCTCCGTGAGTTTCATCTCGGCCTCGCCGAGGAGGTCCTCGCACTGCTTCACAAGGAGGGCGCCGCGCTCGTACATGGCGATACTCTCTTCAAGGCTTCCATCCCCGTCTTCCAGTCTCCGGACAATCCCACGCAGCTCTTCCAGCATCTCTTCAAACGTCTTTGTCATGAGTTATATCCTCCACGACGGCCCTGCACCGACCGTCCTTCATCCGCAGCACCACATGCTCCCCCGGGCTGAGGTCGCCAGCACTCTTCACGATCCTCCCGCCCGACTCGGCGATGCAGTAGCCCCGCTTCAGGATGGCGAGCGGGTTCTTCCCGGCGAGGCTCGCCCTGACCTCGGCGAGCGCGGAGCGCTCCCGCTGCACCCGGGAAAGCGCCGCCCGCCTGAGCAGTTCCTCGTGCTCGGCGAGGCGCTGCATCCGCTCATGGATCCGGCGTGTGAGCCGCCGGGGGTGCATGCGCGCCCGCAGGTCCTCAACCTCACGCCCTGCGGCATCGATGCGGTGGGAGAGGAGCGCCCCCATCCTCTCCTCGTATCCGGCGAGGTCCCTGAGCACCTCCCGGCGGTCGGGCACAGCCCGTTCGGCAGCCGCCGACGGCGTCGGCGCCCTGAGGTCAGCGGCAAAATCGCAGAGCGCGGTATCCACCTCGTGCCCGACGGCGCTGATCACCGGGGTCCTGCAGCGAGCGACGGCCCGCACGACGTCCGGGTGGTTGAAGGGAAAGAGGTCCTCGAAACTCCCGCCGCCGCGGCCGACGATGACCACGTCCACGAGCCCGTCGACCCTCCGGATCGCCTCCGCGATCTCGGTATGCGCCCCCTCGCCCTGGACGGCAGTCGGTGAGAGGACCACTTCCGCGGCCGGATACCGGCGGGAGATGACCGAGAGGATATCCTTCAGCGCCGCGCCGGTCGGGGAGGTAACCACGCCGACCCGGTGCGGGAATGCGGGCAGGGGCCGTCTTCGTTCCGGGGAGAAGATCCCTTCGGCATCGAGTTCCCGTTTCCAGCGCTCCACCATCAGGTGGCGCTCGCCGCGGCCTGCCGGGAGCATCTCCCTGACAATCAGCTGGTACCTGCCGTGGGGCTCGTAGACCTCCACCGTTCCCCAGGCGAGGACGTCCATACCGTTCTTCGGCGTAAATTCGAGCCCCGAGGCGTAGGTGCGCCACATGACGCAGTTGATCAGCGCCGAACTTCTCCCGTTCTGCTCCGAAAGCGAGAAGTAGCGGTGACCGGAGGCATGGTCCTTATAGTTGGTCATCTCCCCCCGCACCCAGATCTGGTGCAGGCGCATGTCGTCGAGGAGGTCGCAGATAAGCCCGGAGACCTCTGAAACCCCGAGAATCGGAGTCCCAAAGAGGTCCGGACTGCCGGAAGGACCGCGCATAACAATCACAATCTATTAGACCGATCGTTTATATCAACTACTCTTATGGGTCGAATCGCCGTCTCGACAATGTTCTTCCACGAGTACCCGTGCGACTACATCTTTGACTACGTCGCCGAGGCCGGGCTTGACAGTCTCGAGTTTTGGGTCGAGACGCCGCACTTCTGGCTTCGCGGCCTCCCTGAGGACGACCTTGTACGGTGTATCGCCGACCACCCGGAACTCTCGCCGATCACCGTTCACGCACCGTCGCTCGACTTAAACCCCTGCTCCATCAACCCGAAGGTCGCCGGGATATCGGTCGACTACGCCATCGAGGCGGTCAGGATGGCGGACCGGGTCGGTGCCGACGTGATCACCGTCCATCCCGGCCGGCGGACCGCAAAACGCCACCCGAGCGCCTACGACTTCCGGCGGTTCGAAGAGTACATCGACCGGCTCCGGGAAGCCGCAGGGCAGACGCGGGTGCGGGTGGCGATCGAGAACCTGGAACCCCGGGTCAACGCCCTCCTCTCCATGGCGGACGACGCGGCTGAGGTGCTCGAGCAGGAGCCCTGGCTCTGGTTCACGCTGGATATGGGGCACGCCATGATGACATCCTGCGACGAAGTGATCCGGTTCATCGACCTCTGCATAGACCGGATGGCAAACATCCACGTCAGCGCAATCGGGGGAAACGGGCGGCCCCACCACCCCATCCACGACGACCCCTCTGCTACCCGAGTACTTGCGGAACTTGCCGACCGTGGCTACGACGGATACCTCACCCTGGAACTTGAGGATATGGTATTTCCAGGCTCTCTCTCCTCAGAAGAGAAGATTGTGCTCTTGATGCGGGAATTGGAGGCATTGGATGCGATATTCTCCTGAAGCGCTGGTTTTATAATCTCTGCCCACAACATAATTCATATATCCTCAACAATTAATCAGATATTAGATGCAGCCGTTCACTGCGGCGTGGAGTAAATGGTAATCATAGACCTAGTAACCATAGAGATCATATTATTTTTCATCTGTTTGCTCCTATCGGGCTTCTTCTCAAGTTCTGAAGTCGCTCTCATATCGATAACCCGGGCGAAAGTCCATGCACTCCTCAACCAGGGGCGAAAAGGAGCAGAAGCGCTCGACATCCTGAAACGGTCGACCGATACCGTCCTGATCACCATCCTCATCGGGAACAATATCGTCAACATCGCCGCAGCATCACTCGCGACCGCTATCGCCATCGGCATCTACGGCGACGTCGGTATCGGGATAGCGACCGGTGTTACGGTCATCCTGATGCTGATCTTCGGCGAGATCGGGCCGAAGATGTACGCTTCCCGGAACACTGAAGAACTGGCGCTCCGCGTCGCCCTGCCCATCCTCTACCTCTCAAAGGTGATCTACCCGGTGCTCTGGGTCTCAGACCATATCAAGCAGCAGTTCGCCTTCAGGCCGGAGGTGACCGAACCGGTCGTCACAGAAGAGGAGATCAAGGAGTGGATCGACGTCGGCGAGGAGGAGGGAACAATCGAGGAACAGGAGCGGGAGATGCTCTACTCGGTGTTGCGCTTCGGCGACACGACAGTTCGCGAGGTGATGACGCCCCGTGTCGACGTCGTTATGATCGAAGATACAAGCACCCTCGAAAACGCCCTCTCCATCTTCAACGAGACCGGTTTTTCCCGGATCCCGGTCTACCATGAGCAGATTGATAACGTCGTCGGGCTCTTAAACATCAAGGACATCTTTGCGGCTGCCTTTCGCCAGCAGATGGACGTGACGATCAAAGACCTGATGTACGAGCCCTGTTTTGTCCCGGAGAGCAAGAAGATCGACGAACTCTTAAAAGAACTCCAGGTGATGAAACAGCATATGGCGGTCGTCCTCGACGAGTACGGATCGTTTGCCGGTATCGTGACGGTCGAGGATATGCTCGAAGAACTGGTGGGCGAGATCATGGACGAGTTCGATGAGGAGGAGCCCGAGGTGCAGAAGATCGGGGAGGGTGTCTACCTGGTCGACGCACAGGCGTGGGTGGGACACCTCAACGAGGATCTGAACCTCAGCCTCCCGGAGACGGACTCGTATGAGACCATTGGCGGCCTGGTCATCGACCGGCTGGGACATATCCCCCGCCGTGGTGAGGTGGCCAGGATCGATGAGAGCAACATCAAACTGGTGGTGACGCAGATGCAGGGCCGGCGGATTGTCAAGGTGAAACTGGTCATCACCCCCCCGGTCGTGCCGGAGGAGTCCGGATGAGGAAAAGACCCATGGATCCAGAGATACCTGTTTGCAGAAAAAGGATTGCAGTGCTCGCCTCGGGGAGAGGATCAAACTTTCAGGCAGTGATCGACGCCATCGCGGCCGGGGATATCCCGGCGGTCTGTGTCGGCCTCGTCACCGACAACCCCGGTGCATACGCAATAGAGCGGGCCAGGGCCGCCGGCATCCCGGTGACGGTCGTCGAGTATGCGCGGTTCCCCTCGAAGGCCGCCTACGAAGAGGCACTGCTTGCGGCGATGCGGAACTGTCGTGCCGACCTCTTTGTCCTCGCCGGTTACATGCGGATCCTCGGGTCCGCCATCGTGCACGAGTTCTCGGGCCGGATGATGAACATCCACCCCGCCCTGCTCCCGGCGTTCGCCGGCCTGCACGCGCAGAGGCAGGCGATCGAGTACGGGGTGAAGGTCGCGGGCTGCACCGTCCACCTCGTGGATGAAGGGATGGATACCGGCCCCATCGTCGTCCAGCGGTGCGTGCCGATCCTCCCGGGCGACGACGAATCAATGCTTGCCGACCGGATCCTCATCGAGGAGCACGAAGCCCTCCCGCTCGCCGTGAAACTCTTCTGCGAAGAACGCCTTGAGGTCACCGGGCGGCGGGTGCGGATCCGCTGACCCCGGACATCAAAATCTTATACTCTTCCGCCTCCAATCTCAAGACCTACTATCTCGATGGAACGGATCGCACCATGGCAGATACAACACGAAAAACAGGCTCCCGGAGGCTCGCACGCGAGAGGATCGAGATCCTCTTCGCGCGTGCTGCGGAGTTCTACCCTGAAAACCCCGTGTGGAGCAACCGCTGTGTGGAACTGGCGCGAAAGATCGGCATGCG
>Ga0209722_1002787_pt1 | contig 12991 bp, 13 predicted proteins | sample BioC12SIPDNA_2_FD_185745 | JGI IMG/M metagenome (GOLD analysis project Ga0209722, IMG submission 185745) | Anaerobic biogas reactor microbial communites from Washington, USA - Biogas_R1_A C12 SIP DNA (SPAdes) (version 2) | ecosystem: Engineered > Bioreactor > Anaerobic > Unclassified | place... | reverse complement strand
AAACGACGCCCAGAACGACCCTTCCCCCGGCTCGATTTCCTTGTCATGACACACTCCTTTGCTCCCCAGTATAACGGCTGGAATAAGCACTTGGAGTGTCTGTCAAACTGGAGCCACCTCATTCTGCGGATGCTGATCGAGCAACTCTGCTACACGAGAACTCTTGCTACGCTGAGTCAGTTTCACTTCTTCTGCAACTCCGGCGGCGTGTACGCGCACTTTTCGGACGACGACACTCTGAATGGGATCTTTCGGACGGCAAAAGGCGCGGATAATGCGCCCGATGTCATTCTTGGTGCGTTCGTCCACGAGTTTGCGGAGGGGCGAATGGCTATTCGACCACGCTATGTTGCTTCCGACTATATCCGACTATCGAAGATTCCAGAGGAAGATATCATTCGACTAAGTGCCGTTCTAGAGCCCGTTGCCCACGAGTATCACGAGAAGCTCATCGCGCAGCAGGATCGCTATGGAGAAGAATATGATCTCAGCAAGATCTCGACGGGGGATGGGTTGGAGAAGCCCCGAATGGAAGTGAGAACAGTCCAATACGGCGACGACGCATCACCGGAGAGTGCCACAGTGCAAATCACACTAAAACCGATCTTGAGTTTTCGGCACGCACGGTTCCCAGCGGATCTTGTCGGCAAGGATCTCCGGCAACAAGTGGTTGAAACGATCCAGAGGCAGCTCGATAGTCGCGGTCTCGGCCATTTCGTCGCTCGGCCAGGGGGGCGATCCAGCATAGATGTTACATTGGAGAAGCTCGACAAGGCGTACGCGCTTGAATGGCTAATAGACAGTCTCAATCTGCAGGGGAGTCAGCGTCAAGGAAAGAAGTTCGGCTCCAACGTCATCTACTTGGGTGACGAAGTTATCGTCGGTGGTGGGAACGATTATCCGGTTACGCGGATCCCTGGCCTCCTCGTGTTTGCGGTAAACCCAGAACGTGAACTCATTCCATTTCTCTCACAGGTATTCGTTCCGTCTCACATTCTCGAAGGGCCGGACGCGACTACCGAAGTGCTGGCCAGGTTCAACAGTTGTGCGCACAGGCTGCTGAAGCAGGGCCTTCCACGCAATCCGGATGCACATGTTGCTACGGCCCTCGAGGAGTTCAAACGCGAGATCTTTGGCATGCGGATTCGAGACAAGATATTTGACCTAACGAGCAAAGCGCACACTTCCGTAGAGGACTGGCAAACGCTGCACGCCTTTATCACCCTGATGTGCCGGGAGGACAAGGCTGCTCGGCAGTGGCTGTCGCTTCTCATCGATGAACTCGACTCCATCATGACACAGGTCGCAGAGAATTACTCCGTCTTGGTGCCACCCGCTGGTGATGAAGGTGTGGCGGATGGAGTGGAAGTCGGCGTAGAGGCCGGCGTGGTTCCGGTAGGCAAGGAAGTCGCTACGTTGACGACGGCGGTGCTCCTTGGGATCTCTTTCGGCATTCGCGATCCAGGCCCGGCGGGCGGCGGCAAGATCCTGGCGGATCATCTTGAAGGTATGGCGTTCAGGGACGGGGGGGAGAGGTTTACCCGCTCCGTCACTGCCGTGGCGGCGGTAGTACTTGGTGCCATCTTCCCGCGTGACCTCGGCACCCGTCCGGGCGGAAATCGGGAAAAGAAGTTCGTCGGGTTCCAGATCCCCACGGGCCTTGAGCCACACCTGGAGCCGCTTGACCAGGTAGGGATGGAGGATCTGCACGTCCTGCCGGCGGTGTTTGCTGAAGGCGGCCGGGACCGTGGCCGTGCAGACCTGGGAATCGAGATCCAGCGACCGGATCGTCAGGCTGCCGATCTCGGCCTTGCGGAGCCCGGTCCAAACGGCGACCTGGTAGATCATGGCCCGATCCGGGCCGGAGATGCCCTCGATCGGCGGCCCGTCTTCGGCGGCCTTGATTAGAAGTTGGACCTCCTCGGATGCTAGTGGGCGTCGATCGTGGCGGCGGTCGGCCTTGACGTTCAGCCTGGAAAGATGGGAGATGGGGTTGCGGAAGATCCGGCGTTCCTGCTCCAACCATTTCGCGAAGTGCTTGATCGACTTGAGGTAGTGGTTGTGCGTCTGGGCGCTTCGACCTTTCTCCCGCAAGCCAGCCAGATATCGGACGACGCTGGCCGCGGTGACGTCGGCCGTGGTTCGCCACCGCCCCGCCGCGATCATTTTCCGGATGTGGGTGAGCGACTCGCGCACATGACCCGCGGTCACGTCCTTTGACTTCATGTAGACTTCGAAGTCAGCCAGGTGCTCCTTGATGGGCCGTCGCATCTGGTCGTCGGCCGGGTCTTCAAGCCCCGCCTGCTGGCGTTCGACCTTCTGAACCAGGTCCTGCAGCATCGCTTGGGCCGCTCGGCGATCGGTCGCCAGGGGCACGCGTTTCTCGGTGCCGTAGGCATCGCGGTAGCGGCCCCACCATTTCCGAGATTTGGTCTTGATCTTCTCACCGGTCTTGGGATCGCGGATGATGACCGGCTTCTTGTACAGACTTGCCACTGAGTTCTCCTTTTCGATGATAGGTTTCGAGGCGTCGGACTACGAGCGACCAGTGAGCACGGCGGGCGGCGAAAGCTCAAGGCCTTATGAGGCCCGTCGGGGAAGAACTTGCCAGAATCTCCCAGTCACGGCCGAAAAGTTCTCACTCGTCGCCCCCGTTTAGCCACGTTGCTGTTCAAGCCATGTCTTCCGGTCCGGGCAGCCGGCCTCCACCCAGGCAGACAGTTCTTCCGGACGCCAGTAGACGGAACGACCGATGCGAATAGGCGGAGGTGTCAACCCGATCCGGTCCCGCGTCCGCCAGGTCCGAATTGAGCATCCACATCGCTTCGCTGCCTCGGCGGCAGTGAGCAGGAGCTGGGAATCGTTGCCCTTCGCCATCATCACTCCTCCCCGAAGCCCTGCGATTCGAACTTCTCGCGAATGTCGCGGACGATTCGATCAACCGTGTGCCAACCACAGCCGAGTTCCTTCGCGATGGCCGACTTGGAATACCCCTGGCTCAACAGATCGCACACACGGCGCTGGACGAGATCGACACCCAGCGTCAGGGCACGCTCGATGTTCTGGAAGCAGACCGCAAGCGGGAGCATGCCGAGCGGCAGGAGCAGTACGGCGCCGATCTCGGCGCCCAGCAGAAGGAACTGGATGACCTGATCGGAGAGCGTGACCAGGCAATCGCCGACGCGTCGCGGGCTGCCCAAAAGCCGCCGAGCGGTGATGGGCGTCTGGCCGAGCTACGTGAGCAGATCGAGGTTGCCCTGGGCGGCCTGAACCTCGAACCCATCTCGGCGGGCAGTTCCGTGGCCGGAACGTTTTCGGCCTTCGCTGCTGCCCGCTTTGGGGGCGATACGGTGGCCGACCGGACGGCCAAGGCGACCGAAGAGACAGCCCGCAATACCCAAAAGATCGAGGAGCGAAGCCGTATGAATCGGGGGATTCCCGTTATATGAGCTACACGGTGGAACTGGTCGGAAGTCGCGAGGGGACCCAGGGAAATAATCCTTCCCTCATCCTGCGCTATGCCGTCTTCGGCACCGATGACGATTTCCAGGTTCGTGGCCTGGTCAATGCGGCCTCACCGGCCGTCTACGATGTGCTGGTCAAGCAGCAGATCCATACGCATCAGGAAGGCGAAGGAGTCTGGTTCGGGGATGTCGAATACGGTGCGGCCAAGCTGGGCATGCCCGGCACGGCCGAATGGTCCTTCGAGATCGGTGGCTCGGCCACCCAGCACATCACCCAGAGTCTCGATACGGCCGGCAAGTATGCGGCCGACGGTACCCCGCCGGACTTCAAGGGGGCCATCGGCGTTCGCAGCGACGGCAACGGTCTGGCGGTCGACGGGATCGATATCGATCTGACCACGTTCGCCTGGAGCGAGACGCACCACCTGGCCTACACGGCCGTGACGCCCGCCTACATCAACACGTTGTATCTTCTGCGAGGCAAGGTCAACGCCTCAGCCTGGCGGATTTTTGAGCGGGGTGAAGTGCGGCTCGTTTCGGTCACCGGCAGCGCCCGGGGTGAGTGGACCGTGCCCCTCACCTTCAGTTTCGAGGCCAGCCACAACGTGACGAGCCTCAAGGTGGGCGACATCACGGGCATCGACAAGGAAGGCTGGCACTACCTCTGGACCTTTTATGAGGACGCCGAAGATGAAACCGCCCAGGCGTTAGTAAAAAACCCGAAGGCGGCCTACGTCGAGCAGGTCCACGAGTACGGCAACTTCGATGCGTTAGGACTTCCTGATCCTTGGAACTGAGCCGGTGAAGATGGATACCAAGAAGCTCCAATTAATGCCGTTTGAGCCGACGATCGAGTGGTGGCGACACTGTCTGGAGGCATGCGGTTGCGGAGAACTGGCCCGGCAGTTCGCCGATGACGCGTGCTGGGATGAGATTCTGAAAGCACACAAGAAGCACCAGGTTCCAGAGGTGGTCATCGAGGCTGCCGTAGCGGCAATCGCCCGCTGTAAGCCGGAACACAGCTTCATTGCCTTCACCCTGATGCGGATCATCGGCCCTCGCGAAGAACTGATCGACAAGATCATTGTGTCTGAAAACGCCCAGGCGGCATACGCTTTCTGCCGCCAGTTCGGCGACCATGCGAAGCTCCGTGCCGTGGTGCGCGACAAAGGCGATGAGACTGCCGCCTTCTACTACTGCCGTGACGTGGCCAACGATCCCGACATGGCCCGGGTTGTCTTGAAGGGACACAACGCGAAGTTGAAGGCCCGATTCACACGGGAGGTTCGCTGATGGCCGCCAAGACTCGTTTTGTGGATAACCTGGGTGACCACGACGGCGACAATCCGGCGAACTGGACGGCCGGACTGCCCAGGGCGGATTACGATGCCCGTATCGCCGCGGTCACCGCCTGCCATTTCTCCCAAGGTTACACGTGTCTCAGTTTGATGTCTGAGAGTAGCGCAACCACGGTCACGTTTAACGGCGGCAACTGGACCTTCACTGATGGACTGAGGCTGCAGTCCGGTACGATTTTCGTCACCGATAACATGGTTGTCGATGGCTCGCTCTATGTGGGTAACGTGCCCGGATCGGACTTGTCAAGGCTGTCCGTGCGATTCACGCAGGCAAGGAACATGGAGATCAGTGGCGCCGGGATACCGATCGATGCTGTCGTCTGGACTTCGCCGAATGCGGCCTGCTGGGCGCAGATTTCGGGTCTGAACTGCGACCTGTTCGATACGGATGGTGAGGTGCGGTTCGGTTCCGGCACAGCGGTTACCGTCCGCAACTGTCTGACAATCCGGCCCGGTGCGATCGTCAAAGCAGCCGGCACCAACCCAGTCTTCTCTATCCAGGGAGACATCCGGGCCGAGCCGGGCACCTACACGTGGCTCGCCGGCACCGGAGGCTGCCGATTCACGGGCACGGGAGATCAGACACTCCACCTGGGCAACGTGGAGGGCACCTTTGATCCAGTCATCATCGAAAAACCCGCTGGCCGGCTCTTTCTCGAAAACGATCTGGTCTGCCAGTCCCTGGAACACCGGTCCGGCATTCTGGACCCCGGTGGGAAATCGATCACCACAATCGGCGACTGCCGCATTCGACCGGGTGCCAGGTTGGCCGACTCGCTCAATGGCTCCGCCTGGTCCGTGGGCGGCAGTCTCGATTGGCAAGGCCAGGACGGAGACCAACTGGTTCTGCACGGCGATTCTCCTTGGACGCTCAGTGCAATGGGCGTAGCGACTGTCCGTTACACGGACGTTGCCTTCTGTGATGCAAGAGGCGGCAACGTGATCAACGCCCTAGATGGTACGAGCATCAACGGCGGCAACAACCTGAACTGGCTCTTCCCGCCGAGGCAGCCGTTTGCCGTGGCCGCCGGCTGTGTTCAATCACCCGGTACAGTGGCGGGAATTCCGATTGTCCCCACTGCCGTGGCAGGGGAAATGTTCGTCGCAGCGGCCGAGACAGGAGTGGTCCATGCCTAGCGCGGTTGATATTCGAGGACAAGTGTTTCGGGACGGTTCGGCCACGCTGCTGGCTCGCGTCATTGGCGGCGACGGCGCCAGTCTGATCCGGTCCGACATTACGCAGGTCCATTACACGGTCTATCTCCTCGATCACAACGATCCCAACCTCCGTGAGGCCGTTGAAGGACACGAGGAAAGGGAAGTGCCGCCCGCTGGTCTGCTGTTTGACGCCCCCCAGCTCGACAGCCTTTGGACGGTTGATGCGATTGGATACAACTTCCGCCACATGCTCGATGTGTCCGCCAATGCAGCGTTCCCCTTGGCCGGCCGGACGTACCTGGTCGTCTTCAAGCTGACCCCGACGGTTGGACCGGTGATCCTGGTTCGCTTTCGCCTGACCGCGATCTGACGGAGACAGAATCTATTGGTTCCGTGGCTGATTGCGGAACACTTCAAACCCTTGTGCCCCGGAAAACCCGGGCTCCCGCTGGTCGCCCTCGTTTCACAACCTATCCAGGACTCGATATGGACGGCGAGCTGTTTCTCCTGAAGCCAGGCCAGCGTCTTGAGGGGATCCCCCACAAGGCCTGGAATGCCTTCGTCGAGGCGGCCCGCTATGCCAAGGGGCAGCAGCGAAGCCTGGGTCGAAGCGCAGTGCGCGACGTGCCCCAGACGGGGATAGTTCGGGTCAAGAATTGCTCGGGCGAGGATCGAGACCGTTTTGACGTATTGGGGATCGACGAGGTCTTTCCCCAGCCAGCGGACAACCCGAGCCGTTTCAAGGTGGGGCCCGTTCTGCACGGCGTCACACCCGACAAGGAGAAACACTGCGGCCGGTTTGTCGTCCTCTTGGAACCGGCCAAAAGCAACAAGATCGTCTCGGCCTGCATCACGGGGATCACGGTTGCCCGGCTTCACGTCGGAGAGGACGAAGACTGGCTCCAGTCGGCCGATATTGAAGACGGTAAGGCGGAACACCTGAAGGCCCGTGTCCAGGGATCTGCCAAGATCCTCTGGCGCGAGGAGGGAACGGGCACGGTTTGGGCCGTCGTCCGGCTCTCGAACCACCAGCCCAACCATTACCTGGCCAAGATTCCCTCCGGCGGCATCCCGGCACGGCGGGGACTGCAGACCGGCACGGCCCAGTGCGACCTCTTTTCTATTGACGAGACCGGGCTCCTGGAACCCGTCCGCCGGCCGGGCGGCGATCCGGTGCGTGTCGACGTCCGCCATCACGGTACCCAACCGATCCGTGGACCGGTCAATGTCAACGAGCCGCAGTATCTGGGCGTCACCTTCGACGGTCAGGAATCGTGGCTCTTGGATCCGCCGAAGCAGACGCTCCTTTGTGTGCCGACACGGCGTATCAAGCCCAAGTCGTGGGGATCGGCCCGTGAGCTGCGATTTGTAGAGGGGCGGTGGGCTCCGATCGGAGCGGTGGTCTCGGTCTACAACGTGTGCGACTATGCTCTGCTGGCAAGCCAGCAGATCGTCGGGCATTTTCATGAAGACACCTCGGCCTACCTGTCGCTGGGCTGCCGCTGTTGCGACGGGAGCAGTTCCAGCAGTTCCAGTTCCAGCTCCAACAGCGATTCCAGCACTTCGGGCTCTTCACACAGCGCGTCATCCTCTTCGACCAGTGGCCTATCCAGCAGCGTCAGTTCGTCGATCAGCTCTGAGAGCGGCTCGAGTTCAGCCTCGGTGACCGTTTCGAGCAGCTCTTCATCTCCCAGCAGCTCGTCCACTTCAGGTTCCTCTTCGCAAAGTTCCTCCGGCAGTGGATCAAGCAGCCGTTCTCGCAGCGGCTCTGCCAGCGGTTCGCCGAGCGGTTCCTCCGGGAGCGTCTCTGTTTCGGTCGGCGGTTTGAGTAGTTCGTCGAGCCTTTCTTCCCAGTCTGATTCAAGCGGATCGAGCGGCGATTCTAGCCAGAGTGACGGAGGTGGTTCGAGCAGTTCCGAAAGCCAGTCGGCCAGCCCGAGCGGGCCGAGCAGCGATGGGCCTTCCGGCAGCGTGATCGTCCCGCCCAGCGAAAGTGGGTCTGAAAGCGAGCCACCCATTCCGTCCGATTCCGGCAGCCCATCGACTTCAGAGAGCGACAGCCGCCCGAGCACTTCGGATTCCAATCCGCCGAGCTTGCCGCCCCCCGGAAGTTCCAGTAGCGGATGCACGAGCAGTTGGATCTGGTCCTGCGGTTGGGAACTTTTGGAATCGAATTGCGACGATCCCGAGCCGCCCGAAGGAACCGGCGATTATGACGGAGCCCTGATGGAGACCGCCGCATGATCTACTGCCCCCATCTCGGCTCGAGCAACCAGTGTCGCGTCGCCTCCCAGATAGCCGAGTGTACGGTTCGCGCCTCGGCCAAGGCCTGCGCTGCCTGCCAGGAGGACGGCAATCCCCAGGCCGTCAACGTGGTGACGATCGGAATGGCGCTCGTTCAGCGGAAGCGGCTCGGCAAGTCGACCGACGAGCTGAAACGGTTGATCCGGCAGTACAAGGCCGACGCCGAGCCGCCCATCAGTTTCCGGATCGGCGACTACCGGCCCGGCCCGGGGAGTGAACTCAAGAAGATGCTCGCCTGGTTCGCCCGGCCGAGCGACTCGTGCAACTGCGAGACCCGGGCCGACACGATGAACGACTGGGGCGCCCAGGGTTGCCGAGAGAACCTCGACACGATCGTCGAGTGGTTGATGGAGGAAGCTCAGCTCAGAGGACTACCAAATGGCCGATTTACCCGCATCATCGCCCGCAGCCTCGTTGTCACCGCCATCCGCCGGTTCGAACGAAAGTTCCCCGACGGCGCACCCGAGCCAGGCGACGACGACGCTGAAATCGACTGACGTTGTCCAGCGCTGTTTCCTGGTCAACTTGGATCGCCGGGACGACCGGCTGCGCCAGTGGCTGGGCCAGTTACCCAGGCCCTGGCCCTTCCCTGAACCCGAACGGTTCCCGGCAATCGACGGCCGCCGTTTGGCAACGCCGCCCCAGTGGCGAGCCGGTAACGGCGCCTGGGGCTGTTTTCGTTCCCACCTCCTGATCCTCGAAAAGTGCCTGCTCGAAGGGATCGATTCCTACGTCGTGTTCGAGGACGACGCCGGTTTTGCGGATGACTTTCCGACCAGGCTGAGGCGGTTTGTCGGTGAACTTCCCGACGACTGGGGGATGGTCTACCTGGGCGGCCAGCACCTCTACGCTGGGAAACATCCACCCCAGAAGATTACTGATCACGTCTATCGGCCCTACAACGTCAACCGCACCCACGCCTTCATGGTCCGCGGCCGGCCGGCGATGAAGACGCTGTATCGGCACCTCAACTGGAACGAGTGGCAGACCAAGCACCATATCGATCACCACCTTGGGCGGTTGATCCAGCGCCGCTACGAGCTGGTTGTCGAAGGCAAGCACGTCGAACATGAATCGCTGGCGGTCTATACGCCCAAGACCTACGAGCACTGGGAGTTCTTCTACCGGGCCAGCCGGATTGAGGGGTTGGCAGTTGCCGTGGCAACAGACTGTTTCGTCCGCCACGCCCACGTTCAGGCCAAGAGCTACAGAGGCCTGCGGGGGCGAGCACATTTTCGTGCCATGGGACTTCGCAAACACGGCTTTCACTCGATGCGCTATCCTGGAGGAACCATTGTCCATGCGTGATCGAGTCACCTTCTGCATCAAGACGATCCATCGGCCCCGGTGTTGTGCCGCGCTCGTTCGCTCGATCTACGAGCACTGTGGCGACCGCCGCCCTACGATCCACGTCCTGGACGACGGCCGGCCCGAACTGCGGTTCTCGCGGCACTGCCCCGAAGAAGCCACCATGGTCGATCGTCTGGTAGAGACCGAATGCGACATCGGTCTCTCCGCCGGCCGCAATCGTCTGCTCGACCTTGGCAACTCGCCCGTCGTCGTATTCACCGACGACGATCACCTGGTCACCGAGCACACCCGCTTGACGGAACTGGTCGCCAAACTCGACCGCTTTCATAATCTCGACCTACTCGCCGCCAAGAGCGGCCGGGACGGTGGCCCACGCTTGATGCACGTGAAGGACCAGATTCTGCACATTCCCGAAGGGGCCTACCGTCGCCACGACTTCATCGCCCGTTGCCATTATGTCAGCAACTGTTTCGTCGCCTATCGCGACATCCTTCAAGCCATCCGCTGGGACGAGCAGCTCAAAATCGAAGAGCACTGGGATTTCTTCTGGCGGGCCAAGATCGCCGGCGTCAACGTCGGTGTCGCCACTGACCACTCGTTTGACCACGTCCACGTCGACCCGCCCGGCTACCTCCGCCGGCGCCCTGAGTTCCTGGCGATTGGAAAGAAGAAACACGGCATCCAAAAGGTGGTCTGGCGATGATCGAACTTCCCGTTCTCGAATATCACGTTGCCCACAACTGCAACCTCTCCTGTGAGCAGTGTTCCCACTACTCCAATTTCCATCCCACGGTCCCAATGCCCACGCCCGAGGAGACGGCCGAGGAGTATGCCGCCTGGTCAGGTCGACTTCGCCCCGGCCGATTTGCCCTCCTTGGTGGTGAGCCGACGCTCAATCCGCGGCTCGTTGAGCACGTTCGCCTGGCTCGCAAGGCGTGGCCGGATTCGGAGTTGATGCTCGTGAGCAATGGACTCCTTCTGCACCGCCATCCTGACCTGCCCCGCGTGCTGGTCGACACCGACTGTCGTCTCGACGTCAGTCAGCACGGGACGGCCCGGCGGTACATGAAGGAGTTCGCCAAGGTCAAGCGACTCCTGCGGCGATGGCGAGCCGAGTATCCCGGCATTCGGATCGAGATCCGAAAGTCGCATCGACGTTGGATGCGGCAGTATCGGATTGTGGATGGGAAGCCGATGCCATTCAGTTCTGATCCTGGGGTCGCTTATGGAATTTGCATGCAGAAGACCTGTACGCAATTGTATCGGGGATGCCTTTGGAAGTGCCCGGCCGTCGCCTATTTCAGCACAATGGAGCGAAAACTGAATCTGCAAGGGACAGCGCAATGGCAACTCTCTCGCGACTACCACGCCTGTTTGCCCAGTGCGGCTGATGTCCGCGTCGAGGCGTTCATCGTGACGAACGCTATCCCGCAGTGCGCCCTATGTCCAGCCACACGCAGTAACGATAAACGCCACAATTGCCTAACAGACCCGTCTGCAGCCACCACTTCACATGTTTCGTACACCTATTCTCAGTTTCGCGGCTAGCGTAGTGCATTCCGCTTCCGAAAGCGTATCAATGATTGAGGGCAACATTCGGCGGAGGTAATCGCGGTCGCGGCCGTGTTCAATTACCTTCTCGATAAGTTGGGCTGTATCTTGCCCTGAGGGCCCGCCCATCCATCCCAGGTCATCTGAGCGTTTACCTTCCGCTCGCCACCGGGACACGCGGGCTGCGGATTCCTGGCAGAAGCGGACTAGGTATTGATCTGTGAATCCGGACTCCAACAATGCCGGCTTACCACTACCTTGGAGAACAGACTGTCTTCTCCTCTTCCCTTCAAGCTCATTCCGAAGTTCATAGTGAAGCATGCAGAAGTCACCAAGCGTGCCCTGTCTCACGATGTGCAGCAGGCCGTCTTCCAATTCATGATACACATAGGCGCGCACGGGGTCTGGCCACGGGCGCCATAACCCGGTGAAGACCGAATGCAATGGAAAACGGTCATTGTCGGAGCCTGACGCGAAACTAGGCCATCTTTGAATTCCCCAATTGACGATTTCCAGCCAGCCTTCCGCATGCCGAACGGTTAACATAGGCGATTCTTCCAAGCAATGCGTTGAGCCCCGCAGGAGGCCGTTGACGAAGTTCTCTTCCGTCTGAGCATTCTCGACTGGATGCGACTTGTGTGCCGAAAGGATGTCGGTCAATGCTAGGAATTCAGGCGCCGCAGCTTCATTCCCGCGATCCGCAACAACCGCATACCCGATCTGGTTAGCAACGCGATTCACGATCTCCGCCAGCTCGGAATTCGGCATTGCTCGAAACAGAAGTCGTTCGAGCAGTTGAGCCATTTCTGGCCACAGGAATTGAAGAAGATTCTCCAGTGCATAATTAAGGACCAAAGGACTCATCTCAGCTTCTATGACCGTAGTAAGCCGTGTTCGCAGTAGATGACAAGACTGCCAAAACCAAGGACGCAGAACACAGAGTGCAGTTGCGCGAGTGAAAGCCGGCCAATCATCCCAAATATTGTCGATAGCTTCGGCGAGATCTTGTTGATATTCCTGAAACGGCTCATCTGGCTCGATCGAAAGGACTTCATCAAGATAAGATAGTGACTGATAGATCGGATCGTTCGATCCCCACGCCAATGGCCCGAATGATCGTCCTCGTGGCCAACGGGTATCTCGCCTCGCAACCGTTGAAGAGAGAGCTCAACTTGCTTTAGCCACCAAGGGGCAAACCGGTCCATCGCATCCTTCCACTCCAGGGGTAGGAGCGATCGTTCATCTTGGTTATTCTTCGGTTGGCTCAGACACCAAGCCCGGAGCTCCGTCACTCCCCGATGACACCATCCCAAGATCTCCCCCAACCACCGATCGCTCCTGGCCTCGTCACGAGAAACGATGCGCCCCAGAGCTTCCAACCGCGCGGTAAGCTTCAGTTCGTAATCGGCAGGTAGTGCAGACGGGTCCTCTCTTTGCCACGGCTCGGAGAACTTGTTCACCCATTCATGATCTTCCGGATGCGGCCAACTGGGTTGCTGTCGCGGACGGGCGTTGGGGATCAAACTGCTCCGCATAGCCGGTTTGTCACGTGGATCGGAAGGTGCGTTAATCCTACCCGCCTCCCTTGCTTCTGCTATGGCCTCGCATTCGACCTGGGCCAATCCTCCCCAAGCCTCCAAATCGGCCAATTCGACAATCCGACATTCGTTGGCCAGTTCGGATTCACGAATGCTCTCCAAGATCTCTTTCGCCAGAAATGTGTCCGTCGGCGTGGGGAGTGCGAGGCGGGTCAGGCGACGGAGATCCGACAGAGACTGATACTTCTGTATCTCCGGTTGTGCTAGAATCCGCATCGCTTCATCGTGAAGCCAAGCGGCGTGCGAC
>Ga0209722_1002783_pt1 | contig 13004 bp, 9 predicted proteins | sample BioC12SIPDNA_2_FD_185745 | JGI IMG/M metagenome (GOLD analysis project Ga0209722, IMG submission 185745) | Anaerobic biogas reactor microbial communites from Washington, USA - Biogas_R1_A C12 SIP DNA (SPAdes) (version 2) | ecosystem: Engineered > Bioreactor > Anaerobic > Unclassified | place... | reverse complement strand
CGCGTCCGTTTGATTTCCATACCAGGTTGTTCCATTCATGCCTGTAAAATGACGGACTTCGACGAAGGGCGCAACCCCCCTTTTGGAAAAACATCAGGTAGCGGAATGTGAGTTTAACCCGCTGCCGCAGGCGAGGATAGCCGACCATCCTAAAGCGGCCGGTAGTTGGTGAACGACCTCGCCTGCGGCAGCGGGTTAAACGAACGCTCTGCTGGGACTCGCGTACATCGGCACTGCCCGAAGCGGCGCCGTCCAACTAGTGCCTTCGATCTTTGAAAACCGAACAACACCCCTCTGTCGGACTACGCTCCAGGTTCCGGCCCCCCATTGCCCAAAATGGCCTAGGCTTGAGTAGGCGCCTCGGTCAGAATGGGGGCTGGCAACAATCAAGTGTCGGTGTTGCTCCCCCCTAGAATATGGCCCCACGGGCCAGCAACTCACCTACAATTGCGCATGGGCATCTACGATCGAGAATACTACCGCGAAGAGCCGACCGGCTTCAGCATCCGTAAGCCGGGCACGGTGATCGGCTGGCTTATCGTCATCAATCTTGTGGTCTTCCTGGCCAGCGCACTCTTTGCCAAGGAGTCTTACGAAGAGTATGGCGGGGGGTTCGTGCGGATCGTGAGCCACCCAGTGAATGATTGGCTCGGACTGAACGCCGGCGATCTGGTCAAGCCTTGGCTCTGGTGGCGATTCCTGACCTACGGATTCTGCCACGCGTCGCTCGTCCACATCTTCGGCAATATGATCGGCCTGTTCTTTCTGGGCCGGGCCGTGGAGCAGCGTTATGGCCAGCGGGAGTTCCTCAGAATCTACCTGGCCATGATCGTGGTTGCCGGGGTCGTGTGGGCGGCTTTCGAGTTGCTTGTCGGCGCCGGCCCCACAGTTCCCGTCGTAGGCGCCTCCGGGGCGGTCGTCGGCGTCATCGTCCTTTTCGCCCTGAACTACCCCCGAGTCACCGTGCTGTTCATGATGGTCATCCCGATGCCCGCCTGGGTTTTGGGAGTCATTGTCGTCGCCAGCGACCTGTACGGGGCGTCGACCCAGGCCGAACAGATCGCCTACCAGGCCCATCTGGCCGGCTCGGCCTTTGCATTCCTCTATTGGAGGCTGGGATGGAATTTTGCCCGTCTCACCGACGGATTCGCGTCCGGAAAGCTGTTCCAGCGACGGCCACGTCTCAGAGTGCATCACCCGGACGATGAGGCGGTTGACCGGAGTGACGCGGCCTTGGACGGGGAAGTGGATCGCATCCTCAGCAAGCTCCATCGCCAGGGAAGAGACAGCCTCACCCGCAAAGAACGGCGGATCCTCGAGACCGAGAGTCAACGCCTGCGGGAGAAACACGGGAGATTGTGAGGCAGGTTCTTTTCGTCCGCCTGCCTCCGCCTGTCAACCGCCGAAGCGGCGAAACCGCGCCCCGGACACCTGCCCGGAGTGAGGGTGCGACGGTTCATAGTCCGCAGTCAGTTCTTCGAGCATTCCCTGGGCATCGTCGGCCGTGTTGGTCAGGCGGTCCAGCCAGAGCGTGCGGAACTGGCCCGTCCCGTCGAAGAGTTCCGGCTGGAAGCAACTGAGGATGCTCTGAGCGATGCGGGCATTCAGGTCGCCGTTGGGACTGGCGGTGGTGAGGCCTTTGTCGAGGGCCGAACGAAGCGAGGCCTGGATGAGGGGCCAGGCGTGCCGCCCGCCGGGCATCTTGGCTTGAAAGCGAAGGTCTTCCGCAAAGTCGCGTGCTCGCTCCGGATTGACGGCGAACTCGGCCACGTCCTCCAGACCCGTCAGGTAACCCACGAACATATCGGTCCAGCGCTCGGTGTGGCGCCGCAGCCGGTTCAGCTTGACGCCCAGATCGGGCGAGACGGCAGACCCTTGCAGCAGCAAGGTGAGCACGCGATGGCGGGCTTCGAGATGGGCGATCAGCACGCCGCGTGCGATCGGTTCGGCCAGATCGGCGCTGAGCCGGCGATCGTGGGCGCAGGCAACGGCCGCCCACACTCGCGTCAGGATCTCGCCGGTGAAAATCTCCTCGACGACGCCCCGAACGAGCGTCTCCTGAGCCGCCGTTGACAACCGTCCCTGTTCGGCCGCGCGAGCGGAGATCTGTTTGAGCGTTCTGCCCCACCGGTCGAGCCGGGATTTCGACGCCACCCAATAGGCTTCGATGTTCCGCTCGGGGATCGGCAGTCCGGAACGAATGAAGACGGGTCCATGGGCCGAAACCAGGGCCGCCAGTTCGGCCAGTTCGCGTGCGTGCATTGCAGGATGCCAATCACGGAGAGTTCAGCACGGGGAATCGAGCCGCGTTTCGGCGGCCACCGCATCCCTTACCAGCAATCCTGATACCGAACCCCGCTGTGCCGGATTCCGTGGCCGTCGACAGCCGCCACAACCGGTTACTCCTAAAGGACTTACGGCGCCTCTGGCGGTTTTCGTGGTGCAACGGAGAAGAACAGGCGTTCGTTGCCTTTCGGCAACAGCCGTTCCATGCCCGGGCGCGGTCAGGCAGCGCGTCGTTTCCAGTGGGGGCCCTGGAGTGTGTGGCGATCCGACGGGCCGTCGTCGCGCCGCTCGCCCGGGCGATAGATCCGCAGACGGGGCTGAGGCACGAAGTGATATGCCAGCGGTGCGAGCGCACCGGCCGCCCAGACGAACGATAGCGGCTCAATGGGTATACGGAACCGAACCGACGTGATCACCAGCACGTGAAACAGGGTTACCACCGCAAACACCGCGTAGGTTGGCCAGAGCCGCCGCCAGTGGCGCAGCGTAACGAGGAAACCCACGAAGGCCGGAACGAGCCAGGCAACCGTTGCCAGGCGGTAGAGCCGATTGGCCGCCTTCGGATTCGTCTCGTCGAAGAGCAGGAAGTAGCGTAATCGGTTCAGGCACAGCCGGCCGTAACGTTGCGGGTTTTCCCGAACGAATTGGGCCGCCTTGCGGCCGAGCACCCGGCAGCGTTCAACCTCGCTGAGCCCCGCTAACTCGCGATAGCCGTTGGGCCGAAGCAACACATCGTCGATGTACACGGTTTCATGCCGAGCCTCCCACAAGGCGCGGTTCATTCCCGCCAGAGTGCCGTCGTGGGCCAACCGCAGCGTTTCGACGCCGGCCTTGGGGATCTTGTCGGTCCCCCAACTGCTCGGATTGTTTCCTTGCCAGAAGGCATAGCCGAAGGTCGACTTGACGAAGACGAACTGCCCGTGAACCCGCCAGTTGCGGGCGACCCACGGCGTAATGATGATCGCGGCGACCAATGCCATGGCGGCCGCACGTGCCAAGGCGCCTGGCCAGTGCGGAGAAGCGTTGGGGCGATACAATCGCCGTCTGGCGTCGCCTATGTCATTGATCAGGAACGCAACAGCGCACAAGGGGAGTGCCAGCGCCAGGATCGGTTCAATGAGCAAAAGCAAACCAGCAAGGACGCCGGCCAGAATCGCCCCTCGCCACGTGCCGCGGAACCGCGGCGATGCGACGACGCCCAGAAGCAGCGTGAGTGCCAGAGCCGCCCAGAGCGCCACCTGCAAATGGGTCACCATGTACAGGTGGGTGGGATAGACGGCCGCACCGATTCCGGCCAGCCAACCGGTGGCGGGACTCTCGGGCAGCAGCGACCATGCCAGCCAGGCGACGGCGAGAACCAGGGCAGTGCCGGCCAGACACTGAATCAACTGAACGACGAGGATCGCCCCGGCGGACTCGACGCCGAAGAACGCGAAAACTCCAGCCAGAAAGAAAGGATAGAACGGTGCTTGCTGCGACGTGGGCCGCGACGGAGCACCAAGGAACTCGATGGAGAAGCCTTCGCCGTTCAGGAGGTTTTGGGCAATCCGGCCGTGCTCGTAGGAGACGGGCGCAGCGTGGTTCGACCAGAGCGCCGCCACGACGCCGAGGCGTAGCGAGAGTGCCAGCATTGCCAGCACCGTCAGTGCGATTATCTTTCGAGATGCAAACATGGCGGGGCGGATTGTAGCGCCCCCCCCGGAAAACAGCAAGAGCGTATTCCTGCCTTGCGACCGCAACCCCTATTTGTGTCAGTTGTTCTCGGCATTGTGCGATTCGTATCCACGGCCGATCCCCCAGAAAGCGGCTCCGCACGGCAGGCCCCCAGGGCGATGCGTAACCCGGGGCCAGCACTGGCGTTTCGGCCCAACTTGGCGCCCGGCACGATCAGCAGGCGACTCTCGGTGCGTAGAGAAGAAAGCCGCTCGAGGTCCGATCGGCCGCCTGTCGGCGACTTGTGTTGATCTCCGATTCGCGTATATTGACTTGTTTCGGGAAATATCCCATTCCAACGAGGGAAGCTCGCCATTTGCGGGCGGCGCGTTGCGGTGCCCCGAAGCCGTTGGGCAAGGCTCCGGAGGCAGCGTCTGCGGGCCGCCCGTTCGCTACCGGGGCAGCCCGCTGTTTCTTCTCACGGGAATCTTGATGATGTCGATGACAGATTGGGTTAGCGGCCGAGTCTTCAACCTCGTGCATCGCCACAACCTCGTATACAACACGTGCTGGGAAGACCCGCGACTCGATCGGGTGGCGCTCCGGATCGGTCCGGACGACACGGTTCTGGTGATCACGTCGGCCGGCTGCAACGCCCTCGACTACGCCCTGGCCGGTGCCAAACACGTTCACGCCGTCGACATGAATCCGCGGCAGAATGCCCTGCTCGAACTCAAGCAGTCGGCGATCCGCAATCTCGACTACGACACCTTCTTTCAGATGTTCGGCCGCGGTCGTCTGCCCAACGGACGGCGAGTCTATCGCGATCGCCTGCGCGACTCGCTTTCGCCCTGGTCGCGAGGGTATTGGGACAAGAAGATCAAGTTCTTCTGCAGCAAGCGGCGAACGTTCTTCTTTCGCGGCACCTGCGGGTCGCTGGCGCGGATGATGAACATCTACATCGACCGCGTCGCCAGGGTGCGCCCGTGGATCGACCAGGTGCTTGCCGCCGAAACGGTGGAGGAACAACGCGAGATCTACGAGACGCACATACGCGACCGGTTCTGGTCGAAACCGATGCGATTTCTGATGAACCGCGATTCCACGCTCTCGATGGTGGGCGTCCCCAAGGCGCAGCGGGTCCAGGTGGAATCGCAGCACGACGGCGGCATCGCCACCTTCGCCAAGGATTGCGTCGATACGGTTTTCTCGCGGCTGCCCATCAGCGACAACTACTTCTGGAGAGTCTACATCAACGGCGAGTACACCCCGGAGTGCTGTCCCGAATACCTGAAGGCCGAGAATTTCGACAAACTCCAGGGCGGCCTGGTCGACAACGTGACCACACACACCGATACCGTCCAGGGCTTCCTGGAAGGCTACGACGGCCAGATCTCCCGCTACGTGCTGCTCGACCACATGGATTGGCTGAGCGACAAGTACTTCGAGCACCTCGAAGCCGAGTGGCAGGCGATCATCGACAAGGCCGCCCCGGAAACGCGGTTGATCTGGCGCAGTGGCGGGCTGAGAACCGACTTCCTCGATCGGGTCAGGGTCATGGTCGGCGGCATGGTGCGGCCGCTCCAAGATCTGCTTCGCTACGAGCAGGACCTGGCCGAGGACTTGCACCGGAAATGCCGCGTCCACACCTACGGCAGCTTCTACATTGCCGAACTGGCCGTCTAGCAGCCCGTTGAGATGCGTTCCTGTTCGCTCAACTTGCTTTTTCAACGGGCTGCCAGATATGGGCTTTCTCTCCGATCTCAAGGTTCTCTATCACCTCACCATGAAGCCGATCCGCGGAAAGGATCACGCTTCGCGGATGGAGAGCTTTTACGGAGGGCAGGCGGAGGCCTACGATGCCTTCCGCAAACGCCTGCTGAAAGGGCGTGAAGAACTCTGGCAGTTGCTCGACGTACCCGACGACGGGATCTGGGCCGACATGGGGGGCGGCACCGGGGCCAACCTCGAGAACCTTGGGGAGAGCATCCGCCATCTCAAGAAGGCCTACGTGGTGGATCTGGCCACGTCGCTGCTGAAGGTTGCCTCCGAGCGGTTCCAGGCTCGCGGATGGACCAATGCCGAAGCGGTGGAGGCCGACGCCACGACGTGGCGGCCTGCCGAGGGGGCGGCCGACGTGGTGACCTTCTCCTACTCGCTCACCATGATCCCCGACTGGTTCGCGGCCGTCGAGAACGCCTATGCCATGCTCAAGCCGGGCGGCACGATCGGCGTCGTCGATTTCTACGTGTCGCGCAAGCATCCTCCGGAGGGATTCATGCGTCACGGATGGCTCACGCGTTCCTTCTGGCCCGTCTGGTTCGCCGCCGACAACGTCTACCCGTCGACCGACCACGTGCCTTTCCTGCACCGCCGCTTCGAGCCGGTGCAATTTCGGGAGTATCGCGGGAAGGTGCCCTACTTCCCGCTGCTGCGGATGCCCTATTACGTTTTTGTCGGCAGGAAGCCGTGGTAGTTGACAGGCATCAGTGAATCCAGACGCGTTCGGTCCCCTCTTGGGGGTTGTTTGTTCCGTTCTTGTTCCGAATCTTCTTCCTCTCAATAGCGTGTTTTTGCACAGGGCGGTAGACTGATCGCAGAAGGTCGTTCTACGGAGTCGACGGGCTCGAAGTGAGATCGATGCTCGAACGGCTGGTGTGTCAAGTCATCCTGTTGGCGTGCCTGTGGTGGGAGGTAAGAACTATGTTGCGAATCGGCATTTGCGCGTTGGGTTTGTTGATCGTATCATCGGCTGCGGCTGAGGAGAGGTCGCTCGACTTGTCCTTGAACTCGCTGGCGTTGTTCAAGAACGGTCTGGCCTGCGTTGAATATGCAGGAGAGGTTTCCGAAGGGGGCACTTACCGAATCGAGAACCTTCCCGACGCGGTTCACGGCACATTCTGGGTCGAGAGCAGCACGAACGTGACCGTTCGGATAACTCGCCGTTCGGTCGATCTGGCGTTCTCGGAAGCGTTCCCGACCGACTTCCAGCAGGATCTGGCTGGACGTGAGGTGGTCGTTCGGTTCAAGGAACCTCATCTCGAACCGGTTTCCGGAAAGGTCGTCGGTCCTTCCGGCCAGAAGCCTTCGAAACACGACTACGAGTCTTCCGAGTACCGGCGGCGACTCACCGTTGGAATGGCCTATCCCGGCAGCCTGACAGCGTCGATGCTTGCCCTGGAGACCGCCGGCGGCTTGACGTTCTTCGATCGATCGACGATTGCCGCCGTCGAAGTTCCGGGCGGGATTCAGGTGGTATCCTGCGAGCGACCGGTGATGCTCTTGGACGTGTCGCCCGAACAGAAGAAACCCATATCGATTGTGATTTGGTCCTTGACCCGAGGCGTGGCCTGGGCACCCAGCTATCAGATCGACGTCAGCGATCCCGCAACTTTGGCGATTCGCCAGAGTGCCGTGATCAAGAACGAACTCGCACCGATTCGGAATGCCGACATCCGTTTGATCTCCGGATTTCCGAGCGTTCACTTCGCCAACGTTCTTTCGCCCATGTCGCCTGAAACCACCTGGAACCAGTTCTTCCAGCAACTCAGTCAACCCCATCGCGGTACCGATCGTGCTGTCATGAGCCAACTCGTGGCCGTCAATGCCACGGATCCGGAACAGGGCATCGACCTCTCGGCCGTCCCTATGGGGGAAGGTGCCGATCTGCATTTTGAGTCGATCGGCCGGCGCACGCTCGACGTGGGAGACTCGTTGACGCTGCAAACGGCTGCCGCCAAGGCAGACTATGAACGAATCGTCGAGTGGATCATCCCGGATGCACGCCTGGCCGACGGACGTCTTGGCGGCAATCGCGACAGCAAATCCGACGAGGATCTGCCGTGGGATGCGCTCCGTTTTCGGAATCCCCTCGGCTTTCCCATGACAACGGCTCCCGCCATGATCGTTGCCGACGGACGATTCCTGGGACAGCAGATCAGTCAATGGGTGAATGCGGGCGAGCAGACAACGCTTCGCGTCAACAAGGCCCTCAGCATACGAACGCTCAGTAGCGAGCATGAAGTGGAAGGGCAGCGGGCCGGCTACGAAGCTTACGGAAGAATGTACCGAAAGGCGAAGGTGCAGGCCGAAGTGCTGGCGAACAACCATCGCAACGAACGGGTGACGTTGGTGATTCGGAAGAGATTCTCGGGCGAGTTGATTTCCGCTGAAGGTGAACCCAAGACCCGGCTTCGCGAAGAGGGGGCGTGGTCGATCAACCCACGGAACGAACTCATCTGGACTGTCGATTTGGCTCCGGGAGAAGAGGTCCGTTTCGTATGCACCTACACGGTGCTGGCCAGTTGAGCCACGGCGAGACGATCCTTGAGAGAAGCGGATGACGACGAGCGCCACCTCAATCGGACTTACCGGGGCTATCCTGATCTGCCAGCTTCGGCGTCAGCACGATGGTTACCGGCGTGCCCAAGGGCGGGATGTGTTCCGTGAAGGCTTCAAACATCAATGAGGCGTTCGAGTCGGAACTCTGAACGGGCACATCGAGCGTGGCGGTGGAAAAGTTGGAGACGCAGATCAAGTCGCCGGACGAGTCCCCCATGTAGTGTTCCCGGCCGGTTTCCTCATCCTTGTGCATGCGGCTGCCGGCAAACACCCAGGGATGGGTCATCGCCTTGCCCGTGGTCAGATCTTTGACCCAATCCTGCGCCCGGGCCTTCTGAACCTTGCCCTGTTCGTCCTTCCAGAGGACGGTGATCTCGATCTCCGTTCCGGTGGGCGGAGCGTATTCGGGGTCCCAGCGAACGGGCGTGCCCGATTTCGCTCCGGCCGCCAGCAAGCCCGTGTGGACGACGTTGGCCTTGACGGGCACCGTCAGGACCGATTCATGCTCCTTGGACCCGTAGAGGCACGCGAACATCTCCAAGGGCGCCTGGCGCTGGCAGACCATCGACTGCATTATGACGCTCTTGCGATCCCTGGTCAGCCAGATCGGGTCCTTCGGATCGAGCAGCTCGTTCTTTCCCAGCCCCTCGACGAGAGGTTTGCCGAAGTCGAGCTTCTGCTCCAAATCCGTCTCCGGCGGATCCACCTGGGGCACGTCCGGTTGGTCCGCCGCGGCGGTCTTCCCGGCCTCTTCCGGCATCGCCGTTTGCGACTCATCCACCGGCTCCTCCGCCTTGTCTTGCGGAACCTGCTCTGCCTGACCTTCTGAATCGATCGGCACGGGTTCGGTCGCGACGGGGGGCACGGCACCGGAATCCGTGGCGGCCGGACTCGACGGCAGGGGCCTCAGGGCTTGTTGATCCGGTTCAGCACGGCAGGAACACGCGAGCAGGACGCTGATCAGCAGCAGGGACGCCCAGCGAGGCCCGTACGATCGACGCGGAATCCCCAGTTCTTGTTTCATCGCAGCGCCTTTCTCATGCCAAATCAGCGTATCGGAGGGGGAAGCCCTCCAAGATTGAACTTGTTAAGATTATATCCTGCCTATCACCACGACAATCCCCCGGCGACGGTTCACGCCGTCTTCGTTTGACGCCTTGGAAGAGATAGATGACACGATTGGATTCCATGCAGGAAAGCTCGCACACCGATGATCAGGTTTGGCACAAATCGGCGCCCGAGGGGGTCCGGCGAGCCTACGGACGCGGCGATCAGGAGCAAGGTTGGGCTCGATGGCAGGAGTATCTGGCGAACCGGACTTCCCCGGTCCCCCCGCACGAGTTGTCGGCCTGCGACGGGAACGCTCTGCTTTGGGGAACCGGCGAATCGACGGTCGACGCCAACGCGCGGCGTCTCCTGCTGACTTTGGGCAACGGGCTCCATCGCCAGTCGCCCTGGTCTGAACGAGCAGAAGCCTGGATCGAGCGGACGGCGGCGGAACCGCTCGACGAGGCCCGCGGGCTGGAGGCGATCGCCTGGGCACGCATCCTGCCGCCGGCCTCGGCAACACTCCCGTCGAGCCTCTGGTGGAAATTGCTCGACCACCTGCGCGGTCTCGCCCGCGAGGCATGCGAATCGCCGCTCGAGAAACGACCACTCCTGCAACAGCTTTTGGGCGGCGAACTCCCGCTCACCCTGGCCTACCTGTTCCCGGAAATCGCACCGTGCCGGAAGGCCGCCAAGCCGGCCCGAAAGACTCTCTCGGCGGGGATGCTTGAGTTGATCGACGGCGAGGGGCTGCCCAACAGCCGGATACTCGACGTCTTTCGTCCTTTGCTGGCGTGCTGGACGCGGTGTCGCATCCTGGGCGAGCATCTCGAAAAGGGTTGCTCCAGCGCCACGGCGGGCATGCAATACGAATGGGCAGTTCGAGCGGCTGTCCGGCTGGCCCGTCCCGACGGCAGCCAGGCTCTCTCCGAGGCCGACGGGCAGACGGACGATTCCGACCTGCTCGCGGCCGCCCTGGCCTGCGGCGGCGACGACAACGACAAGGCAATGGCCTCGCTGGCCCTGCCCGGCCGGGCGCCGCTGAAGGGCATCGACGCCGACCGCCTGCCGCTGCCCGCAGACAATTCTTCCTGGGCGGCCGTGGCGGTCCTCCAGCCCGGCTGGGGGCGGCACGAGCCCAAGCTGGCACTCTCCTACGAGAAGCCCGACTTCCGCATGGAATTGTCGCAGCAAGCCGAACTGCTCCTCGACGGCACCTGGACGCCCGAAGTCCGGCTGGGCGGCGAACTGCTACAACCCGAATCGACCTGGCAGGAAATGTGCTGGGTAAGCGATAAGGACGTCGACTACCTGGAACTGCAGATTGAACTGAGCCGGGGTGCGCGCATCCAGCGCCACATTGCCATGGCGAGGAAGGACCGGTTCCTGTTCCTCGCCGACGCGATTCTCGACGGTCCGGACGAATCGATCGAGTACCGCGGGCGATTCTCCCTGGCCCCCGACGCCGGCCTGGCACCGGCCGAGGAGACCCACGAAGCGTTCCTTCTCGGGAGGAAGGCCGCGGCACTGCTCCTCCCCTTGGCGCTGCCGGAATGGCGGACTGAGCATTCTCCCGGCCGGCTGGCAAGCACGGGTGAAGCGATCGAGTTCCAATTGTCGGGCCAAGGCGGCGCGTTGTTCGCCCCGCTCTTCTTCGATCTCAAGCCGCGGCGCATGACGCAGCTGGCCACCTGGCGGCGGCTCACGGTTGCCGCGGATCGCCAGGTCGTGCCGCCGAACGTCGCCGCCGGCTACCGGGTGATGGTCGGCAAGCATCAGTGGCTGATCTATCGCTCGCTGGCGGCGCCGGCCAATCGCACGCTGTTGGGTCACAATCTGTCGACGGAACTGCTGATTGCCCGATTCGACCGCACGGGGGAGGTCGAATCGTTGATCGAGATTGAGGGGGAATAGGGGCGTCTGCCGGTGCATTCCTCCGGGTGCCCGCGTTATTCGCTCGGCGAGTTGGCCAACGGATGAGCGATTCTGCCAATACCGGGGGCGTGCGGGGCGTTCTCTTGGGTGTGGTCGATACGGTGGCGCGTGCGTTCTTTGCATTGTTTGCGTTGTTGCCGTAGATGCCATTGTTGCGCGTTGTCTTTGGGTACTCTTGGCTTGCTTGGGGGGTGGCGGTGTATTGGATCCGGTGTGGGGGCTTGGTTGCGGAATGGGGCTTGGGTATTTGCCAGAGGAGAGGCGCGCGTGGGGAGTCGTTGAAGGGAGGGGCATCGAAGATCGAAGGCAAGGGAATTTGGCGGGCAGGGGAATGAACGACAGAAAGATTGATGACAGGAAGATTTGGGGGAAATGGAGCGGTGACGGGGCTGTGGGCGCTAGGGCGTGGTTCCGGTATTTGTACATGCGTACATTATATGGATTTGCCCGGGCTTTTCAAGGGGCAAGTTGAACAGCCTCGAGGGAGGGGGCGGCGACTGGGCCGTTGCTGGCTTTGTCGGTCCCTCCAGGTGGCGATGAAGCCTGTCCTTGCTCAGGACCGTGCCATGGGGATCGCATCGTTGTTGAGCATCGGAGACTTGGCGCGACGCACCCCTTGAGCAGGGGAGAATCGCCACGAAGGAGGCGAAGAGGACATGAACACAGAGGCGCAGAGGGCACGGAGGGGGCTCACGCAGAGACGCAGGGGAGGTTGAAGGAAGATGACAGCACAACTCGCGTTTCGAGGCAGATTGGAGGCTCCGATGGAGTAAGTGCTGACTTCACGGTACTAGCATCTGAATTCTGCAAAAACCGATCTTCCTAGTTGTATCTGGGGGCTCGACAGCGTGACGCAGGAGGCTATAGGTTACGCCCGTAAGTTCCACTGGGTGGGGTGTATTCCTGGTAAACGCACGGGTGCTTAGAGTGGATGGCTTCCGGGGAAACGGCGTTTACCGCAGTCCATGCGGAAGGCGTCGTAAAAAACACCCGGGGCCGAAAATCGACGCGTAACGTCGGGAGCCCCGAGGGGGTGTGCGGTGAACGACTCTCACGGCAACTTGACATTGCGTGACGGGATCGACGTGTTTCGGCATCGTTGGCCTGGAATTGTCAGCCCGAGTCAGGAGTCGCCGGTGTTCCTCATGGCGGCCGGTTGGCGAACGGGTTCAACTCTCCTCCAAAGAATGCTCTCACAGGACTGCCTGATGTGGGGGGAGCCGTACGGGCAGGGGGGACTGATCGACAGCGCTGCAGACTTGCTTCGGCGTATCAAAGACTTCTGGCCGGACGAATCGTTCTTCTTCCGAGGACAGGATGCGAAATCGCGTGTGAAAGAGTTCGTCGCGAACCTCTATCCGCCGCCAGTAACTGTGCTCAACTCGTACGTTCGCTTCTTCGAGGGGCTCTTTTCCGACCCGGCGAAATCGGCCGGGGTGGAGCGCTGGGGAGTGAAAACGGTGCGGCTGTCGGCTGCCCCCGTTGGGACGTCCGGGACGGCCTCTGGCGGCGGTGGAGGAGGCGAAAGAGCCGCGTCGGAGGACGCTGAGGTGGCTCCAGTTTGACAGACACTCCAAGTGCTTGGGTTATGGGTGAGGCAACGTCTCCTGTCAGTTCAGAGTACCGGTGCCTCTTCTCTTCTGTTCCTTTAATGTGGAAGTATCACCAGCGTTCGATCCATGGGACCTCGCGTCCCAAGACACGGCAGAGGTCCAATGCGGCTTCGTACAGTGACAGCTTGT
>Ga0209722_1002774_pt1 | contig 13056 bp, 10 predicted proteins | sample BioC12SIPDNA_2_FD_185745 | JGI IMG/M metagenome (GOLD analysis project Ga0209722, IMG submission 185745) | Anaerobic biogas reactor microbial communites from Washington, USA - Biogas_R1_A C12 SIP DNA (SPAdes) (version 2) | ecosystem: Engineered > Bioreactor > Anaerobic > Unclassified | place... | reverse complement strand
ACCACCGAACCGAAAAAGTTCCGCGAGCTGATCCGCGAGGTGTCTACGCTGCTGGGCTATGAGGCCACGCTTGACCTGCGCCTGTGTGATGCCGATGTGCAAACCCCTCTTGCGCGCATGACGGGCTGGCAGCTGCAAGACAAGATCGGCCTGGTGCCCATCTTGAGGTCGGGGCTAGGGATGGTGGATGGCATCTGGGAGATGATGCCTGGCGCCGAGGTTTGGCATATCGGGCTCTATCGTGATCACGAGACGCTGCAGCCGGTGCAGTACTATAACAAGTTGCCAGTGATCCCCACGGTGCAGGTGTGCCTGTTGCTTGACCCGATGTTGGCTACCGGCGGCTCTGCGGTGGCTACCTGTCAGATACTCAAAGACTGGGGCGCCAAACGCATCAAGTTCGTGGGCATCATCGCCGCGCCCGAGGGCATCCTGCGTCTCTCTGAGGCGCACCCCGATGTGGATATCCACGTTGCTGCCATCGACGATCACCTGACGCCCGTCCCCAGCAAGCCCGGCGACCCGCCAGAGGGCTATATTGTGCCGGGACTGGGCGACGCAGGTGATCGTCAGTTCGGCACTGCCTGATGTGAGGTGACGCAATGACGATCTGGCCGTTTGTAGCCGTGTTCGCGGTGGCGCTGGGGCTCACGCTGGCGTTGACGCCGGTGAGCATCTGGCTGGGGAAACGGCTGGATATCGTTGACCGGCCCGGCGGACGACGACGCCACACGGGCGTCGTCGTCCGCATCGGTGGTTTGGCGCTCTTCCCCGCTTTTGCCGTTGCGGCGCTGCTGCCAGTAACCCTCAGACTGCCCAGGCAGGATCCCCTCGAACTGATTCGATTGGTGGGCGTGGTAGTGGGCGTGGGCATCATCTGGGTCATGGGCCTGCTCGACGACCGCTTCAAGCTGCGCCCTGGTCTGCAGTTCCTGGGCATGGCATTGGCAGCCGTGGCTGCAATCCTCTGCAAGGTGTTCATCGAGGTCTTTAACAGCCCCTTCAGCGGCCGCCAGGTCTTTATAGACTGGTACCTGATGGTACCGCTTACTTTTGGCTGGCTGGTGGGCATGACCGAGACGGTCAACATGCTCGATGGTGTCGATGGACTGGCCACCGGTGTGACCGCCATTGCGTCATTGGTGCTGTTCATCCACATGGTGCGGTTGGGGCAACTGACTGTGGCGCTTCTGCCGCTGGCGCTATTGGGCGTTTGCCTGGGATTCCTGGTGTTTAACTTTTATCCCGCCAAGGTGTTCCTCGGTGGAGGCGCCTATGTGCTGGGATATGCCCTCGGCGCGCTAGCGATTGTGGCGGGGGCCAAAGTGGCCACAGCGCTGCTGGTGTTATGGGTGCCCATCGTCGACATCGCCTGGCAGGTCTATTCGCGGTGGAAACGCGGGCAGCCCATCAGTCTGGGAGACCGCGGCCACCTGCAGTTCCGTCTGCAAGACTCGGGCTGGAGCGCGCCGCAGATATCACTGTTGTACTATGCTATCACGGCGGGGCTGGGCGCCCTGGCGCTCTTTAGCCCGTCGCGCATCCTCAAGCTGGTAGTGCTGCTCGTGTTGGCGGGGTTGGTCCTGCTAGGGCTTTGGGTGCTGACCCGCAAGATGGGCGATCGTACCCCTACGGGGACCTAATCGCTAGCAGCGTCCTCTCGCAGAGACAGGTGCATGACGACAAGATCGGCCAATGCGTCGACCTCATCGAGGCCGAACAGCGGCGCGTCGTCGGCCGCGTTTGGATCGGAGCTGACCACTGCCAGCAGCTCGCCAGGGCTCTGGATGCGCCCATGACCATAGCCAGGGCGAATCACTTCGATTTTCGGCGTAGGCTCTCGCTTGTAGCCTTCGGTGATCACGAGATCTATATAGTGTGGCAAGCGCCTGACGACATCGCTCAGCGGCACCTCGACTGCAGGCTGCTCGAGCAGCGCGAGACGCCCCTGGGAGGAGATCGCCACCAGATCGGCGCCTGCCTGCGCCAGCAACCAGGTGTCTGTGCCCGGCTGGTCGAGATCGACGTCTTCTCGCGAGTGCTTGATGACCGCCACGTGCAGTCCACGCTGTTTGAGGCAACGCACTAATGCGGTGGCAATGGTGGTTTTGCCGCTGTTGTGCCACCCGATGATCGAGACGATGGGGGGTGGGGCCTGCGTCATACTAGGCCAGCCTGCCGCGTGCCGCATCGCCTGCCTGGGGGGACAGGGCAGGGCGATCGCGCAGCTCAAAGAGCCCAGCTGTACGCATGTCTCGCTCAAAGGCGTGCAGCGTCTCGCCTGTGATAGGTGGCATAGGAGGCACCCCCTGGCCCACATCGATGCCGAGCACGCGCAAAGCCGCTTTGATGCCTGGAATGACGCCGTACTTGTGTAGCACCTGGATGATGCGGTTGGCGCGCCAGTGTAACTCGCGGGCAGCCACGACCTTGCCCGCCAGAGTGGCGGCGCGGATATCGCTGAACAGGCGCGGCGCTATGTTGTAGGTGGTGCCGATGGCGCCATCGGCACCGAGCATCTGGCAGAGCATGCACAGCTCATCGGGCCCTGAGAGCACGTTTACGCGCGTCATATCGCGCTGAGCCATCACCTCGGAGAAAAAGAGCATATCCTGCGAGGTGTACTTGAAGCCTGCTACGCCGTCCAGGCCGCAGATCTCCAGCAGCTGTGCTACCGTCATGGGGTTGCCGGTGGCACCAGGGATGTAGTAGACGTAGAGGGGGAGCGCAGTAGCCGTTGCCAGCGCACGATAATGCGATTTGATCGCCTCGAACGTGTAGGCATAGTAGAACGGTGGCACCGCACTGATGGCGTCTGCGCCCACGGCCACAGCGTCTTGAGCCAGGGCCACGGCCTCGCGCGTCGTCAGGGCGCCTATATGCACCATGACCGGCACCTGACCACCAACCACGCCCACCACCGTCTCGGCGATCTGCCGACGCTGCTCGCGGCTCAGAAGCACACCCTCGCCGGTGCCGCCGCAAACGTACAGCCCCCCAATATCGGCCTGAAGCAATAGTTCCACCAATCGTTCGGTCGCTCGTACGTCCACATTGCCGGCGACGTCTAGCGGTGACACCAGTGCCGGCCAGATCCCCGTAAAGCTCATGGCAACCACCTCCAAGCACTAGTCTACCCAGGAGTGTCTGAGCTGCAAGCGACGACATTCGTTGTGTTGCTGCTTATCTATACACATGTATCGTCTTGTATGGCCATTGACACTCGAAAATCGTAGACCTATAATCGAGGTAGGGTAAGGACGTCTTACTGAAGGGTCCCGTCAGGCGGTAAAGGGCCATGAGCCAAGCTGGACTGCAGTGCGACTCTGGGCTCGAGCTGCTACCGCTGCTTGAGCGTGTTGGGCGCGAGTTGCGAGAGCGGTCTCGTGCACTTGCCGCGCAACTGACCGAGCCCAACCTGCGCGGGCTGGTCATCGCAGATGACGAGTTCGACCAACTGCTCGGCCAGTCACTGGGCGCATCTCCCTTTGCCTGTCTGCAACCCTTGGATAATGCCCTCCACGGGGGAGCCTGGGAGCAACTGCTGGTACGGGTGGGGCTCTCGCATCTCGAAGGTCTGATCATCCTCATCGCGCTGTTGCCCGAGATAGATCGTGCTTTCGAGCGCATCTTTGGCTACCTGCAAGATGACGTCACTGCGCGGCGCCCGACGGTCGATCTCATGCTACGCCTGCTGTGGGATGCGCCCAGAGACCGCCTGGCCGCCCGAAGCCTCTTCTGGCCGCAGTCGCCTCTGCGACGGCTGGGCCTCGTGATGCTCCGCTCTGAGGGAGAGCGTGATTGCGGCCTGCTTGCCCAACAAGTCCTGGTACATCCTATTGCCACCGAGCATCTGCTGCGGCAGGGCGACGCCCCTGAGCCCGTGCAGCACGCCGTACGCGTGCTGGCGGTCGGCTCGCTGCTCGTGGACGCAGCCAGCCAGCAGGCACACGGCATGCTGGCTTGGCTGAATGATCAGTCGCCCACACGTCTCTGGGTGCAGGCACAGGCCCCCTACACCGAACTTGTGCGCAACCTGGCTCAGGCAGCTTGCGATAGCTGGCAACTCTCACTCGTCGAGCTGGACCTGTCGCAGACTGGCGATATCGAAGACGCCACGCGGGCGGCTGCGCTTGAGGCGCTGCTGCGAGACGCCGCTCTGTTCATCAGTGGTCTTGGCGACGAACAGGCTCCCTCTGAGCAACGTCTGATGGTCGAGCGCGCCGCTGCCCTATTGTGCGCCTTTCCGCGTCCCGTGTTCTGGCACTGTTCGCTGCTAGTGCCCCTGGCTGCGCCCCCTCATACACGCAGTGCGACCTGTGAGTTGCCCGCCCCTGATTATGCCCAACGTTTGGCGCTATGGCAGGCCGCCATAGCCCCGGGCACATGCTGTGAGGCTGCTGCGCTCGAGAAAGTGGCGGGGCGCTACCGTCTGGCGCCAGAGCGTATCGCCTGGTCAGCCCGTGTGGCAGTAGAGACGGCGGCCAGGCTCGCGCCGCAGGCGGCGGTGCGATTTGCGGACCTGGCCGATGGTGCCCTGCGTGCAAGCAGTCGGGATATCGGGCAGCTAGCGCACCGCATCGCGCCACGGCATGGTTGGCAAGACCTGGTGCTCCCGGCCGATCGACTGGCGCAGCTCAGGGAGATGTGCGATCAGCTTGCCTACCGGCACGTCGTGATGGAGCAGTGGGGCTATGGTCGACGTAGTGCCGCGCCCGGCCTGTCGGCGCTGTTCGCTGGTCCATCGGGGACGGGCAAATCGATGGCCGCTGAAGTGATCGCAGGCGAGTTAGGGCTCGATCTCTATCGCATCGACCTTTCTGGCGTCGTGAGCAAGTACATTGGAGAGACCGAAAAGAACCTGGCGCGCATCTTTTCGCTGGCGCGAGACGCTAACGCGATCCTGCTATTCGATGAGGCCGACGCCCTCTTTGGCAAGCGCTCTGAGACGCGTGATGCCCACGACCGTTACGCCAATATTGAGGTCAGTTATCTGCTCCAGAAGATCGAAGAGTACGATGGTCTGGTGATCCTCACCAGCAATCTACGGCAGAACCTCGACGAGGCCTTTATGCGGCGGCTGCAGCTCTCGGTCGATTTCCCGTTTCCTGATGAGCAGACGCGCTTGCAGATATGGCGCAGGCTCATCACGCCGCAGACGCCCGTAGGGGAGCTCGACCTGGAGCATCTCGCCCGACGCTTTCGGCTGTCGGGTGGCAGCATTCGTAATGTGGTGCTCACGGCGGCATTCCTGGCGGCCCGTGATGGCCAGCCGCTCAACACCGACTATGTGACCTGGGCTGTCCGCCGCGAGTATCAAAAGCTCGGTCGTTTGGTTGAGGCTGGGCAGTTCGCGACCGGAGAGCGTTTGGGCGCTCGTATCGAGATGCAAGGGTGGGGTGATGCCTGAGAAACGCTTTGATCGCGTGAGAGTGACTCCTCGCACAGAGACAGCGCGAAGGGGCGAGTCGCCCCGGCCAGATTCGCTGCGCGCGGACTCTCAGCGGGCAGGGAATAGGTGTCTGCGCGCCCTGCTGGCGAGCGGAATGCCCAGCGGCATCCTGCGATCGGGGCGTGGCGGAGCTTTTTCTGCGTCGCACAACGTAGAGATGGCCCTTGAGCGACGCCGCGGTCTTGGCCAGCCCCTGCCGGAACCAACTCGCACCAAGATGGAGATGGCTTTTGGGGCTTCGTTCGAGGGCGTTACCGTTCACACCGGCGGCGAGGCGGATGGCCTCGCGCAGCAGGTGGCCGCGGTGGCGTTCACCCATGGCAAAGATCTGTACTTTTCTGCTGGGGCTTTCGCACCCGACACGCCACACGGTCAGCGTCTGTTGGCTCACGAGTTGACTCATGTGATACAGCAGCGCCCTGGTCGCAAGGTCATGGTTGGCGCGGCCAATGACCCTGCCGAGTTGGAGGCCGATGCGTTGGCAGACGCCGTCGTGCAGCGTCTGACCTTTGATAGAGCCAGGGGGCAGAACGAGGTTCAGCCCATTCAGCGGCAAGTAGAACTTGAGGAAGAGGAGCCCATCCAGGCACTGCGGCGCCAGGTTGAGCCCGAGGAAGAAGAGCCCATTCAGACGCTGCGCCGCCAGAGCGAGGATGACGAGTTGGCGCAGCCGCTGCGCCGTTCGTCACCGGTCGAGCCTGTGTCGAGCGCGCCTGCCGTCACATCGCAAGGGCCCACGACGGCCGGCGAGGCCTCAACCTATGCCCGAGCTATGCAAGCCTATCGGGCCGGCGAGTTGCGCAGCGCTCAGGACCTCTTTCAGCAGGTGCGCGACGATCCTCAGGTGAGCGACCGTGAACGAGCCAGCGCTACCTGGAACGTTGGTCGCATTCATGAGGAGCTGGGCGACGAGGCCGCCGCGCTGGCATGTTATCGCGAGTATCTATCCATGCCCGGGGCCTCTGCTGACCGTCGTCCGGTGGCCGAACGCATTGTGGAGCGAATGGAGAGCGAGCAGCGGGAGGGCGCAGAGCCGGCCGCTGGCATGGGATCGACGGCAACGGCCGCTGCAGAGCCCGAGGCCGCCACTGCCGAGACGTCGGCGCCTCACCGTCCTCGCCCCGAGGCCGCCCCCGACCCAGCCTCACGAGCCAGGGCCGTCTATCGCGAGGGCGTTCGCGCCTATCGCGCGGGCGAGTTGCGTGGCGCTCTGGACCGATTCCAGCAGGTGCTCGAGATCGATCAGGCGCCTGCGAGCCACCGCGCTAGTGCCATCTGGAACATAGGCCGCATCTATCAGGGGATGGGCAATAGCAGGGCCGCTCTGGCCATGTACCGCGCCTATATCGCTCAGCCCGCCGTGCCCCCCGAGCGTCTCGAGGTGGCGCAGGGCATCATCGCAGACCTGGAGCGTGAAAGCAAAGCCGGCACTGCGGAACCTGAGGCTGGAGTAGGGGCTGGCCCCGACGACAAGGCGACGGCGCCCGAACGTCTGCCCACCGTTCCCGAGCAGCGAGCTCAGGCGCTCTATGGCCTGGCATCGCAGGCCTATCAGAACGGCGACTATGCCACAGCACTCGAGCACCTGCAACAGCTCATGCGTACCGATGGGCTCGAGCAGCGGTTGTATACCGAGACGCTCTACAACATGGCGCAATGTTATCGACGGCTTGGCAACAATGGCGCCGCCATAGACATGTATCGTGGTTTTATGGAGCAGCCCGATGCCGCACCCGAAGAGCGCGAGCGCGCACAGCAACTGATCGCGACGCTGCGCCGCTAGGGAGCCGTGATGATTCACTTGCTTGATGATGCCATCCGTAAACTGATCCAGACTGAGACGGGCTATGCCGCGCCCGATGTTGAGGTCAGCTTCAGCCAGCCTACGGGCGATTGGGCAGCTGGCCTGACGCATCCGGTGATCAACTGTTATCTATATGATGTTCGTGAGAATAACGAACTGCGCTCGGCCGAGTGGACCGTCGACCGCGGCCCCAACGGGTATGCGGCCAAGCGAATGGCTCCGCTGCGCTTTGACGTCAGCTATCTCATCACAGTGTGGACGCAAGACCATATCGACGACGAGCATGCCATGCTCTGGCGCGTGCTCGAGTCCTTGGCGACGCACGAGACGCTCCCAGACCAGTACTGTGATGAGGCCCTGAAAAGCCAGCCCTATCCACTGCGCTGCAAGACGGCGCAGGCGACGCGTGCCATCGATGATCTACCCGATTTGTGGAGTGTGATGGACAACCCTTTGCGTCCATCGATCAACTATGTGGTCACCATGGCAATGGAGCGCATGGAGCCGATCCACAGTCGTCAGGTGGTTACCAAACAGATCGACGTGGTGCAACGTGGGGTGATCGAAACTCAGGCCGAGACGATCCTGCAGATCGGAGGCATCGTCCACAACGGTGGGCGAACGCCTGCCCCAGTTGCGGGCGCCAGCGTCACTCTGGTCGAAACGGCCCAGCAGACCTTGACTGATCGGCTGGGGCGCTATCGCTTTCGCAACGTGCCGCGCGGTCGCTATCGGCTGGTGGCAGCCCACGAGGGCATGCATGGTGAGCGCGAGATCATCGTACCTCTACGTTCGGGCGATACCGACCTGTATGACATCGGTGTGCACTGATGCCGAAAGGAGGCACAGCTTTATTCTGACATTGTGGCAGGCACCCTGGCTCTGAGGTTGTGAAAAGGACGAGCGAACATGCCAATCTATCAGTCTCCGGGCGTTTACATCGAAGAGGTCGACCGTGGCACACGGCCCATTGAGGCGGTGGGCACCGCAGTTGCGGCCTTTGTCGGCTTTAGCGCCAAGGCCGAGATGCCAGGCGGCGTCAATGAACCGGTGTCGCTTTTGGGCAAAGCTGTTGCGGTGACCAACTGGTCGCAGTATGTAGAGAGGTATGGCGGCTTTCTCGATGGGGCATACCTGCCCTATGCCGTGTACGGCTACTTTTTGAACGGTGGCAGTCGCTGCTATGTCGTCAGCGTCAAGACATTGGGAGCTTCGACAGATCCGAGCCTGGCCAGCCCCGCCATGGTGGCGCTGCCAAGCGGCGGTGAAAAGCCGGCCGATACCCTACAGATCACGTCACGCTCGGGTGGCCCCGCCGGCAATGATATTCAGGTGGCAGTGCGTCCGCTCGAGGAGGATCGCTTTACGCTGGTCATCAGCGGGCCCGATGGCGCCAGCGAGACCTTCGAGGGCCTGACTCTCGCCAAAGACGAGCGTAACGTCGAGGTGGTGGTCAACGCCCAGTCTCGACTGGTCAAAGTGGCGGTGCTTAAGGCGGCTGGCAGTTTGGTCGAGCGCAAGCCCCAAGAGGGCACCTACACGCTGACCGGCGGCGCTATGCAGACCAAGGCCGTTACTGCGGCCGACTATCGCGGGCAGGTGGCGGAGCGCACGGGGATCGGCGGCCTCGAGGCGGTGGAAGAGATCACCATGCTGGCTGCACCAGATCTCATGGCCAGCTATCAGGCCGGTGAGATGTCGTTGGGCGACGTGCAGGCGGTGCAGCAGGCAATGTACGAGCACTGCGAACGTGTCAAGTACGCTTTTGCCATCCTCGATTGCCCACCCGATCTGGGGCCTCAGGCCATGCGCGATTGGCGCCTCACAGCCAACTACGACACCAAGTACGCCGCGCTCTACTATCCCTGGATCGAGACGGGCGACATGGTACGTGGCAAGGGCGTTGTGCGCGTTCCGCCTTCGGGCCACATCGCTGGCGTCTATGCGCGTAGCGACGCCGAGCGGGGCGTACACAAGGCTCCAGCCAACGAGGTGGTGCGCGGTGCTACGGGGCTGCCCATCCAGATCACTCGCGCCGAACAGGATAGCCTCAACCCGATCGGCATCAACTGCATCCGATCCTTCCCAGGGCGTGGCCTGCGCGTTTGGGGCGCTCGCACCCTCAGCAGTGATCCTGCCTGGCGCTACATCAACGTGCGCCGGCTGTTCAACATGGTTGAAGAGTCGATCGAGCGGGGGACACAGTGGGTCGTGTTTGAGCCGAACGACGCCGACCTGTGGGCACGGGTGCGCCGCGATGTGCGCGCCTTTCTCAAGACCGTGTGGTCGTCGGGGGCGCTGTTCGGGGCTTCGCCCGACGAAGCCTTTTACGTCAAGTGTGATGAGGAACTCAACCCACCCGAAGTGCGCGATCTGGGCCAGCTGATCATCGAGATCGGCATTGCGCCAGTCAAGCCGGCTGAGTTTGTCATCTTCCGTATCAGCCAGTGGGCCGGGCCATCGGCCGAGTAGCTGACTCGTGGCGCATGAGCGCGGCGATTGAGGAGGAACACAGATGGGTGAGCGTCAGGACCCATTGGTTGGTTTTCACTATGCCATTGACGTGCAAGGCAAGATCCGCGGTTACTTTACCGAGTGTAGCGGCATCGGCTCAGAGCACGAAGTCATCGAACACAAAGTCGTCGACGAAAAGGGCCGCGAGGTCATCATGAAGCTCCCTGGACGCCTCAAGTGGGAGAACATCACTCTCAAGCGGGGCATCACCAACAATATGGACATCTGGGATTGGCGCGACGAGGTTGTCCGCGGCAAGGTGGATGATGCGCGACGCAACGGCTCGATTATCATGTTCGATCAATCGCTCAAAGAGGTCGCGCGCTGGAACTTTGAGCGAGCGTGGCCGGTCAAGGTTAGCGGACCGGCGGTCAAGGCTGACAGCAACGAGTTTGCGATCGAGGAACTGGTGATCACGCACGAGTATCTGTATCGCGCGCCTTAAGGCTGGCGGCTGAACCATGCAGACCGAATTCACGTTCCGCCTGCCCTTGGGCTATCAGGACGGCGCTGGCCAGGTGCACCGAGAGGGCTCGATGCGCCTGGCGACGGCCATAGATGAGATCGCGCCGCTTGGCGACGCGCGCGTGCGCGCAAACGAAGCCTATCTCTCCGTGCTGTTGCTCGCGCGGGTGGTCACACGGCTGGGATCTCTTCCGACGGTGACCACCGAGGTCATCGAGGGGTTGTTCTCGGCCGACGTGGCCTTTTTGCAGGCGCTCTATCGGCAGATCAACCTGACCGGCGGTTCCGTGGTCGAGGCCGTTTGCCCGCACTGCGGCCAGACGTTTGAGGCGCTGCTCGCCTCGTCCGAACCATGATCAGGTGACATGAGATCATGTGCTGTGAGTAGGATGGGCTGATGGAAGTCGAGGCGTATCCGGCCTTTCGGTTTGCCGTGCAGATCGAGGGCGTCACTGAGGCCATGTTCACCGAATGCACCTTGCCGTCCCTCGAGGTAGACGTGCGCGAGCAACTCGAGGGCGGCTATAACGATGGCACGCATCTCTTGCCAGGGCGGGTCAAGCGCGGCACCGTGGCTCTCAAGCGTGGCGTGGCCCGGCAGAGCGCGCTGCTGCGCTGGTACAACGAAGTGATGCAGGGGCAGATCGCCAAGAGCCGTCGGCAGGTATCGGTGCTCTTGCTCGACTCGCTTGGCGAGACGGTGCTGCGATGGGATTTCGTCGGAGCCTATCCAACCAAGTGGTCGGGTCCTACACTCAACAGTGGCAGCAAAGAGCTGGCCGTCGAGACGCTCGAACTGGGCTTTGAGAATGTGACGGTGGGGTGACTGTGACCGAGCGAACGGCAAAGGTAGACGTGGTAAGCGACCTGGCTCACGAGGTGGCCGGTCGGTATGCGCCAGCGAGGCTGCTTGTGGGGCTGGGCTCGACGGGCCCAGTGCGCCTACGGCCGCAGGTGACGCTGCGCCTGAGCGAGCCGGCACCTCCGGCGATTCCTGGCGAGGCGCAAGAGTCGCCCGTAGCCACAGAGTCCCTGACGACACCAGATAGGTCGGCGGTCGCTCCACCCGAGGTATCTACAGCCAGCCAAGGGCGTGCCTGGTATGAGCGGCCGTGGCCGTTCACGGTGGAGCAGGTACAGGCCGCCCTCGAGCAGCCGAAAGTATCCTCACCTGAGGCCATCGCGGCGTCGCAGATTGTGGCTGAGCCGACGCAATCGGCCGCTGAACAACCATCGCATTCAGGCCCAGCGCCAGATCGCGAGCTGCTGCCTGGCGCCGCAGAGTCGGCCCCACAACAGGGGGTACCCCCTCGCCGTCGACGCGCACAGGTCGACGAATTGTCTGCGACAGTCACCGCAGTTGCCGAGGATACCCCGTCTCATAGAGCGCCTCGCGCTGAGTCAGGCCGTATAGACGATGAGATGGTTGCCCCTGCCAGTACGGCCGAGCGGGGGCCGGTCGCCGACGCACACAGACCAGCCACTGAGGCCACGCGGCCCGCAGCAGCAATCGCGCGTCGCCAGCGAGTCGATAGCGCGCGACCAGATGCACCTGCTGATGTGATGCCGCCGCGAGCAGCAGCGCCCGCGCCAGCCAGCCAGGCCCCGAACAAAGACGCGATCGACGCGACTGAAGACAGTGCCATGCAAGTACCCGAACCTCTCGCCCGGCCGGCGAGAGCCTCGGAGCCAGTCGCGCCGCCGATTGTCTCCAACGCATCCTCTGCTGATGCTGTGGTCGCGCAGAACATGCCCCTCATCGACCTATCCATCGCCCCCCCGCGTGTCGGGGGTGAATATGATGCTGGGCCGCGCCCAACTGGTGGCGACATAGAGACACGGCCAGCCGCGGAGTCACTGTCCGAGCCCGGTCGCGCTCTAGCCTCGCCGCAGCCCACAACCATGGTCCGCCCAAGGGCGCCGCTGCTACCATCAACGACAGCTGAACCGCGCAGCAGCGAGGTGGCCCTGACCTTAGCGGCCGTGCCGCCCGTCGGCGAGCCGCCAACCTCCTTTCTGCCTCCCACAGCGGCGGCAGACGCTACCAGTAGATCGGTGCCCGCGGCTGTGAACGGTCCATTGCCCCTGCAGCGCAGGGCCGTGCAGCGTAGCGATGTCGCACAGCCTCTGGATCAAGCCGAAAGCCTGCCGGAGCGTCATTCTCAGGCTGAAAGGCCCACAGAACCTCTGGACAGACCACCCGCAGGGCCACCTGTGTACGACCTCAGCGCGCGGTACGAGGCGGCCCTGGACGCCTATCGTGCTGTGCGCTCAGGCCAGACAGAGCCGTCCATCGAGGCCGCCTCAGCGTCGCCGGCCATAGCCTCTGAGAACTCAGGTGGCTCGATGGTGCAGCGAGTGTCTCTCCGGTCAGAGGATGCCGCTTCCGCCTCGCTGCTCGAGCCCTCGGCTCATACCGAGCCGGAGACTCTGGGTACCGCCATCCCGACCTTGTCTCTGGTGCGACCTCTCGCGCGGGCTGGCGCTGCGGTTGAGCAGGCCCCATCGCCGCAGATGGCGCCAGCAGAAGGCGACCGCAGCGTGCAGCTACAGCGTGTGCAGCAGCCTGTCGCGCTCGAGCAGGCGCATGTTGGGGCCAGAGTGATCTCGACGCCGCCGATGGTCAGCGAACCGTCGAGGAGCAAGCACGCCGCACCTGAGGCATCTGCCGGTGGCGATGTGGTTCTGCAGCGCGCAACGGTCACGGCCCCAGAGGGACAGGGCGAAGCGAACACGTCTGGCGCGCAGGCTGGGCCTCCTCCAGCGGCCGAGGTCAATATCGACCGCCTTGCAGAGGAAGTTATGCAGCGTCTGCGCCGTC
>Ga0209722_1002771_pt1 | contig 13069 bp, 8 predicted proteins | sample BioC12SIPDNA_2_FD_185745 | JGI IMG/M metagenome (GOLD analysis project Ga0209722, IMG submission 185745) | Anaerobic biogas reactor microbial communites from Washington, USA - Biogas_R1_A C12 SIP DNA (SPAdes) (version 2) | ecosystem: Engineered > Bioreactor > Anaerobic > Unclassified | place... | reverse complement strand
GCGCGGATCGCGCTCCTCGGCGAGCAGCCGCCGGCCGATGTCTGGGAGGACGCTGAATCGCTCGCGGGCGGCGCGGCGGAATTCGACGACCGGCCCGAGGACGGCGCCGCCTTCGCCTCCGCGCCGTCCGCGGTCAGCCAGGCCAGGCAATATGCCCGGTGGCTCAAAGACTTCCAAACCCACCTCCATCGCAACGAGTCGCTCCCGCTTTGGACCTGCCCCAGCCTGCGCGAAGACTCCAAGCCCGGCGAGAGCCAGGCCGATTTCCGCCTCCGCCTCGGCCTCCGGGCGCGGGAGGCCCGCGATGCGTCGCTGGAAGACCTCCGCCGCCGCTATGCGGCCAGGTTCAACACGCTCAAGGACCAGCTCCGCCGCGCCGAGGAGCGCGTCGCTCGAGAGAAGAGCCAGTCGCGGCACCAGGCCGTCCAGACCGCCGTGTCGATCGGCGCCTCGATCCTCGGCGCATTCCTCGGCCGCAAGGTCGTCAGCAAGACGAGCCTGTCCAGCGCGGCGAGCGCCGTCCGCTCGGCGGGCCGTGCCGCGCGCGAGCACCAGGACGTGGGCCGAGTGCAGGAAAACGTGGCGGTGATCCAGCAGCGGTTGGCCGATCTGGAAGCGGAATTCGAGGCTGAAGTGAATCACCTGGAAACGGCGATCCGCGAGGAGAACCTCGTGATTGAGGCAGCGCCGCTGCGCCCGAGAAAGGCGGACATCAGCGACACGAACGTGATTCTTGTCTGGGCCCCCTACCGCGTCGATACCCAGGACAGGGCCCAGCCCGCCTGGCAGTAGGCGGCCCCGGCGCCGCTTGCGCAACACGGAGGGGACCCGCTGGCAAGGAAGACGGGCCGATGGAAGCAAGGCGAATCGTGATCACGGGAATCAGCCGCGGCTTGGGACAGGCGCTGGTCGAAGGCTTCATCGCCGCCGGACACCGCCTGGCAGGCTGCGCGAGAAGCGCCGCCGCGATCCAGCGGGCCAACGACCGCTTCGGCCCGCCCCACCGTTTTGATTGCGTCGACCTGCGCGACGATGCCGCGGTCCGGCAATGGGCAGAGCGGGTGCTGGCCGCCGGAGGGGTCGACCTGCTGATCAACAATGCGGGGGTGATCAATCGAAATGCCCCGCTCTGGGAGATCACCGATCGGGAATTCAGCGAGGTGGTCGACATCAACATCAAGGGGACGGCCAACGTGATCCGCCGTTTCGTCCCGGCGATGATCGCCCGCGGCACGGGCGTAGTCGTCAATTTCAGTTCCGGGTGGGGCCGCTCCGCCTCGCCCGAGGTGGCGCCCTACTGCGCGGCCAAGTGGGCGATCGAAGGGCTCACCCGGGCACTGGCCGCGGAGTTGCCGCGAGGGATCGCCGCCGTGCCGCTCAACCCGGGGATCATCGACACAGAGATGCTGCGCTGCTGCTTCGGGCCGTCGGCGTCCGCCTACCCCGCCGCCGCCCAGTGGGCCCGCCGCGCCGTGCCGTTTCTGCTCGGGCTCGGCGCCAAGGACAACGGCCAGCCGCTGACCGTACCCGGCTGAACGCCCCGGCATGCGGAGAACCGGGAATGCACTCCGCTTCGATCGGCAGCGGCAAACCCGGACGGAATTCCACCCCCCGGGGCGCCCCCCCGTGCGGCTGCTACTGGCGGATTTGCAGCGTCTCAAGGTCCACGTCGACCCACAGGGCCGCGTCGTGATCGCCGTGGGGGATTTCATGGTAGACGAACGAGCGCGTTTCCTTCATCGCACGTGCGACCTTGCGCGCTTCCGCAACCGGGATCAAGCGGTCGTCCTCCCCCATCGTGAGCACGAACGGCATCGTCAGCTTCTCGGGGTGGGCCAGCACGGATCGGGCGCGGTACAGGTCCGGCTTGTCCTCCGGCGCACCGCCGTACGCCGCGAAGACGGCCGCGACCAGCTTTTGTAGAACCGGCTGGCCGCTGTTGCGGGCGAACTCCAGCCGCCCGAGGATGTCGCACGCCCCCATCGCGATCACGCCATGAATCCGGTCCGGGTGGAGGACCGCGTAGGCCATCGCGCTGGACGCCCCGCCCGACCCGCCCAGCAGCACGAACCGGTCGCACCCGAGCTCGCCGCGACAGTAATCGAGCAGGTCCGTCATGTCTTCCGTCGCCGCCGGGCTCATGTAGGACGTGCCGCGGAGGTTGACCGATAGAAGCGGGTGGCGCCCCTCGATGATCTTCGCCAGCCAGAACTGGCGGATGTCCTTGCGGGTGAAGATCTGGTCGGCCGAGGCGAACGAACCGTGCAGGTAGACAATCGTCGTCTGGCGGCCATCTCCCGGCAGAAACAGGGCCCAGTCCTCCGCTCCGTCCACGCCGCTGACGTACGTGATCCGCAGCGTGCCTGCCGGGTATTCCGCTCCGCGCTGGAGCGTCGCCGAGGTGACCGCGATGCGTTTGCGCCCTGGCGATGCCGATTCGTCCGCCGCCGTCCGCTTCCTGATCATTTGCTCCGACCATTTCTCGATTGCCACCTGGACCAGATCCCTGCCTACGGCACGGCTCCGACCGACCGTGCAAGGGCATCGCCTCGTCTTGCACCCTGCCGCCCGCCGTTCGATCGCCGCCCCGCGCAGTCTGCCGTGCTACTCGGCCGCGCGGAGTCGGAGCGGACCGAGGAAGGTCACGCTCCCGTAGCTGCCCACGCGCTGGCGGTCGACGACGCGGAATCGGATCGCCAACGACTTCGAGGCCTTGGCCGCCTCGGTCACGTCGACCGTGAGCCACTCGCGGCCGGCGCGCGACAGGGTGATGTCCTCCTCCCACGCCAGGCGGTCGTTGACCCAGAGCTCCAGGTAGCGGTAGCGCGGATACGCCGGGTCGATCTTCGTGTCGTTGACAAACAGGTCCAACGAGACCCGCTTGTTGAAATCGGGGACCGCCAATTCCGCGCGAACCTCCGCGTAATCGCCGACCTTCGAGGCCGTTTGGCGCGGAAAGGCGATCACGGCCAGCTTCTGCTCCCGCCAGTCGATCCGCCCCAGGCACCACGTCCCCTGCCAGCGCGGCAACGGCTCGAGCCACTCGGCCGCGGCTCTCTCGGCCAGCAGGCGGCCCGCCGGCGGCGAGGCGAGATTCTCCAGCCAGGCCGCATAGCCGGCCTGGTCGAGCCGCTCGTCGACCAGGCAGCGGGCGAACCCGTCCTTCGCCATAGCGCGGAACGCGGTCTCCATTGCCGCCCGCCGACTGGCAAGACGCTCGGCCCAGGTCTTCTCCCCGGCGGCCTGCTTGCGCCAGAAATCGGCGTACGCTTGGATGCCCTTCAGCCCCCGCAGCGATTCTTCAATCGCGGCCAATTGCTGCTCGACTTGCCGGTCGGCCTCGGCGGCGGCCTTTTCCGCCTCCTCCGGATCCCTGTCGCCATAAAGCTCGATCATCTTCTCGTCGAAAGACGAGCCGAGGGTGTATTCCGGATAGTCGAGGCTGGCCATCTTTCGGGCGTAGTCGAGCGTGGCCGCCAGCGGTTCGAGATACACCGTGCTGAGGCGGTCCGGATCGAGCAGCGTCTCGCCGGGGGCGCGCTCCTCGAGCACCTTCCGCAACGGCTCCAATTGCTCGATCAGCTCCAGCGCGCGGGGCCGATCCGCCAGGTTCCGCAGCCGCGGCGGCCAGCCCTTGTTGGGCGCGAAACGCCGCACCGGCATCTCGAACAGCCCCTTGAGTTGGCTGAGCAGGTCGTCGAAGGCCAGGGCCGTCTCCGCCTGGCCGCGCCCGTACACGTCCGAGTAGACGGCGCGGCGCGTGGCAGTCCAGTCGTGCTCGGCCGGATTCCATGCCCAGATGCCCATCGCCCCGACCTGGTATTCCTCGGGCCAGCCGTCGTACATCCCCCAGAGCATCACCGTGTCGGTGTAGTTGGCCGCCTCGCGGAGCGCTTCGTAGTCGGGCCTGCCCCAGCCAACGCTGAGCGGCTGCATGTGGAAATACGCCGGCTTGCCGTCCTCGCGGAGCGACTGGCCGGCACTGGCGTTGTAGAGAAACCCGCCAGGATAGGAAAACAGGTTGTGCCACCAGGCGGGCTTGAGTTCCAGCCCCAGCTTCCGCGCCGCCTCGAGGTCCTCCCGGCAGGGCACCCGGGTAAAGAACCACTGCGTGGCCGCATAGCCCGGGATCGCCGCCGCCAGGCGGTTGAACTCCGTGTCGATGTTGTTGTAGGAACCGATCGGCTGCGTGTTGGCCACCCGGCGACCCGTCATTGCATGCGCCGCGCCCAGATCGAGCGCGCGGCGGATGATCACCGGAGCGTCTTCGCCCGCCCCGACGTCGTCGAGCGAGATCCAGATACCGTCGACCCCCAGGGCGATCAATTCTTCAAACGTGCCCAGGGCCGCATCGTACTGGTCTGCCTTGACTCCGCAGGAAACGGTTCCGTAGACGAACATTCCGCGGCGATGCGCCTCGTCGATGACGCGCTTCGTGGCCGGCACGTCGATCTTGAACCCCGGCGGGAACCCCATCGCGGCATAGCCGTCGGGAGTCCCCGCGTCGCGCACGTCGGTGAAGTTCAGGCGATAGCGGGCATAACTGTCAAAGGCCCCGGGCGCAAGATGGATTCGCATTCGCCAATGGGGGCGGCCTCGCCAGCGGATGCTCGGCCAGTCGCGAACCGAGGCCAGCCGCAGTTCGGCCCGGCCGCCGCGCTGTTCGAACAGGTCGACCAGCGCGTTCTGACCGTAGATCACGCCCGGCGGATTGCTCCCGCCGACCAGCACGACCTGCCGACCGCCGTCCTCGACCGCCTCGATCACGAAGCCGTCCTCGCCCGGCGACGCATCGCCCAGTTCGATCTTCTCCCGGGCGCAAAGCCGGTCGAGCCAGGAGTTCGTCGAGCGCTGCCCGAGAAGCAGCACCTGGCGGACGCTGTCGGGCAGGCCATCCTCCTTGAGGATCGGCAGCCGCTGCCGGCAGCGGCGCTCGATGAGCGTCTGCAATCGGCTGGCAGCATAGCGCTCCGGCTCGCTCGCCTGGACGCCGACGACGATCGCCGCCTCCCCCTCCTTCGCCAGGGCCATCCACTGACCCGAGTCGCGGTAGACCTTCGGGACCGGTACCAGGGGGCAGTCCCGCTCGGGCTCCGCCGCCGCCGCCGACATGGCCAATAGACTACAAACCAGGATCACTCGCATCGGGCTTGCCTCTCTCTAGCACTTCAGGAAGGATCAGAAGGGGGCGCGTCGGTCCGGGCCGCGCGTCAACGGTCTCGGAGGGGCCGAACTACTGGCCCTCGCGGAGCCGCACCGGTCCCAGGAAACTAATGCTCAGATGGTGGCTGACGCCGCGGCGGTCACTCACGCGGAACCTCAGCTGGAGCCGCTCGGCCGCCCGGGCCAGGTCCGTGACATCGCAGGTGACCCAGGCCCGGCCCTTGCGGTCCGGGGCCACGTCCTCCTCCCAGACCAGCTGGTCGTTGACCCACAGCTGCATCGAGCGGTACTCGCGCCACTGGTTGTCGGTGCGGGTATCTTCGACCCAGGCGTCGAGCAGCAGCCGGCCGGCCGCCGCCTTCACCGGCAGTTCCGCCCGGACCTCGGCATAATCGCCCGGCTGCGAGGGCGTGTTGGCCGGATAGCCGATCGCCAGGCTCTTGCGGCCGCCAAGTTCAGAAATCCCGGCGACAAACGCCCCTCGCCAACGGGGCGACGCGCGGAGCCAATCCTCGGCCGCCAGTTCGGCCAGAACCTTGCCCGGCGGCGGCTGATCCCAATCGGCAAACAGCGCGTCGATATCTTCTTTCGTGGCCGGTTTGTAGGGCATGAGATCGTCCGGCTGCTGGCCGAGCAGCCGCTTCAGCCGGCCGTCCATCGCCGCGCGGCGATCGTTCGCCAGCTTCGTCCACGCCTTGAATTCGGGGAGCTGTTTCTCCCAGTGTGCTTGATACCCATCAATTCCCTTCAGGCCCTGAAGCTCCTCGCCGATCCGCCGCAATTCCGTTTGCAGGCGGTCGCGGGCGGCCGCCAGGGCCTCTTCCGCCGCCGCCGCGTTGCCCTCGTCGAGCCAAGTGTACATCCGGTCCTGAAACTCGTCGGCCCAATCCTCGGGGTAATCGAGCAGCGCCATTTTGCGGGCGTAGACGAGGGTCGTTCGCATCGGCTCCAGATAGACTTGTTCGAGCCTCGCCCGGTCGATCGCCGACTCAAGCGGCGCTGCGGACGAGAGCCGGCCGCTGAGCGTCTCCAGGTCGTCGATCAACGCCAGCGCCCGCGGCCGATCGCCGGGCTGCTTCAGCCGGCAGGGCCATCCCTTGTTCGGTTCGAATCGCCAGCGGGGAAGGTGGAACAGGCCTTTCAACTCCGCCAGCTTGTCGTCGAACGCCCAGGCCGTGTCCACCTGCCCGGGACCATACACGTAGCGGTAGATCGCCCGCCGCGTCTGGTCCCAGTCGTGGGCTGCGGGGTTCCATGCCCAGATGCCGAGCACCGACATCAGGTATTCTTCCGGCCAGCCGCCGACCACGCCCCAGAGCAGAACGTGGTCCGTGTACTTGTCGGCCTCGCGGATCGCGTCGTACGCGGGGGCGTGCCAGCCGCGCGCGAGGGGCTGCGGCTCGATGTAGCCCGGCCGGTCGTCGGACCGCAGGCTGACGAGGATGTCCCCGTTGTGAAGAAAGCCGCCGTCGACGCCGAAATCGACGAGGTTGTGCCACCAGCCGGGCAGCCGCCGCAAGCCGATTTTGCCGGCCTGCTCCGCGTCGGCCTGGCAAGGCACGCGGGTGAAGAACCACTGGGCTTCCGCCATCCCGGCCAGTTCCGCCGTGCGGCGATTGAATTCCGTGTCGATGTTCTGGTAGTCGCCGCTCGGCGGAGTCGTGGCGATCCGCCGGCCCGTCATCCCGAGCGTCTCGCCGAACTGGAGCACCCGGCCGATCAGCTCCGAGGCGTCCTCGCCGCCACCGACGTCGTCGAAGGAGATCCACAGGCCGTCGACGCCCAGCTCGCTCAACTGGCGAAACGTGTCGAGCACGTCGTCATGCTTCGCCCGCGGCACGCCGCACGAGACCGTGCCGTAGACGAACAGCCCGCGGCGGTGCGACTCGCGAACCATCCGCTCGACGGTTTCGCTGTCGATCGGCACGCCGGCGGGGAACCCCATCGATGCCTTCCGCGCGGGGTAGACGTTGGAGGCCTTGGCGTGCGGGTTGTCGCGGACGTCGGTGAAATTGAGCCGGGCGCGGATGTAGGCGTCTAGCGCCCCCGGCACGAGGTGCTGGCGGAGCACCGAATGGGGCCGCCCGCGCCAGGGGATGCTCGGCCAATCGCGGACCGAGACCACCGGCCAGACCGTCCGCCCCGCCTCGGCGCGCATCAGGTCGAACACGGCATCCGCCCCGTACACCACGCCGCGCGGGTTGCCGCCGGCGACGAGCACGACCTGGCGGCCGCCGTCTTCCACGCACTCGATCAGGAAGCCGTCCGCGACGGGCTCGGCATCGCCCAGCCCGATCTTCTGCTCGCGGCAGAGCTTGTCCACCCAGGGGTTGCTGCTCCGCTGGCCAAGCAGAAAGACCTGGCGGACGGATTCCGCAACGGCCGATTCCACAACGATCGGAATCCGCTGCTTGAATCGCCGTTCGACGTGCGCCTGCAACCGCTCCGCGGCGTAACGCTCCGTTTCGGACGCCTCGGCGCCGAGTGCAATCGCCGCCTGCTGCGGCTCGGACAATTCCCACGCGCGGCCGTGGTCGTGGTACGACTTCGGCACCGGCACGAGCGGGCAGTCCGCTTCCGCCGCGCCGCGCGCCGGCACTGCGGCGGCGGTCCAGAGGAAAGCAAGCACGGCGGCGAGCCGCACAAGGTCGGGTCTCATCGGTCACCTCGGCGTCAGGAATCAAGGAAGCGGTGGCATGAGGCAGGGCACCGCCGCGTTTCCTCGTCGCCGTGGCCCGAGCGCTGCCAATTTCCGGGGTATGCGACTTCGGATCGCCGCTTCGCGGTGCTTGTGTAGACCCCCCAGGGTACACGCGGCAAGTGGCCGTCGTCAACCTTTCGCTTGAGCAGCCCTCCTCCAGCCGGCAGGCCCCAGGCGCGTTCTCGCCATCGGTTGGCCGCCATCTCTTCAGCGAGAGGCCCCCCTCCACCAGACCGCCCCGTGCCGGCCATTCTGCCATCCGGTCCAGAGATTCTCCGCTGGATCATTCTCAGACCCGGCCAACCCAGAAAGCGGACGTGCACCCCCGCGGGTCTGGAAATCGGCCTTTGCACTTTCCCGCCGGGCGGGTAGAACATGTAAAAGTTACAAAGTCGGCGTTGGCACGAGCCCCTGGCCGAACAGCCGGAAGGCTCGAACAGATGCCGGAATTTGCGGTCTGGCGGAGACGATCGCGAGGGGCAAGCGGTCTTTTCTGCGTTTTGGCCCGTTTTTTGCACGCTGGACAGCCCGGCGGCATGCGATGCCGGTCGTAAGGATACGGCCGATCCGCCGGACAACTCATGTAGGGAGCAAGCGAGAGCATGGACGCTCGCCTTTCGCGCACGCTGCTGGTTGCAGCCCTGCTGGCCGCCTCGCTCGGCGCCAGCTACCCGACGCCCAATTTTCTCATCGAAACCCGCGATCCCGGTCGCGCCGCGGTCTACGGTCAAACGGCGGAGCGACTGCGGCGCGAACTGGCCATCGCCTGGGTCGGCGAGGAGATGCCCCGCTGGGCCGACCGCTGCCGGATCACCGTTGAGGTCGGGGAGCGACTCGGGGCGGGCGGCGCGACGACGTTTCTGTTCGACCGGGGCGAGGTCTTCGGTTGGCGGATGACGATTCAAGGCTCCCACGCGCGGATCATCGACTCGGTCCTGCCCCACGAGATCACGCACATGGTGTTGGCGAGCTACTTCCGCTGCCCGCTGCCCCGCTGGGCCGACGAAGGGGCCGCCACCTCGGCAGAGCACCCCAGCGAGCGGCTACGGCACCGGAAGATGCTCGTCGAGTTCCTCCAAGACAATCGCGGGATTCCCTTCAACCACATGTTCGCCATGAAGGAATATCCGCGAGACATCATGCCGCTTTACGCCCAGGGATTCTCGCTCGCCGAATACCTGATTCAGGCCGGCGGAAGGCGCAGGTTCCTGGCGTTCCTGAGCGATGGCCTGGAAAACGACCGGTGGGCCGCGGCGATCAACCGCCACTACGGGCATGCCAGCCTCGCCACGCTCCAGAACTCCTGGCTCAACTGGGTGGCACGGGGCTTTCCGCCGATCGACGCGTCGAGGGCCCTGGCCGCCGATCCCCACACACCGCCGCCGGCAGCCGTGGCCAGCCAGTCTCGGCCGCGGCCCAACTTGATCTACCGCGGCGGCGGGGGGGCACAGCCTGCCGCCGACTTCGTCTCCCTCTCCTCCCAATCGCCCCCGGCCTCGAATCCTCCGGCCAACGCCACAGCCATGGATCAAGGGTCCGGCGGATGGCGGGCCTCGGGGACGACGCCCGAGCCGCTCGCTGCCGAGCCCGCGGGTGTCCTGCCGGAATCCGCCCCGCAGCGGGCCCACCTGAGCCATCCCATGCCCCCCGAGCGGCCACGCCAGATCATCCTCCAATGGGAGCGGCCGTAGACCTTTGCTCTTGTCCCAAGGCCGTCGCGAAGCTAGACTAAGAGGGCTTCATCGGGTGGCCCAGCTTGGTGGGAGCCATCCGACCAAAAGGGGTCTGCCGGCCGTGGCGTCGCGCAAGAGACAGTCTTGGCGGGCAAGCCATGGAGAGTTTTTGCGAGCGTTGAGCTCCGACTTGAGCCTCCGCCTGTTCGGCGCGGAGGACCATCCGCTAATTCTGCTGTCGTGTTTTTCCGGTTGCAGGTTTCGGTTGTCTGGTCGGTTTTGCGATAGGTTCGGGCGTCGGCCCGGCCAGAGATAGTTTTTTGGCAGCGGATTGGCAGTCGCGTTGCATGCCGTCGCTGTGCGCCACGTGAGGGTTTTCCGACCAGTGTATTGCGACGGCAGCTTCCGGGCAATCACCCGCCTGGTGAATCTCTGCGCCCCCGCGGGTCGCGCATCTTTCCCTGTTGGCCGGCAGGCGTCGCCGTTCCCTGCCTTTGCCCTAACCCCCGATTCTCCCAGACAAGAGAGCCTCCTATGTGCATGTCCCGAGTGTTTGCCTTCGCCGTGATCGCATCGATCGCGGCGTCCGCGCCGGTCGTCTCCCAGGAACCGGTTCCCCAGTTGTCGCGGCCGCTTGTCGTCCCGGACAAAATTGTCGCCACGGTCGGCGACGACAAGATCACCGAGGCGGAACTCAGCGACGCCCTGCGCTCCCGGTTGCAGGGGCAGCAGGTGCCGCCCGAGGCGATGAAGGAGATCCGCGGCATGATTCTCGATTCGATCATCGACGGGCGGCTGGTCAAGCAGTTTCTGGCGGCCAAGAAAATCACCGCCGACGCCAAGGATATCGACGGGGCGCTTGCGGCAATCAAGAAGCAGGTGGCGGAGGCGGGCGTGGACTTTGCCCAGGCCTTGAAGGCCGAGGGCCTCACGGAGGAAGCGCTCCGCGGGCAGATCGGCGACCAGATGGCGTTCAAGAAGTACGCCGAATCGCAGATCAACGACCAAAAGCTCCAACAGCATTTCGCCGCGCATAAGCAGGAATTCGACGGGACGCAGGTCAAGGCCAGCCACGTGCTGATCAAACTGGAGGAGGCCAGCACTCCGCAGCAGCACAAGGCGGCTTCGGAGAAGATCGCGCTGATCCGCCAGGAGATCGTCGGCGGGCTGGACTTCGCCGCGGCGGCCAAGAAGTATTCGGCTTGCCCGAGCAGCGCCCAGGGCGGCGATCTGGGGTTCTTCGCCCGGCACGGCCAGATGGTCGAGCCGTTCGCCGCGGCGGCCTTCGCCCTCCCCGTCGGCGAGGTCAGCCAGCCGGTGGAAACCGACTTCGGCTACCACCTGATCAAGGTGACCGAAACGAAGCCGGGCGAGATGACGTTTGACATGGCCAAGGATTCGGTCCGGCGGGTGCTGTTTATGGACCTCTGGCAGAACGCTGCCCGGGAGCAGCAAAAGACCACCAAGGTGGAGATTTCCAAGGGATAACTGGGGGCGTGTTGCGTCCGCGTCGAAAGGGACGGCCGAGTAGCGGACGATCCCCCCCGAGGCGGACCGGCTCACAGATCGCGTGTTTTCTGTTTTGTGTGTGTTGCGAGGAGATTCCGTTTAATGAACATTTATGTTGGCAACATGTCGTACGATACGACGGAAAGCGAACTCCGAGAGGCGTTCGCGGCTTATGGGGAAGTCAGTCGCGTGAGCATCATCACCGACCGCGAGACGGGCCGGCCCCGAGGTTTCGCCTTCGTCGAAATGCCCAACGACGAAGAGGGCAAAGCGGCGATCGAGGGCATGAACCTGCAAAAGGTCGGCGGGCGCTCGATCACGGTCAACGAAGCCAAGCCTCGCGAAGACCGCGGCGGCGGCGGACGCCGCGGCGGCGGTGGCCGGGGCGGCCGCTGGTAAGTCTCGCCGGGGGACGCCCCGCCAAGCGGCAATTGGGCCCACCGGTTGATTGGCCGGGATAGAACCAGCAGGAACGGCCCCGGTTTCGCGGCAACCGCAATTCTCCCGCCCAGGCGAGCAGGGGAGCGGGCCGCGAAATCGGGGCAATGCCTGTCAACAACGGCGTTCGAGAAGCATCTCTCGGTCGGGCCGCGATGGTGCTTGTCCTGCCTTGGCCGGGGGAGCCGGCCGCCCGTTCAGCCCGGACGACTCTCCTCAAAACCGGCCCCCCCCTGCCGGTAGCCGATCTTGTGCGCCCTGGAATCATCGGCTCAGCCGGCGTACGCGTGACTGGCAAGGCCGCGCACGCCGGGCCGGGCGGCGAACAAGCCGCCGGCCTGCGGCTGGCGCTCCAACGCCGCGTCCGCCAGGCCGTGGCGCGCCGTGGTGATGAACAGAGTTTCGAGGTCTTCGCCGCCAAATGCACAGCAACTCGTGCGCTCGGCAGGGACGCGGATCGTGGCCAGCAGGGAACCCGCGTCGGGATCCCAGCGGGTCACGCGCCCGCCGTCCCAGTGGGCGATCCAGAGCATCCCTTCTTCGTCGACCGCCATTCCATCGGGCCTGCCCACGCCTTCCGGAAATGAAACGGCCACGCGCCGCCCTGCGATCGTTCCCCGCTCCTGGTCAAAATCGAAGGCTGCCACCTGGAGGGTCGGGGTATCGATGTAGTACATCGTCCGCCCGTCGGGGCTCCAGCCCAGACCATTCGACGTGGTCACGCCTCCCAACACGTGCCGGATCTCACCGCTCGGCTCGAGCACGTAGAGGCTTCCGGCCCCCTGTTCCCTGACCATGCTCATCGTGCCGGCCCAGAATCGGCCCCGAGCGTCGCACTTGCCGTCGTTGAACCGGTTGGTGGGCAGGCCGGCCTCGGGGTCGCCGAGCGGCGTCCTCCGGCACGTCTCCAGGTCAAACGCCTCGAAGCCGTGCTCAGTGGCCAAGATCATCCCGCCGCTCCGCCGGGGGACCGCCGCCCCAACCAGGCAGCCGACGTCGTAAACGCGGTCCGGTTCGCCATCCGGAGCGTAGACATGGAGCTTGCCCGCCTGGATATCGACCCAGGTCAGCCGCTGCTGGCCGGAGTGCCAGACGGGGCCCTCGCCGAGCGTCGCTCGGGCGTCAACAACGAGTTGTGCAGACTGGTCCATGAAGAATGACTCCCTTTTGCACTGCGAAACGGGTCGCGGGTCATGGGTTACCGGGTCACGAGACATCGGGGCGGCAGGTTGAGTGCGAGAGGCGGGAAGGGGAAATTTAATAAATCGCCGAAAGCGGGCAAGGCCCCGCTCCGGGACACGTTTCTCGGCGATGGTAGCTGACAGATACTGCTGTTTGGGGGGCGAGTGATCGGACGCAGTGGGGGGTTGGTGAACGGGTCAACCTGCATTCACTTCGCGGGCGTCTGGTTCCTTTAACGCGGGAAGACCGTAGAATAGACAGAATGATCGATTCGGGCAACTGCCCGAGGGCTGGGTGGAGCGTCGCAACTGCCTGTGTGGGTGGGAGTTACCCGGGACAACCGGGAACCGGTATTTGGCGGCGTGGGACGTTCAGCGAGCTAGTGTTTGGAGTGGAGGGTGTT
>Ga0209722_1002770_pt1 | contig 13070 bp, 21 predicted proteins | sample BioC12SIPDNA_2_FD_185745 | JGI IMG/M metagenome (GOLD analysis project Ga0209722, IMG submission 185745) | Anaerobic biogas reactor microbial communites from Washington, USA - Biogas_R1_A C12 SIP DNA (SPAdes) (version 2) | ecosystem: Engineered > Bioreactor > Anaerobic > Unclassified | place... | reverse complement strand
TCGGGAAGAACATCTGCATGAGTTTTCGGAGGGATGTAGGAGAACTTGATTTTGTACGTCATGCCGTTGTTGATCGGCAGAATCGTAACCTCGGTGATCTTATACCGCCGGATCTGCGGCGGGATCTTGAACCGAAGTTCGTTCTTCGTCACCCCATACTGGCGTCTGAACTGGTGCGAGACCCCGATGGTCACGTACCCGTTCTTCATCCGCAGGTGCGCGGCCGGGAACGCCAGTTGGTACCGTCCATCCTTGTCCAGATACCGGGGCGGGTGGGGGCAATCCGACAGTTCGTCGCGATGATACATCTTAATGAGTTCGAAGAACGAATGGTATGCTTCTTCGACACTCCGTGCCGTCTGTTGAGCAACATCGTTGTGGAGGATCGAAAAGTTCTCGTTTGGTTTTGTCCGGACGTAATTACAGATATCCTTATAGGGAAACGTTTTCTTCCGGGTGTACGGAAGAAACGAACCGATCAGGATATCGACCTTGCTCACAATGTCCGGCCGAACACCGGTCAGATAGGTTGCATTCTCCTGCCACTCGCAGTAATGTTGCCGGATGTTGTAGAGAGCAACGTTGTACAAATTTTTCGAATGCCACGCAAGACGATCGATCAGGTAGAACTGCCGGTGGCTGAGCCGCAGGTAGTTGGAAACCGATCGATACGTTTTGTTACGCATTACCTTTATATGGGTTCGCATCGATAATAAAAGTATCGTTATTTGGAAGGGCGATTCCTCCCACGACTAAAGTCGTGGGCCTCCTCGCCCAATGATCGTGACGACAGTCAGCAAACAGAACACGATCAGAAGAGATACCACGACACACGCGCCGATTGCCAGAACAAGAGATGCCATCTCCGGATGGATGCTCTTCGCCATGCAATCACCGTTCTCCGTTCAACCGCGCCTGCTCTTTCTTCGTCCATAATAACAACGTATACACCTGTTTCTCCGCTCGTTCCGAGAGGTGTTCCGCCAGCAGCGGCACGAGTGCGGCACGGAGGGTCTCCAGCTTTTGATCGTAGACCCCTTTGAACATCGGACACTGATCAACTACAACGCACCCGTTCGCATCATGATGGATGGAAAGATGGTCTTTTTGCATATTGAATGCAAGACAGGTCGGATGGAGATCGTAACGGCAGAGATCCCCTCGTTTCCGGCACCGCTGATCCGTATTGTCATTCATCATAGATAGGTTTCCTGTATTACCAGTTATAGGTTTTCCTCTACCCCCCATTCTGCGCGCAGCGCCGACTATCCTTCGATATGCCGGGAGCAAAGTGATCGGAACAGGCCGGTGAATTATTATAACGATGGTATTATAATTATAATTGCAATGCTCCACAAAAGGTATATGAAGATTTAGCAATGCTTAAATACTCAACAAGGGGTTGCCGCCAACCTTTATATATCGACGACGGAGACCTTAGTGTGTGGAGGTGTAACTGTATGTTCAGGAAAGAAGATGGAGCCATCGACATGGTCAGCCTTATCCTCACCGTTGTCATCGCCGCTGTGACGATGATGGTCGGTCTGGTGGTTGTCGCCAACATGGAGTCCAGTATGCCCGACATTTCTGGCTCTGCGCTCTCGACCTCGCTGACCAACGTCATGGAGAACACGGGTACCGCGTTCAATTTCCTTGCTCTCGGTCTCTTCGTGCTCGCTGCGGTCTTTATCATCGGCATTGTCGCCGGTGTGCTCGGCGGCGGCCAGTAAGGTCCGCGGCGCGGAATCTACGGAATGTACAGTGGTTGAATTATCCAGGTGGGAACCGGCCCACCCCCCAAAATATCATACAGGTGTGATTACTATGTTTAGAAAAGAAGATGGTGCAATTGATATGGTCAGCCTCATTCTGACCGTTGTGATCGCTGCAGTAACGATGATGGTCGGCCTTGTGGTCGTCGCCAACATGGAGTCCAGTATGCCCGACATCTCTGGCTCTGCGCTCTCGACCTCGCTGACCAGCGTCATGGAGAACACGGGTACCGCGTTCAACTTCCTCGCCCTCGGCCTCTTCGTGCTCGCCGCAGTCTTTATCATCGGCATTGTCGCCGGTGTGCTCGGCGGCGGCCAGGGTTAAGACAGTTACCAACAATACCATACCATTTTTCGTGCTGTTTCCAATAGAGGGGTGCGGGGAGATCTTCTCCCCGGTTTCCTGTCATACAGAATGTATGACGGTTCAGAACCTATTTATAGCCATTCAGCGCAACGTATAGTGTATGCACCGCGACCGATTACCTCCGTTATTCGGCGGCCTCCTCGGCAACGATCCCCGGATTCGCATTCTCGCTGAACTGGTGAACGACCCGTTCTATGCGTTTACCGCGGAAGAGATGGCGGCCCGCGCCATGATCACCGAACCCCATGCCATCAATCTGCTCAATCGGCTGACCCGCGACCGGTTCTGTATCATGACTGATCACACGTATCGCGCCAACGTGGCATCGAAACGGTTTCTGGCCCTGCTCAGTCTGTCAGTCGCCGCCGCCGACGATCGGGATGACGGGACCCGGCTCGACAAATTTTTGAACGATTGTTTTGTGGCCGGCCGGTTGCAGGGAGGAGACGATGTTTGAGTATCCGTTTGCCTATATCACCGAGATCGGGTCCCGCATGTGGGGGATGGCGACCCCGACGAGCGACAGCGATCGCGAGTATGTGTACATCGTGCCGACCCGCGACATCCTGTCGGGCCGGTACCCGGGCCATCGCGTCGTGGCAAAGAAGTTTGTCGAGGACGGAGTGCAGGTCGACGCTCAGTTCAAAGAAATCGGGCACATCATCACCCAGCTGATCAAGGGAAACATCAACGCAATCTGGAGCGTGACGACACCGAACGTAATTGCAGGGACGGCGGGGTTTCGACAACTCCGGCGGGTGACGCTCGCGAACCTCAGCAAACATATCTATCCGTCCATCCACGGGTACGCGACGGCGATGATCCGGGATGCTGACCGAGTAACCGAACCGGTCGCGCTCCGTAAACGTCGGCGGGCGGCGTACCGGATCGCCAACCAGGGGGTGGAACTATTCTCGGTCGGCAAGATCCGGTATCAACCGGCTCCCGACGAGGTCACCCCGGCCATGCTCAACGAGATCCTGATCGCGCTGGCGGACGCGTACGCGACGACCGATCTGCCGGACACCGGTGATGCCGATGCGTTCCACGAATTCCTCTACGATGTCAGGATGGGGGAGTTGTGGTAACGATCCCCTGGCGGTATGCCGATTACCTGATCTATATCGGGTTCGGGATCGCCCTCATGGGGTTCTGCGGGCAGGCGGACGAGGCCCGGCTCATCGTCATCGGCGGTGGAGGTCCCCTGATGCCCGTCTGGCAGATGATGGCGCCGTTCGGACTTATAATCGCCGTTGTCGGGATCGCGATCCTGGGCGGCCGGTGGGTCCGTCAAAAACTGGCAGGAGCTAGATAATGGTCGACTGGGTCTGGATTGGTTGTCTGGTCGTCGGCCTGATCCTCTTTTTTGCCGGCGGAATCTATTTTCAGGGCACTGATTGGGGGATATCACTCGTCTTCGTTGGGTTTGGGATCATCATGGTCGCCTCGATCATGGTGATGGCGGCGATCCTGGAGTCAGCGCCGGACGAGGTTGTCACGCTGTACGCGAACGGAACCGCGTTGCTCGGCAACGGATCGGTAGTCAATCTGTGGGAGGGGTGATGCCCGTCACCTGTCCCCGGTGCGGCTACCCACAGCATTGCGGGTGTTGCCCGTCGTGCCGCCTCCGGATTCCCGAAGGCATCCTGCCCTACACCTGGACGGACGACGGCGAATCCTGTATCTGTCCGAACTGCGGGCTTACCCTCCACGCCGACCAGTGGCTCGACATCGGGGTGCAGCAGGCGGCGGAACGCCGGTAACCCTTATATAGTCGCGCGATCCACGTCTCCTATGGACCAACTGCTTTCCCCACACCGCAACGATGCGAAGAATCGTGCGGAGATTGATTTGATTGCTGAATTCGATCTGGAGTTTGGGCAATCTGACAACTGGGACGACGCGACCGGTCTGCACCCGGAACGCAACCTTTTTATCCAATCCCACCCACTTAACATACAGGATTACTGATGGGAACGAATTTCTATTGGTCGGACGACGAGATTGTACAAACGTATAATGTCGTCGCGCATATTGGCAAACGGTCGGCGGCTGGCACATACTGTTACGATTGCGGCACCACCCTCTGCGATCTGGGAACGGATTTCGTGCACGACGGTCGTCGGGGCCGGTTTCTGAAATCGTGCCCATTCTGCGGCAAAACGTATGACCCGAAGCGGGGGGCAACCGCAACCACCGTGGAACTCGGGTTCAACCGGTTCGACGACGTCGACCAGCACGGCGTTAGTACCGCGCTTTCGTTCCGGTGGCGGATGATGCGGCATCTCACGGTGCTCCGCACAGTTGCGGCCGAAACTCCAGACCGGGTCTGCATTGTGGACGAATACGAACGCGGGTATACGGCATCGGCGTTCCTTGACATGGTCATGAAATGTCCGATCTGGAACCAGACGCCGGCGGAGTTCTCGTGATCTGCCCGGTCTGCGGAACGTCGTTCCACTATTGCAGTTCGTGCAGCATTTCGCATAACTGGGAGGCCACGTATTGTTCCGAACGGTGCTGGCACGCGTCAAACGAGTATACGGAGATGCGGCGCCGGTTTGCCGAGATCGGTGCGGCCTTGAACCCGGCGGCCCGCGCAAAGTTTGTCGCGTTCGTCGACGATCTGCTGTGTTCGGACTTCGACGAGTTCGACGTGCACGCGTGGGCGCAAACTATTGCATGACACCGTGTCATACCGACGACGAAAAGTATAAATAGTAATATGCTTAAACGAAATGGCATGGATGTGAAATGTGACGAATACGGCAACTACCAGCGGTGTCCCCACTGCGGGAAGACCGGGTTCGTCGATTACGACGAGATCGACTGGAACGGGGACGGCACCCTTACCCTCCTGTGGTATTGCACCTGTTGCGGGGCGCAATGGAACGACGTCTACACGTTCGTCCGGCGCGAAAACCTCAAACTGAATCCGGAGGACTGATGGGGGGACCGGGACTCGACAACGTCTGGATCATGCCGGATGGGATGATCCACCCGACGTTCGACCATGAACTTCGGCTGCATAGCGATTTTCACGATCATCGGTGGACCACGTTCCGGGGGGAACGGTATACGGCATTCATCGAGCACGTTAGCGGGATCTCGCTTCGGCAACCGAAGATAGCAAACGACGACGTGCAGGAAATTGCTGACGCCCTCGCCCTCTATACCATCACGGCCGCTGACCTGGAAACATATGATCTCAAACTGTACGAACTCGCCGATCTTCGGTTGATGTTCCGGCGATATGGAGAGGTGGGAGCGACGTTGATTGGATGGTAAACTACCCCCCGCTAACGCAGGGGGCTTGCGAACGGCTACGCGAGACGAAACAGTTCGACTAGGAGGCAAGCAATTGCAGCAGCGTTACGGGCTACAAGAACGGCAGGATGTTTCCCTAGTCCTGCCCTCTTCTGGACACGCCGAATCCGATACCCTCGTACGAAGGTTAAGTCTGTTGCGCAACTCCGAAGGGATATATAACTCCGGTTTAACCGGAAGAAGGTAATACTATGCGAGTACCCGTTTTGGATACCAACAGAACGCCGTTGATGCCGCCAACCAGCCTATGGTAGCAGAGGCATCATCAACAACCTCTTATACTTCTCTCGATGGTGCATCTAATTGCAAGCCACCGGTTTTAACCGGTGGTAGTTGACATGTCTGGAGGAACAAACAACATGACCTCAAACAAAGAGTTATACGAGATTCAGAGCGACGAGGCGTACCGCCATTTTTACGAGGGCTACGCCACCATGTATGCTGCCGGACAGTGTGAAGACCGGGCCGACTACCTGAAGATGATGGATCATGCGTTCGCCGAACTGGACCGGGCGCACGCGATCGAACCCGACAACCCCCATATTGTCTACTGGATGGGGTGGTGCAAGGATTTCCTCCGGGTGCCGCCGGACGAGATCATCCCGATCCTCGAACTGACGCTTGACCTCTGCAAGAATCCGGCGTATCGCCACACCGACCATATCGTGGATATTGTAACGTATGCCCTCGACGAGTATCGACGCCGATAAACCATATGCTGCTATACCCCATTTTTTGAGAATGTGATTCTGTTCGCATCGAAACACGGCGCTCCGTGTTCGACCGGGACCTCGACCGGTCGTGTTCCGGCGATCCGGCACAATTCTTATATAGTTCGGCGCTATATGGTCTGGTATGGGCATGTATACCGAATTTGTCTTCGGCGGCGCACTGCACGATGACGTACCGGAGAACGTTCTTAATATCCTCCGATATCTTGTAGAACCAATTGAGTCGGTTCGTGCCGACCACCTATTCAGAAAACTGGAGATCCCGGACCACCCATTCTTTCAGACCGACCGGTGGCAGGGGATCGCGATCTCGTCTTCCTGCTACTTCGGCTACAACCAACCGCATTCGGCGCTCGTCTACGACGAGATCAACCGCCATTGGGTCGTCGCGATCCGGTCGAGCATCAAGAACTACACTCATGAGATTGAGAAATTCGTCGACTGGATACGCCCGTATATCAGAAAAGGGTCCGGGGAACAAAATCTGCTCGGATACTCACTGTACGAAGCTGACGTGACGCCGACCCTCTACTATCTGAAGGAGGAGAATGCATGGTAGACCAACCGGACGATATCCTGACACACCTTAAACGGTTCCCGGCCACCCGGATAAAACCGGCCGGGACGCACGTCGCCGACCAGTGCAAGATTGCAGCGGCGTTCCAGACGCTGGCCGAAATCAGAGTGCAACCGGAACGGTGATCAACGCCGATGTAAATGGGGCGTTGAACCACTTGAGAAAGGTAGATGGTGATTCTGTGATCCCACAGATAATCAGTAGCGGTCGTGTCAACCGGCCGATACGAATAAGGCTTGCGTTCGAGGGACCAGACCTCGGACTGTCTGACAGGCACTCTTCGTACGCATTAAATTGTGGCGGTAACATTACTGTCGCAAGCCCACGACTTTAGTCGTGGGTAGTTGACTGATATTCTGTCGGTTGAGGTGTCGGTATCTTTATCTTTTTTGACGCGAACATTGATCGTATGCCATCAATTCGGTCTTGTATACCGGGCGTTGTCGTTGATATTGTACCATCTCCATAACTTTTTGCGCGCGTCCGGGCAACCCCGCGCCACGCCTCCGTAATACAGGTTGTAATACCATTCAGATTCCTTGTTTTTTGAGGTGGTTCGGTTACCTTTATATTCTGCTGGATCAGACGTTGATATGCTCATCAAGGAGCGGATTGTATGTCGGACATTTTGAAATTCGAGATTGTGTCGATGGACGACGAGGGCACCACGATCGTCTTCAAGTCGCCGGACGACCTCATTAAGTTCTATGAGAATGTCGTGCACGGCGGAAAAGACGCGGTGCTGATCGTAAATGATGGTGTGAAACGCCGGAGCAAACTGGTGCGGAACGACAACCTGTCGAACCGGATTAGCGACAACCGGATGGAACTGACGAGTGAAGAGTATCTGTAAGGTGATTGTATGCTGTTAACATTACTTGGTATTATTGTTCTGGCAGGACCGGCGTTCTGGCTGATCTTCCTGCGCCGGGTTGTGGATGCGAACTGCGCCGACGTGGTGGTCGGGAAACACGGGACCCGTATCTATACGGGTGATGCGTCGGTGGTGCCGACAGGGCAGAAGACGAACCCGATCTACTACGCGTTCCCGTCCTGGGTCCCGTACCTCGGCGTCACGGTGCAGCGGATGCCGCTGAGCATCATCAATATCGTTGTCAAAGATTATGAGACGTTCGCGAAAGGCAACCCCCGGTTCGTCATCGATGTTACAGTCTACTGCAAGATCATCGATATCGCGGAAGCCGCCCGCCGGTTCCCCGGCCGCAAGATCTCTGATTTCCAGGACGGTATGAAAGAGATTGTTATCTCGGCGATCCGGAAAACCACGGCGAACTACTCAATCGAAGACGTCATCGCCAAGCGCGAAGAGATCTCGGCCGACCTGACGCGGGAACTTGCACCCGACTTCACGAAGTGGGGCGTTGAACTTACGAACGTCGCGATCGTCTCGATCCGGGACCCGATCGACGGCAGCTCCACGGTCATCCATGATATCTCGGCGAAAATGGAGGCGCAGATCAACTCGAACTCCCGCCAGGAAGTGGCGAACCGGAACCGGGATGCTGAGATCGTTGAAGCCGACACGTTCGAGATCGCGGAGAAGCGGAAGATCGAGGCGAAAGAGCATGTCGATATGCGGGAACAGGACCGGATCATGGAGGTCGCCAAACGCGAGAAGGTAGCGACGGAAGAGAGAATGAATGTGTACCGGATCAAAGAAGTTCAGAAAGCCGAGATCGATGCGGAAGCCGCAGTACGGCGTGCGGAAGGCGAAAAACGGGCGATGATCGAGACGGCAACCGGTAACCGGGAACGGCTCGCGCTCGAAGGTGAAGGTGAAGCCAAGAAGATCGAGTTTGAGGGGAAAGCAAAAGCCAACGTCACCGAGATCACCATGGTGGCGGAAGCAAACGGTAACAAGGCCAAGTTGATTGCCGCCGCAGAAGGCACCAAGGCCCAGCTGTTCGCGGAAGCCGACGGTATGATGGAGAAGGCCAAAGCTCAGGAATATCAGCAGACCAGGGCCCAGGCAATCCGGATGATTGAGAAAGATGAACGGGTCGGTCTGGCGCTCGCGGAAGCCCTTAAAGCGGCAGACGTCCAGTATATCGGAAGCGGCAACCCGGAGAACTTCCTCGACCTCTTCACGGTCAAGGGCGGGCTGGGAATCGGCGGGATGCTGAAAGCCCTGAACGCCGCCGAACCGGACGCGACCGAGAAGATCGCATCCCTGATCAAGTCCGTGGTCGACCGGTCGGAGAAACCGCCGGCCGACTCGAACGGCGATAATCCGGCAAAACCGGAACCGGTCGCGACGGCTGAACCGACGGAGAACACCGTCCCGGTGCCGCCGAAGGCGTCGCTCGATGCGCTGGCGACCGTCGCGGAACAGTTCCTCGGTTCGCTCAACGAGAAGAAGGAGGTTCCGCCGAAAGCGCCGAAGCGGAACAATGACTTCTTCTAACCCTTTTCTTTTTCTGAACAGGTCAACTACCCACGACTAAAGTCGTGAGCAGTTGACGACCTCGCTTGGTCCCGGCACCCTGGACGAGGCGCCGGGAGCCTACAAAGATGCTCAGACGATCATCGATGCCGTCGCCCCGACGGTCACGATCGTCGACCGAATCCGACCCGTCTACAACCTGAAGACGTCGTGATAGGTATCTCGACGGTTTCGTCTCCTCACCCGCCTTTTTTGTTCGTAATGTCTGATGACACGGTGTATGACAACCCATATATACCGGTGTGAGCAAACATGGATCTACAGGTGATGGAGAACATGAAGAAAGTAAATTTTGCATATGGCGAAAATCTGCTGCGAATTCGGGGAGTGGTGGATGAGATCAATGATTTCCGTAAGGACGTCGACACCTTTGCCAGCATCTTCGACAAGTGGCGCCAGGGCGTGTACACGTACCAGGGCGGCCCCCTCTATAAACCGCGGGAGTCCGAGTTTATCATCAATTCTGTCGACGACGCGACCAAACATTTCATAAAACTGCGTGACCGTTACCACAGCATTGAAGGCGATTTCAAAGGGCTGCCGGAAGAGTGGCAACGAGATAACTATGACGAACTGATTGATGCCCGGCAGAAGATGGAATACCTGTCCCGCGTCATCCAGCAGCCGATCACGGCGGGCGCGGCCGCGCGGAAGGGAAAACGCGGTACCAAGTCGCTCCTGGACCGGGCCAAGAAAGCGTCCGGCATCCGGACATGACCACTTTTTCTCACCATTTCAGACGGCCGTTAACGCCGCAACGCATTCTCGATAGTAGTCGGGATTGAGTTCGAACCCGACGAACTGACGGTTCAGTTTTTTCGCCACCCGGCCGACCGTGCCGCTGCCCATGAACGGATCAAGCACCACCCCACCTTCCGGACAGGACGAGAGGATGCAGGGGGTGACCAGATCGTCGGGGAACGCGGCAGTATGCGTACTTCGCCGGGTATTGACACCGACCTGCCAGACGGTCCGGCGGTACCGCGTCCCCGTTCCGTCGGCCGTCGGCTCTTTGACGGCGTCGGTATCGAAATAGTAGCGTCTCGATTTCGTCAGGTGGAAAAAATATTCGTGGGACCGGACCATGCGATCCCGCACGGATTCCGAGGCCGGGTTGGGTTTGGCCCAGATACAGTCGTTCCGCAGATACCATCCGTCGTCCTGCAACGCCAGCGCCACCCGCCACGGCACCCCGATCAGATCCTTTTTCTTCAGTCCCGGCAATTTGTAACTTGACGGCGGTCGTTCTCGCCGGTTGTCCCAGCCTTTCCGCTTGGTATACGTCGTATTCTTGGCCCGCTGATGGGACGGGGTCCCGTCGAGTTCCGGCCGGTGGCCGGCGTTCCCCCACGACCCCACATACGTATCGCCGAGATTAAGCCAGAGAACGCCGTCGTCCCGCAGCACCCGGCGGACGTCTCGAAACACCTTGACAAGGTTGGCGACGTATTCTTGCGGCGTCGGTTCCATGCCGAAGATGCTCTCGATATCGTATCGGCGGTGCGACCAGTAGGGAGGGGAGGTGACACAACTGTTGATCGACCCGTCGTCGAGGTTCGCCAGTCCCTCCACGCAATCCATGTTGTAGACCGTATTGAGTGCAAGCATTGTCGTACATTTTGTAAATCATTATAATTATAATTTCGGATGAGCGCAATGATTATATCACAAGACGGTCTACTATAGTGTGATATGATTCATCCGTTACCCACCTACCAAATTGTGACCAAACGTATGCAGTCGCGGATCGACCAGCACCGGCTCCTGCAGCGACAGCATCATACACTGGAGAGCCGTATCCTTGCCGTACGGCAGCGCAACCCTGACGCTCCGGAACTCGTCGACCTGTATGACCAACTGTCGGATCTGGAGCGGAGTGCCGCGGCGCTCGACCGGGAGATTGGCCATATCTGTGAAGCGGAACTGCAACGCCGGACTCAGCGGGGAATGCGGTTGTACCGCGCCTCGCAGCCGGCAGACTCTTAACCTTTTTGTGCGCCCGTCGTACAGCGGCAAGTATCTCCCGCTTCCACCGGGACGACGTGGGTTCGACTCCCACCGGGCGCATGTATGACCCGAACGATCCGGCGCAAAAGCCGCTGGTGGCGGCACGACCATCCGAAAACTCGAAGAATGTTGAATCGCCGGTTTCGGAAAGCGGAACGGGCGTATTTCAAAAAGTATGGCGAACTGCTTCGGCCGTCCAAATCGCGCGGCTGGATCACGTGGTAGCGGGCGTAGGGGGATTCGAACCCCCGATCTCCTGGTTCGAAGCCAGGTGCCCTGTCCGGACTGGGCCACACACCCTTATACTTACGTTCGATTGTATCGAATATATAGGTTTCGCCGGTCCTGAGAATGACTTATATACTATTCTGGCAAACTGTAAGTATATGTTTGACACTCTCCCCGGCTAAAGCCGGGAGATTCTTGGTTCATCGACCGAGACTTGCACCACCAGGATCGGTGGTGTAGCGGTCCCAATCTCCGCAAGCGTCGATTCGGGTGTGCCCCACCCTACCATTGCCTTTTTCAAAATGTTTTGTGCGGCGTTCAGATCCCGGGACACCGTGTATCTGCAGACCGGACAATCGTGAGTCCGTTGCGACAGGTCTTTCTTCTCCCGGTATCCGCATCGAAAACAGTCTTGCGTCGTATATGCGGGATCGATCAAATGCACATACGTACCAGCATTTGCAGCTTTGTAGCGTATGAACTCCCGGGCCTTATACCATGCCGCGTCCAGGATCAATTTCGATCGCCTCTTGAGTTTGGCGTCGAACGATTCGATCATCGGCCTGATGTTCAAATGCTCAAGAGCAATATGATCGTAGCGGTCGACATAATACCGGCTCCATTTGTGGAGAAAATCGTTTCTCCGGTTCTCAACCTGTTCGTAGATCCTCGCAACCCGGACCCGCTGTTTCCACCGATTTCGACTACCTTGTTCTTTTCGACTCAGTTTCTTCTGGGCCCGCCGCAACCGTTTCGCGGACTTCCGAACATTGTGGGGGTGGGGGAACACCACACCATCGGTATCGGTGGAAAAGTTCTCCAGATTCAGGTCGATCCCGACCCACGACTCACCGGTGGTCGGTTCCGGCACCTCCGGCGTCTCCGAGATCACCGTGATAAACCAGTGGTGGGTCATGGTATGCTTGATAACAATCTGCTTGATGATTCCAACAACCGGTTGGCTGAGTTCGACCGGCATCTCCCCGATCTTGCTCAACCAGAGACGGTTCCCGGTGAGTTTGAACCCCGATTGCTCATAGATCATCGAATGGAGCCACTTCTTCCGGAGTTTTCCCACTTTTCTCCCCTTTGCTTTCAGTTGTTTGAGAGCGTAGAGGTTGTGAGCAATTTGTTGAACGACGTTCTGGAGCACTTTGCTGTGTACGGCGTTCAGTTCGGGGAACGCCTTTTTTAGGGGAGGAAGACACGAATCACGAAACATGTTGTTCTCCAGACACCAATTCCGGACAAAGGTACACCTCTCGAACGCAGTGAAGAGCCGTGTTTCAACATCGGGAGAGGGATAGATCCGGTAGCGGGTGACGTGTCTCATGATTTTAGTCGTATCCTATTCTATTATATATGATAACAACGAATATATACGTATCGGTTGCAAGGTGGCAATTCATCCCCACGGCTAAAGCCGGGGGCTTTCTTGCCCCATTGACCCCAATCTGTAAAATGTGTCCATATTTCTACTATGAGGAGACGACGTGGAGTCAACTACCACCGGTTGAAACCGGTGGCTTGCGAACGGCTAAGCGAGACTAAACAGTTAGACTAGGAGGCATTACACAATGCAGCAGCGTTACGGGCT
>Ga0209722_1002755_pt1 | contig 13130 bp, 13 predicted proteins | sample BioC12SIPDNA_2_FD_185745 | JGI IMG/M metagenome (GOLD analysis project Ga0209722, IMG submission 185745) | Anaerobic biogas reactor microbial communites from Washington, USA - Biogas_R1_A C12 SIP DNA (SPAdes) (version 2) | ecosystem: Engineered > Bioreactor > Anaerobic > Unclassified | place... | reverse complement strand
AGGATGCCGTTTATGAGAGGCCGCCACACTCCAGGTAGCGCAGCCTTGCAGATCGTAAGCATCAGCGTAACTACCGCAACGGTGCTGGTTGGCCCAGCTAGGCTCTGCCATGTCAACTCTTCCATCAGTTCATGCCTCCTGATACTCTCGTAACGCGTTGATGAGGTCGTCTCTTACGCCCTCACACTTGTTGACCGCCGCCTCGGGCAAGTCGGTTGGGTCGCCCACACCCTCCAGGTCCAGGTCTTCTATCGCATCCTTGACTGCCTGGTAAAGAGCCTTGACCGATTTCAGTTTCCTTGGATCTACAGTTATCGTTCCGGTGACAGCAGCCATTTCACACCCCTCTCACGTATCGACCGACCATCAGTAGCAGTTGGTAGCGTGTGCAGTTCTCATCCATCCTCCCGTCGCGCATGTCAAGCTCAGGGAAGCGCTCATGCACCCAAGCCCGCGTCGCAGGAGTCACCCACTCTGAAACCCGGTCGCGGTGGGCGAACAGGAGTCCCAAACGACGCATGACGGTGTTGACCTGATGCTGGGTCACGGGGTCATGTGGACGAAACGTCCGGTCAGGAAAGCCGATAAGCGCACCCTTGCCCCCGTCGTAAGCGGCCGCGATGCTCTTAGCATCATCGTCGGAGATCACTAGGTCCTGTCCGTCACGCCACGGCCACGCGACCCCGGAGAGCTTTACCATGAGCAAGGCCTCACCCTGCTGCTCGTAGAGATATCGCAGGGTGATATCGCTCATCCCACACTCGCCGTCTTTGCCCCAGCGTTTTCCCCACGAGTTGCGAAAGACGTTATCCATCACCGGCTGGTCTTTGCCCCGACAGCAGATAGCGTGACCGCCCAGCTTGGCCCCGGTCGGCTTGACAAGGCCCTTAGAATCGGGCTTCTTCATCCCTTCGTACCAGTAGAGCCCGCAGACCACACCGCCGCGGGAACCTACCCAGCGGTCGATAGCGTCAAAGTCATTCGTCAGTGAATACCCGTCAATGTAGCCCCGCTCTTTGAGCACCTTGGCGAGGCTTCGAAGGGTCGAGCCTGTCTCTAGGTTCTCCGGGCCGTCGTTGTCGTGGATCTTCGCCGCGTAGTAGAGTTCGTGTCCCAGGGCGTTATCCACCCCGGTTGTTATGCCGACATACGCATTTGCAGACGCTATCCAGGTGGCCGCAGCAAACCCCACGCAGTGCCCGGTGCTCCCCTGGTCTAGCCAAACTGGGGTATCCCAGAGGGCAGGCACCGGCTCCGCGAGCCCGGCCTCGATCATCTGCTCTAGTTTCTCGGGCGGCCAGTCCCGGGGGTCAGGCGGTGACGGTCGCCAGCCGTAGCGTCTGCTCATACCATGCCCGCCTGAGCTTTGGTGAGCCCCAGACGTATGCGCTCCTGCTCCAGGGCCCCCCGCTTCTGTTCTTGGAGCGCCTGGTAGCGGTCCAGGTTGCCCTGAATAAGCGCGTCGATCATGGCGACGTCGTATGACCGCGCCACGTTTGAGAGCCGATTCTGCTTCAGGATTTCATCTTGCATCTCGTTCAAGTCTTCTCCCCCTTCCAGCCAGGGCTTTGTGTTGTCAACTTCAGTCAGCGAGACAAATGGTGCCCCGTCCGTCCCGTGGCCGACGGCGATATGGATATGCCCGGCGTGGTCATGTGAGCCCGTGTAGCGTTCGATCTTCCAGCCTGTGCGCCGCCGAGCGACCTGCCGGTTGTGGATGATGTACTCAAGATTCGGGTGAGGATGGGTCCGCAGGTACTCGAACAGCCACCCGCAATCGAGCCCATGCTCAGGGTCGTGGGTGAGGTCCAAAGCGCACACCACGCCCTGGTAGGGATTGTGTCTGCTGACCCTGACCGAATGGGCCGCATCCCCAATCGTGCCGTCAAGCACGCGGGAGCGATCAGGGGCGAGGGCGTCAATCTCTGCCCGCAGCACCTCAAGGCTCTTCGCCAGCCGCCATGTCCCGCCGAGTACCATCTCTGCCGTCATCGGATCGTCAAATAGTTGGACTCTCACAGCACCCCCGCCGCCTTAAGTATCCCGAGCACCCCGCCGGCCACAGCCGTCATCGCCCCAAGGACGGTCAGCACCCGCAGCGCGAAACGCCCTATGCCTGCTGTCGCCTGAGCGTAGATGCCGGGAGCGGTGGCCTCCTGGATGGCGGCTTGCTTGGCCGCAGCGATGGCATTGTCCACCTGCTCGCTTCGCTCTTGGCAGTGGGTCATGAGCGCTTTGATCTCTTTGTCGCGCTGCTCGATCTTCACGCACAGTCGCCGCTCTAGGTCTTTTATGAGTACCTTGATCTCTTCGTGTTCCTGCGCGTTGGAGCGGGCGATTTCCTTCACCATGTCTCCCATGATTTGCAGGGCTTGGGATTCAGGGCTTGTCATGGCAAATAGCACCAATCGACTTCGCTGGTTTGCACGTAGCGCGGCTCACGCCCGAGAAGGCCCCGTATGAGCCCAACAAGAAAGCCGCTCAAGGCGGCCCAGGTGATAAGCTGGTTTTTGCTCACAGGGGACCTCCTGTAGGTGCGTATGGGGGCCGGTGCACACACACCGGCCCCTTGGCTATTTGATATCTGCTATTACGTGAGCGACGCCGGTAGCGAGCGTCACTACGCGGCCGCTTGTAAGCACGGCCTCCAGGTGAAACTTCTGGAATCCGGCGTCCAGGGTTGCGGTATCCGCGCTGGGTAACTCAACCCGTACTGTCTGAGTCCCGGAACCTCCGGTGACAACTGAGCCTGCCTCAGAGTACGTCCCGCCAGAGTCCTCTATATGGAGAGTGATCGAGGCCCCGGTAATGTCCGGCCAATCATCGGAGAACCATTCCAGCGCCCGGCCGTCGGAGTTGTTGTAGTCATCGCCCTGGACGATGGTGATTGTCCCGCCATCTTCGCTCACGGGAGAGACAACGGTTATACTACCGGAGCCGATGAGAGCCGCGAGGCCGTCTACGTTGTCACCTACGATCTGCCCGGCCGTGCCCGCCCCGTAAGCACCAGGCAGTGCCGTAGACCACGGATCACCAGCAGACCCAGCAGCGGACAGGCCCGCCCCAGCGGAGCCAACGTTGGTATGTTCAGAGAGAGCCTCATCCCATGTAGCATCGGCGTTTTCAGCAGCCGTAGGCAGCGCGTCCAGTTGATCGTCCAGGTTGGCCGCTGCCATGCCGAGAGCAGTACGCACACCCGCAGCGTCAAGCCCTCCGCTCGGAGCCTGCTCAAGAGCGTTGGTCGTGTAGCGGTACACCGCGCCGTCAAGCTCAAGAGCCGTGTCTACCTTGTCGGTGACGGCTTTGATTGCCGTGACCGTATCCGCGTTGATGTCCTGCTTGCCCGAACCGTTAGCGGCTATCACCAGTCCATCGCCGTCTGTGGTGGAGATATTAACCCCTTCTCCAGAGGTTTCCCCCCCCGTTATCTCTACACCTGCGCCGTACGCCCCACCCCTTATCACCACACCATTGCCAAGAGCATGGCCCCGAATCACTAGACCGTTGCCGCTTCCCCCGTTAGACCAGAGCGTGAGCGCGGTACCTGACGACTTTATTGTAGTAGCTGCGTTGGTGCCTGCGATGAACACCCCGCCCGACGCGCCAGCGTCGGCATCTGGCAGATGGTCGGTCTTGGACTTGATGGCATCCACCACCGTATCTACCGTGGCTATCGGGGCGTTGATGTTGTCGCCTATGATCTTGCCTGCCGTGCCTGCCCCGTAGGAGCCGGGGAGGGTGGTTGCCCACGGGTCGCCAGCAGACCCGGCGGCGGATAGACCCGCGCCAGCAGAGCCAACGTTGGTATGTTCGGAGAGGGCTTCGTCCCACGTAGCATCGGCATTCTCAGCAGCCGTCGGCAGCGCGTCCAGTTGATCGTCCAGGTTGGCCGCTGCCATGCCGAGAGCAGTACGCACGCCCGCAGCGTCAAGCCCTCCGCTCGGAGCCTGCTCAAGAGCGTTGGTCGTGTAGCGGTACACCGCGCCGTCAAGCTCCAATGCCGTATCGAGCTTGTCGGTGACGGCTTTGATTGCTGTGACCTCTGTATCCACGTAGTTATCTACGGCGTCTATCTTGCCGTCCGTGGTGCTGTGCGCCGTGGTGATATCTGAGGCAGTGGCAAAGCCTGTCGCCGTCGCGCAAGCAGTTAAGGTTGAACCCGTACCAAGCGCTGTTACAACGTCGGACGCCGAATGTGTGCTAAATCCCGTAGCCGTGGCGCAGGCTGTCAGCGTCGAGCCTGTACCTAATTCGGTTACTACATCTGCGGCAGAGTGAGTGCTGAAGCCAGTCGCGGTGGTCCATGCTGAATCACCCTGGTCTCTTAAAGCCTCAAGCGTATCGGTCGCGCTACTCCAAGTCGCGCCCTTAATCTCGGTAAAGGCACTCGTCATCTCAGTCTTGGTCGGAGGATCGTAAGCCGTGAGAGCATCCGCGCACTCACTCTGTACCTCAGCATCCCAAGAGGCGTTCCAAGGGACTGCCGTAAGCCCCGTGCCGGTTTCAGCGGCGTCCAGCGTCATGGCAGAGCCGACAGCCGCAGGGCTGGCGGGCAAGTTATCCGTCTTGGACTTGATCGCCGCGATGTTCCCGCCTGTCTCAGGAGCCGCGTTCTTGGCCGCATCATAAGCGGAGGTCAATGCATATCCCGTCTTGTCGCTCACGGTGGAAGCCGTCACACCTGCCGTCACACTGGCGGCTACGATATCCCCGCCGCCCAGGTTGTATCCAGTGCCATCGCACGCTGATTCGAGATTGTCGGCTGCGGTTGAGTCACCCGAGATGGCAACTGTGTCAACGCCCAGCTTGGTTGTCCCGCCCGCGTATCCGGTGCCGTCAAACATGAGTTCGCAGTTGTCAGCAGCGGTTGTGTCACCGCTAATGGCGATTATGTCCACCGGAGGCGAAAGCTGTATCTCCCGGTAGATGGTGTCGCAGCCCGCACAGACGACAATGAGAATGACCGACTTGCCCGCGCCCCCGTCGAATGCGGCGTCAGGCCAGTCAATACGGTAGACAGCGTTGCCGCAGTGATAGCCTTTGTTGTCGGCGTGTGCGGAGTTGGCAGCGGCAAGTGCCGTGAGATCGGCTTTGGCACTCTGAGCTGCGCCTTGCTCCTGGTAATAAATGTCAATGTCCGTGATGGTGACATCGGTTTTCGGCGCGTGGGTGGTGCTGTCGCGCATGACGAAGTATTCAGTTACGTCAGTTGCCCCGTTGGGCCGTGATTTCATTAGAGACCTCCTGCCATGCGTTCATAAAGCCCACCGTCGTGGTGCGACGGTATCCAGAGATGAGCCGCGCCGCCGCCTGTGGTGTAGGTAATATCTAGTTTTGGCTTGTTACTGCCGTTATCGGCCATTAGGTAATGCAAGTAATTTATGCCAGTGGGTTCGGTTGATTCATCATGTAAAACAAGAATAAATCGTCCGTTTTTAGACAAGATATTGCTGAGAGAATCCAACGTCCATGTTTGATATCCATAGCCGCTAGGTGTACTCGTAGCGGCCAATACCATACTGCCGACAGAAACCCAATCACCAGCCTCTAACGATGTCCCCCAATCGTAATAATACAGGTCCGCTTGGATGGCATCTGTTGCATCGTCCAGATACAACTGTAACGTGGCGGCGGTGATTGTATCCCCGGCATAAGGGCTTACATCAAAAGCAAAGGCAAGCCTTTGCAGAGAGTACGTTCCCGTGCTAAGCATCCTAAGTATATATGCGGCCACCCCACCTGTATTCACCGATGGGGTGGCCGCTTGGCACGCCGCCCAGCTTGCCCCATCTTTACGAAGGGCACCATCGCTTGTAGATCCATATATAGTCGCGTTAGCCATCGACCAACCTCACGTTCTCGAAGGTCACACCGGGGATGGGTACGCCGCCCGGAGTCAGATACGTGCCGTGATACGTCCCGTTGCGGAACACAACGTTCGTGGGGTTGCCCCCGCTCCACAGTCCGACGAGAGACGCCCCGCCCCACGCCTCAAAGTCCTCGACAAGGATGTTGGACGCCGTGCCGTGCAGCCGGTAGCAAACCTGCGAGGCGTCGGCTATCGTCGTGGTGCGCCGAATGGTGACGTTCGACCAACCCCAAATCGCAAACGGCGCTCTGCCCCCCACAGCGTCAATCGTGTAGTCCTCCACCAGAGCCCCGCTGGAAGGCCCGCTCTCGGTGTAGAAGTGGAACCCGTAACCGGTACGGGCAACGAGCGAGCCTCCGAGAAATCGCAGGTTGCTACACTCACGGTCGCCGTAGATGCAATGGTCTTGAGTCGTGCCTTGCTGGTAAAGGTCGAGATTTGTGAAGACGGAATCTGTCACCCCGGCCAGGTGCAGATTGATTTGGCAAGCACGAGCCGCAATGTCGTGCAGATCAAGCCCCGAACAGAGCGCAAACTTGAGCCCGAACGGGAAACCTTCCACGTCCGCCGGTCCCACCTCAGCGCCCTGGACGCTCTCGCCGTAGATACCGTACTTCTGGCCCGTGCCTACGAGCCGCCCGGTGATTACGTCGCCTGTGTGCAGGTAGACCGTGGGCGTCAGGGTTGGCAATTCAGACGGAGGCTCCGTTGTCGTGGTGGGCACCTCCGTCGTGGTCGTTGGGGCAATCGTCGTCGTAGTCACCCCCTCCGTCGTTGTAGTCGTGGAAGACGGAGGGGTTACTGAGGGTTTAAGACCGCCCCCAGCGCGGCGAGCGTCGCCTGTATCTCCCCCACAGCCGTCTCAAGCGCCGTTACCCGTGCATCAAGCGCTGCGATCTCAGCTGAGTAGTCCGGTAGCACTTCGGCCTCCAGGGTTGCAACCCGGCCCTGCAAGTCGGTGATGCCGGTTTCAACCGTGATAATCGCCTGCTCTGCTGTCGCGAACATTCCCGTCTGCCCGGTGGCGATCCCGGGAATAAAAAGGGCTCCGAGTAGGAGCCCGATGGTAACGAGTCCGGCGGCGATGCGTAGACGCCGCTTGCGCTCTTTGGTTGCAGCAGTACGTGTCTTCATGTCACACCTCGCTATAGTCGCGTAATTGCAGTTTGAGCAGCGCCGACACCTGGCGCGTAAGAGCCTTCGTTTGGGCTGTTACCTGGGCGGCTGTGGGTTTCTCTAGAGCCGTAAACGCCTTGTTCGCTTGGAGCGCTTTGTTCAGTCGCTGGGTGGCGTTCTTGAGCGCTTCGGTCTCCGATAGCTCGCTCGTTTCCTCGGGAGTAAGAGCCCGCTCTTCGGCCTGCTGGAGGCCCTTGGCCGTGCCCTCAAAGCGCCGGATGATGCCCTTGTCGTGGTCAATCTCGGTACGCGAAATCTCCACCCCGTTGCGGGTGATCGTGTGAACGTCCATGTAGCCCCTCCGTTAGAACTTGCGAAGAAGTTGAGCCACCTGCTGGCGCACAGCCTCCAGAACGGCCGTGTGATCGGTGATCGTGACTCGTTGGCCCAACGTGAGGCCCACGCGCCTGCTTCCTGAGCGCCGGGTGATCTGGAGCACTCGCACGCTATCGGTGCCCAGCACCTCGCTTGTCATGCGCACGGTATCCCCCACCTGTATGCACTCGCCGTCGCCGACTGAGCAGTCACCGGAGTAGGAGATGAGTGGGAAGGGATTCTCTTCCACGAGCCGGGCGGCCTCGGCTATGGCAGAGGCCATGTCCTTGGTGTCCTTGTTGACGGAGACGAATCTCTGAGTCCCATAAAGGTCTTCGGAGGTGTTGCCCTCGGCGTCCGTCGCCGTGGATTTCATGGTGAGCGAGAGTTGGAACGCGCCGTCTCCATGGCCCGCGTAGTGGATCTCATTGCGGACGCTTGATATCTGCACTTCGGGATCCAGATTCAGGTTCACACCCTCGCGCAGCCACACCATGTTAAGAGCGGTAAGGTCGTCGCCCTGCATCTCGTCATGGCTGATAACCCGGGCGGCGGTGTCAAACGCATACTCCCCGCCCACGATCTCCCTAAGAGCAGAGAGGGCTTCGTAAGCGCTTAGGCGGCTCCAGGTGACGGCGATCCGATTCTCGGAGGACACCTCCAGGCCCGAGATCGAAACTTTCACCGCTTTGACGATGACTTCAAGGACGTGAGAGTGGTACTTATCCAGATTGCTCACCGTGTAGGTTCCGGCGCCCGAGACATCCCAGCGCGTCGATTGCACTTCCCCATCGACAAGGATGTCCGCCTGTGCCCCCGCCCCCCCGGCCGCGAAGTTGACGGCGATCTTGTCTCCCGTGAACACCCGCCCCAGGACGTCACCCACGGTTTCCGAGTAGACAGTCTCGTTTATATGGTCATGGGTCCAGGTTCCATAGAGCTGTATGGCCGGGTCGTTGTAGGCAATCGCGGGGTCGCGTGAGTCGAGCGAGCCCCGATAGGTCCATTCTGTGTCCGGCGCGTTCTGGCGAAAGCGCACGCCCCGGAAGCGCACGCCGTATCCACCGGTGTTGCCCTCAACCTGCAGCTTGCAGACGCATTTCTCATTTAGGACGCTTACCCAGTCGGGAGCCTCGAACTTCGTCCAAGCGCCTGTTGAATAGGGCAGATAGTAGGTGTTGGTGGCGCTGGAGCTTCCCGAGGTATTCGTCCACGAGAGAACGAGTTTGATCGTGCCTACAAAGCCCGGTTCCGCCCACACTTCCACGATGGGCTTGATCTCGGCCCCGGCCGTGTGATTGATGCCGAAGGACTCAAGCTCCGCTTCCCCGTCATCAAAGCTGTTTGCCTCGATAGCCCGGACACCGGTGGTTATCGCCTGCCAGTTGCCGGAGTTGTCAGTCCAGCCCACGGGGAATCCGGCGCTGTCCAGTTCAGAGAAGTCCCCGTTGTACCAGTCAGCTTCTACCTGGCCCGAGAGCACCGCCCGCATGATCTCGGTGGGAGTATGCGAGGGCATGGAGAAGGGAACGCTTGAGTAGTTCGTGAAGAACCTGTCAAGTTCGGTTTCCGCGCTGATGCCGATGACGGGAACCTTGTTCTCATAGAGTGCCGGGTTGTAGGTTTCAAGGAGGTACCAGTTGCCGCGATACTCGGCATACCAGCCCCCGGTAATCATATCGAACCGATCATCCTGTGTACCGTCGATGCGCGTGAATCTGAGCGGAGGCGTGAACCGCAGCGTCCAAGCCTTGTCTAAGTCCTCCACCGCCTCAACATCAGTCGCCGCGAGCGGCCCGAGATATACCCTGTCCTTGTCGTAGAGCTTGAGCCGGTTGGCCGTTTCCTGTTGCAGCGCGATGGACTCGGGAGTCCGTCTTACCCGGACGCGACAGCGGGCATGGGTGGAAGCGGCGGCTTCCGTGGTGATGAAGCCCGAGCCCATCAGCGCGTGAGCGCTTACATGAGCGGTGGTTATGATCTGAGACGTCGTTGCATAGGTGACTTCAAGCTGGGCGGAGGTGTGGTAGTAAGGATAAGTCCCATTGTAGAGCGTCCAAGGAGCGCTTAGGGTAGGCGCGGAACCACCGGACTGCTTATCGTCGGCGATCATGACTTTTAAGAAGCCCGAGAGATAGTCCCTGTCGGCCTGCGTCTTAATGAGGTCTAGCAGATTGGTGCTCTCATTGGTCATGGAGACATAAGAGCCATCTACTATGTCCGCTGTGGACAGATAGGCGAGCAGTTGGTAATAAGCGCTTTGGTTTGCACCGGGGATGAAGTCAGAGGTGTTGTAGGAAGCACCCCAATCGTAGAGACGGCATTGGAGCGTGCATCCAGCAGCGCCAGCGCCATAGAACTTCAGCTTGAGCGTCGCCCCGATGAGCACCACGTCAGACGGGATGCCAGATAGATCAAAGAGCAGCCCTACCTGCAGCGCGTTATAGAGGCCGCCTGAGCCCGGTGCAAGATACGAGGCCAGTTGCGGCGCACTAATGCTGGTTACACTCGTCCCTGCGCGAGCGACACTCCAAGTAGAGCCGTAGCCGATGAGCGTCTTGCTCGTTCGAGAGTTATCAATCGTGATCGTCGCCACGTCAGTCAAACACCAGCTTCATCACGATGTCGAGCTCGTCGTACTGCACAACTGCACGGCCGGAGAAATTAGAGTGAAGAACAAGCGAGCCCCCGCTGGAAGCCGTGAAGAGCCCGCACTCGCTTACCGTCTTGCCGGTGGCGTTGCATTCCCAGGTGGCGGACCAGGAGATGGTGTCGTTCGTCTTGGCCGTGGTTGAACGGCTCGCGCTGGCTGATACCCGTGACTCAGTGGTTTCCGCTCCGAGAGTCGTATCCTCGCGGTCGGCTGTGTTTGTGCCCGTGCCGCAGGCGATGTACATAGTGGGAACGTCAAGGAGATCGGTGGCCCAGGCGACACCGGCCCAGGTGAAGACATCAGCCATCGCTTACCTCCGTGTACCTCTCGGACTCCGAGACAATCCGTCCTTCGGCGTCAAAGTGGGTGGTTTTCTCCGAGTAGCCGAGCACCTTGTAGGTGCCGTCCGGCTGGCGGCGACGGCGACGGATAGTCGTTGTGACGGTATGGGAGCCCATGCCGACGGACGGCCTTTCGATAACTTCCATGGAAACCTCGCTAGAAGTAGCGTCTGCGGTAACTCACATCGAGCGTGTAATCGGCGCTCGACTTGGTGACGGTGTTCTTACCGACTGCGAGAGTGAGCCGGTCGTCTGAGTCGGCGTTGGCGAAGTCGCGCGTGCCGTTTAACGTGATATCAGGAGCCTGCGGGTCGGTGGCGAGCACGAGCACGTCGGTTGCCGTGAGCGCCCCCGTGTACTGCCAAGTACGCGAGCCCACGGTGAGAGAAAGCCCGCTTGAGAGCGTATTTGTCACCGTCATCGTGTAGGTGGGATAGGCGGACATCTGGCCGGTGTTGTTGATAGACGTTGGGTCGGTAAGGGTGATCGGGTACGCGTCCTCCCACCAGGACCAGCGCTCGAAAGCAAGCGTGAAGATGACTGAGCGGGCGATGTAGGGAAGTACGTCTATGCGAACGGGTAGGCCCTTGGAACGCGCCCAGGTGCGCTGTCCGGGACGATTCTCGATCTCAAAGGTGCAGAACCCGAGGTCCGGGGCGATAAGCCCGGCAAGCAGCGCCAATTTGCGCACAAGTTCCTCGTGGGTGTCCTCAGCGACAACGGCGTCGGTGAACTGGATCGTCGGCAACCCGTGGCGGATAGTAACGTCATTGGGGATGTCGCAGCCGTCCGTCCACGAGCGGGCCACCTCCAGATCGGGAACGTCGAATATCCCGCTCACATCGGGCGTCACCAGGCCGTGATAGCCGAGATTCTCTCCGTTAAACCACTTGTCTGCGATCTCGGTCATCTGGCCCTCGCGGTGGTGTAGTGGGCGTGGTGCTGATCGACGGCGAACTTGCGCCCGATGGCGGTAGCAATCCCCTCAGCGAGCACAGGAGCGGCCTCACGGTCGATAGTCAGCGGCCCCTCAGTAACGAGGCGCACGGTGATCTCCCCGCCGATGGTGTTTGAGGTGCCCGGCGCAAGCACCCGCTCATAGCTGCCGGTGTTATTGACGGCCAAGGACACGCCAGGAGGCAGGTAGCCACCGGAGTCATAGAGATTGGTGTTTAGCCCGAGGCTGTAAAGAGCCGACGGGTAGTTTTCCAAAGTGTGAGACGAGGATTCTTCCAGCCAAAGAGCGAGCGATTCGGCCTCGCGTTCGGCGATGACTTCGCTCAAGTGGGGAAGCGTGCGCATGGCCGCTTCGTAGCTTGAGAAATACATTCCCCCGCCCGACAGCATCCACTGTCCGGTGCGCGGATTCTGACGCAGGTACTGCTCCATGAACGAGCCCGACGTGTCAGCAGTGCTTGTCGGCGTGGGAGTCGTTGCACTCGGTATCCCGAGAGATTCGGCGGTTCCAACCGTAGTAGCGCTCGTGGTTCCGCCGGCGGCCGTGATAACAGCGTCGGCCGCCGTGGATATGATCTGGATTTGCGCGGCGTAACGCTCGACAAGGAGATCAATCTGTTCCCGCTGAGAGCGCTCGATAGAGGCAAGCTGCGCCTTGTACGCGGCCTCAGCAGCTTCCTCCTGACGCTGCAGGGCTTTGTTCTGATAGTCGATCTGCTCCTGGAGACGCTTCTCCTCGGATTCTTGCTGAGATTGCAGCGACTCGATAGCCGCGTCTCGTGCATCGGTGAGTGCCCGGCGCCGTTCGTCGCGTTCGTCCTTGGCCTGCTGTTCGCGTAGCGCCTGGATGCGGGCCACGTCGGAGGTGGTCTTGCTGGCCGCTCCGTAGAGGCTGGCCAGTTCCGAGGCGGTGGCGCGGCGGGCAAGCTCCCGCTCTTCCTCGTCCATGAGTTCGAGCTTGGCGTCGTAGTAGTCCCGCAGGTCGTCAAGCTCCGTCTGGTGCTCATCGCGCATATCGGAGAGCAGGTCGGAGAGTGCGTCCACCGATGCCCGCAGAGCATCGGCCCGAGCGTTACCGCCCTGCTCGACGGCGGCGGTCTCGTCGGCAAACCCCCGTTCGATGGCCTCCCGTTCCAGATCGAACATCTCGGTTAGAGTCCCGACGGCGCCGGAGGTGTCGCCCAGGGCCATGTAGTTCTGATACTGATTCCCCAAGAGCCCAAGCTGCTGAGGAAGCAGAGCATCCAGGAATCCACCCGACCCGGAGTGGTAGGAGTAGAGCCGTGAGAGTGACGAGAGATGAGAGAGAGATTCGGCCCAGCCGTCGATAGCGTCTTCGAGATCGGCGCGAGCCGCCCGCTCCGCTTCATCTGCAAGGTCCGCGAGTTCTTCCTTGGCCCCTGCCGCATCCCTGCGAAGGTCATAGAGATTCGCCGCAAGCTCGTTGATTTCCTCGGCCGGGAGCCCCTTGGCCTTGGCCGCGTCCAGTTGCGCCTGCGCTTCGGCAACAGCCCGTTCGATGAACGTGATCTCGTCCATGAGCGTCTGCTCAAGGAGTTCCAGCGTAACGTCTTTGTCTCCGGCCTCGTATAGAGTTTCGTACATGCGGTACCGGGACTGCTCGCGGGAGATGTAAGATGATGCTGTGCGGGAGCGCTCGGCAAACGCGGAGATGAGGTCTTCGGAGGTATCGACCAGCGACGATATCTGAGCGGTAAGACTATCTATCCAATCGGCCGGGAGGACGACTTCGTATCCCCCCGTGTAGTTGGTGGCAAGCGTCCGGCCGGGAGGCAGAAGACCGCCCACGTCATAGGTG
>Ga0209722_1002752_pt1 | contig 13144 bp, 11 predicted proteins | sample BioC12SIPDNA_2_FD_185745 | JGI IMG/M metagenome (GOLD analysis project Ga0209722, IMG submission 185745) | Anaerobic biogas reactor microbial communites from Washington, USA - Biogas_R1_A C12 SIP DNA (SPAdes) (version 2) | ecosystem: Engineered > Bioreactor > Anaerobic > Unclassified | place... | reverse complement strand
TGCTGCGCATGACGGTTTTGAGGCCCTGGCGAAAGCACGCCAGTTAAAGCCTGACCTGATCTTAATGGATATCCATATGCCAAACTGTGATGGGGTTTCTGCCACACGTCTGATTAAAGCCGAGATGCCTGAGACTAAAATTGTGATGCTAACCATGTCCGAGGACGAGGAAGATCTGTTTGAAGCAGTGCGCAGTGGCGCTTCAGGCTACCTGCTAAAAAACCTGGACGCGGCACAATTTCTTGATTATCTTTTGGATCTACAAAAAGGTCATGCGCCGTTTTCACCAGGGCTGGCTGATAAAATACTCAACGAATTTTCCTTACAAACAAGCAGAGCAGCAGAATCAATAACCAGGGATGAAGCAGACGTGCCCCTCGAGAAACCGGCGCGGGATGGTGACCTTTCACCCCGGCAAATGCAAATACTGACGTTGGTGGCACAGGGTCAAACGTACCGTGAAGTGGCGGGTACTTTGAGTATTTCAGAGCGCACCGTTAAGTACCATATGGGGGAGATCCTCTATTCTCTGCACTTGCAAAATCGAGCCCAGGTGATCGCCTATGCAGCCCGGAGCGGGTTAACCCGTTCTGAAGTTTAATTTTCCACACACTTCAAAGACATGTGACAGTCCTGATCCAAAGACTGTACTTTTTATTTACAGACACTGTACTTAAGTCCATATGAAATTGGGGCAAACATGTATAGACTTCAAGTGTCCAAACAATGAGAAAAGCTAAATTCGGGTAAGAAGAATGCATTGTGCTGGGAACGACCACACATTTGAAAGGTTCAGGAGGCATGACAAACCTGAAGCACACCTTGCCAGGAAAATAGTTAAATCCCGTTAAACCACCTGATACGAGTTGCCAGGTACATAGAACAAAGCTGGAAATTTGTAAGTCGATTGACCCAAATAAACTTGCAGGAATTCATTGACATAAGAAAGGAGCCTCATAGGCAAATATCAATCCTGTTATTTTGAAAGAATCAAGAGCAATTTATACACGCATATGCAATGAAATTCGGATAAAAAAGGAGAATCCATGAAAACAAAATTAGTTCTAGTTATGCTTGTCTTGATCCTGTTGCTAAGCTTAACATCAGCATCTGCGCAGGAGTTGATACCTGAAAATGTGCCCGTTAATCCTATCCTCCAGGAGAAATACGAGCAATTCTTTCCACCCGCTGTGATCGAGGTCACAAAAGGTGTTTATGTGGCTCGAGGGTACAACCGGGATAATCCAACCTTGATAGTGGGAAACAATGGGTTGATTATCGTTGATCCTGGGGAAAGCATTCCCGCCGCCCAGATCGTCAAAGCTGCTTTTAATGCCCAATTGGATAATATTTTTGACAAGAAACCCGTCAAGGCGATTATCTACACCCATCACCACGATTGCCATATCCATGGCGCCTCAGTTTTTGCTGATGAGCACACGAAGATCATCGCACATGAAAACCTGATGAAAGCGCTATTTAACGAGTGGTACGGTCAGATTTATCCCTCGCGAGTTGAAGGTGGAATCAAGATGACCGGAATCATGTTCAAAGATCATCCAGTGATTGATGGCGAAGGCTGGTATGCTGGTTATGTCTTAACTGGACCAAATATCCTCGGTCCATCAGGTTTTCTCCCACCCACGTTAACTGTAAAGGATGAATTGAAGCTTACGATCGCTGGGGTTAGGATAAACCTCTTTTCTGCACCTGCCGAAAGTCAAGATGTCATCGTGGTATGGCTGCCAGACAAAAAAGTGCTTATACAAATTGGCATCATGTACGAGGCATTTCCAGCGTTGGTTACCATGAGAGGCAGTGGACAGCGCGATCCGCTGGATTATGTTGATAGCCTGAAACTTTGCCGAAGCCTTAACCCTGAGTACCTGATTGCGCTTCACGGTCCCAATCCTGTCACTACAGGCATAGAGAATATACGCCAATACCTCACCAATTTCAGCGACGCGATTCAATTCATGCATGACCAGACAGTCCACTATCTTAACCAGGGGCTCACGCCGGGAGAGATCGCTGATCTGCTCGTTTTACCACCCCATCTCGCCTCCAGCCCCTATCTGCAGGAGACCTATGGCAGTAAAGAGTGGAATATTTACCATATCTTCCGCTATTATCGAGGCTATTATAGCGGTGCAATCAGAGACCTGTTCCCTCAATCTGCCATTAGTGAAGCAGAAATGTCTGCTGAGCTGGCAGGCGGAATTGATGCCTTGGCGATTAAGGCTGAGGATGCTCTGCTTGCAGGCAATTTGGAGTGGGCATTAAGATTGGCGGACAACGTTCTGCTCTTGGACTCGGAAAATGCGTTGGCATTCGAGACAAAGAAAGAAGCAATGCTTACCCTGGCAGAAGATACGATGAATTCCCAGGCACGTAACATGCTTTTGTCTGAATATCTCTTAATGACAGGACAGATCCCGGCAACATTCCCATTTGGGAATCCTAAAGCTATTTATTCCTTGATGAGCCCTGTTGCAGTTCAGTTGATGCCTATGAGCACTCTGCATCGCATCATGGCTGTCAACTTGAACGCTGCCAAGTCAATGGAAACAGACATTATGGTCGACCTGCAACTAACTGACATGCCCAAGAACAAAGTTGATCAGCCTGATAAATATGTTTTATGGGCTCGCAAGGGCATCCTTGAAGTGAATCCTCCGGTTCCAAGTGAGGGTCTGCTAAAAATTACTACCGACTCATTGACCTGGAAGCAACTCGTTCTATACAAGCTCAGTCCGGCAGCAGCGATTGCTGATGGGCTTGTTAAGATCTCAGGTGGAACCCCCGAGGGCTTCTACGCTTTCATGGATTTGTTCAATTAGCGAGAGCAATGATTTGTTGGAGTAGAGGGGCCGGGCTACAGATGGACCTTTCCAGTCAATTCACCGGCAATTAAGCAAGATCGTTTTCCAATAGAAAATATCGACAGATGTTAGTAAGGAAAGGCAGAAATGAAAACAACAAGACGCAATTTTTATTTGTCTCTTATGTTCGTGGTGATGATGCTGGCTATTGCACTAGCAGCTTGCGAAGTATCAACCCCACCTGAAGTATTAAATCCACCTATTGATGTCAAGGACCTAACACTAGACGACATCAATAATCAAGTAACTAACAGCATGAAGCAGCTCGACCTGGAGGTCCAGGAAGGCTATTTTCAAATGTGGGGTACGGATGAGTGCTTGCCTACCTACGAATTGATGGGAACTTGTTATTTCAACAATCCGGCTGCACCCTATATAATGCCTGTTCTGCCTTACTGGTCAGAAGAATTTGTCGACCCAGCAACAAAGGATGTCTTCGGTGTGACCAAGGAAGGCTATGGTGCTACCTACCGCTTCGATCCGAATGAAGCGATCATCATCTTTGGTAATTTACCCCCTGAAGCACACTACTTTGGGATCCAAAGTTACACATTCTCTCGTGAGGGCAACTACCAGACACAAAACGAGACTTATGCCTTCCTTTCCTCACTTGGCGCACAAGATGTCTTCTTCCACGATATTCCGCTCAATCCGAAGCGGATTGGTTTCCTCGAAAGCTTGAGCGATAGCAACAACAATGTGGTCATAGAACAACAGTCAGGCTCGAGCTGGGGGCAGTTGCGCTACTTCATCATCACACCAGAAGGACATATGGACACCAAAATCCGTCAAGCCCTGGTCGAGTTGGGTATTGATGCCAATGAGATTTTCACCGAAGGCATTCCGGAAGATGTCCGCGTTGGGCTGGACGAAAGTGCTGATGACTTTATTACAGTTTTTAGATATTCAATGCCGTTAGATGGCGGCGGCGAAGGTTCTGCCTCGTATGAGTGGCGGCACAATCCAACGCTCAATGTGCTGCGTGTGCGCGATACGTCTCCTGACTACCCCAAGCAAACCTACCCAGCCTGGACACCAGAAAGTCCGGAGGCACGAAGCGGCGTCCCTGAGGCATATCTGGCTGAGGATCTCACGAAATTGGTATATGCAGTCGCACAAACCTGGGATCAGGAGTGTTCAGATTTGTCCTGTTCCAATCGGTACACGTCTTTCATCGATATCCAGAGTCCGCCTTTCAATCTGCTCGGACCCAAGTGCAAGTTGATCGGGATGGATTGTTTGGCTGATTCTCTGGATGCCGGCTATGGGTTCTGCCCGGGGATCACTTTTGACGATGGTGAGGTCTGGGCGGCAATCGGAACCCTTGGTACCCAGACTGGTAATGCTACTTATGTCAGTTTGGGCGTCAATAACTTCCACTTGAGGCTTGGGGCGAAGCAAATCGATTACACCACGCTTAAGGGAAGTGCCATGCCCTACGACAATGGAGACATTTCCAACCTCGACAAATTCTTTGTTTACTACTTTGCGCGTGATTGTAGCAACATCGAGGCCTTTACACATGGCTACTGTGCGGAAGTTGAAGATAGCCCACTTGTTCTTCCAGTAGGAGACAGAGCTGCCTTGACGGAGCGTGACTACGTTGTGCCAGGGACTCGACGCGGTCCTGACTCCATTTTGCTTCTGCCTTCCAGGGCACTCAAGCTGGTGCGGCCTTAGCGATGCTCAATTTGCAGGCTACGCTCCGCTGTCAAGAAGGGTGGTTTTTACAAGGAATCTGTCCTTGCCAGTATTTCGATAAATTCAACAAAAAGTACAGTCCGAAAAAATGACTGTACTTTTTGTTTCGTACAGACTGTACTTAAGTCTATTCTTTTTCGCTTAATAATCTTTTAGACTTTAATTATCCAAAATAAATGAGGAATCCCATGTCCGAAAACAAAAAAGTGTTGATCTATGGCAGGTCTCTGAATTTGGAGGGTATTGGGGTGAGTCTAAAGCTTGAAGGAAATCTTGATGTGATAGTTGTTGAGGCAGGTGAACAAAACTGTCTTTATGAAATAAGCCCCGAGGTGGTCCTTTTTGATCTGGCTAACCCACCCAAGGATCTGAACCTGGCGCTGCTGCAAAAGCAACCCGGCTTGCTGCTGATAGGGGTGGACCCTTCCAGCGATGAAGTGCTGGTGCTAACAGGTCAACGTAACAGGATTGTAAGCGTTTGCGAACTGGCAAATTTGGTTTCAGCGCAAGCAATCCAGCCACCAACCAGGGCTGAAGTTGGGGGGAATGATTAAGGAGGAACGTTTTGCACTGTTTTTTGATAGTACAAAAGGGCGGTTTGACTGCAAATACTTTTTTTCGTTGTTAATGTGCCGTCCTATCATTGGAATCACGCGGCTACAGTTTAGCTCATTTGTTCTACTTATTCAAGGATTTTTTAGCTCATAGCTGATGGCTGAATTGGGCTTCCCCTGAGGGCTGCTTGCGTGCCGGAGGCTAAGCTGGATCCTGCCGTGAAACGGACAGGATACTGAAGAGGGTGTTTGTTTTTGATCTATTAACCACAAAGGGCACTCTCCCCGCTTGGTCCACATGCCTCTTCGAGGCCGGGATCTTCGACGGTCACCCACCTTTGGCGGAGCTTCGTCTCGCCCAGGTCATTTTCCGTCTTTGCGAGGAGCGTAGCGACGTGGCAATCTGCTTTTGGCTTGTGTATCGAGATCGCTTCGCAAAAGAGGCTCGCGATGACGGGAGGAGGTAAATTGTCATTCTGAACGCAGTGAAGAATCTTGTTTTTTATCATTTCTTTCTGCTATTCTTGTTGGTAAGATTCCTCGGTGCCCTCAGGATGACAAAATGAAGGCAGATCGCTTCGCAAAAGAGGCTCGCGATGACGGGAGGTTGTAAATTGTCATTCTGAACGCAGTGAAGAATCTTGTTTTCCACCATTTCTCTCTGCTGTTCTTGCTGGTAAGATCCTTCGGTGCCCTCAGGATAACAAAATGAAGGCAGATCGCTTCGCAAAAGAGGCTCGTGATGACGGGAGGAGGCAAATTGTCATTCTGAACGTAGTGAAGAATCTTGTTTTCCATCATTTCTTTCTGCTATTCTTGCTGGTAAGATCCTTCGGTGCCCTCAGGATGACAAAATGAAGGCAGATCGCTTCGCAAAAGAGGCTCGCGATGACGAGAGGAACCTTTCCCTGACAGTTGCTTTTCTAATTAGAACATCCGTGCTATAATGCACCTGCTAATTATTACCCCGAACCTTAACAAACCAGGTTTTTACACTTAAATAGCCTTCTGGCACTATCAAAAAACAGTGTAAAAAGTGTAAATACTGTAAAAACCTTCGCTGAAACGACTGAGGGTGTGCCCCGAGACATAATCGAGGGTGTACAAGCATACCGTAGAAATCAAATTTGACTTTTGGTATTTTAAAAATCCATTAGTGAAAGGAACTATTGTGAAAAAGCAGATATTTGTCAATCTACCCGTGGCAGATCTTGCTCACAGTGAGCGTTTCTATCAAGCCATTGGGTTTTCAAAAGTCGAAGAATTCAGCACAGACGAAGGGGTCGCCATGGCATGGTCAGATGAGATCTGGGTGATGCTTTTACGGCATGACTTTTACCAAAAATTCACTGCCGGACGTTCGATCCCGGATGCCAAGGTGACTGCCCAGGTGCTGCTGGCGTTGAGCCTTGATTCCAGGGAAGCCGTTGATGAGATGGCATCAAAAGCTATTGCCAATGGCGGCACACTGCTGCCCAAAGTGATCATTGAAGGGGCTGAAGGTATGTACACTGAAGACTTCAGCGACCCGGATGGTCACATTTGGGAATTGGTGTACATGGAGATGTAGTGAACTTTGGGGATGGTCTTAACGCCGTCCCCAACCTCTTCTAAGGGGGTTGCTGGTTTTTTAGCCCGCGACGCCAAACTCGAAGACGGTTTGGTGGGCATATTTTTCCCCTGCACGCAGGATCGGGCTGGGAAAATCGGGGCGGTTGACAGAGTCTGGCGGAAATTGGGTTTCAAGGCACAGACCGCCATTGCGGGCATAAGGCAAGCCCCATCTGCCAGGAATGGTCCTGTCGATCATGTTGCCTGAGTAAAACTGCACCCCGGGCATGTCCGTCCAGACTGACATCACCCTGCCGCTATTCGGCTCAGAAAGAAGTATCTTTTTCGATAGCCGAGCAGCATCGTTCAGAACCCAGTTATGGTCAAACCCACCGCCACGCCTGAGCTGTAAATCATCCATGAAAATTGAATCGTTGATGATCCTGGGCTCACGAAAATCGAAGGGCGTACCGGCAACAGGAACGTTGGCAATGGGGATCAGCTCTTCGTCGACCGTTGTGAAGTGATCGGCATCAATGCAAATGGAATGGTTTAGGATATCCGGGCAGGAGGGTCCGCCGAGGTTGAAATAGGCGTGGTTGGTCAGGTTGAGAGGGGTGGCTGAGGTGGTGCTGGCAAGATAGGTAATCGAGAGCCGGTTGGCATCATCCAGGGTATAGGTGACCTTGAGATGCACCTCTCCCGGGTAACCCTGGTCGCCTTCAGGGCTCAGGAGAGTGAGAGTCAGACTGGCGGAATCGGAGGAGAGCAGCGTTGAAGCCTGCCACAGCCTGGTTTCAAATCCGTCAGGTCCGGAATGGAGGTTGTTGTTGCCGTCGTTTTGTGCGAGGGCATATTTTTTGCCATCGAGCATGAAGCTGGCGCCTTGGATGCGGTTTGCCATCCTGCCAATCAACCCTCCGAAGTACATGGGGTTGGTCAAATAGAGGGCAGGGTCCTGGTAGGCAAGCACAACTTCGTCCAGGTTGCCAAAACGGTCGGGGGTGCGCAGGCTGAAAATGACCCCGCCCAGGTCCAGAATGCCGGCAGACATGCCGTTGACGTTGGTTAAGGTGTAGAGTGAAACATCACTCCCGTTCGCCAGGCTGAGAAATGCCGATTTTTGTATTCTTTGCATGAAAGCTATTTTAATGCAGATAACGGGTAAGCGACAGGCGACTTTGGGATGACTTTTGCAAGAGATTGGTTTCTCTTGGGAGGGTCAACAGCACAATTGGGCATTGCCAACTAAGGAGATGTGGAAAAAACCGGGTTCAGCCCCGCATGGGGTAACACGCGCAGACGCGCAAAACTCTTTTTACAATTAGGAGTATGGGCGGGCATGAAACCCGCCCATAGGATTTACTCTGTAAAAACGACCTGCTTATTTCCTCATCAAAGCTGCTCCGGGGTAGAGCTCTGTCCCAACTGGCTGGCTGTCTGACATGGTTGCAGAAGCAGACATGGAGACATCATCGAGGAATAGATTGCTGTTGAGACTGTCATCAGTCACCACCTTGAATTGCACTGTCTTGCCAGTGCCAGCGTAGGCGGACAAGTTCAGGACCCTCTGAACCCAACCACCGGTATCTGTACTATCGCAAAGGTCCATCGTATCAACATTAATGCCATTGACAGCGACATAGAAGAAATCGTAACCACAGTAATCTTCAGAACCTACCCAATACCAAAAATGCAGGTAAGGCGCGGCAGCAGAGATGGTGATGGTCTGCGAGAGCAATGAGGTTTCATCATAATCGCCGCCCAACCATGCAAGCCAGCTGCCGCCATGCGCCGTGATATCATCTGTTGCTGATATTATCAGGTCCCAGCCGTTTGAGGAACTTTGAGACCAGGAAGTTGCGCCATCTTCAAAACCGGGATTCAGGAAGGGGTTGGTTGGCGGCGTTGTGACTTGGCGGTACCCGGAATCGGATGCTGAATAACTTGAGCAACCACCAGAATTACAGGCCTTGATCCAGTAATAGTAAGTTGTTCCAGCCACAGCTGAGGTGTCGTTGTATGGGCTGGAAGAATGGCTGGAGCTGAGTGATGTTGCGCTGGAAGAATCATTACTGGTATTTCTAAAAACCTGGTAGTAGGTTGCCCCAGTTGAAGCTGACCATGATACCTGTACCTTATCCGTAAATGTACCGTCACTAGCTGATATACCAGTTGGCGCTGGAGGCGGCGGTGGTGTTGTGCCTGCTTTCGTTATCAGGGGCAGGTAAACCTTGGAAGCGGTCACCTGGCCTTGTCCAAGCTTCACCACGCTGACTGAAAGCAAAGTCATACCATCATAACTGCCGCCCCAAGGCATGGTATACACAACGGCAGGGTCGTTATCCCAGGTATCGCGGATGTAAACTGTGGAGCCGTTGTAACCATAGCCGACAATGGAGTGCCCCTCAAGGTTGAGCAAAACCGGGTGCCCGGCGTCAATTTCTGCCTTGTAGTTTGCCAGGGAAAAGCCGCCGCTGAGGTTGTTGTCGGTTGTCTGGTTGTAGCAGTCGGTGACGGTATAGCCACGGGCTTCGTAGAAGAGTTTGCGCCCGTAGGTACCATCCAGGGTTGATATGCCCCCATCGACCATAGTCGCGCAAGTCAGTTTATCGGGGTTGCTGGTGTAGGTGTAAAACGTGGTGGAGCCGTCGGTGTTATCATAGGCAGACTGGCTGGTTTTCATGTAATCGCCAATGGCATCGCCCCAGGCATGCTGCGTCCAAGCACCAGTAATGTATGGGTCGTTTGCAGTATTGCCATACCTGATCCAGTAATCGTCGATGGAACCTTTAATAGCACGCCCATCGATACCGTTATGTGAGGCAATCAGGGGGTTGTTGGGATAGGTAACCGAGCCATCAGACCAGGTAGCCCAACTGGTGTCTGTGAGGGGCATGACACCGCCGTTGGTTGGTCCAGCGTAGAGGTTGGGGTAAGAGCCGCGGTCATACCAGGCGGCGATCATAGCGCCAGAGACCGCCGAACAACCGAAGACCCAGCTGTAGGAGGGGAAGTCCGCGAGGGTACCCTGGGGCTCGATGGCGGTCATTGAAGCTTCGCGTTCTGCCTGGTATTCGGGCAGCGGATGGGGTGGACCGCTGATAATGGAGCCGGTAAGTTGAGTACCGTCAGGGGTCGTGAGGTGTACGACAGAATAGTAGGGTGAGATCACTTCGATCTGAGGACTGCTGGCTTGGGGTGGCTCGTCTTGTGCCAGGTTGGCAGCGCCGGCGGTGCCAATTAACGCGAGACTGATAAGGATTGCCATAAGGACAGAAAGAAAAGTTTTAAATGAGGGGGCTGTTTCCATAGTTCTCCTTTAGATTGGAACGGGTCAAACGATCAGTTGTAGGGTCGTGGCAATAACAATATGTGTGGAACTAAGATGTTAAATATTATATCACTTCGCCGTGAGAGATTCAAAGTAAATCCCTAAATTGGAAAGATTTCGAATGTATTGGGAATGCACGGAATCCAGTTCAAAGTGGCTGATTGTAAAAATAGCCGGGTTCAAAGGAACCCGGCTTATGGACATAAAAGGAAACTACCTGGCCGTGTTGATGGGCATGATGATGTGGGTGAAGTTTTCGTCGCCAACCGGGCGAAGCAGACCGGGGGTATGCACGGCGTTGGTCTCGAGCACCACGTTGGGGGTTCTGATCACTTCCAGCGCTTCGCGCAGGTAGCGAATGTTGAACGAAATCAACAAGGGTACACCATCCACTGAGGCATCCACCATCACTTCAGACGAGCCAGTTTGCTCGGAGCGGGCAGAAATTTCGAGCAAAGAGGCATTTTCGCCTTCAACTTCGGGCTGAATGTCGAGTTTGGCAATATAGCTGCCCTCGCGCGCGATAATCTCGGTCTGTTTGCAGGCTTTGAGCAATTGCGCGGTAGAAAGCACAGTCCGTGTTTTGAACGTAGGCGGGACGATGGCGCTGTAGTTGGGGAAGCTGCCTTCAATCAACTGGGATACTAACTGGGCGTTTTTCATCTGGAAGATGACCTGACCGCGACCCTGCGGGAAAGACATCAGGACTGTCTCATCACCGTCAGTGGCAATTCGGCTCAGCTCAGCCAAAGCGCGGGCGGGAACCAGGGCTTCAAAGTTCTGAGGTACTTTTTGCGCCATCTCGGACTTGGCGATGGAGATGCGATAACCATCGGTGGCTGCCATTTCGAGCGTAAAACCATTGAAAGTCATGTGCACGCCGGTAAGGTTTGGACGGGCATCGTCAGTGGATGCGGCAAAAACAACCTGCTGGATATGGTCTTTGAAGTTCTGGATATTGAGTGAAATGGCTTCATCCAGGTTTGGGGTGGGCATGGGCGGGAACTCTTCGGCGCTGATACCTTTGATGTCGGTGTTGAGCGTGCCGCATTTGACATTCAGGCTCTGAGTATGCTCGTCTACGGTGAGAGTGACATCTTCGTTAGGCAGGTTGCTGACCATGTCAACAAAGGTCCTGGCGGGAACAGTCAGTCCGCCCTCTTGCTCAACTTTGGCACCAATCCAGGCGCTGATACCCAGCTCAAGGTTGGTGGCAGAAAGTCGCAAACGACCATCGTCGGTTTTGATCAAGATGTTGGATAGGACAGCGAGGGTGCTGCGGGAAGTAACCGCGCGCGAGACGGTGCTAACACCGTGGGCGAGTTGCTGTTGTTGGACGACGGCTTTCATTGATCCTCCGGGAATAATTGCTTTTTGTATTGGTTAAGTATACCGTTAAGCGCTTGTTTTATCCAGAAATGAAACGTGACAGGTGAAAATGATATAATCAACAAAATCTTTGTACCCAATGAATATTATGCCACCATCCAAGCCTGATCGCTCCGTCAAAACGCTCTTTCGCCTGTACTTTTTTTTGATCTTCAGCGCGTTAGGGGCTTTGATAACCTACATGTCGCTGCACTACGACCACATCGGCTTCAATGGAATCCAGATCAGCACGATCATGATCGTGGGATCGGCTGCGGTAATCTTGATCGCTCCCAGGTATGGGTTGGTGTTTGACCGGGCAGCTAACAAACGCTCCGTATTGATTGCATCGCTTTTAATGATGGCAATTTCGTTAGGGTCAATCGCGTGGATCAAAGCGTTTGTGCCAGTGCTGCTGCTCTGGATGATTCAGCGAGCTGTGTCAGGACCTTTTTTCTCTACCTCAGAGAACTTATCGTATTCGGTCGCAGCAAATTCTACAGAGCCAGGCGCTTCAACTTTCGGTTCGCTGCGCTTGTGGGGCTCAATTGGCTATTCCACGTCAACTTTAATTTCCGGCTGGATTTACCAAACATACGGATTCACCTACAACACATTGCTGTTTCTGGTCATGATTGCCTTCAGTGTTGTGATTCTGCTGCTAATGCCTGAGTCTGTTTTTGAGAGGATCGGTGAGACAAAACAGGAGAACCTCAGTCTTTCAGCAGTACTTAAATTGATTGTCTCTCATCGATTTTTATGGTTTATGGCGTTGGCTTTGTCAATCTCAGATCCAACGCAGGATGGGCTGCGCGCCTTTGAACCAATCTATATGCAAAATCTCGGTTTGGAAGCAGGATTAATCGGGCTTGCCAGCAGTCTTAGCGCTTTCGGGGAAGTGCCTTTTATGATCTATGCTGATAAGGTGATCCACAAAGTTGGGATCAAACAGATCATTATGATCATTTTTCTGTTTGACCTGGTCAGACGCCTGGTGGTTTGGTTTTTCCCGTCCGCGGGGACTGTTTTTGTGACCAGCGTGCTGACTTCAGCCAGTTTTACCTTTCGCCTGGTTAGTTCCATTACCCTGGTCAATCTGATCCTGCCCAAGCAAGTCACCAGCACGGCAAATGCCCTGATTGGGGTGACAATGTTTGGGGTGGGCTATATGATCAGCAACGCTTTGAGCGGATTTATTTACGATCGCTACGGAAACCGCGAACTCTACCTGCTGGGAGCGATCCTTTGTGTTATTTCGCTGATTCTGGCATTGAACGCCGGAAAACTTGAGCCAATAGTCGGGCAAACTTATACCACTCAATCAAACGAGGAGGCTGGATGAACGGATTAACTCCATTGCGACCATCCGACCCGGAGCTGGCAGAGCTGCTGGCTGATTTCCCAACACGCACCTACCCCTGCGAAACGCCGATTATGGACGAGGAGGAAGTTGCTCGTTTGCTGCAGTTGGTCGAAATTGCCGGAATACCGGTTGTGGTGGATGGCGGCTGGGCGGTGGACGCGCTTTTGGGTTGGCAAACCAGGGAACATTCTGACCTGGACCTGGCGATCAACCAACAGTACCTGCCCCGCTTACTGAATATCCTTAGGCGTATGGATTATCAATATCTACCCAGTGGGGACGAATGGCTGCACAACTTCGTCCTGGAGAACGGCGCCGGTCATAGAATTGACCTGCACAGCTACCAACGAAACAACAAGGGGCAGATTGTAGGCGGCGTAGAATACCCCGG
>Ga0209722_1002748_pt1 | contig 13169 bp, 15 predicted proteins | sample BioC12SIPDNA_2_FD_185745 | JGI IMG/M metagenome (GOLD analysis project Ga0209722, IMG submission 185745) | Anaerobic biogas reactor microbial communites from Washington, USA - Biogas_R1_A C12 SIP DNA (SPAdes) (version 2) | ecosystem: Engineered > Bioreactor > Anaerobic > Unclassified | place... | reverse complement strand
CCTCCTAAAGGACTACGAAAATCTCCTTATATTACGTACTTTCTCGAAGGTAATGGGATTAGCAGGCATGAGGATTGGATATGCCCTGGCCAATGAAGATATTATCCAGTACATGTACCGAGTGAAACCAGTTTTCAGCTTGACTAAATTGTCTTACGTAGCTGCCCTGGCCACATTAAAGGACCACGAATACCTTGAGCGCTCACGAGCAGCTTCGGTGGAAAGTCGCGAACACTTGTACCAGGGTCTTAAAGAATTTCCCATGCTGAAGGTTTTCAGATCCTACGCTAACTACATTCTAGTGGATGTGAGAGAAACCGGTATGAACTCGGCTCAGTTAACTGAAGAACTCATGAAGATGGGTGTTATAGTCAGAAACTGTAGTTCATTTCGTGGACTGGATGATTATTGGATCAGGGTTAGCGTTGGAACAATTAAAGAGGACGATCTATTTCTAAAGATATTAAAAGATATTTTAGAATAGACCACGTGTTCAATGAAACAAGATTAGTGAATTGATCAATATGCAGTTAGGTGGCACAGTAATTTCATCACTGGAGTACCCAGGAAAGATTTCTCTGGTTATCTTCACAGGAGGCTGCAACCTTAGATGTCCCTACTGTCACAACCCCCAGATGATTAGTGGAGGAGAGGAAGTCCCACGAGAGGATATTGAGGGTGAAATAAGTAAAGAGAGTGACTATATAGATGCTGTGGTTATCACCGGTGGTGAACCCCTTCTCCAGTGTGCAGAAGTTAAAAAGCTGCTGGAGTATTCCAAAAAACTGGGACTTTTAACCAAATTGGATAGCAACGGTGGCTTTCCGGGAAGACTTTCTGGAGTAATAAATCTGGTTGATTATGTGGCACTGGATGTTAAGGCCCCATTTGATGATTACAATAAAATCATAGGGTCAGATATCGGCGATAAAGTTAAAAAAAGCATGGAGGTATGTGCCAATTCACCTGTTTATTTGGAGTGCCGCACCACCTACGTGCCAGGCCTTCTTAATGAGAAGGATGTGGAGAAAATAGCCAAAGATCTAAATTGCGATCTTTACACCCTGCAACAGTTCCGGAACCGCACTGTCCTGGATAAAAAACTCCAAAAAACCCCAAATCCATCCAGGAATGAATTGTTTGAGATTGCGAAAAATATAAAACCTATTTTTAGTAATTTAAAGGTGAAAACTGCAGAATTTGGCGAAGAAATGGTTTGAATAAAAACATGGAGGGTGTTACATACCAATACTGCTTTTTGGAAGCCGCAACTTGGAACTTTTAACTGGTGAAAAAACCACCACCATACGAAAGTTATGGAAGAAGCCCCTGAATATAGGGGACCGACTGCATTGTTACTGGAATTTGGTGTCTAAGGAGCGTGAAAAACTTTTTGAAGCGGAAGTAACCGGAGTTGAAATAATGAAATTCGGTGATATCCTGCAAAATGAAGATTTAATTCGGGAGGAAGGATTTGAAGATGCATCTGGACTGGAAGTTGAATTCAGAAAACTTTACCCCGACCACACTAAAGAAGACTCTCTTTTCCAGGTGATAAAGTTCCGACGCCTGCCACGAGAAGAGTGGGAAGGCCGAAAAATTGATGAAAAGGCAATGATAACCAAAAGAGCCGACATACTTTTTGATCTGGGCAAGTACCAGGACTCCGTGATGTGTTACATGGCTGCACTCCGTTTTGACCCCCAAGATGTATACCTCCTTAACCGAAAAGGGGATAACCTCTCCCGGTTGGGATTATTCCAGGAAGCAGTGCAGTCCTATGATGATGCCCTGAAACTGGATCCAGAAAATGAATTCATATGGAACAACCGGGCCATTGCGCTTTTGAACTACAACCAACCCCAAGAAGCACTTAAATCTAATGATGAAGCCTACAAAATTAACCCCGATAATCTTCTTGTACTTTACTGGAGAGGTATCATACTGGAGATGTTGGGGCGGTTAAAAGAAGCTCTGGAAGAGTATGATCGAATCTTAGAATTAGACCCCAACCATCCAGAAGCCTGGAATGCCAGGGGTAACATCCTATCCCAGATGGAAAGAACTGAAGAGGCTATAGAATCCTATGATCGAGCACTGGAATTATGTTTAGATGAAAATCCCGATGCATCCACATGGAATCGTAAAGGCAATGCCCTTTTAGAATTAGATCGGCTAGAAGAAGCCATAAAATGTTATGAAGAAGCTTTAAAGTTGGATGAATACAACGATGTTTTCCTCAGTAATCTGGGAGTAACTTACATGGAGCTCTCCAGATTTCAGGAGGCTATGGAAACCTTCAAAAAAGCATTAAGCATCAATCCCCACAATGAAGATGCCCGGATCCTGATGGACGAGTGTTTGGAGAATTTGTAAACAAAGGGACCATACTTTCCATTAAACTCCCCTTATATCGAATTGTGAAAGTACCATATCTGATAGTCTCCTCTTGAAAATTTTTATTGCCCAACCATCAAGCGCTGATATAGTTGTTTTGAGTAGAATGATTGCTTATTTAAGTTATTTATCCTGGAACCATAAACAGCACTCTCGCCATGAACATCCATCACAGATCTCCACCACATCAGTTTTATTAAGTTTTTTGGTGAGAGATATAAGTTTATTAATGCCAATAGTAGCTCCACTCACCAGATTCAGCTTTTCTAGCACCAGAAAATCCATTTTGGAGATTTGCTCATGGTTCAGGGTAGTGTTGGTACATCTACCAGCAGATTGATGAGGACAGTATTCACATATGGCATCTGTTTCGCATACCACCATCACGGGAAGAGTCGGATTTATGCGAAACTTCTCAACCATCCTCCCCATATTTTCTTCAAAGTCCTGGCTGTAACCATGTCCTTGGTAACCCTGGATGCAGAGGAGGTGGTGGGCTCGGATCTTGATGGGGATCATGGCCGAATCAACAATTATTTCATTTCACCTAAAACTTATTTAGGAGTCACCATCTTGGTTATGGCTGCAGCTCCACCTATTTTAATCATGTCACCCACCAAGAACGGTAAAAGTCCCATGGAAACTAGAGTGATAATGCCAGGATAGCTACCCTTAACCAAGTAAATCCATAACCCCAGACCAAAAAGCCCTGGTACATAGATGAAGACAAAGTTGGCAAACAACATCAGCCCCAGCATGGGTCTGAATTTCCGAGCCCCCACATATCCATCGGAGAAGTAGCCTAAAAATAGAGCAACCAATATAAATCCAACCAAATAGCCCCCGGTTGCACTGAACAACATGAAAAAACCCCCACTTAGTCCAGCAAACCAATTTAATCCCATTAACCCTGCTACAAGATATATAATCTGACTAATTCCCCCCCACCAGCGACCTAGGAGAACCCCTGCCATTAAAACGGCGAATGTCTGGGCTGTCACTGGTACCGGTGTCCAGGGTAGAGGTATTACTAATTGAGCCATTATCCCAGTTACACAAGCCATGAAAAATGCTAAAATAAGTTTATTAATAAGAGAAGTTTCTGAACGCCACTTATATAATGAATATCTTTTTCGGAAATAGTTTTCAACCGTAATTTCCATTTTGAATTCCCCGCGATTATAGTTTATTTGAAAATTGACCTTAAAAAACCCTGATAAGGGTTTACATTGATTTTAATTCCATCTTAGAAATGTTATAAGCCTTTAGACCCTTTATTTTATTGGACAATTTATAGATATATATTTTGTTACAGGGCTAGGTACAATTTTGGTACAAATAATACAAAAAAGAAGTATTTATCTTACTATATTTTCAATTAACTCCACCTATCGGTCAATTCTAAATTTACAGTGCAAGTCCTTATTTATAATGTAAAGAACCTTACCAGTATTATCTCCCCACCTTCCAGGATCAGTCTATTTGCCAAAACATAGGCCACTCCCCATATTTATCTTTACCTTTTCAAATCACTTTAACCAGTGATTATCTAATTAATAGATCAGTAAATAATGTTTATTTACGCAATAAATCATGGGCTGTGTCAAAATCAGAATGGTATGGCCATAAATTGGGCTAATGGATAAAACCGTCTCATGGATGAGATTAAGATCATTGCACAAACCCCATTATTAAGCTTCCATAAAACAAGGACGCCGTAATATGGTGTTAAAAAAACCATAAGCCACCCCCAACGTTTTAATGGCGATAATTCTACAATTGGAGCCCTCATTACCGATTCCTGTAGCACCCATTCCTATTCCCCAGAACACCATTCCCCAAATACTGCTCAAATTTTCCCAGAAATACTAGAAGAGCATAGAATGATATGATCGTAGTGGCTAAGGCCCCTGATAACACCCCAATACCATCAAATAAACGTCTAAAAGTTGAAGTAGCCAGAACATCCATGCCCATGCCTGCATATATGATTGAATACTTGATTTCTGGAAATGGAATGCTATGAATAGAAAATCGGCAAAATCAATACCATAATGGTTGTTGCAGCCATATAAATCCAGTATGTTCTTTGTAATCCTTTGGTTTTTAGTTGAGGATTTAAAAAAAATCACAGTAAGGATCTATCCCATTACTTCTTCGGTGAATTTCTTAAATTTTGCCAGTGCTTCTCCTAGTATTTTATTTCCAGCAGGAGTAGTAGTATAATATTTTCTTATTTTACCTTCCACATTCATCCTCTGACTTTTTAAGAAACCATCTTGTTCCAGGGAGTGTAAGATGGGATATAATGTACCAGGACTTAATTTATAACCCTGGTTTGAAAGTTCATCCATCATCTGTACCCCATAAATATTTTCATTCTGTGCACGGTATAAAATATGGATTCTAATGAATCCCAGGAAGAATTTACGGTTTACAGTCATAAAATCACTATCGTTTTTCGATATTTGGAATCAATAACTAATTACAATATCGAATATTGATTTTTGTTTTTATAAAATTTTTTAAAAATTTAGAAATTTCTCGGTAAATGATAATGAGAATTGTTCAACAAAAAAAAATAGGTATTACTTTTTCATGATTATTTCATATAGGGTGGTAAAAACTTCAATCTTTTTACTTAATTAGTGGCTATGATAAAAAGTCCCTTATCAAAGTAGCTTTGCACGGTCATAAACCGTTTTCAGAGTCTGCATATCCACACTAGTGTATATCTGAGTGGTGCTCAAGTTGGAATGGCCTAAAAGTTGTTGGATAGCCCTTATATCCACCCCATTCTTAAGGAGATGGGTTGCAAATGAGTGGCGCAGAATATGAGGAGTTACTTTCTTCCTGATCCCTGCTGCCTCAGCGTATTCTTTGATCATCATCTGAATATAGCGGGGAGTTAGATGGTTGCCGGATCGATTGACAAAAAGGTAATCTCCTTCCATGGAACTTTTAGAAAGATAATCTTTTAGTAAAAGCCGGGTGTTCTCATCAAAAAGAACAATACGATCCTTTTCACCTTTACCCCTTATGCGAATGGTACGCTCATCCAGGTCCACACTATCAGTTTCTAGGGTTACCAGCTCCGAAACACGAAGGCCAGTGGAGTATAAAAGGGTCAATATAAGCTTATTTCTATGTTTAAATGCCTTTTTATGATTTGAATCATCTTTACTCTCGTCAATGGTATGTATAAGCTTTTTAACTTCCACTTCGTTAAGGGACTTCGGTAGAGATTTGGATCTTTTAGGGGTCTTGACATCTTCCAGCCCCCCTATCTCACCAAATTCAAAAAATTTCTTTATAACCACTGTCACCAAGTATATGTAGTTCTGAGAAACCTTTTTATCCCGTTTAAGGTAGCGGATATAACGTTTGAAAGATTTTAAAATAAAAATTTCATGATTTTCCGGAACCTCACCTTGCAGAAACCGGTGAAAACAGTTGATTATGGAACGGTAGGTTCGGATGGTGTTGGGGGAATAGTTGCGAATCTCCAGTTCCATCAGGTAATCTTCAATTAGCTCGGGGAAGTCATGGGCATCCAGGATGTTGTTATCTCTGTAAATATGAATATCAGATGGGCCCGTTGTATCCACTGAACCTCCTGGTTTAACTTTCCAAGTTGAGTTGGGGTAAGAGTTCATGTTGATGGATATTATGGGCAGTTTAACTAATTATAGATAACTACGATCCACGTTTTCGTTGGAGTGCTTGTTATTTGAAGAACTTAATTGCTGGGAACTAGAATCCTTTAGAACTGCCTTTTCAAAGGACTGATAATGATTAATTATCTGGTCTTCAACAGATATGGCCTTTTTCACAGCAAAATTCATGTGTTTAGGCTCAATATATTTACTACCATCCATAACCGCCATATCTCCAGCCATACGCACCACACCTCCCAGATCACGAAGTCGAAGTGTAAATGAATCTCGTTGATCATCAATTACCCGGGCTCGTTTGCGAGCTTCATCCAGAAGGATTTCTACGGATTTTATAGTAGCATGGGGAATTTTTCCATCAATTTCAATCTCTTGAGCCACAAATTGGGCCATTTTAGCCTGGTTATCAGTGTTATCAGGCATGGTAGTGTGCATTAGAATTTCATAACCCTCTCCCTGTATACGAGAACGCAAAGGGGGTAATATATATCTAACATCCCTTATATTGCAAGCGGCAACAAATATGAAGTCGCAGGGCACGTCTTCCACCTTAACTGAACTTCCTGCGCTCTGAGGATTACGGCCTACAATGGGAAAAACCTTGTCTTGCATGGCACTTAGAATGTATCGCTGGAGAGGGGCAATGTGCACAAGTTCGTCAATGAAAAGAACACCCTCGTGTGCCTCGTGAACTGCACCAGGAACAACTCTTTCGTATGGTTGGGTCCCAAGATCAGGATGCCCACCATAGGGATCATGCCGGACATCACCTAACAGTTCAGTTTCTGTGGCCCCGGTGGCCTGTATGAATACCTTCCGGTTAAGGGGGAGTATGATGTTTTTGGGCTTTTCTTCAACCAGGGCCCTTCTCTTCTCCAGTGCACTCTGATCCAGGATCTTAATCTTATCCCCATCCATCCTCTCATAGATAACCACTTCTTCTCGGCCATTGAGCATACGGGTGGTGGTTACTCTTTCCTGGGGAACGTTCATTGGGTTGGAACTCATCTCAAACATGCCCAAAAGGTCGCCCAGATGTTTTCGTCGTGCGTTGATGTGAGAATATTTATCAGCCCCACATTGGGGACAGATACTTTGATAGGCATTGTTGTAACTATGACAATTGGCACAGCGGAAACCCAATCTCTCGGCCACCATCACGGGAACGTCCTGGGGGTTTACAATATCTCCCTCAGCCCGTTCCAGATCTTTTTTATGATTTTCCATCTCTTTTTTATTTTTGATCTCCACGAAGGGCCGTTCAGGCCTTTCCGGATTATGGACCACCGTTATTTCTTCCTGGGGTTCAGAAAGATGGAATGATATGGCCTGAGCTATCAGTGATTTACCTATCCCTGGAGGGCCCACCAGCAGCAGGTTTCGACGTTGCTTGGCTGCGATTTTAACAAAATCTATGATGTCATCATGGCCAATGACCCTTTCTAAGGGATCTTTAGGAATTAGAATATCCTGGGTTGTTTCAATATCTCCTAAATCCTCCTTTTTCATGTTGACGTACACCTAGATCATCCTCCGAGGTCAGTTCCCCAGTCAAAGTTGTTTATCTGGTTATCACCTTAATGTGGTTGGGTTTTTTTACCACTTCACTCATACGTACGGCTACTATGTACTTGAGGCCCTTGTCTTTAGCCACATCAATGAGTCTCTGACTGACCACACCATCAAATACCACAGCATAAGCCCCATTTTGCAGATTATTAATTTCTTGGTAGAGATTTTCAACTTTAACCTCTTTAATAATGTTTAAAGAATCATCCAATACTTCACCATTCCCAGATCCTTCCAGATCACCCAATATCCCTTTAAGTAGTCCTATTTTGTCTGGTGTTTTTTTCTCCACCTTCTCAGTTTTTACCCCCAAATCATGATAGATCTGCTCCACTGGAATCTTATCGCGCAATGCCACCATAACCTCATCTTTAGTCAGGTCTTCTACTTCAGAACCCCTGGGAGCCCGGGTAACGTAGTCCAGTTCCCCCACTTGTAAAAGTTCCTTAAGTATCAAGTCACCGCCACGATCACCATCTAAAAAGGCAGTAACCGTCTTTTTCTTAGTGAGCTCTGCCACTGATTTAGGAACGCTTACTCCCTCCACAGCCACCGCATTTTTTACTCCGTAACGTAGAAGGTTTAAAACATCGGCCCGGCCTTCAACAACTAGTATTGCATCTGATGAGACAACATTAGGCCCTGCTGGAAGTTTTTCGTTTCCAAATTCTGTGATTTCATGTATGCGCATGGCCTCCTTAACTTCCTCAATCATCTTGAGGCTTTCAGGAGTCACTTCTTCCATCATATTTTTGTACAGTTCTTTGGCCCGGTCCACTACTTTTCTCCTTTTAACGGCTCGCACATCCTCCACCTTATTAACCTGGATGTATGCTTCGCAGGGGCCAACCCGGTTAATGGTTTCCAGGGACGCCGCCAGGATGGCTGTTTCCACTCGGTCCAGACTGGAGGGTATTACGATTTCGCCTTTGGATCTTCCTGCCTTGGAATTTATGTTGACCTTAATTCTTCCGATTCTTCCAGTTTTCTGCAGTTCTCGAAGATCCAGATCATTACTTAAAAGTCCTTCTGTCTGTCCAAAAATAGCACCGACTACGTCGGGTTTTTCAACAATTCCGTTAGCATTTATTTGAGCATGAATAAGATATTTAGTTGTACTGATCTCTTCTTTTCCCATAATTGGGCCTCCTGATAGAGTAGATACTGATGATATCAAATGATATCAGGCCAATGTAGGCAGGTATCTAAACGATACTAATGATAATACCAGTAGGCACCCCTAGGGAATTCTTCACTAGCCAGATTGTCCAGATGACGGGGCAAGCTTTCTATGTCTTTAATAAAGCGACTTGTCATCTCTAATATCTTTCTCCTGAAAAGGATGTTGGGATGTGAACCAAGTCGCTGTATATCTTCAGATAACCTCCGGGCAAGTTCATTACCCTTTTGGTCAAAGTCAGTGAGAATGATCACTTGTGGTGATAATTCAGCAGCGATTTCCGCAACTTCGAAGAGCTTAAGACCTGAACCTGAAACCTTAATAAAATTACCCTGAATACCCAGTTCCTCTAGGGCTTTTTCATCTTTTTTACCCTCCACAAGGACTGGAATCCCCTCTTCTACTTGAATCTTAAGTTCCTCAATGATTTTGGACAATCTATTAAAACTCATGATAAATTCCTTAAAGGTGCTAACAAGTATCTAAGAAATACTATATTTCACCTAATATATAAAATTGAAGTAATGCAAACACATCCACACCATCCCCTCTTGAAGATCTACTCCTAAATCATTATTTACTACCCCATATACCTTGATAAAACTTAGAAAACTAATTTAGTCTTTAATAATTGTCATATTATGAGGAATTTATTCAAAACTGACAATGACATATCTATAAATATCCTGCATCAGAAAAATAAAGACACCACAATGAATTTTAGATTATAAATTTGCGGAGGATATAAAATTGGCAGAAGGCCTAATAAGAATTGTTTTAGACATATTAAAACCCCATGATCCTATTTTACCACACTTTGCCACATTTTTGAGTAAATTAAGAGGCGTGGAAGGAGTGAATATTACCCTGATGGAAATTGATAAGGAAACTGAGAATATCAAGGTCACCATGCAGGGTAATGACTTGGACTTCGATGAGATCAGTCACGCCATAGAGGAGTATGGTGGGTCCATTCACAGTGTAGACGAAGTGGTGGCTGGAAGGACCATGGTCGAAGAAGTTACCACGCCACAGGATTAGATCACATGCCCCACCACTTAATGAAAATTTCTCCCAGATCAGTATTGGAAAAATTTTCATCTGAAGAAGATTTATCTGAATCTTTAATGGGTGAAATAACTACTTCCCACTTGTCTGATGCCCAGAAAAATTTGGAGGGTTCTACCAGGGTTGTTCCCGGAGTGAAACCCATTAAAAATGGAGTTAGTATCTGGGGGGAATTGGTTACTGCCCATACTAGTTCCAATGATTGGGGAACTGTGTTAAAAGCTATAGACCAATCTGATGCTGGTAAAATTCTGTTTTTAAAATCTGATAACGACAATAAGGCAATTTGGGGTGAATTAACTTCCAAAGCAGCTCAGAATAAAAAAATTAAAGGCACCATAATCTTTGGAGCAGTTCGGGATGTTTCTGCAGTTAAATCCATGGATTATCCTGTTTTTTCCCGTGCCATAGTTCCCAATGCCGGCACTCCCTTGAATGAAGGAGAAGTAAACATTCCCATAAAAATCGGAGATTTTACTGTTGAACCAGGAGATTTTGTCCTAGCTGATGATGGCGGGGTGGTTGTGGTTCCCCGTGACAAACTCCAAGAAACCTTGAAAGAATCAGTGATCATAAAAAAAACTGAAGAAAAAATCTTAAAACAACTTAATCAGGGTCAATTTCTTTCTGACATTCTGGGCATTTAATCGGGGTTTTAGATGAGTGACGCCTTTGAATCTATACGTAAACACAAGTGGAAAATAATTTTTACCTTTGCTGTTTCTTTTTTTATCATATTCGCCATTACATTCTTTATTGGAATTGATGAAGTTATCTTTACACTTGAAAAGGCCAGTTGGGAATATATATTGATAAGTTTAGTTTTAGAAGCAGCAATATTACTTATTTGGACTCTAAGGTGGAAAATCATACTGGATGTGGTGGATCAGGCTCCCAAGTTCAGCACTATTTTATCTATGCTATTTGCCAGCCTGTTTGGGAATAATATTACTCCCAGCGCAGCAGGAGGAGAACCTTTACGGGCCTATCTACTGCGGGAAGTGGAGGGGACGCCCTTTGAGTTAGGATTTGCATCTTCTACTGCTGACCGGGTGTTCGAGTTTTTACCCTTCGTTTTGATATCCATCATATCAGCGGTGTTTGTTCTAAGCTGGAACTTACCACTCTTTACCAAATTTATCGTGACCATACTAATTATATTATCAATGATACTCTTCGGAATTCTCATTTATGCAGGTTTAAACCGACAAGTAACCCAAAAAATCGTTATCCGCTTGGCCAGATCAGTTTATCCATTTTTCATGCGTTTGGCCAAAAATCCCCTGACCTTTGGTGAAGTGGCTGAAAAACTGGTTTTCTATATCAGTCGTTTCTCCAGTGGATTTAAAACTGCCTTTAAAGATAGAAAAGTTTTTATTATCGGTTTTATTCTCTCTTTCTTTATGTGGGGCCTTGACATGTTGCGAATGTATGTTTGTTTTGTTTCATTAGGATCTTTTCCACCCATATCCCCCTTGATAATAATTTACACTATTGGAATTCTTATATCACTCCTTCCACTACTTCCAGGTGCTTGGGGGATAAGGGAAGTGATTTTGATAGGTCTATTTGCCGTGGCAGGGATTTCAGCAGACACAGTTATGGCAGCCAGCTTAATTGATCGTTTGGGCAGTTACGTCATACCCACGATTATTGGTGCTTTAGCTGCCTTTTACTATGGAAAAAAGGTAAGAAACATGGAGAAAAAGCCTTCTTCTACATGAGTTGACACCCCATACCCCTTATTATTAAAATTATCGAAATATTTATATAGTAGCTCCTAGAGAATGTAGTATATAAATATTTCGGTTAAACTCTATGAAGAAGCTGGGAAACGTACTGCAAATTTCCAATCGGGGCCGAATTATATTGAGATCCGGCCAAACACCCTCTTTTGGTCTTCCTGTTTTTACGAAAAAAGAGAAAAAATTGGGGCATGTACACGACATATTTGGACCTACCAAGGATCCTTACATTTCAGTTAAAGTCTACGCAAAAAATTCTAAAAATCTTGATAAACGAGTTGGAGAGACATTGTATATACCCAGCTACTCCAAAAAAGCCAGCAAGAAATGGGGGCGAAAAAAACGAAGCAAGAAGTAATGGAAAAAATACCCGAAAAAGATGAACTAAAGACTGAAATTTCGGGAAAAGAACAAATGAAACAGGACATGTCAGAAATTGAAAATGCTGAAACAAAGTGTCCTGAATGTGAATCTACAAAACTTATAAATGACCATGAGCGAGGCGAGATAGTTTGTGGAAGTTGTGGTCTGGTTATTGACGACAATCTGGTGGATATGGGACCTGAGTGGAGGGCTTTTGACCATGAACAGCGTGATAAAAGAACCAGAGTAGGAGCACCCCTCACCTACACCATCCACGATAAAGGGTTAAGTACCATGATCGACTGGAGAAACAAAGACATCTACGGTCGAGACATCCCAGCCCGTAACCGGGCCCAATGGTACCGTCTCAGAAAATGGCAGAGAAAGATCCGGATCTCTGGAGCAACCGAACGTAACTTGGCCTTTGCTCTATCCGAACTGGACCGTGACTCATCGAGATTAGGTCTTCCCAGAAGCGTCCGTGAAGCTGCTTCTGTAGTATACCGTAACGCTGTAGAAAATAAACTCATCCGGGGGCGTAGCATAGAAGGGGTGGTAGCTGCATCATTATATGCTGCATGCCGTCGATGTAATGTTCCCCGAACCTTGGATGAGATTGCAGAAGTGTCCAGGGTTAGTAAAAAAGAAGTGGGCAGAACTTACCGTTTCCTGACCCGGGAACTGAACATAAAACTACCGCCCACCTCTCCTGTAGACTACGTACCCCGGTTCGCAAGTGAACTTAATCTTTCTGGTGAAGTTCAGTCTAAGGCCATTGAAATCATTGAAAAAGCTATGGAAAAAGGGTTAACTTCAGGTAGAGGACCCACTGGTGTGGCTGCAGCCGCCTTGTACATTGCATCAGTACTTTTGGGTGAGAGAAAGACTCAACGTGACGTGGCAGACATCGCCGGTGTAACGGAAGTAACTATCCGTAACCGGTACAAGGAACTGACAGAACAGTTAGACATGGGCGTGACTCTCTAGTCACTCCCCACTTCATTTTATTAGGTAATTTTTAAGGTTTAAATGCATCCATTGAACTTATCATCAATCTATTAAAAATACCGTAAAACTGCTTAAAAGATGTATCTAAGATTTCTTCTAATATTAAAATTAAATTATAAATTATAGCATCAGAACAGTGGGTGTTGAATTTGACAGTTTCAAAGG
>Ga0209722_1002743_pt1 | contig 13181 bp, 11 predicted proteins | sample BioC12SIPDNA_2_FD_185745 | JGI IMG/M metagenome (GOLD analysis project Ga0209722, IMG submission 185745) | Anaerobic biogas reactor microbial communites from Washington, USA - Biogas_R1_A C12 SIP DNA (SPAdes) (version 2) | ecosystem: Engineered > Bioreactor > Anaerobic > Unclassified | place... | reverse complement strand
TTTGCCAGTGTGTCGATTTTCGAGAAAACACCCATTTCGGAAGCGTTTTCACAAGAGTTCGACAAAACACAAAAGAGCGATTATGATAACCAATTGTTATTATTCAACTTATAACCGGACAGTAGTGATTTACTACGGAGAGCATGATTTATTGAACATTTATCGGGCAGCCTACTGAACATCCTTATGCTTAAAGAAATTTTTGACAATTTGAGGTTGGCGTTGTGTACTCCGCAGATACGAGCGCACCTGCTGCATCATTTCCGACTGATCTTTGGGACGCTGCCGACCCACGGCATTGGTTTTGACATCCTGATTGAGAAATTCGTCGGGATTCCACTGCGGGCTGTAGCCCGGCAGGTAAAACAGCCGGATTCGTTTTCGATTCTGATCCACCCGGCGTTTGACCTGTCGAGATGGATGGACCGGATGTCCATCCACAATCAAAAAGACTATCTGCTTGTTTGATGTGCCTTGAGCCAATTGAAAATCGAGGTGCGTCCTACACCAAACATGCGACAGGCTTCGGCCTGAGGCAATTGTTCGTTGATAATCGCATGAACGACCCGATTTCGCAGCTCCTGCTGCGCTTGCGGAGAAAGCTTTCTGCAAGCGTGTGTTTTCATACAGATTGATACGAAGCAAAATCATATATATTCAATAAATTATGCTCTGGTTAGTAAGTGTGTTTAGTTTCACTTAACAAGCTGAAGCTTGAACTGCAAACAGTTTTTCAGTCTTCCATCCACGTCGATCCGACGGCCACATCGACTTTTAACGGCGCCGCAAGCTGCATCGCCTGGGTCATGTCGTCGGCGATCCAGGCACGATGCCGGTCGGCGTCGCGCTGGGGCAGTTCAAAGACCAATTCGTCGTGGATTTGCAGAATCATTTTAACCGGCAGTTTTTCCCGGTCAATCCGCCGGTGGATGTTGACCATCGCCGCCTTGATCAGATCGGCCGCCGACCCCTGGATAACGGTGTTGATCGCCATCCGCTCGGCCTGCGAGCGGATGTTGTGGTTGCGGCTGTCCAGCCCGGTAATCGGCCGCCGCCGCCCCAGGATCGTCTCGGCATAGCCCATCTTTTGGGTTTTTCGGATGACGTCATCCATAAACGCCCGGATGGATTTGTACCGGGCGAAATAGGCGTCGATGAACTGTTTAGCCTCCTGCTGGCTGACGCCGACACTGCGGGCCAGGCCGAACGCGCCCTGCCCGTAGATGATGCCGAAGTTGACGCCCTTGGCCTTGCCGCGCATCGCGGAGGTCACCTCGTCGAGGGAAACGCCGTAGATTTGCGAGGCGACAAAGGTGTGGATGTCGCGGTCTTCGGTAAACGCCTTGAGCAAGGCCGCATCGCCGGAAAAATGCGCCAGCAGCCGCAGCTCGATTTGCGAGTAGTCGGCGCTGAGGATGCAGCCGTCTTTGTCGGCGGGGACGAACGCGGCGCGAATCTTTTTGCCCAGTTCGGTGCGAATGGGGATGTTCTGCAGGTTCGGGTCCGACGAGCTGAGCCGCCCGGTGGCCGTGATGGTCTGGTTGAAGGAGGCGTGCACGCGGCCGGTGCGCGGGTTAATCAGCAGCGGCAGCTTGTCGATGTAGGTATTATTGAGTTTGACCAACTGGCGGTACTGCAAGAGCAGCGGGATGATGTCGTGCTGATCGGCCAACTGCTCAAGCACGCCGGCGTCGGTGCTGCGGCCGGTCTTGCCGGATTTGACGCTTTGCAGGCCGAGCCGGTCGAAGAGAATCTCAGCAAGCTGTTTGGTCGAGTCGATGTTGAACGGTACGCCCGCCAGTGCGATGATCCTGTCGCTCAGGTCGTTGATGCTGTCGGAGATTTCGTTGCTCATCCGCCGCAGCAGGGCCGTATCCAGCGATACGCCGTTGGCCTCCATCCGCGCCAGCACCTCGACCAGCGGCATCTCGACGGTCTCGAAGAGTTTTTTCAATGACGGCTGGGCGTTGAGCCGTCGGGACAGGTATTCGTAAAGCTGCCACGTCACGTCGGCGTCCTCGGCGGCGTAATCGCACGCGGCCTGTGTGTCAACCTGATCGAAGGTGCGCTGGGTTTTGCCCTTGCCGATGAGCGTGTCAATGGGAATGGGGTCATAGCCGAGAAAGTCCCGGCTCATCGCATTCATCGAGTGGCTGCCGCGATCCGGCGACAGGCAATAGGAGGCGACCATCGTGTCGAAGACCTTGCTTTCGGCGACGGCGACGGGCATCCGGGCGTTTTCCAGAATCAGCCAGTCGTATTTGAGGTTTTGCGCGATTTTATAGCGGCTTGCATCGGCCAGAATCGGTCCGACGGTCTTTCGCACGGCGTCAATATCCAGATGCGGCTGGCCCATCGGCGCCCGCACGGGAAGATAGAAGGCCTTGTGCGCCTGCCACGAGAAACTCAACCCCACCAAATCCGCCCGCATCGGGTCGATGTGCGTCGTCTCGGTATCAAAGGCAAACCGCTGCTGGGCTTTCAGTTCCTTGACAAATGCCTCCAGCTTTTGGGGCGTATCGACAAGCACATAGTCTTTGTGGGCCGGTCGTTCGGCGGGCGATGCGTGCGGCTCATCGAACAGGCTGCCCTGTCCTTTTGGCCCGGCGGACGCAGGCTTGGCCTTTGAAGGCGGCGGAGGCGATTCGGCCTTGAGTCCCATTTGCGTCAACAGACGAGTAAAGCCCAGTTCGCCGAACAGCTCGGCCAGTTTGTCGCGATCCGGCTCGGATACCGCAAACGCCGCCTCGTCAAATGCAATCGGCGCCTCGCAGTTGATCGTAACCAACTCACGGCTCAACTCGGCCTTATCTCTGTTGGCGCGCAGGTTGTCGCCGCGCTTGCCCTTGATTTCGTCGGCGTGGGCATACAAATTCTCCAGCGACCCGTATTGTTTGATCCACTCCATCGCGGTCTTGGGGCCGACATCCGGCACGCCGGGCACATTGTCGGCCGTATCGCCCTGAAGCGCCATCATATCGATGATCTGCTCCGGCGAAAGACCAGTCTTTTCTTTCAGCGCCGCCGCATCCGTTATCGTGTCGCTTTTGAGGTCATAGGCCACGACGTGCGCGTTAAGCAGTTGGAGCATATCCTTGTCTTTGGAGCAGATATAGGCGTCAATCCCTTTTTCGGCGGCCGTTTTGGCCAGCGTACCGATCAGGTCATCCGCCTCCCAGCCATCGACCCGCAGCATCGGGATACGCATCGCCGCCAGAATCTGCTCGATGCGGTCGATCTGGACGGGCATATCCTCCGGCATCGGCGGGCGGTGGGCTTTGTAGTCCGAATAGATTTTCGTGCGAAAACTCGGCGTCTTGGAATCCATCGTCACAACCAGCATGTCGGGCTTTTGACGTTCCAGAAGTCCCAGCAGCGCGGTCGTAAAGATAAACACCGCCTTGGTCGGCTCGCCCGTCGGTGCCGTCAGCGGTCGCATCGGCGCATAATAGGCCGAATAGATATGGGCATGGCCGTCGATGATGAATAATTTTGGGACGTTCTGGCTCACCTGTCGGCTTTCTAATTAAATTCTAAATTTCAAGCACTAAATTCTAAACAAATCCAAAAGATAGAAAAACAAAATATCAAAACGCATATACCCTGTTTTTGAATTTTATTCTTCTAACAATCTGATCTTGTTTATGATTTAGTGCTTCGAATTTAAGATTTCCAAATGTTATTTGTTATTCTGCATAATCCAGCCGGTCAGCTTGTCGATGCGGTCGCGGAAGTCGGCGTCTGCCTTGTACATCGTCTCGATCTTGGAGCAGGAATGAACCACGGTCGAGTGGTCGCGTCCGCCGAGATGGCCGCCGATCTCTTCCAGACTGTGCCGGGTCAGGCTGCGGGCCAGGTACATACAGATCTGCCGCGGTAGCGCGATGCTCTGGCTGCGTTTTTTGCTTTGCAAGTCGGTAATACGCACATCAAACTGCTCGCTGACGGCGCGAACAATGTCAGTCATCGCGATACTGCGCACGGCGGCGGCCTCCTGTACGCCGAGGGCCTGCTTGGCCAGCTCCAGGTTAATCGGCTGGCCAGCGGCGCGAGCGGTGGCATAAATCACCGTCAGCGCCCCTTCCAACTCGCGAATATTGGTCTTGATCTGCTTGGCAATCAGTTCAGCCACATTGTCCGGCAGCGCCAAGCCGCGCAGGTTAGCCTTTTTCTTGATGATGGCGATGCGCGTTTCGTAACTGGGCGCATCCAGCCTCGCCACCAGGCCCCACTTAAAGCGGCTGATGAGCCGATCCTCCAGTGCCGGCAAATCCTGCGGCGCGCAGTCGGCGGTCAGGACAATCTGCTTGCGATTGTTATACAGGGCGTTGAAGGTATGAAAAAATTCTTCCTGGCTCTGCTCGCGTTCGCGCAGAAACTGGATGTCGTCAATGATCAGAATATCGACGCTGCGGTATTGATTTTGAAACTCCGTCAGGCTGCCCTGTTCGATGGCGCTGATAAAGCCGTTGACGAATTCCTCACAGCTCTGAAATCGAATGTTGACGTCCGGGGCCTGCTTGCGGGCGTCATGACAGACGGCGTGCAGCAAGTGCGTCTTGCCCAAGCCGACATTGCCGTATAAAAACAGGGGGTTGTAGATCATTCCGGGGTTCTGGCTGACGGCGATGCAGCTTGCGTGCGCCAGCCGATTGCACGGACCGACGACAAAACTGTCAAATGTATAATCCGGATGCAGCCGCACCGTCGGCCGGGCGGCGGACGCATCGGGCATCGCCTCCTGCCGGCCGGTCACAACAAACTGCACCCCGACCAGATGACCGGTAATGCTTTGTGCGGCATGGGTAAACGTCGTGAGGCAGCAATCCTGCAAGTACTGCGCCCACGACGGTTCCTGACAGCCGACCTGCAGCAGCCCGCCGTCAAACGACACCGGCGTCAGCTCGTCAAACCATTTGCGGGTGTTGACTGGATCGACGGATTTGACCCGTTCCAGTATCCGATCCAGAATTTCGGTTGTGTCCTGAACGATCACGTGTATCCTTGTTTATCTTCTGCGGCTCGAAAGCCGTAAATAGTGGACTTGGTGTCTCTGAAAACCGGCAAAACGGGAAACAAATCGCCCTGCGTCGGAAAGCGAAGATGGTCCCTCTCCGCCGGTCGAAAAGAAACTTTACCGGTTGCGGCGGTTATTGTCAAAGGAATTTGCATCATTGCCCGCTCATTCGCCCAATTCTCACGAAATTGAAAAAAATAATAAAAATAATATCTTTCCTTGACTTTGTGTGTCCAAAGTCCGAAAATGAGATTGATTGATTACACAGAAATTCACTAAAAAAATGATCCGGCAAAAAGCAATTAAGCTATTGAAAGGAAAAGCGTTATGAGATTATTTGCAGCATTTATCAGTCTTTTTTTGGCTGTGGGGTATTGTGCGTCAGCGGCCGGCGAAACAGCGACCGCGGAAGTTATACGTACCGCCGATCCTGAGGCGGCCGTTGTCACCATCAACGGTACTGTAATCAAAGAAAAGGAAGTCGCCGCCGAGACCGCAAAGCAACTGGTGGTCCAGACACGGCAGATGCCTCCCGGCATGGAACTCAACGACTGGATTCGCAATCAGATTCGTATCGCTGTCGTGGATATGCTGGTGGATAAGACCCTGATCGAAAAAAAGATGACCGCTCAAAAAATCACCATTACCGAAGAGCAGGTGATTGCGGAGATTGAGAACATCGCCAAACAGCAGAATCTCGCGGTGGAAGATATACCGGCGGAAATCGCCAAACTCGGCTTAACAATGGACGACCTGAAAGGTCAAATCAAGATGAAGGTTCAGATGGATACCCTCATCGAAAAAGAGATGAAAGACAAGGACGTTAAGGACGAAGAGGTCAAGGCGTTTTATGATGATAATCCGCAGTACTTTGATCGTCCCGAACAGGTGCGTGCGGCGCATGTCCTGGTTCTGACGCAGAACAAGAGCGACGAGGAAAAGGCCGCGGCCAAGACGAAGATTGAGGATATCTTGAAAAAGGCCAAGGCAGGCGAAGATTTTGCGGCGCTGGCAAAAGAACATTCCGAAGACCCCGGTTCAAAGGATAAGGGCGGCGAGTACACCTTTACCCGCGGCGAGATGGTTCCGGAGTTTGAAGAGGCAGCCTTTAAGCTCAAAGACGGCGAAATCAGCGGGATTGTTGAGACAGATTATGGCTATCACGTCCTGAAGAAGTTGGAACATTTGAAAGCCGGGAAGGTTCCGTTTGACGAGGTCACAAAAAAAATTAAGGAATTTCTGACCCAACAGAAGCGCAGCACGTTCTGGGAAGGCTACAGCAAAAAAATGCACGACGAGGCCAAGATCGAATACTCCGAGGCCGAAAAGAAGCTTCGCGAAGAAGCTGCTCTGCCGATGATGCAGCAGATGCCGCCGCAGTAAACGGCTGTGCAGCAATGACGTATTTCAGAATCGCTGGACACAGGTAACGTGTGTCCGGCGATTTTTTTATGGATGGTCGAAGACCATTTTTTTGACCTCGACGCCCTCGACGGCGTTGAGCCTCTCGGCCAGCGTGTCGGCATTTTGGGCGTCGTCGGTCATTTCGAGCAGCAGCAGACCGCTGGGCGAACAGAAGCCCTTGTCGGCCTCGTGCAGCCCCAGCCGGGTGCGGATACTGCAGCCGTACTCGGTCAACAGGTGCTGAACCACATCGACGTGGTGAATACGGTCGGTAATGTGAACACCCAGAATGATATGCGAGTTGAGAGGCATCGTCGTTTCCTTTGCAAACAAGTGAACTCCGTCAATGTAACACACGAAATTATTCGATTATTTTAGTCTTCATAAACTGTTTTTCAAGCCAAAAAACAATTGTCTGTCTTTCTTTAAAAAATACATAGACTTAGAGACCCTGTATGTACAAAATAAGTCTTTCTCGAAAATTTCGATTTGCAGTTTTTTTGCATTGATTTTGAGGAAATCTGTTATAATGACCGTGACCATACACAACGGAGGGTTATGCTATGTTGCCGAAATATCTCGTTCGGTCGATGTGGGTTGGATTTGCGGTCTGTGCCGTCAGTCTGGTTGTCTATGCCTGGGTTCCCCTTGTTGTTGCCAATGATCCCCTTGTGCGAATGCCGGGCACACAGCCGGCGCAGGGCGTAACCATCGAAGCGCCGAACCGCTGTATGAATTGCCATGAAGGGTATGACCCGCTCATTGAGCCGGGGCACACGTGGAAAGGCGGGATGATGGCCCAAGCGGCGCGCGACCCGATCTTCTGGGCCTGCACGACCGTGGCGGCGCAGGATTCGGTCTGGGTGCTGGGCAATCCCAACGCGGCGGACTTGTGTCTGCGGTGTCATTTCCCCCAAGGCTGGATGGCCGGGCGCTCCGACCCGCCCAATGCCTCGCGGATGACCGGAAGCGACTATGACGGGGTGCACTGCGACTTTTGCCACTCGATGTACGACCCGTTCTTTGAGGCCACCTACGCGGGCACACGCGAAGGCAGCGACTGGGTCGGCTACTGGGATGAGGCCACGCCGCTGTCGGCCAGCGAGGCGCTGAAAACCTCCAATGCCGACCGCACACAGGCGGCCGGCATCAAACTCTTCAGCGGAGCGGACTTCTACAGCAAAACTTTTCTGCCCCAATACGCAACCTACACCGAGAACGCATCCGGCCAGTATTTTGTCAGCGCCACCGGCGACAAACGCGCCAGCTTTGCCGATGCCAACGCCACACACAAAATGTTCTATAGCCGGTATCACAAATCCAAATACTTCTGTGCGACCTGTCATGACGTGTCCAATCCGGCACTGGCCAACCTCGGTCTGTCCGGCCTGCCCGACCAGTCCGGCGGGACGGATTTAATCAGCGAACAGTATGCGGCGCACCGCTATTTCCATGTGGAACGCACGTTCTCGGAGTTTATGCTCTCCGCCTACGGCCGGCAGGACGGCGCGGCGACCAATCCGGAGTTTGTACAACTGACCGGCATTGACTCCGTCGCCAAATGCCAGGATTGCCACATGTTCGACGCTGTCGGTCGCGGCTGCGACAAGAAAAATGTGCCCCTGCGTCCTGTCGAAAGCGCTGCGCATCCCAACTCTGGCCTGCCGGTTCACGATATGACCGGCGGCAATGCCTGGTTTACGCATATCATGGGCAGTCTCGATCCATCCGGGCCGATTTACGATCCGGTCAACGCGCAGATACTGAACAAAACGACCGCCCAGATGACGCTTGATTTGAACGCGGGAATATCGCCGATAAATAACGGCGCAGCGCTGGCGGCCGCCGTCGAGCGCGCCAAAGACCAGCTTCGCTTTGCAGCGACGATCAAAGACCTGCACTACGACCCGGCCACCGGCGAGTTGACGTTTAAAGTACAGAACAACACCGGCCATAAACTCATCAGCGGCTTTCCCGAGGGGCGACGAATGTTTTTGAGCATTACCGCATGGGTCAACGGTCGCCCGGCATGGCGCGTCAATCCGTATGATTACGCCGTCGGAACGCTCAAGGGCCTGTCGCTGGAGTCCGCACCGGCCTCGCCGCCGCTGGGGGCGGGTGAGGTCTATGTCGATGAACTGGTCTATGAGGCCGCGATGAAAAGCGACCTGACCGGCGAGGACAAGACGTTTCATTTCGTGCTGGCCACCGGACGTTACAAAGACAACCGCATCCCGCCGAAGGGCTTTGACTTGGCCGCCTCGTATGAGCGCATCGCACAGCCGGTCTGGCACGGCGTGGACGCACCGGACTATTTCAGCGCCGATGAATACGCCGACGGGTATCATCAAGTCGCCCTCAACGCCCCGGCCAACGCCGAGTACATCACGGTCGAGCTGTACTATCAGGGCACCAGCCGCGAATACGTGGAGTTTTTGCGCGACCAGATCAACGGCACAGGCAACACCCTCAGCAGCCCGACGCCCTCCGGCGAGGCGAATGCGTATATCATCCAGACCGATCCGTTCTTTCAGCAGTTGCGGGTGTGGGGCGATATCCTCTGGGACTTGTGGGTACACAACCACGGCATCAACGGCAGCGGCAAGGCCGTCGCCGGCATCGTGCCGTTTCAGATGACCTCGGCGGTGTGGGGAACCGCTCCGCAGTTGCCGCGTGCGGACTTGAGCGGCGACGGGGCGGTGGATATGGTGGACTTTGCCGCCTTTTCCGACGACTGGCTGCGCACCGGCTGCGTGGATCCCACATGGTGCGACGGCTCGGACTTTACCCGCAGCGGCACGGTCGAACTGTCGGACCTGCTGATCCTGGCCGACGAATGGCTCCGCGGCAAATAATTGCACCCTGCCCCTAACGGATGTGCGTGAGAGCAGATTAACCAAGACAATTGAAGGAACTATAAAGGGCGAAAGATTCTTGACACTACCAAAGCCGTACATTTACGGCGGGTGGCCTCGGTGAGATTGGATAATAATCAATCGTCAATCGTCAATAGTCAATTGTGTGTGGCACCTTCAAGCGCAGCTTGTGGGTGCGGGGGACTGCAATTGATAATTGCTTATTGATTATTGAGTATTGTTCTGGTGAGACTGACGGACACGGGAGAAATTTAAAATTGCCGATTTCAGATTTCCTATTGGGGGTGGAATTTTTTGTTTTAAAGGGCGAACACGCAGGTTCGCCCCTGTGTGAAAAAACGTATCACGGCCATCTTGGCCGTGCTTTTTTATCACGGGCAGGATGCCCGTGCTACGGCAATCTGCGTTCATCGGCGCAATCGGTGGTTTTGAGGTTATTAACAAGCTGAAGCCTGGACGACGAACGGTGATGGGCTAAAGCCCATCCTGCGTTATTTGGCGGGTACAGGTTACCCTGTGGCGATTTCCCATCGGTCTGCTGCGCAGAGCCGATGCCACCCATTGACGTTTTATAGCCCATCCGGCGAAGCGGAAGGATGAGGGGATGCGGGAGCGCATTATTGGTCCACGGCCTTGCGGCCGAGGCTGCAACATAACGCCTGCTGCGCAGGCTTTTTTGGATTGACGAATGACGAGGGACGAGGGGAATTAAGAATGAAGAACTCAAAACTTCTCTCCCCTCTACTCTCTATCCTCTATCCTCTATCCTCTGACTTCCGTCTTCTGTCCCCTGTAATAACAAGCTGAAGCTTGCACTGCGAACGTAATTGACTATACTGTAGCGTATGATCTATAAACCTTACGGAATGACGGGGCCGTCGGTCAGTGCGGTCGGGTTCGGCGGAATGCGGTTTGATACGACGCAGGCGGACGCGAAAAATGCCGAACTGCTGTGCTATGCGGTGGATAGGGGGATTACCTATCTGGATACGGCGCCGGGGTACTGCGACGACCGCAGCGAGGACATCTTCGGGCGGGCGGTCAAGATGCTGGGCCGCCGCCGTGAGGATGTGTTTCTGACCACCAAGGGGATGCCGGAAAGCAGTCCCACGGCCGACAAGGCGCGTCAAGCGGTGCAGAAATCGCTCACCCGGCTCAAGACCGACTATATTGATTTTTATCACGTCTGGTGTATCCGGCGGATGGAAGAGTATGAGCTGGCGATGCGGCCCGGCGGCCAGTATGAGGGCTTGATGCAGTGCAAAGAAGAAGGGCTGATTCGCCATATTGTCGTCTCGACCCATCTGCGCGGGCCCCAGGTCAAAACCCTGCTGGAAAAGAATGAATTCGAAGGCGTGCTGCTGGGCGTCAATATCCTCAATTTTCTGTATCGCTGGGAGGGCGTTGTGGCGGCGCATCAACAGGAGCTGGGTGTCGTCGCGATGAACCCGCTGGCCGGCGGCGTGATCCCGCAAAATGAAAAGACACTGGCGTTTCTGGCCGACGACGGCGAAACGCCGACCGAGGCGGCCTTGCGCTTCTGTCTCAGTTGTCCGCAGATGACCGTCACGCTGCCCGGTTTTACCACGCGCGGCCACATCGACACCGCCTGCCGCGTCGCCGACCGGGCCGAACCGTTTACCGATGCTCATATCGAGCGCATCCGGGGGCATCTGTCCAAGAATATGGACACGCTCTGCACCGGCTGCGGCTATTGCATGGGCCGCTGCCCGGTGGAGATTCCCGTCGCCGGGTATATGCAGTACTACAACGACAAGCTGCTGGGCGGCAAAACCGATGTGGAAATGGCCAAAGAACTGGACAATCAAAAGAAATTGGGCTTTCTGGTCGGCGCCCGCCCGGCCGGTGACTGCGTCGCCTGCGGCCGCTGCGAAACGGCCTGCACGCAGCACCTGGACATCGTCCGCCGCCTCAACACTCTGGCCGAATGGGAACAACAGCCTGCTTGGCGAAAATAAACCGATGGTCCGTATCCGGCGATTTCAAAGAACTGCTCGTATTGTTAAACGCAAAGAAGATTGAAGAAGATGAAATGGCCTGACATCGCTGCGTTCGTGGTTGCCCACACAGTTGCGGCAGGCACCTACCTTGTGCTGTTCCTCGTTGTTCCAGTCCTTTTAGGCCTCGTCGCGGTCACCTTGCTGCTGATCGGAGGCATCATCACGGGCGACATGGGCGGCCCCCTTTTCCTGCCCGGAGTGTTCTTCCTTGGGTTGACCTACGCCGGCTGCGTTGCCGCATTCGGAGTACTCCTCTTCTTTCTCACAGGCGGTATTCAACTGCTCCGCCGTCGTGTCAGAGTCTCTGTCTGGGTCCCTGTTGTGGTGGTTTTTCCTGTTGTATTCACGTTCCTTGTCATGACTCGATTTGGAGGAGTCTTACTCAGTTTGGCCGTGTCCGCAGGCTTTGTGACTTACTGGCTTGCGTTTTCCGGATCAGATGCCGTTCTAAAGTGGGCCAGGAGTGGGAATATGTATTCCTTTTAAACAAAATGAATACCTTTATGGGTGGTGCCTCTATTAATTATAAATCGTCATTCGTCAACCATTACCCTCCTGCGAAAGAACCTGTTTTATCTTGCATTATCCCCGAGCCGCACCCCATACAGAAACATTCTCCTTTAGGGGCTTTAGCAATGAAATGACCTGTCATATTAATAATTTCAATGTCACCGTGGGTGCTGACAATATTAATATTTGCGCTGCTGGGAAGCATAACAGCATAGCGGATGCTCAACTGATGTTTTTTGTTATCCCAATCGTCCGGTCTGGATACTTCCACGGAATAGTTCTCACCATCCTGAACAAGTTCCAGTTGCAGTTGTTCCTTGGCTAGTGTGCAGGCTTCGGCAAGCGTAGGTGCCGAGACCCACAAGAAAGCCCGAACATCACATGTTTCATATCCCTCTACACCTACAATCGTAATTGATTGATCTGAGATCAATGAAAAGTTCATTCCCTCCGACATGGGAATACTAATCTTTTGTGAGTGAATGCCGGAATAGCATTGGCAACCGGACATCAACAGAAAGCAAATGACAAAACCTATCGGAAGTAATAATCTCTTCAGCCGACATTTCCCATTGAAGCTTTCACAAAACATTATACTACCCTTTCCGATTCTGAACTGACATTTCCCATTGAAACGATCAAAAAGCACGATTTTCTCCTAACAACATCAACAATTCTACAAAATTCGCTATCACTGGGTCAAGAAAAAACCCATTCCATGCCCGGTTTTCCTCAAAATCCTGTAAATATACGGTTCGGGTTTCAAATTTTTATCCAGCAGGACTTCGGTAACGGCGTCGATCATCGGCGGCGGGCCGCAGAGGAAGGCCTGATGCCCCCGCAGGTCGTCGGGCAGGTATTTGTCCACGCTAAATCCGGTTTCGCCGTCCCATGGCTCGTTGTCTTTCATCTCGGAGAGGGCATTAATGACCTTGAAATGCGGATGCTTGGTTGACAGTTCCTGAAACATCTCCGGATAAAAGACATCGTCGGTGGAACGGCAGCCGAAGAACAGCCAAACAGTGATGTCTTTCGGGACAAAGCCTTCAATCAGATATCAGCTTTTAATGCGTTCTGTTTTTGTTCACGGCGATAAAATATATAGGACAAAATGATCAGAAGAACGGTGATCGACAACACCGGGGCCAGAACGAAGACGATTGCATAATCATTCCATAGGGCCCCTAACAACACGATACAGGCGGCAGATTTGAATAACAGTTCGCCCCAGTGGTGTGTTTGCATCCAGACCTGTTTGCTGCTGAGCGTCCACGGGGTTCGGATTCCGATGGCCCAGTTGGGGCGTAATTTGCCCATCAACGAACCCAGTCCGAAGATAAGCACCGCTATCAT
>Ga0209722_1002737_pt1 | contig 13199 bp, 8 predicted proteins | sample BioC12SIPDNA_2_FD_185745 | JGI IMG/M metagenome (GOLD analysis project Ga0209722, IMG submission 185745) | Anaerobic biogas reactor microbial communites from Washington, USA - Biogas_R1_A C12 SIP DNA (SPAdes) (version 2) | ecosystem: Engineered > Bioreactor > Anaerobic > Unclassified | place... | reverse complement strand
CAATCCGCCAAGCCCCGGTTGGTGGTGGCGATCACTCGCACATCCACACTACGGGTGATACTGCTGCCGACACGCTCAAACTGCCGCTCCTGCAATACCCGCAACAGTTTCGCCTGCAGAGGCAGCGGGATCTCGCTCACCTCATCGAGCAGCAGTGTCCCGCCGTCCGCCAGCTCAAACCGCCCCTTGCGCATCCGGTCCGCCCCGGTAAACGCCCCGCGCTCATGCCCAAACAACTCGCTCTCGAGCAGATTGCCCGAAAGAGCCGCACAGTTGAGACAGAGCATCGGGCGTTCGGACCGCGGCGACGCCGAGTGGATCGCCCGTGCCAGCAACTCTTTGCCCGTACCCGACTCGCCCTGCACCAGTACCGTGTTGTTGCTCGGGGCAATGCGGCTGATCGTCTCGCGCAACACCCGCATCGCCGCCGACTCGCCCACCATCGATCGAGGATCCCCATCCGTCAGCGACCGCCTCAGGGCCTCGTTCTCCGAACGCAGCGTCGCGTTTTGGATCGCCCGATCCACGACCATGCAAAGCTGATCCGCGTCGAAGGGCTTCTGTACGTAATCGAACGCACCCAGCTTCATCGCCTGCACCGCGCTGTCCACCGTACCGAACGCGGTCATCAGGATCACCGACGCCTCGCACCCCGCGGACCGCAGCTCCCGCAACAAACTGACGCCGTCCATGCCCGGCATCTTGAGATCCGTCAGCACGCAGTCGTATCCCCCCGCTCTGACCACCCGTAAAGCCTCGACCGGATCCGCGAATGTCGAGACCGCGTGGTCATCGCGTGTCAGGGTCTCGGCCACCGACTCCCGGAGCATCTCATTGTCGTCCACCACACAGATTCGGCCCATCACTGAAACCTCCAACAGGCCCCTCACGCCCTACTCTGCATGCACTACTCAGAGCCCTTGAGCGACGGCGAACGAGCGACGCCGGACTGGCGACCCGTACGTCGCTGACGCTCCGCATCCCGTCGCTTGCCCTCCGGGCTCGTTTTTGCACCAGACGCTCTCGAACGCCTCACTCATGACACATCACCCAGCACTCAATACTCCGCACTCCCCCCTCGTCCATCCTTCGGCAGCCGTAGCGAAAACATCGCTCCCCCCTCCGGCCGGTTGGCCGCCTGCACACTGCCGCCCAGGCTCTCGGCAATCTGGTGCACAATGGCCAATCCCAAACCCGTACCGGTGTCTTTGGTGGTGAAGAACGGGTTGAAAATACGATCCAGCAAATCGCCGGGAATGCCCGGCCCGTTGTCGCTGACTGTCAGTACCACTTCCTGCGAATTGGCCGTCGTCACCTGGACGCACACATGAGGAGCCACAGAGCCATTCCTGGCCGCATCGAACGCGTTGATCAACAGATTGAGCAAAGCACGCTGCAGAAGCACGCCGTCCGTCACCAGTTTGATATCCACGGGGTCCGGCGACACGCGAACCTCGACCTGCTTGGTTTCGTCACGCCCGCGGGCCAGCTCGATCGCCTCGCGAACGAGGTGATCCAGCACCACGATTCCGGGCACGGGCGCGCGTGGGCGACCGAACTCCAGAATGTCCGTCACCAGGGCTTCCAGCGTGCTGACCCCTTTGATGATCTTGCGGACGACCTGTGCTTGGGCCGGGCGATCGTGTAGATCGCGTTCCAGCAGACAGGCGAAGAGGCGAATACCAGCAAGCGGGTTGCGAATCTCATGGGCCATTCCCGCCGCAAGTTCACCTAGTGCCGCCAGCCGCTCCCGCCGTTGCAGTTGCCGGTTCTTGCCCGCCAATTCCTCACGCAATCGCACGACCTCACCGCCCAATTTCTCATGCGACTGCTTCAGTTGCTCGGTCACCGCGTTATACGCATCGATGATCGCACCCAACTCGCGCTCGCGATGGGTCAACGCAGGAGGCGCGGGCGCTGCGACGGCTTGACCGCCGGACATCGCCTGCCGCTCGAGATCGTTTGCCAAGATGCTCATGCGTCCGCCCAATCCGTCCCCGAGACCTGCGAATACGCCGCTACAGCGTAGGCGGCGCCCGCCCGGCGACCGGTCTTCAACGTCTGCATCGCGTCACCGGTCGCGCTCTTGCGAGCCGCCAACAACTGCGAATCTTCCGTGTCCATCGCAAGGATCTGGCCCAGGAGCGCATTCACCTCCGTCACCAGCCGGTCCACCTGCTCGCCCCGCTCGTCCGACATCGCCGACCGCCAGCCTGCCCAGTCCTGCTGATAGGGCTTCAACCGAGCCGCCAGCATTTCCAGCCGGTCGATCAACTGCTGCCGCTGGGCCAACAGGGCCAACAATCGCTCCGGCTCGTTCCCGGTGATCAGAGCCCGTTGCGAACGCCCCAAGGCCAACAACTCAGAGTAAATATCCCGTTGCCCCGTCAGCAGGGCCACGATCGCGTCCACCCCGGCACCGGTCACGCCTTCACCGCTTGTAGGTTGCTCTGTGGTCACTTTGCACTTCCCACTTCTGGCTATCCCGCTTGTCGACTGTCCTGCTCGCCGTCAGCGGCAGAGAACATGGGCATCCGGCCCAGCCACGACAGGTACTCCTCCCAAAACGGTCGCCCCTCCTGCGGTAGATACTGCTCGAACTGCTCATCGGGGATATTCCGCAACGCCCACGACATGCGCTGCAGCGTCTTGCGGGCCTCGTACACGTTGCCCATCCGCAGATGGCAGTTGATCATCTGCACGTAGGCGGACATCGCGATCGGATCGGACTGGTACAGCCAGGCGGCCTCGTCGTATTCGCGCAGAGCCTCGATAAACGGCCGGTAGTCACCCGCGTCCAGTACATACGATCGGTCGTAGATCGTGTCCGCCCGGTAGAAATGGCTCAGCTTGCGGTACAGCCGATCCAGGTCCGCCAAGCTTTCCTCCGACCGGCCTCGATAACGCTCGATCACTTGCTGATACAACTCCTGAGCCCTTGCCAACCGGCGCAGGTGCACGACTTTCAACTCATCCTTGTGGGCCAGTTTCTTGGGATCCTTCAGGTCCTCGCGGATTTGGGCGGCACTGCGACGATAGGCCTCGGCGAGCATGAAGGTCGCACGGTCCGCCCGCCGATCCTCCGGATACCGCTCGATCGCTTCCTCGTAACGGGCGATGCCCTGCTCGTATCGCTCCGACTGGATGTAGAGATCGCCCAGTTGAAAAAGCGCGTCCCGGTATTCCGGGGCGGCCGGCTCGATCAACGCCAGATCGTCCCCAGGTTGGCGATCGACTACGCGCAGCAAAGTCTGCTCTGCCTTATCCGGTTCACGGCTGTCGATGAAACACTCAGCCAGTGGAACCAGCGACTGCGTCGCCCAGTACGTTCGCGGGTATTCGATCAAGTTGCGCTGGTAAGCCGCGATCGCTTGAGCGTACTCGCCCATCGCCTGGTAGGTCAGGCCGAGCCGCAGCATCGCCTCGGAAACCCGCATGTGGTCCGGCCGCTCGCGGATGAACGCTTCGAGCACCGACGCCCGCCGGCTCCGCTCGCCCGCCAGATCAAACGCGTCCGCCGCCTTCCATGCCGCCGTGGTCGAGGCTGCCACATCCAACGTGGTCAGCTTGGCCAGTTGCAGATAATGCTCCGCAGCCTCGATGAGATGGTCACGAGCCTCCTGGCGAACCGCGTCCCGGTCCGCCGGAGCACCGCCCTCATCTCGCCCTTCCGCCAGGGCGAGCGACCTTTGCCCCAGTGCCTCCGCCAGAGCCGCCAGTCGCTCCGTGTAGATAGCCTGCAACCGGTCATCCCCAGGCGGGGCCAACCGGGCCGCGATTCGCAGGTAGGCCATCGCTTCGGGCAACCGGCCCGCCTGCCGTAACGCTTCGTACAAGCTCGTCGTCGATTGCCGAACCACCTGCAGGTCAACCTGACCCGCATACGGGTCTTCGGACACCAGCCGCAGCACCTCGTGGAACGCCGCCAGCGATTCGTCAAACCGCTCGAGGGACGCGAGCGCCTCGGCACGCCCCAGAATCGAGAGCGTGCGGTATGGGCTGGGCGTAGTCCGGCTCACTACGTCGTCGAAAAACGACACCGCCGGCTGAGGCGACTCATACGCCTGCATGATCCGCCCGAGCAACCACCCGGTCTTGGCGTACAACGGCTGGCCCGGTACGAGAGCGTCCCGCGCCACACGCAGCAACCGCTCCGCCTCGTCGAACTGCCGCAAATGGAAAAGGGCCAGTGCCTGAAGGTAGTCGTACTGGCCCTGGACCGTGCTCCCCTTGAACCGCTCCGCGTGCTGGGCGAGGAACTGCTCCGCGTCGGCGTGCCGACCTTCCGCGGCTAACAGATCTACCTTCTGCTCCGCGGCCCAGTAACGCAGCTCCTCTTCGACACCCTCGCCAACCACGAACGCCTCGAACTCACCCACAAGCCACTCCGGCGTTGCCTGATCTGTCTCCCGTTGAATCTCGATGATCCGTTTGCGGATCCGCCAGGGGTGCTCGGCGCCCGCCGCCACAGCCTGCTGATACGCCGCCACCGCCCGCCCACCCAACTGCTGCCACTCCCAGGCACGGGCCCGCATCAGCAGGGTCGGGACATCGTCCTGCTCGCCTTCCGCCAGAGCGGCGTCGCAGTGCTCGATGATGCGTTGGGCGTTCACCACGCCGTGAACCGCGTTGCCCAGCTCGTGAGCGTAGATCACGCGGGCCATCAGCGAGTGCAACCGACGGCGCTGAGCGTCATCGAGGTCCGGCTTCGCCAGTAGTTCCCCAATGTAAGCGCTCGCTTCGGGATAAAGTGAGGACTCGTGGAGGGCCACCGCGCGGGCAAAGAGATCGTCGAAGGTCGGCGGTTGAGGAACGGGCCGCAGACGCCACAAGCCGGCCGCGAGCAGGACAGTCGCCACCGCCAGCAGCGGGATTTGCCACCGCCCGGCCAATTGTCGGCCCACTGGCTGTTGTCCTGGTACGCCGCTCATCCTGAGCTCCCCACGCCGTTCTGGGGTCATCCTGACCCACGCACCATCGGCCGATAATCCGCCCGTTGGTCCCCTTGTGTCGGCAAATCCATGCGTTCAGGATGAGTCGGAAACACCCGGACGCGCAAGAACCGCACTTCGGAACGCGGAAAGCTCTCCTCGATCGGCCGCTGGGTCTCGCCCGCCCGGGGTGGGTGCGTATGCCCCCCACCTTCGCGCATGACAATACTGCCGCGGACAATCCCCAGGGTAATCGCCCACCAGAGCCTGCCGGCACGCCGCCAATGTCCGATAAACTGCGCAACAGTCCCTCGGCGCGCGTAACCCTCTTCCTCACCGGAGTCTCCGGCTGGCTGTCGATGAGCCCACCGAAAAATCTCGCCGGCCGGAAGTTTTTTTTCGATCTCATCCGCAAAAAATGCGCCGCAGGACCCGAATCCCCCGCCGTAGCGGTCGCCCCTCGCGGCGACCGGCGTGTAGATTCCACGTCCCCATGCCCCTTCCGCCTCTATGCCTTCTGCCCCTTCTGCCTTTGTGCCTATGTGCCTTCTGCCTTTGTGCCTTCTGCCTCTGCACCTTTGTGCCTTCTGCCCTGTAGCCCCCGACGCCCGCTTCAGCCGCCACGAACGAAGCCAGCCCATTCACCCATCTCTGCCGCGCCCGGGCCGGGACCAGGGGATACCCTGCGCCCATGTGGCCCGTGGACGGGCCATCGGAGCTTGTTTGCCGATAGACAAACCCCGAAAGGCACGAGGAGCATGAAGAAAGAGAAAGAAGCCGAAGCTGCTACACCTTCTCTCTTCGTGTTCCTCGTGCAAAAAGAGATGGCGACCGTTCACGAACACGGGCGAGATGACTTTCGCGGTTGGCGCCATCTTTTTCTTTCTTTTCTCAGATAGAGTGCAAGGGCATCGTGCCAAACCAGTATGATGAGTAGAGGACACGATGACATGGCCGGGCGACCGGCTTCACGGATACGATGCGGTCATGACCGACAGCAAGCACATGGATGCCCATGCCGTGCGGGCGACTGTCCAAGGCGACGTTCGCGCATTCGGCGGTCTCGTCGAGCGCCACTTCGGGCTGGTGTACATGCTCGGCTACGCGCGGCTGCGCGATCGCCATGCGGCCGAGGACCTGGCCCAGGAGGTGTTTCTACGGGCCTATCTGAACCTGGCCCACGTGGATCCGCCTGAACGATTCTCGGCTTGGGTAAGCCAGATTGCCCGGAACCTGGCCTGCGATTGGCTGAAGGACCATCAGCGGGCGTCCTCCTTGAAAGCCATGGTCCCGATCGAACAGCTCGGAGAGGGGGCCGCTCACGACGCACCGCCGTCGGAACGGCTCGAGCGCGACGAGCAGGCGAAGGTAATCCACGGCGCGATCGATGGCCTGCCGGCCGAGCAGCGTGAGCTGGTCCTCCTGCACTACGCAGAGCAGTTGAGCCAGGCCGAGATCGCGGGGCGGCTGGGCCTGACGCCCTCGACGGTAAACCGGCATCTCAAGCGGGCGATGAAGGCACTGCAAGGTCCGCTGGAGTCGGCGCTGTATGCCTCGACGCACGAGCTGCGTCCGGGGCGACCGGCCCTGGCGCGGACCCTTGCTTTGGTTGCCAGCCTCGGGGCGATGTCGGCCGCGACGAAGGCCGCTGTGGCCGCTGCGGCGTCGGGAATCGCTTCCGCCGGCCTCGCCAGCGCATCGACCGGGACTATCGGCACCGCCGGCGGAGGCGGGTTCGCCGGTTCAGCAACTCAGGCCACCTGGACCCTGGCCACGGGAGGAACGGTGATGACCATGGGAACGAAACTGACAGCCGCGATCGCGGGGATAATCGTCGCTGCTGGCGGGGCGTATTACCTGCTCGGCTCAGATCAGAAGCCGGCACCCGTGCCGACTGTCACCCCCGCACCGGCCCCGGCACCGGCACCGGCAGCCCCGGCCAGGACGATCGCTGCCCGTCTTCCCGCCCCGGAACCACCGATCGAGCCCGAGCCGGCGCCGGCCATCGAACCTGTCTCCGCGGCACCCGAGCCGCCACCGATCGAAGACCCCCCGCCGCTCGAGGAACCTGCTCCCGCCAATGAACTCGACTTCAGCACGCCCACCGCCACAGTCACCAGCTTCTCCTCCGCCCTAGGCCGGGCCAAGTGGGACACCGTCATTGCCTGCTTCCTGCCCGGCGGCGCCGACTACCGGGAAATCGAGGAACTCGCCAACGCCGAGAACAGCACCCGGCGAAGCGCCGTGGCGTTCAAGTACATGCTCGAATCGCTGGACCCGGACGTAGCCCCCGAGATTGTCGTCTCGGAAACGGCGCCGGACGGGCGCATGAAGATGGTCTGGAAGTCCACGTTCAAACGGGATTGCGAGATCGGGGGACGAGCCTTCCACGCGGGCGACACGTTCGAGTTGGACGCCACGCTCGCCCGCACCGACGACGGCCAGTGGCTCATCGACAACTTCTGAGCTTGCCTGGTACTCATCCACGCGACGATGATAAGAAGACGCGGGCGACCGCGACGGCCTGCTGATCGCGGCAGGGTTGCCTGCGCCCCGGTTGCCCAGGCTTATCGCGGCAGTGTCATGCCTCCTATCTCACCAATCTTCACCTCTCCGCAGTACCGATATTCGGCACTCCGCGCCGCCGGTCAAGACCCGTTTCCCGACCTGAATGCTCGCGGTAACCGTTCACGAGCCGAGCCCACAGGAGTCATCATTGAACAGGAGGAAACTGGGGAAACAGAGAGGATTCGGTCTGCCCTCTGTTTTCTCCGTGTTCAACATCTGCGTGGTTGTTTTCTGTAGAATCCGAGCCCCAGCGCGGGTTGGCGTTCCCGTCCAGGAACCGCTCCCTTACGGTCGCGGCTCTGCTTGGTCGCGGGGCTGACGCGCGGACCCGGGAACCCTACAATGCCTCGGAGCCGAGCGGATCGTGCGGGCGTTGCCCGGCCGCTGTAACGGAGAGAACCATGACTGATCGGAAAGACTGTAACCCCTTCGGAGCCGCTGCCATGCTGGAGACGCAGGCCGGCCCTGTGCGGCTGTTCCGTCTGCCCCGCCTTGCCGAACAGGGCATCGCGGATGTGCACCGCCTGCCGTTCTCGATCAAGGTCCTGCTGGAAAGCGTCCTCCGCAACACCGACGGCTTCCAGGTGACCGCGGACGACGTGGCCAAACTCGCCCGCTGGAACGCCAACTCGCCGGCCGAGGTGGAGATCCCCTTCAAGCCCGGACGCGTCATCCTCCAGGACTTCACCGGCGTGCCCAGCGTGGTCGATCTGGCGGCGTTGCGATCGGCCATGCGGCGGCTGGGCGGCGACCCGCGACGGATCAACCCCCAGGTAGCCTGCGACCTGGTCATCGACCACTCGGTGCAGGTCGACGCCTTCGGCTCCGCCGACGCCCTGGGCATCAACAAGGCCATCGAGTTCGAACGCAACCGCGAACGCTACGCCCTGCTCAAGTGGGCCCAGCAGGCCTTCTCGAACTTCCGCGTCGTGCCCCCCGCCACCGGGATCATCCACCAGGTCAACCTCGAATACCTCGCCAAGGTCGTGCTGACGCGGGCAGACCGCCCGTCGGACCCGCCGACCGCCTACCCCGACAGCCTCGTGGGCACCGACAGCCACACCACGATGATCAACGGGCTGGGTGTGGTCGGATGGGGCGTGGGCGGCATCGAGGCCGAGGCGGTCATGCTCGGCCAGCCGATCTACATGCTCATGCCCGAGGTGGTCGGCTTCCGGCTGACTGGACACCTACCCGAAGGGGCGACGGCCACCGATCTCGTGCTGACCGTCACCCAGATGCTGCGGGCCCGCGGGGTGGTGGGCAAGTTCGTCGAGTTCTTCGGCCCCGGCGTCGCGGACATGTCCCTGCCCGATCGGGCCACCGTAGCCAACATGGCCCCCGAGTACGGTGCCACCATGGGCTTCTTCCCGGTGGACGCGGAGACGCTGCGGTACCTGCGGCTCACTGGTCGGCAGGCCGACCTCGTCGACCTCGTCGAACGCTACTGCAAGGAGCAGGGGCTCTTCGCTACCGCCGGCTCGCCCGACCCCCAGTATACCGAGGTGCTCGAGCTGGACATGGGCACGGTCGAGCCCAGTCTGGCCGGGCCGAAGCGTCCCCAGGATCGCGTGCCGCTCGGGCGGATGCAGACCTCGTTCCGAGAAGCCCTGCGGGCGCCGGTGACGGCCCGCGGATTCGGGCTGGACGATTCCGCAGTCGCCCGGCGAGCCAGCGTACGTTTCGACGGCAAAGCGGTCGAGATGGGCCATGGTGCGGTAGTCATTGCCGCGATCACCAGTTGCACCAACACCTCCAACCCGTCGGTGATGCTGGCGGCCGGCCTGCTGGCCCGCAAGGCGGTCGAACGCGGGCTGAAGGTCAAGCCCTACGTCAAGACCAGCCTGGCCCCCGGCTCGCGGGTGGTCAGCGACTACCTCGACCAGGCCGGCCTCACGCCCTACCTCGACCAGCTCGGCTTCCAGACCGTGGGTTACGGCTGCATGACCTGCATCGGCAACAGCGGGCCGTTGCCCGACGCCGTCGCGGCCGCGATCAACGAACACGATCTCGTGGCCTGCTCAGTGCTCAGCGGCAACCGCAACTTCGAGGGCCGCGTGAACCCGCATGTCAAAGCCAACTACCTGGCCAGCCCGCCGCTGGTCGTCGCCTATGCCCTGGCGGGGACAACGGACATCGACCTGGCTCGCGAGCCCATCGGCCGGGATCCACAGGGGCGCGAGGTTCTCCTCCGCGACATCTGGCCCACGCAGGCGGAGATCAACGAGGCCGTCGGCGGGTGCGTCACCGCCGAGCAGTTCGCCCGCCAGTACGCCCACGCCTTCGAAGGCGAGGAGCAGTGGCAAGCCATCCCCGCCGGGCAGGGCGAGCTGTATGCCTGGGACCCCGACAGCACCTACATCCAGGAGCCGCCGTTCTTCATCGACATGAGTGCCCGGCCCGGTCCGGTCCAGCCGATCCGCGACGCCCGCTGCCTGGCGGTGGTCGGCGACTCGGTGACCACCGACCACATCTCGCCGGCCGGCTCGATCAAGGCCGACAGCCCGGCGGGGCGATACCTCCAGGAGCTGGGTATCAAGCCCGGTGACTTCAACAGCTACGGCGCCCGGCGCGGTAACGACCGGGTCATGGTCCGCGGCACATTCGCCAACATCCGGCTGCGCAACCTGCTCGCCCCCGGCACCGAGGGCGGCGTCACCATCCACCTGCCCACCGGCGAGCCGATGAGCATCTACGACGCGGCCATGCGCTACCAGCAGGCGGGCACACCGCTTGTCGTGCTGGCGGGCAAGGAGTACGGCACCGGTTCGTCGCGCGACTGGGCCGCCAAGGGCACGCTGCTGCTTGGCGTACGGGCGGTCATTGCCGAGAGCTTCGAGCGCATCCACCGCAGCAACCTCGTGGGCATGGGCATCCTGCCGTTGCAGTTCCCGCCGGGCCAAACGCGCGAATCGCTGGGCCTCACCGGCCGCGAGGTGTTCGACATCGGCATCGACAGCCCGCTGACGCCGCGGCAGGCAATCACCGTCACCGCCCGCGACGACAGCGGCCGCGTCGTCACCTTCAACGCCGTCTGCCGCATCGACACCCCGGTGGAGATCGAGTACTTCGCCAACGGCGGCATCCTGCACACCGTCCTGCGCAGGCTGCTGCAAACCATCTAGCGAAGACTGCCACCATGCAGCAGTGTGTCACTTGATGAACCTCGGTCTTCTCCAGTGACCATCACCAGCCGAGATGGCCGTGTCATCCCCCTGCTTTGTCGGACAGGCACCACGCCACGGTTCAGCGTCTCCAGGCCGCACCCGCGCAGCGCCGCGGCCATGAGCAAGTGGATTCCGCATGGGGACGCCATGCACACGAGGTCCGCTTCCTGACGCGCGCGGCTCTGACGCGGCCGCTGATCGGTCTCAATGGCTCGTGCCGAATCGACAGGGCGGGAAAGACTGGGTACCCTGATGAAAACGCGCAGGGCGCCGAACCCGCTGAGCCAGCGACGGATCGCGTGCTGTGCGTGCGGAGTGCAGCGCTTCGGTTGCCATCGGCCGTCGCGGGAATGGCCACGACGCGGTGTTGGGCAGGCAGGCCGTCGCAGCCTGCCCGCCGTGGCGGGGGGCCGACGCAACGAGATACTGCAAGATCCCTGGCTTTTGTTGAGGAGGTCACACATGGACAGTCCATCCCCACGCTCACCGTCAGCCATTTCCCGTCGAGGTTTGTTGCACATGGCAGGGTCGGCGGCCCTCGGGCTCGCGCTGGGCCGGCGTGCGATTGCCGCCGAGGCGATCCAGTCGGCCAAGGCCTTCCGATTCGTGCACCTGACGGATATCCATGTGCAGCCTGAACGGCGAGCCGAAGAGGGCCTGCGAGCATGCCTGGCCTCGATTCACGCGCTCAAGCCGCGACCGGATATCATCATCACCACCGGCGACCTGGTCATGGACGCCCTGGCCGCCAGCGAAGAGCGGGCCAACAAGCTCTTCGACCTCTACAACCGCATTTGCCGCGATTCGGACATTCCCATCCGTAACTGCATCGGCAACCACGAGGTCTTCGGCTGGCAGTCCAAGGGCCGCATCCCCAGCGACCATGCCGACTATGGCAAGAAGATGTCCCGCGATCGCCTCGGACTGGAAAACACCACCTACAGCTTCGATCATCAGGGCTGGCATTTCTGTATGGTGGACGACATCCTGCCCAACGAGGGCGAAGGCTACCACGGCGGCATCTCCGACGAGGACATGGAATGGCTTGACCGCGACCTGGCCGCCGCGGGTGATCGGCCCAAGGCGATCTGTGCTCACATCCCGATCCTCAGCGTCGCGGTCTTCCGCGGACTCGAAGCACGGGACAAGAACACCCTGGAAATCCAGCGGCGACGCGTGTGCCGCAACCCCGGCCCCATTCTCGAACTGCTCAAGAAGCACCGGGTCAACCTGGTGCTCACCGGGCACCTGCACCAGAACGAGCGGCTCGAACTCGACGGCACCACCTACATCGGCGAAGGAGCGGTCAGCGGGGCATGGTGGAAGGGCGCCCATCTGGGCAATCCCGAAGGCTTCGGCATCATCGACGTCAAAGCCGACGGTGCGTTCGAACACCGCTACCACGAGTATGGCTGGAAGGCCGAGAAGGCCTGACGACTTGACCGGGCTTGCGGCGCCGGCATGCACCGTTGCGGCCGGCCATTCAACGGACCGATCGGTGCTCGACACCGAGACCCTTGGCGGCGAGCTTCAACTGACGCCGTGCAACTTCTCCCACTTCTCCTCGGCCTCGGGCCGGCGGATGTAGAGGGGCATGAGATCATCGCCGGGCGTGTAGCACCCTTGCCGGGCCAGGGTTTGGCCGACCTGGAAAACGTGCTCGGCCCGGGGCCACCAGACTTCCTCGGGCAAGATGCGGACCTCGGCCGCCTCGATGGCCGCTCGATGGTATGGGACACCCTCGCCCAGCACCGCCAGCGGTCGCGGGCAGACCTTCAAGAACGCCAACGGGTCGGCCAAGTGAGCATCGACAATCTTCCGGCAGGTGCCGTCGATCAGCTCGAACGCGGCGGTGTACACCTGCCCACGCTTGGCGTCCAGGACGACCGCGACGTGAGCAGGGACTGGCTCCGCCGCGAGAGCATTCAGAGCCAACCCGTCGACGGTCGGCACCGCCACCAGCCGGGCCCCTACCGACCAAGCCAGCGTACGGGCAACCGTCACCGCGATCCGCAGCCCGGTAAAGCTCCCCGGCCCAATCGAAACCCATACATCGGTCAGGCTGCCCGGCGACCAACTCTGCTTGTGTAACAGATCAGCGACCATCGGCAGCAGCTCGCCAGCGTGGCGCACCTTCCCCGGCAGACGAACGGCGGCAACCAGCCCCGCTTCCGTCCCGAGTGCGGTGCTCCCGGCCCGCCCTGAGGTCTCGATCACCAAAATGCGCTGCGGCTGCTGAACCATGGCCTCCATTCTAGCCGGATTCCGTCGCCTCGCAAAAAGGTGTCAGGAACCTTTTCGGGCGGTGGGGCTCACCGCAGGCGAGCGCACAAAGGTGTCAGGAACCTTTTCAGCCAGTGGGGCTCACCGCAGGCGAGCCCCACCGGCCGAAAAGGTTCCTGACACGAATGGTACTGCCGTGCGGCGAGGGGTCATGACGCGCGGAGTTTAACCGCTCGCGCAGGCCGCACTGCTGGTGTTGAGCCTCGCGTTCGCGTATGATTTCGGCTTAGGCCGGAATCGCCTTGTGTTT
>Ga0209722_1002732_pt1 | contig 13205 bp, 5 predicted proteins | sample BioC12SIPDNA_2_FD_185745 | JGI IMG/M metagenome (GOLD analysis project Ga0209722, IMG submission 185745) | Anaerobic biogas reactor microbial communites from Washington, USA - Biogas_R1_A C12 SIP DNA (SPAdes) (version 2) | ecosystem: Engineered > Bioreactor > Anaerobic > Unclassified | place... | reverse complement strand
TCCTGGGGGCGGCTGGGGTCGAGCGAATTATCGAGTTGGAGATGACTGCGGAAGAGCGCGCGGCGTTCCAGCGGAGCATCGACGGGGTCAAGACGCTCGTCGAGGCGATGGCCCAACTCGTCAATTGACTCCGCTTGACAGCGGCGGCGCGGATCAAGTACAGTCACGCCGAAATCGATGGCAATCGTCCCCTCCGATCGCAATGAATCCGATAAAATCCAGGTCAGAATCCAAGCCGGCGGCCGCTCGGAAGGTCCCCTTCGAGATCGACACGGCCCTGTTTTCCGCGGCGGTGAAGGAGCACGCGCACGCCTTCTTCGCGCCGCTGCATTACGAACGGAAGTATGCCTACCCGCTGCTGATCTGGCTGCATGGCCCCGGCCACGACGACGAGCGGCAGTTGATTCGGATCATGCCGCTGATCAGCATGCGGAACTACGCTGCGGCGGCTCCCCGCGGATTCCGCTGCGCAGACGCCGTCCGGCTCGGCTGGCCGCAGACGCCCGAGATGATCGAGGCGGCCGCGCACCGCGTCTTCGATTGCATCGAGGCGGCCGCCAAGCGGTTTCATGTCTCCCGAACGCGGATCTTTCTTGCCGGCTTCGATGCCGGCGGCTCGATGGCGCTGCGGATCGCCATGAAGCACCCGGAAAGTTTCGCCGGCGTTCTGTCGCTCGGCGGGGCCTTCCCCTCCGCTCACCAGCCGCTGGCGTGCCTCGTCTCGGCGCGGAAAATGCCTGCCTTCCTGGCGGTCGGGCGAGACAGCCAAGTCTACGGACCGGAAGAGGCCTGCAACGATCTCCGCCTGCTTCACACGGCCGGGATCTCGGTCACGCTGAGGCAATACCCCTGCGGGCATCAACTGACCGAGCAGATGCTTCGCGACGTGGATCGCTGGATCATGGACCAGGTGACGGCGATCGGCAGCCGCGCCCGGTAGCCGCGCCTCTGCTCCCCGCCCAAGACCATTGAACGTCCCGGCGTGCCCCGCGCTGCATGCCGGCTCCGCTGGTCCGACCTCCGCGGGGTATCTGATGGGCAAAGCGAGAAACGATCGTTCGCCTTGAGCGGACCTCGCCCCGATCGCCCACTCGAACGGGCACGCCCCAACCTGACCAACTCTGGCGACGCGCCCGAAAAATCCGCATGATCGTCATAATCGCTGGATTAAGAACGCGGGACTGCCGATAACCTACCGGCAACAGTGGACGAATCTCGGGACTATCGAACGGGGGGATAGAAATGGAAGTCAGTCAAGACCATGTCGGCGACAATTTCCTCCACCTTCGTGCATCGTGTCCAAGCTTCGTTGTTTCTCTGCGCGGCCTCACTTGCCGGTTTGTTTTGTGTTGCCTCGCCGGTTGACGCGCAGTCGACGGCGGCGGTTCAGGCTTCTCGGCAGACGGCCGCCTCAGCCAAGGCGGCGAGCCGAACCGCAAGGCCCGCGACGCGCGCCAAGGCCTCTTCGGTCCGGCCAGCGCAATATGCGGCGATGAGCAGCCCCGCCGGGCAGGAGGCCGGAGCGGAATCCGCAGGCGATCCGCAGGGCGGCCTGCAATGGACCAGCTCGGCGGCAGACTTCGGCGCGGCGGACCAGTGCGCTTCGTGCGGCATCGGCGGCGGCCCGTGCACCGCGTGCGACGGCGGCCCGGCGTTCGGCGTTGGCTGCACCGGTGCTTTCGGGTGCGTTGGCGTCTGCGATCGGCTCTGGTTCCGCGGCGATTTCCTCATGTGGTGGACCCCCTCGGCGGACCTGCCCCCGCTGGTCACCGCCAGTCCCGCGAACACCCCGCAAGCCCAGGCCGGCGTGTTGGGCCAGCCGGGCACAAGCGTCCTGTTCGGAGGCGAGGATCAAGACCTGGGCGTGCGGCCCGGCGCCCGCTTCACGCTTGGATATTCACCGTTTCCGGACCTGGCGTCGGGCGTCGAGGCGACTTACTTCTTCCTCAGCGAGAAGACCTCCGACTTCAACGCCGCCAGCGGCAGCAACCCGATCCTGGCCAGGCCGTTCTTCAACGTGGAGACGTCGCTTCAGGATTCCCTGCTGGTGGCCTTCCCCAATTTGGCGACCAACGCGCACGTCGACGTCGCCCTGAGCAATGAGCTACAGTCGTTCGAACTGCTCTCGCGCGACGCGATTTTCCAGCAACACGGACGCCGCGTGGACCTCCTGCTCGGCTACCGCTACAGCCGTTTCGCCGAAACCCTGGCAATCGGCCAGCAATTCACGGTCGGCCCGGCCAGCCCGGTGTTCGAGGAAGGGACGATTGTGGGAGCGTCCGACCTGTTCGACGCCAGCAACGAGTTTCACGGGTTTGAACTGGGATTCTCCGGTCAGGCCCAGTGGCGCCGCTGGTCGCTCGAAGGCGTAGCCAAGGTGGCCCTGGGCGGGATGCGGTCTCGGGTGGTCATCGGCGGGGAGACAGTTGCCACCCTTCCCGGCCAGCCCGCCGTGACAACCGAAGGCGCCCTGCTGGCCCTGCCGACAAACATCGGCAGCTACTCCCAGAGCAGCTTCACCGCGATACCCGAAATGGGCCTTACCCTCAGCTATGCGCTCACCTGCCGGCTGAAGGCGACGTTCGGGTACTCGCTGCTCTACCTGAGCCAGGTCGCCCGGCCGGGCGACCAGATCGATGCTGGCCAGGCCGCCGGATCGACGCACATCAACGTCAATCCGACGCAGCTTTCCGGCGGAGACCTGACGGGCGTTCCCGCGCCCCAGCACCGATTCATTACCACGGACTTTTGGGCGCAGGGGCTCTCCTTCGGCCTCGACTACCGCTTCTGACCTACAGCCAACCATCCGTCTCGGTCAGCGCGGCATCGACGGCGGCAAGGGTTGCCGAGGCCGTCGCCGGACTGCCGGCATTTCCGGCCGTGTCGGTCAGCGTGACGCTGAAGGTGAGTGTCCCGTCGGGGAGCGAGGAGACGTCGATGCCGCTGACCTGCTCGGTTGCCGAGGCGATCGTCCCGCCGCCGGTCACCTCCGCTCCGCCAGCGTCGCTGGTGATCGTGTAGCTGTAGGTAGCGCCGATTTCCGCATCGGCGAAGGTGAAGCTGGTGGCCGCGGCCTCGCTCGCGCCGATCAGGCTGTCGTCCGCGGTGATCGAATAGCCGGCCGGGGCGGTCGCATCGAGCGTCGCGGTGGCGGTCACAGCGCTGCCGGCATTTCCGGCCGTGTCGGTCAGCGTGACGCTGAAGGTGAGTGTCCCGTCGGGGAGCGAGGAGACGTCGATGCCGCTGACCTGCTCGCTTGCCGAGGCGATCGTCCCGCCGCCGGTCACCTCCGCTCCGCCGGCGTCGCTGGTGATCGTGTAGCTGTAGGTAGCGCCGATTTCGGCATCGGCGAAGGTGAAGCTGGTGGCCGCGGCCTCGCTCGCGCCGATCAGGCTGTCGTCGGCGGTGATCGAATAGCCGGCCGGGGCGGTCTTGTCGAGCGTCGCGGTGGCGGTCACGATGCTGCCGGTGTTGCCGTTTGTATCGGTGAGCGTTGCGCTGAAGGTGAGTGTCCCGTCGGGGAGCGAGGAGACGTCGATGCCGCTGACCTGCTCGGTTGCCGAGGCGATCGTCCCGCTGCCCGAAATCACGGCGCTGCCGCCGCTGCTGGTGACGGTGTAGCTGTACGTTGCGCCGACTTCCGCGCCCGCAAATGTGAAACCGGTCGCCACGGCCTCGGTGGCATTGACGAGGCTGTCGTTGGCGGTGATTGCGTAGTCTAGCGGGGCGCCCTCGAGCGTGGCGGTGGCCGTGGCCGGGCTGCCGGCGTTGCCGGCCTTGTCGGTCAGCGTCACGCTATAGGTGAGCGTTCCGCCGGCGAGGGACGAGACATCGATGCCGGTCACCCGCTGGGTTGCGGAGGAGACCGTTCCGCTGCCGGTCACGGCCGTTCCGCCGCCGCTGCTGGTGACGGTGAAACTGTACATCGTGCCGATTTCCGCGCCCGCGAAGGTGAAGCTGGTTGCCGCGGCCTCGCTGGCGCTGATCTGGCTGTCGTCGGCGGTGATCGAGTAGTCGGCCGGCGCGATCGTGTCGAGTGTGGCGGTGGCCTTTGCCGGGCTGCCGGTGTTGCCGGCCGGATCGATGAGCACCACGCTATAGGTGAGCGTCCCGTCGGGGAGCGAGGAGACGTCGATGCCGCTGACCTGCTGGGCCGCCGAGGCGATCGTGCCGCTGCCGGTCAGCACCGCGCCGCCGCCGCTGCTGGTGACGGTGTAGCTGTAGGTTGCGCCGACTTCGGCGCCGGCGAACGTGAAGCGGGTCGAGGTTGCCTCGCTGGCGCTGACCTGGCTCGCGCCGGCGGTGATCGAGTAGCCGGCCGCCGCGGTCTTGTCCAGGGTCGCGGTGGCGGTCGCCGCGGTGCCCGTCTGGCCGCTCTTGTCGGTTAGCGTGACGCTGTAGGTGAGCGTCCCGTCGGGGAGCGAGGAGACGTTAATCCCCGTAACCTGCTGGGTCGCCGAGGAGACGGTGCCGCTGCCGGTCACGGGAGTTCCGCCGCCGCTGCTGGTGACGGTGTAGTTGTAGGTCGCGCCGACCTCGGCGCCGGCGAACGTGAAGCGGGTCGAGGTTGCCTCGCTGGCGCTGATCAGGCTGTCGCCGGCGGTGATCGAGTAGCCGGCCGGGGCCGTGGTGACCGCGACCGTGGCGATCGCCGGCGCGCTGTTGGCGACGCCGTCGTTGACGACGACCTCGATCGTGCGGTTTCCGGTCCGGGGCGAGGAGGCCGTGTTGCTGTATTGGACGGTCTTCAGCACCGCTTGATAGTCGGCCAGGTCGGCCGCGCCGGTGATCGTCAGGACTCCGTTGCTGTACGCGGAGGCGAGCGACGTGCCCGACGTGTCGGCCGCGAGGACTTCCGCGTCGCCGTCTGGGCGATTGGTGATCGTGACCGTCATCGATGCCAGCACCGTGCTGTCGGCATCGGTGATCGCGGCGTCCGCGGCGGCGATGGCAACCGCCGCGCTGCCGATCGGATAGGTCGTGAGGCGACCGGTTCCCGCGGCGGAGGCGGCCAGATCGACCGCGGGCGCGGCATTCAGTTGCGTGATGATCTGGGAGGCCGAACCGGAGGAGGCCAGGAAGAACCGCAGGAAGCCGGCCCCGGGGCGCAACCCGCGCTCGCCGAAGTTGTACTCGCTGCCGCTTTCGCCCGCGGCGAGCACGACCTCGAACGAGTCTTCGCCGACCGTCCCCCTGGCCGTGCCGCCGACGGTTCCCAGGCTATCGATGCCGTCGAGGAAATTGGCCGGCCCGTCCTCCGTAATGCGGTACGTCCCCGCGGCAAGCTCCGTGAACGAGTACGATCCGTCGGGACCGGTCAGAACGGGCGACTTCCCGGCCACCTCCGTCCATGTGCCGTCGCTCCCCTTTTGCAGCAGCCGGATCGCCACGCCCGCAAGGCCCAGGTGCGTCTGGCCATCGGGCCTCGTCCGCAGGCCGTCGTTGTTGTTGTCGATGTAGACGAAACCGGAGAGACTCGCGGCGCCGACCGAGAGCGACGCCGTGTCGGTGGCGGTGCTGAACGCCGTCGTGCCGCCGTGGGCGGTCGTGGCGAGCTTGCTGCCGCTCGTCCCCGTGGTCGCATCCCAGGCGCGGTAGGTGATCGTGGCCGTCTCGCTGCTCGATCCGCTGGGCGTATAGCGGAGCGTGGCGCCGGCCGGCAGGAGCAGCGCCGCGCTGGCCGAGACCGTCCCCACGGACGTAAAGGTCGCGCCGTCCGTCGAGTAGGCCCAGCTCCCGCTGCCGGTCGTGGCGGTCAGAGCGATGCCGCCCACGACGGCGCCGGTGTCCGCGTCGGCGATCGTCGTCGTTCCCGTGCCGCCGTTGATGAACGCCGCAAGGGCGATCGTCTTGGCGGCGCCGGGAGCGATCGTTCCCAGCGAGGGGTTGGCGGGCGTGAGCAGCGGCGCGTCGTTGACGCTCGCCACGGTTAGGGACGCGGTGTCCGTGGCAGTGCTGAACGCCGTCGCGCCGCCGCTGGTCGTAGTGTCCACCTTGTCGCCGCTTGCGCCGCTGGTCGCGTCCCAAGCGCGGTACGTGATCCGGGGCGTTTCGCCGTTCTTGCCGTCCGGCGTGTAGCGGAGCGTGGTCCCGGCCGGCAGGAGCAGCGCCGAGGTGGGCGAGACCGTGCCGATCGGCGTGAAGGTCGCGCCGTCCGTCGCATAAGCCCAGACGCCGTTGCCGGTGGCGGAGGTCAAGGCGATGCCGCCGAGCACGGCGTCCCCATCGGCATCGGTAATTGTCGTCGTTCCGGCGCCGCCGTTGATGAACGTCGGGAGGGGGATCGTTTTGGCGGTGTCTTCGTCGGTGGTTCCCAGCGAGGGGGCGGCCGGCGTGAGGACCGGAGCGGCCGTGTTGGCGCCCGCCACGCTGATCGTGTAGCTCTTGCTGGAGGAGTTGCCCGCCGCGTCGGTGGCCGCGACCGTCACGTCCACGGTCGCCTCCTCCCCTTCGGCCGGCGTCCACGTGATCAAGCCCGTGCTTGCGTCGATCATCATCCCGGTCGGCGCCTCGGTGAGCGTGTAGGCGACCGCGCCGCCCGCGGCGGTCGCGGTTGTCACCTGGCAGGTGTATTCAACACCCTCCCGGGCCGTCGTGATCGGCGTGAAATTGAATTCCGGGCCGGCGGTGGCGACCACGATCGACAGGGCCGCCGAGGCCTCGCTCGCCAGGTCCACCGTGGTGCTCAAGTTGCCGACGCTGACCTGCTGGTCCTCCAGGGTCTGCTTGGCCGTAATCGCGATTTCGCCGTCGTCGAGTGCTGCCGTGCCGTTGGTGGGAATCACGACGGTTGTGCCGGAGGCCGTCGCGCTGCCGATCAACACCCCGTCGGCGAACAGTTCAACCGTCGCGCCCGACGTAACGCCGCTGACCTCGAACTGGAGCGTCTTGTCCGCGGTGTTGTTGAGATTCGTCAGGTTGTCGGAGTTGCTCGCGCCGGTATCGTAGGCGGGCAGGAGATCGATGCCGGCCGGCGCGGCGGGCTTGATGTAGACGGGCACCAACTGGGTGTCCGGGGTGGTGTTGGCCGCGCTGCCGCTGACCACGCCGAGCTGGATGCTGTAGACGCCCGACGCGCCGGCCGAGGGCGTCAGGGTCGCCACGCCCGTCGAACTGTTCACCGTCAGCGCCAGGTCCGCGCTGGCCGGGCTGACGCTGCCGGCGTAGGTCAGCGGGACTCCATCCACGTTGACCACCGGAATGGTGAAGGTGACCGGCACGCCCGCGGTCGTCTCGATCGGCTCGATCTCGCCGAGGTACGGTGGCTCCGCCGTGCTGTCGGCCGCCACGGTCACTTGAAATGTCTGCGTGGCCGTCTCGCCGGTGGCGCTGTCGGTGGCGGTGACGGTCACCTCGGCCGTGCCGGTCGTTCCGTTCGGCGCGGAAAGCCGCAAGACCCCGTTCTGGGTGTCCGTGAAGGTTGTCGCGCTGGTCATCGTCACGGTCTGGAGCGGCCTGTCGTTCGAGCCGGTCTCGACCGCCTCGATGCTCTCCAGAACGTCGCTCCCCTCGGTCAGGAAGCCGAAGATCGTGTAGCGAAAGTCCAGCCACCGGGTGGGTACGGTGGTGATGAAGAACTGCGAGCCGTTCGTGTCCGGGCCGCTGTTGGCCATCGCCAGCACACCGGCGCTGGTGAACTGGAGGGAAGGGTCGAACTGGTCATCGAACTTGAATCCGGGACCGCCGCTGCCGTCTCCATCGGGGTCGCCGCCCTGGATCATGAAATTGGAGATCACGCGGTGGAACGTCAGCCCGTCGTAGAACCCCTCGTCCACGAGACTTGTGATCTGGCCGACCGTTTCCGGAACAAGGTCCTCGAACAACTCCAAGACCATCGTCCCGTCGACAATCCCCTCGTCCGCGTCGTTGACCACGATCCGCATGCTCGGGTTGCCCGTGGGGATTGCCGCGGCGAGCTGCGGGTTGGTCACTGTTGCGTTGGTCAGGTTGGCGTCGCTGACGGCCACCGTGTAGACCAGATCGTGGTCTTCGCTCTCGACGCCGTTGAGGGCGATATGGAGCGGGGCGCCGGCCAAAACCGTCTGGTCGGCGATTGCCGGAAACGTGATCGCCAGCAACTGCCGGGATTCGAGCGTCTCGAAGCTCGGACGCCGATAACGATAGCTGCCCGGACGTGAGCGGAGGCGGTCCCAGAAACGGCGAATGGATCTTCTCTGCGAGCGTTGGTCAAACATGGCGGCCAGACAGGGTTCGGGGATGAAAAGCGCACGGTGCGAGACACGCCAGGCGAGTCCCCTACCTTTTTAGGAAGAGAATGAGCCGCAAATGTCACGCATTCTTCTCAGACTTTGGTAATCCTCTAGTATACCATAGGTGATAATCCACGCGCTGAGCGGGTGCGGGCCGGACGGGTTCCCCTTGGGCCGACCGTCTGCCCTCGGTGCCCTCGAACGGCCCCGACGCCACGAGGGGACGGCGCGCCGAATTGCCACCTTCGGGGGCGGGCACAATCCGGCTCCGACTCAGCGGAGCGGCACGCAGCAGACCTGGGCGAGAGCAGCTCTTCAGGCGGGGGCTGACTTCCGTTGTCTGAAGATCGCCACCGCCTCATGGCGTCGCCGCCGGCACCCCCCGACAGCGGGACGCCAGATCGTGACCTGCCGGCCGGGCGTCGTCCAACTCGTGCCTGCGGATTCTCATCGATTGCGGTGCGGTCAGGCCGAGCTTGACGAGGCCCTTTCGCGCCGAGAGCACGGTCACCTCGATTTCCGGGCCGATCTGGATCCGTTCGCCCATTTTGCGACTCAAGACAAGCATCGTCCTATCCCCGAAGGAGAATCCTGAGGCAGTCGACTGCCGAATCAGTCTGCTATGCTGTCAGGCCGACCAGGACCCACGAATGTCACGCTGGGCGCGGCACGGAGCCCGCGCTTTTCTGGAAATTTTCCGGCCGGTGCGGGATGTTCGGATGATTCGCGAGGAATGGAATCTTCCGTCGCCGGCCGCTCGCCAGCCGCTGAGCGTTCTCGTTCATCCGGAATCCCCCCCCCACCGTCCGCGCGGGGCGGGGCCGGCCCGCCGCCTACTCTGCTTTCAGAACGCCGAGTGCGTACGGCGCGAAATGGATGAATTGGGCCATGCTCTTGCCGATGTCGCCGCCGCTCCCCTTGGGCAGCGCCGCCGGGACGCCCTCGCGGAGAATCCGCAGGTGCTCCTGGTTGCCCGTCAGGGCCGCCTCGTAGGCAATCGCCTCGGCGGCGAGGAACAGGGCCATTGGGGCGTCGCCGATCTTCGGGCAAGCCGTGTAGCGGAGGACCTTCTTCTCCTCCTGCCAGCACTCGCGGATCATCTGGTCGATGCCCACCGTGATCGCCCGGAGGACTTCGGGGTCCTTGGTCAGCCGGTGGTAGCGGGCCAGCGCGCTGACGGTCAGTCCCTCCATGAACGGCACGTTTCCGTAGCAGCGGCGGTCGCCGTGAGCGCAGTGGTCTCCAGCCAACCGCACGACCCAGCCGCGCTGCCAGTCGATGTTCTGCTTGAGAACTTCCCACTCCTGTCGCGTCGCGTCGAGGTACTTCTCGTCCCCGGTCGCCTCGTACGCCGCCAACAGCAGGATCATCGGCCAGCCAAGACTGCGGATGTGCGTGCCGTAGCTCGTCGGGCAGTGCCGCGCCATCGCGTCGGCGATCTCGATGGCGACTTCGCGGGCGCGGCGGTCGCCGGTCAGGTAGTAGTACTCCAGATCGCCGGCCACCCAGACATGGCCGAAATTCGTGCTGTGGCCCATCTGGTAGGTCCGCTCGACCGGCAGCGGCGCATTCTCATAGTAGCCGCCCGTATGATTGCAGGCGTGGAGCCAGATGTCGCCGACCTGGGGCGGTTCGCCCCACGGGTTCTTGAGCTGCGCATTCGTCGCGTGGACCACGTCGACGTCGATGTGATGCCGCGCCGCCTGCTCGGCGCGGAGGAAGAAGCGGCGCTGGCCGGTACGGACATATTGCAGGAAGAGACCATGCTGCAAGTCGTACTCGAGGTTGCCCCAGTTCACGCGGCGCTCTCCGTACCAGTCGCCGAAATTGAGCATCCCGAACTCGCGGTCCTTCTCGCGGCGCTCCAGATGCGCGTCCAGGGCGCGGCCGAGCCAGGCGTCGTAGCCGCAGTACTTTTCCGGACGGTCCGGATCGGCGGGCGGGAAATCGCCCAGCGCCCGGCTCGCCGAAACGTGCCGCGGCTCGGGCGTGGCCAGAAGCGGCTCCTCCGCCGCCCGGAAGAACCGGGCAAGACGGGCCGGATCGGCCGGGCCTGGGAAGAACGTCGCCCACAACTCGTGCGTCCGCGCCACCCCCACCTTGAACGTGTGCACGCCGCCGCGAAGCGCGTAGTACAGCTTGTTCTCTTCCTCCAGCGGCTTGCCGTCATACAAGCCCGGAGGCAAGGCGGGACAGATGCCCAGACGCAACTCGCCCGGGGCGGCCTCGATGCTCTTGGGCCAGTTCTGCCAGAACTCGCGGAGGCCAACGGCCAGCCCGGCCTGTTCACCCGAGAGGGCCGCCCAGCCGCAGCCGCGGCGGCCAGCCGGCCGGCCATCAACCTCGTACTGGCGCTCGTCAATCTGGAACAGCCGTTCTCCACCGCCGGGCTTGCCGTCGAGAAGGACCGCGCCGCCGTCCGGCTGGCCCCAACCCGGCCGCACGACCAGTTCCAACGAGCGGATCTTCGCCAGCAGCGCGTCGGGATCGTCGTTGATGAACGTGTAGCAGATCCGCACCCACGGCTTGCCGCGGTAGGCATGAATCCGCGCGACGTAGCGGAACCGCCGCCCGTGCTCCGAAACGTGCGACCCCGACACGCGGAGGCACGCGCGGATCGGCCCGGATTGCTCCACTTCCAGTGCGGCGTCGGGGTCGGAGGCGGTGAACCGGCGGCCCTCGGCGTCGGTGAGCACAAAACCCGGGCCGCCGCCGGCCAGTTGCTCCGCAGCCGAGAACTGTCCGTCGCCGTCCAAATCGAGCCACACGCCGCCGGCCAGGCGAAGTGGCCCCGTCTCGATCGCCACGTTGCCGCCGGTGCGTTCGACGCGGATCGGCCGCTCAACCATCGCGGGCGCCGCGCCCGGCCCGTAACGGAGCGTGAAACGCTTCTTCTCCCCGGCGGCCAGATCGAGCTGGAAGTCGAGGAGCAGCCAGCGGATCGAGCCGTCGGGCCAGCGCGCGAGGACCTCGGTTTGCAGCGGCACCGCGCGCCCATCGGCCGCCTCAAGCGCCGCCTGGCGCGCCTCGCGCAATTCTCCCGCCGCCAGCGGGACGCCGGAGGTGACCGGCCACTGCTCGCGATCGACCCCGGAGGGTTCCTCGACCGTCAATTGCACGCGGCCGGCCAGCGCCGGCGGCGCAAGGAGCAAAACTGTCCAGCAAACGAGCATCCACTGTCTCATGGTTATCACCGGATGGGCTTGATTTTCAGGGCCACGTCCGTGGCCAGACCGGGTACGACAAGTGTGCATTGTCCCTGGCGGACTTCGATCTCTTCGGCCCGCTCGAGCCGGCCCTTCCAGGTCTCCCACCACTCGAGGCGGTGTTTGCCGTCGCCGAGTCCCTTGGCGGTAAGTTCGAACGGGTCGAGGCGGCCCACCGGTCCGCCGCCCGCATGGTTGTACCACGAGCTGCTCCTGTTTTGCAGCCATAACATGGCCAGCTCGCCGGTCTTCATGCCGCAGACCAACACATCCGGCCTGTCGACGATCCGGCAGCCGGTGAACGTGTACTTGTTCACGGCCACCCAATCCTTGCCGGAGTTCTCGATGCGGATGCGATGTTCGCCGGCCGGGACGCCGATGGCGATGTCTTCGTCGTACGTCGTCTCCCAAAGCCTCCATTGCGCCCGCCAGACACTCGCCTTGCCGAGACCCTCCGCACAAGGCAGCTCGCGCTGGAGAGCCAGATCGCCGTCGATCCAGATGCGCAGCAGACCCGAGTGGGAAACCTTGTCCACGTGGACCACGAACCGGCCCTGCCGGGGGTAGTTCACGACAAACGTGGATGGATTCTTCAAGTCCCTATGGCCTGCTCCGTGGAGCAACCGCTGCGGTGCCCGGCCATCGGCGACCGTCCCGTCCGGCAGAATCGTGAACTCGTCCTGTTCGGGTTTTCCCCAGCGATTGATGGGAACAACGACCGCGTCGCGGATCTCGGGCGTACGGTCCTTGTCGACGAACTCCGGTGCTGCGGTGGCGAGCGGCTGCCAGCGCGCCGTGCCCAGCGGCAGCTCGCGGGTGAAGTTGGCCAGGGCGGTGAAATGGAAGTACAGGTCCAGCTTGTCGATATACTGCTCGTGCCACCAGGGCATCGGCCCGCCGGCGGAGAAGCTGAACAGCCCGGCCCAGAGCGAATTGTGGATCGCCCAGCCTTGCGGGTCCTTGTCGGCCGTCGTCGTGTGGCTGCGGATGCCGAACTCGCCGAAGATGTGGGGCTTCTGGAATCGCTCCCACTGGTGGAGGCAGAACCGCCGCACCGGTTCGGCCACGTTCCCATCGTTGTTGGTGTAACAGTGCGTCTGGACGATGTCGATATTCTCCAGGCTCCAGAACTCTTCCGGCCCGGTGTGCCCCCAGAAGCTGGTGGTGATCAAGTGCCCGAAGGGATCGATCCGGCGGAGGCAGTCGGCCATCTCCTTGTGCCAGGGGAGCTTGATCTCGTTGGGAGAGTCGGCCCAGCCCTCGAACTCGTTGCCGAACTCCCAGCAGAGGACGTGCGGGCTGTATCCCCAGCGTGCGACCGTGTAGCGCAAGCGGTTTCGGTAGAGCCTCCGCGCTTCCTGGTTGGTGAACCAGTCCGCCGGCGAGGCGCACGGGCCGCCGTTTGCCGCATTGAAGGGGTTCTTCTGCCAGCCGCCTTCGCGGAAGTCCTGATGCGTGTCCATGCACATCATGTAGTAGAGGCCCAGCTCTTCGGCAAGGTCCAGCACCGTGTCGATCCGCGCGGCCACGTCCTGGCGATACCAGCCGAGCTTGTCCATCCACTCGATGCCGAGGCCCCGGGAAGACATCCACCAGCGGTTGAAGTTCTCGCCGGCCGCCGCGAACTTCCTCATCGCCTCCACGCCCAGTTGGCCCGTGGTGTGGTAAATCGGCAAGTTGTGCCCGATGGCGAAATAGCCTTGGCCATTGTCAAACGCCAAGTAGTGCGGATCGGCAGCGCTCTTGCCAATGAAACCGGGGCTCGCGCCGGCGACCGCCTGGAACCGTC
>Ga0209722_1002731_pt1 | contig 13208 bp, 20 predicted proteins | sample BioC12SIPDNA_2_FD_185745 | JGI IMG/M metagenome (GOLD analysis project Ga0209722, IMG submission 185745) | Anaerobic biogas reactor microbial communites from Washington, USA - Biogas_R1_A C12 SIP DNA (SPAdes) (version 2) | ecosystem: Engineered > Bioreactor > Anaerobic > Unclassified | place... | reverse complement strand
CGGCTGGCCCCACACGTGGACAGGCCTGGTCTCCTCCACGGTGCACCCGAGCTCCTCGATCCGGGCCATGAACCGCGTGCGCAGCGACCTCTCGTACGCCATCAGGACCACCCCCGCTCGAGCTCGGCCGGGTAGGCGCGGCCCCACTCGGGCCTCACCGCGTGCACGGCTACGTTGACCGCGCGGGCCATCCTCTCGGCCTCGTCCTCCCCGTCGGCGCTGCCGACCAGGACGGGACGCTGGACCACCGCGCCGTCGGTCCCGTTGGACACGTCGGCGCAGACCTCGCAGATCTCGTCGTAGTCGTCCTCGTTCGTGATCGCGAACGCCCTCGCGTCCACCATGCGCCCGTCGCTCTCGCGCAGGATCAGCCAGACCTCCGGCCGCCCGCGCTCGTGTCTCAGTTCGGTGTTTTCCATGTCGTTCACCATAACTCCTTTCTGAATCGTCTCACACAAATATTTTGCGAGGTGAAGGAGGCTTATTCGCCACCCCTCTCGCTCGCACGCTCCCCGAACAGCCCCGTCAGCCGGGTCTGGCCGCCCCCGCCGCAGTGGGGGTTGGTGTAGCGCAGGTCCCTCGCCCGGATCCGCGCGGCCGCCTCGCAGCCGCTCTCCCGGTCATCGCTCATCACCCCACCTCCACGAACCGACCGCCCCGCCTCGGGTCGTCGACCAGCGTCGCGCCGGTGATGCGCTCGCCCTCTCCGATGCCCCAGTAGAACCTGCACTCCATTTCCTGGTCGAACTGCTCCAGGATCTCGGCTGTGGCCAGCAGGTCGGCCCTCATCTCGGCCACGGTGGTCATTCGCTATCCCTCGCACTCTCGTGTGGCGTTTCATCACGCAGATGCCCCTGGTTGCGTTGGTCAGACGCGCCAGGCCTGATCACGTGCTCCCGGTAGGCCTCCGGCACCAGGGGAAAGAGGGGAGCGGAGATGGCCTCCCCGCGGGCGACCCGCTGGAAACTGATAAGCGGGATGACGTAGGAGCCGACGCGGGTGTGGAGGACCACCGCCTTGTCCGAAGCGTTCATCGCCGCGTGCCCCTCGATGGAGATCTCGCTGACCAGGATCCCGCTGGGGGTCGTCCGCGAGCGGTCCTCGCAGATTGGGATTGCCCTGCCGTAGAAGAGTAGGTTCTTGAGGTCCTCAGCCTCGATCCGGTACTCCTCGGCGTCGACGGAGATGTGTAGTGCTCCGCCGGCACCGTGGGAGAGGGTGCCGGGCTCAGTCATGGCCGCCCGCCTCCGCCCGCCGGTCTCCCCGGCGCCGCCGCAGTCCGGGCATACCAGCCTCATGGCTCCTCCAGGCCCTCGGCGCCGCTGGCGTCGATGACGATCTCGTAGATGCTCCACCTCTCGGTGACCGGGTCGCAGACCGCGAGCTTTGGCACGTCCTGCTTGCTGATGCCCACCAGGACGCGGCCCTCCTCGATCTCGACGAGCGACCGCCAGGGCATACAGCAGAAGAAGTTGTGCTCCATGTTCTCCCCGAGCAGGCGCAGGCTAACGCGCGGATCCGGCGTCATGGCGCGCCTCCCACGGCCCTTCCCCGCAGCGCCTCGCACCTAGCGGCGAGCGCCTCGGGCGGGAGCTGTGCGTACGAGCGGGCATGCAGGTGCGGCCAGTCCGGGTAGCCGAGCGCCCGGGCCGTGCGGTCGAGCCTCGACCGGACGCCAATCACCCGGGCGTCGGCCTCGAGGCTCCTCACCTCGAAGGCCCAGTAGTCCCGGGCGTCGGTCCAGGCCTCCAGGGTCGCGCAGCTGGTGCGCGACCCCGCCTCTCTTAGCATGCGCCGATATCGCCGGCAGCGACACGAGGCGAGCGCCATCCGACGCCGCAGGATGCCCCCGATCGGCTCGGGCAGGTCGTCGCAGCAGCCCTCGCTCATGGCTCTCCGGCCTCCTCTAGCGCCCTGGTGCCGTTGTCCACCAGCTGCCTGAGCTGGGCCTCGGTCATGTGGGCCACCACCATCCTGAAGTCCGCCGCGGTGCCCTGGGCGTTGCGCGTCCTGCACCACTCGCGGACCTCGGTCAGCCCCTCAGCCCCGGAGGGCAGCACCCAGTACGCCACGCTGGAGCCCTGGATCGGGCGTAACGTGACCACCCGGAAGAGCGCGAATCCTCTCGTATCTCCCTTACTGGCTTTAGTGTCTGTCACATCTCTCACCATTCCATGGTGATCGACGCGGGCACATATACTTATCGAACTAGTGCAGGCCTGCGCCCTCGCCGGATGTGCGTGTAGACGCCATCCCGGGTCCGGCACCCGCCGTTGTGGTCCCTAAAAATGAGGTTGAGCCGCCGGGCGATGTCGCCATACGACATCTCGGGATACGCCACTCGACACACCTGGACGTGGATGTGCTCGGCGAGGCTGAACGGCGGGGAGAACGCCATCAGTACACCACCCCGGGCTCGTCCCGGGCGCCCGTCTCGGGGATCTCGACGATCACCGCGCCGAGCCGGTCCCGCGCGAGCACGGCCATCGCGGCCGCCCTCGAGGGCGCGTAGCCGATCACCTCGGACGCCCCGGCCACGATCTCGAGCGCGTCCCGCGCCCACTCGACGTCGCACTCCCACACGTCGCCGTCGGTCGTGGCCTCCGTGCTTCGCCCGAGCCTCACCCGGGCATGCGTGACTACCATGTGATCTCTACCCCCTTGACAATGTCCACGATCCACTTGAAGTACTCGGGGTCCTCCCTCGCCAGCCGGACGGGATCCCTGTAGAGCATCTCGATCCCCATGCTGACGAGCTCCGTGCAGTAGATGTCATCGCCGTCTCCGTAGAACTTCCCCATGTACGGGTCAATGAACTTGTCCACCTTGGTGACCTCGTCCGCGCGGTATGCCGAGCCCTCGAAGACCTCCGACAGCCTCCGCAGCGCCTCGCCCTCCGTCCGGGTCTTGTAGAACCCGACGGCCTCGCGCATCACCCGGTGCCCCGTGTACTCGATGTGGTGGCCGAACTCGTGGATGATCGTTGCCGCGTCGCTGTCCATGGCCACGTTCATGACCCCAGGGGCGAAGTTGTAGGACGCGCGGGTGCCCCTCGCGGCCGGCCTTATCCCGACCTCGGGCAGGCTGCCGCACCTCACGACGCGCCTCAGCCAGTCGAACGCTGCATCGGTCTGCGCCTCCATGCTGCCGCTGGGCATCGCGCTCCCGACTATCTCCCAGCCCAGCCGGGCGTCGGGCTCGGGCTCGAACAGCACCCGCTCGTGGATGATCCTCCGTGACTCGGTCCTGAGCTCGTGCTCGCGCGCTCGGAGCTCGCCCAGGCGCTTGCTCAGTGGGGTGTAGCGCTCGCTCACGTACGCCTCGAGCTCGCCCACGAGCCTGTCTCTCTCCGGCCCCCTCGGCAGGGCTACGATGGCGTCCTGCATCTTGTAGAGCTCACGCGTCATCGCCTCAAATTCCTGCCGCTTCGCCTTGTACGTCGCGGCGGTCCGGGCGAGCTCGCGCTCCACGTCGGCCGTGACCATCTCGATCTCCCTCAGCGCCGTCTTGCCGGTGATCACCCTCGGCTTCTCGCCGCCGCGCTGCATGTCCTCCCAGGACTCCGTCTTGGGCGCGTCCTTCCCCGGGACGGCGATCACGGGCACCACCGTGCACCGGCACCGAGGGTGCAGCGGCCTCGGCGGCGCGTCCCCGATCGGGAACCTCCGGCCGTCCAGGTCTATGCACCTGCTGCAAGCCCGGGAGTCGCCGCAGGTGACCCACTCCACCACGTCCACCCCGGCCTCGATGTACCGGTCCGTGACCCCGGCGTTCGTGGCCCGCATGATCTCCGTTCGCACGATCGTCTCGGCCCGCTGCACCGATGCGTCGGACCGGGCCATGATCTCCGCGATCATCTGGCCCTGCGAGCGCTCGTTCAGCATGCCGTCGGAGATCACGCGCCGGACGTCCTTGGACATGTCCGCGGTCATGCCCGCGAACTCGCCCTGATACGACTCGACCAGGACACCGATCTTGCGCCACGCCCCCTGGCGCTCGCCGATCTCGGCGCCCAGCGCCACCGACCCGAACCGGTGGCCCGCGGCGTAGCCGTCCCACGTGCCGCTCTCGGCCAGCTCGGCCAGGTCCTCGCCGAGCAGGCGGGCCAGATCGTCGGTGCGCCGGAGCGTGCCGTCCAGGATGTCCAGCTCGACCCCGGCGTGCATCCTGACCTCCTCGCGAACCACCCCGACCACGTCGGCGTAGTAGGCGCGGACCAGCCTCGTCGCGGCCCGCTCGTTCTTCTCGATCAGCCGGAGCGTCCGGGTCGGGTCGTTCCGGATCTGCGGCGAGAGCCTGCGCGCCATCTACTCCTCCCGGGCGTCCTCGCGCGGCAGCCCGAGCGTCTGCCGGAAGAACCTCACCTGGTCGTCCTGGGACACCATGGCGTATGGGTCGAGCCGGTCGATCCCGGCGATGCGGGTCATGAGCTCTGCCCGGCGCATGCCCATCTCCTGGGCCGTGTCGGAGAGGACCCCGAACTCGTCCATGAGCGCCGCCTGCTCCTCGGGCGTGAGGTTGCCGAGCTCGATGCCGCACCGGGACAGGGCCTCACGCCGCTCGTTCAGCCCCATTGTCTTGGTCTCGTACCCGGCCTTGACCACGTCGATCCACGTCTTCGTCATGTCGGCGCTCGGCTCGGGTATGTCGACGACCACGCTGCACCCGTCCCACCCGTTGGCAGCCAGGTAGGGGTCGAGCAGCCTCTCGAACGCGGCCTCCACCCAGCTCTGCTGGCCCATGACGTAGGACATGTAGAGGTCGTACTCCGGCCCGGCCGACCCGCCGATCAGCGTGCCCTCCCTGGAGATCGCGGAGCTGGGCGAGAAGTAGTTGGCGATCAGGCTGTCGAGGATCCCGATGGTCTCCGCCGCCGTGGTGGTCTCGGAGATCCCCAGGTTCACGATCTCCATGTTCTGGCGCAGCTGATACCCCACGCCCCGGCTGATGTTCTTGATGATCTGCTGGGCGTACTGCTTGTCGTCACCGATCGGGTTCGTGACCTTGATGAAGAACAGCCCCCCGGCCCCGAGCCGGTTGTTCTGCTGCATCTGCCCGGTCCAGCTGAAGTTCAGCATGGTGATGATCGGAATCACCGGCAGGATCAGCGGCTTGCCCCCGAGCAGGCCCCGGCGCACCGGGTCGCTCATCATGACCACGTTGGTCAACTGGCGGACCATGCCGTCCGGCTGGGTCTGCCAGAACTGCACCTCCCCCTCCTTGCCGAGGCATATCCCCGGGAGTATCGGGTTCCGGATGATCGACATGGCGCCGCCCGCGCTGGAGAACGTCTCCGACGGCAGGTGGCGGAGGCGCTGCAGGACGTACTCGCCCCCCTCCCAGTTCCACACCGGGTTGAACAGCGCCGGCCCCCACGTGGCCGACTCACGCCACGCGACCTGCATGCTGAACCAGAGGTCCACCTCGGGCCGCCTGCACATCGCGGTCAGCGCCGACGTGAGGTCGGGCACGTCCTCCCCGTTCTCGTCGATCCCCCGGACCGCGAACCGCTTGCGGTCCTGGAAGAGGATCCGCTGCTGCTTGTCCAGCGCACCGGCCAGGTAGATGTTGTCCTGGTACTTCAGAATCCGGTCCGCGTCGATCCTCGGCTGGGTGAACGTCTGGCCCGCAGAGGACACGTAGAGCGTGCCCTCCTCACCCCTGGGCTCTGCTGATCTGACTTCCTTCGCCATTCTCACTCCCCGCGCGATCTGTGTCTCAAACGTCACATCCCGGGTATATCATCGCCCCACTCGTCGACCACCGGGCCGTCGTGCTCCCAGGCGATCTGCTCGCCGAAGGCCTCGGCCATTCCGGCCACCTCCCCCCGGGCGCCGCCGTAGAGCGTCAGCCCGGCGAAGGCCCCGGTGAGGCCGTCGACCTGGTCGTCGTGCTTGCCGTTGGGGAACACCGTGATCTCGTCCAGGAACGCCGAATTCCACGGCCCTCGGACGATCTTGATGTTCCCGGCCTCGGCCGCGGCCGCGACGGGTCTCGCCCGCTCCACCTTGCTCCCGGTCACCCGGACCCCCCTGAAGTTGCAGCCCAGGAGCACCCTCCGGGCGTAGTGGTCGATCGTGTTCCTCCCGGACGACCCGGGCTCCTGCTCCATCTGGATCGCGGTCTCGTGGCCGTCCATCACGGCCGTGTTCCTGACCAGGGACTCCACCCCGGCCGGATCGAGCTTGTCCCTGCGGATGTCGACGATGTAGAACACCCCGTCGCGCTCGGCCAGGAGGAGCCCCACGGTCCAGTCCCCGCCGCCTGCGGTGGCGGCCAGGTCCCAGTGGCGCACCCTCGAGCACCGGGTCGGATACGAGTCCACGATCTCGAACCAGTGGCGCTTGAACAGCCCGCCCTCGATCGGTGCCGGGCGCTGCTGATACAGCCCCGCGAACCAGAACGACCCCAGGGTGCGCCGGATGGCGTGCAGCTTCTGGGCCGGGTACCGTGACGGCCACAGGGCTTGCCCCTCCTCGCGCCCGAGGACGTCCGGCCCCTCCGCCAGGGCCGGCAGCGAGATCACCTCCCACTGGTCGCCCCCGTTGCGCGCCTCCTCGAGGAGCCGGCCCGCGAGGTCGTCCTCGTTCCACCGGGTCATGATCAGCAGGATCGCCCCGTTCGGCTCGAGCCGGGTGTACAGGGTCGACTGGTACCAGTCCCAGTGGGCGTCCCGAACCCTCTGCGAGGCGGCCTCCTCGGCGTTCTTGATCGGGTCGTCGATGATGGCCAGGTCGGCGCCCTTGCCAGTCAGCGGGCCGCCGATGCCGGCCGTCTGCATCCCGCCTCGGTGCCCGAGGATGTTCCACCGCGACGCCGACGCCGACTCGGGGTCCACGGCGATCGGCTCGGGGAACAGGCCCCCGAACTCGTTGATCAGTGTCCGCCCGCGGCGCCCCCACTGGGCCGCGAAGTCGGCCTCGTAGGAGGCCAGCAGGACCCGCTTGTCGGGGAACATCCCCAGGAACCACGGTGGCATGTTGGCGGAGACCAGCTCGGACTTGCCGTGCCGCGGTGGCATGCAGATGAGCACCCGGTCGGACTCGCCGCGGGCGATCCTGACCAGGGCCTGATCGACCAGCTGCAGGTGCGGAGCCATCCTCCACCGGCCGTTGGACGTGATCTGTGCGAACCCGGCCGGGCTCGCCTGCGCCATGGCACGCTCGAGACGGCTCCCGATCAGCCCGCGGCCGCTCACCGCTTCACCTCGCGGCTGAGGATCTCCCGGGCGCGGTCGAGGAGCTCGACGTCGGGGATGGTCGTGATCCGGCCGGAGACCCCGAGGTTCTCGGTCGACTCGCCGTTCTCGAGCCTCTGGATCTTGACCCCGGCCTCGACCAGCCGGGCCACGTCGGCCGGCGTGATCTTGGGCGAGATCCCCATGGCTGAGTCGTCGATCCACTTCCTGAGCTGGGCCTCGGCGACGTCGAGCATCATGTCGGCCACCTTGGACCGGCGCTCGAGCCCCTGCTGGCGGAGCTCCTCGGCGTATCGCACGTCCTGAGCGTCGAGGAACCGGTCGTAGGCCTCTGCCCTCTCGCGCCAGCGGTACGCGCCGGCCCACTTGTAGACCTGCGTGGGCCGGCGGCCCATGCCGTCGGCCACGGCCTTGATCACCCTGGACTTGGCGCCCATGTCGCGGAACGCCTTGAACGCCGCCCACGCCAGGTCGGGCTCGTTCGGCAGCCGCTCCCAGTCCTCCTGGGCCGCGGCCGGGGCTTCGGTCACCAGGTCACCCCCGCTGCACGGATATGTGGGTCTTCAGCGTCACCGGGATCCCCAGGGTCTTGCATGCGAGCTCGATCTCGGGTATCCTCTCACGGTTGACCACTATCTGGCCGTCCGCCATCAGGGTCTCGATGATCTTGTCGACCGGGGTGTCGAACGCCTGGTAGATCCTCCGCTGGGCGCGGAACAGGTGGTAGTAGAGCGTCTCATAGGCGCGCCGGGTCTCGCCCGTGGCGAACCTGTTGGCCGCGGCCCTGTACACCGAGCACCCGCTCTCGTGCATGTCGGTGACCATCGCCCGAACGTCCGGGTCATTGCCTATGTCGGGCAGCTCCGCGAACACGTCGTCGAGGGTCACACCATCTGGCAGCCTGAGCATATGCTCTAAAATAGGATGAATGGGTATATGTGGACTGTTCAGGGCATCGGTGCGAGCTCACGGTCGTCCCTGGGCTCCTCTTCCCTTGCTTCCTTTCTAGTCTCCTCCTCGCCGGCCGCGCGCTCCTCGCTGACGCGCCTGTGCGGCCGCCCCACGAGCCTCACGACCGAGATAACCTCAACCCTCAGCCCCACCTTCTCCGCGGCTCCCACGACGCGCCTGACACGCCTCGGGTGGATCTCGGCGCTGCCCGTCTCGATGATCTGGTCGACCAGATCGTCGACCGAGTCGCCGAGCAGCGACATGATGACCTCCTCCCGCTGGCGGGCCAGGTACTTGAGCCCCTCCAGCCGGCGCTGCGGCGTGCCCGTGTCGAACAGCCGCAGCGCCGCCCGCTCGGGCGCCAGCCCGTCCTCGACGAGCAGCCGGTCCAGCTCCTCGGCGTCGCTGTCCCCCGGCTTACTCCCCGCCGGGAGGTGCTTCCAGATCCATCCCACCGTCTTCCGACCCCGCAGGTCGGCTATCTCTAGCCCTGTCTTCATGTTCTTGCCCCCTCTCCAATAGTATCGCGGCCAGTAGCACCAGGTAGTTCCTGGCGTCGGAAATCCTCTGTCCGAGCCCCTCGTGCCCGCCCGACTCCCAGGTCAGCGTGACACTCGGGTCGCCCACGGCCCTGCCGATGGACTGGATGTGCTTCATGGCGTACACGAAGCACAGGGACTCCGGCGTCACGCCGAGGAAATCGGCGTTCTGCCGGAAGTTCTGCAGCACGTCCTCCTCGCTGGCGTACTCGCCTCGCTTGTACCCCAGCAGGTCGTGCTCGCGATCCTCCATCCATGCCAGCAGCCGGTCGAAGTCGGCGCGTATCATGCGCCGTCCTCCGGGGCCTCCAGGGCCTCCAGGTCCTCCGGAGCGAGCCGCTCGTCGCCGCGCCTTGCCTCCCGGATGACCCCCGCCCTCAGCAGGTCCGCCAGGAACTCCGCTGGGCGTTCGGCACGGATCTCCGTGCCGTCCCACGCCGAGCACCTATTGGCCACCTCATACATATACTGATCTGTCCTGGGCGCGTGCCAGCAGTCTCTCGCCATGGCTCGCACCACTGCCCGCGGCGCCGCGCCGCAGAACCTCGCCCCATCCTCTGTCGTGATCTCGATCGCTTTCATCTCACTCACCTCACACGCTGGCGGCCTGGAGGGCTTTCCTCCGGCCGCCGTAGTACTCCGCTGCCGCCTGCTCGGTCTCGCTGCCGCCCCAGTAGGTGGTCAGCCCGATCGCCTGCTTGACGCGCTCCCAGTTCGGCAGGACCCCCGCGGTCAGGCTGAGCCTCCCACCGGCCGCCTTCTCGACCATGGCCTGCGTGAGGACCACCCAGTGCCAGATCTTCGTCGCGTTCGTGGTCCCTGCGTGCTGCCGGAACTCCACCGTGCCGTGGCGCCGGTAGGCCGCCAGGTTGAGCTTGAGGTACCGGCTGCAGACGTCGTCGACCATCCTCGCGAACTCCTCCGGCCCGGCCTCGTCGCGCCCCCACTCGAGGTCGATCGACAGCGTGGTCCTGCAGTAGAAGTTGTTCTGCCGGGACTTCGGGTGCAGGGTGTCCAGGACGGCCTCGGAGCGCTGGTAGAGCCTGACGAGCCCCTTGAGCCTGCGCACGTCGAGGTCGCTCGCGTCGTGGTGCACGTGGAGCCCGCAGGTCTTGTTGACCCGGGCGCCCGCCGCTGCCAGCGCCCTGCAGGCCGCCTCGATCTGCCTGCGGCCGTCCTCGCCCCTCATCGGCGGGCTGACGAGCTCGAGCCCGCTCCCGTTGCCAATCACCGAGATGTCGGTCACGATCTTCCAGGTGCTCATCGTCTGGTGGGTGTACCCCTGGAACTGGGCGTGGATCCCCTCGCGCTCCAGGCACTCGATCACGCGCTGCTTGTTCCCCAGGAACTCGATCTCGACTCCGAACTTTCTGCTTCCGTTCATGGTCCTCACAATCCATGTTGGGATCGCCCGCACATATACCTTGCTAGTGACGTCTCAGAACAGCGTTGTCTGCTTGGACCGCCGCCGGGCGCCCCTGACGTCGCACCGGTACCCCGGAGGGCACTCGGACATCGTTCCGCACCGGTTGCCGGACGCCGACCGTATCCAGAACGGGCAGTCCCTGACCGGCCGCTCGCCGCCGGTCATGGCCGCTCACCCTCTGATATAGAGTATTCGGCGTCTCTCGCGGCACTCTCCGGCATGGTGGATCCAATGGATTCAAACCCAGTTGCTCGGACTTCGAACCCTGCTCGGCAATCCTGACACCAACAGGTGAACCATGCCCCCTTGACTACCGGGCCGCGGTCCTCTCGGCCAGGGATTGGGATCGTATAATCATAGTCTGCCCAGAAGTTCTCGACCGATACCCGGTGACTACCACACCTTGGGCAGGTGATCGGATAGGTCATGGCTGCTCACCCCCCGCGGTCACCCTCCACACGGTCTGCGCCCACTTCTCTATCCTCAGGCCGCCGGTCTCGCCGCTCCTCGCGGCCGAGCCGATCCGCGACCCCACGCACTGCGTCGACATCCCCAGGGCATCCGCCACGTCGGCGGACCGGAAGTATACCTGGCCCCGGCGGACGCCCTCGCGCAGGTGCTCCAGGATCGTGCGCGTCTGCGCCTCCGACCTGGCCCTCATCTCGTCGTCATACCTCATCTCGTTCACCGCCTTGATCCCCCGCGTCACCCGCGCACCTCGCCTCTCCGCGACCCTCGAGAACGCCCCCGACCCCGGGAACAGGTCGTCCACCGCGTCGCCGGGCTCGCACCCGAGTAGGTCGAGGACCCACTCGCAGAACGCGTCCGGCTTGGCGCCGTGCGTCCCGCGGCCGATCGTCATGTTGGCCACGACGTGGTCGCGCACGCTCGGTATGCCGCGCCCCCCCGCGAGGCCTCGCCGGCACGAAGAACACCGGCTCCCACGTGTACTGCACGCGGTTGGAGGGTTTCCACGAGCAGAACGGCTTGGACCACGCCCCGATCCGCGTGCCCGGAGGCATCGCCCCGGCCAGCGCGAACACCGACGGGCTGGACGCGGACAGCGCCCACCCGTCGTAGCCCTGCAGCCGGTCGAGCAGGGCCTCGTGGTCGACCTCCTCCGCGGGCACCCCGCTCGGGTCGTTCGCGTAGTGCCGCCTCGCCTGCCCGATGTACGGCGGGTCAGCGTACGCCAGCCGCATGGTCATCCCTCGTACACCGTCCTGAGCTCGCCCCAGTTCGTGCCCGCCTCGATCTCGACCGCGAACGGCACCCGGGTCTCGAACGGCACCTGGTGCATCTCCTCGGCCGTGATCCTCACGGCCTCGCTGGCCCACCCCGTGTCCACCTGGTAGTAGTAGCCGTCGTGCACGTGCGGCCACACCCGGCACGGGATGCCCATGCCCTCGAGCCGGCGGATCACGCGCAGGTTGGCCAGCAGGGTCATGTCGCTGACGGACGACTGCACCGGGAAGTTGACGGCCTGCCGCCGTATCTCGGCGGCGTGCCTGCGGTCCACCACGATCGGGAACCGCCGCTTGCGCCCGAACAGGGACACGACCTCCCGGTCGACCATCACCTGGCTGTGCTGCTTGGCGATCCACGCCCGGACCTTCGGCATCATGCGGAAGAACTTCTCCATGTACGCCTCGGCCTCGGACACGCTCACGCCCATCTGCGGCGCCAGCGACTGCGCGCTGCGGCCGTAGATGAGGCCGAACGCGATCGTCTTCGCCGCCCGGCGCTTGATGCTCCGCTCCTCCCCGGACATCGCGTCCAGGTCCGCGTCGGTCAGGCCGAACAGCTGCTTGGATATCGCGCGGTGGATGTCCGCCTCGTGCAGGGCCTGAACCAGCGTGTCGTCGTCCGCCAGGTGGGCCACCATGCGGATCTCGGCCTGCGAGTAGTCCGCGGAGATGATCGTCATCCCCGGGTCGGCCGAGAAGATTCGCTTGATCGCCTTGCGCCTCGGCATTCCGTGGATGTTCGGGTCGGTTGACGACAGCCGGCCGGTCCTCGTCCCGTGGAGCCGGTACCGCGGCCAGATCCGCCCGCTGGAGCCGGAGAGCTTCTTGTACCCGTCATAGTAGGCGCCATACGCCTTGGTGAGGAGCCGGTGCTTCACCAGGAGCCGCGGGAACTCGTGCTGCTGGGCCAGCCAGTAGAGCATGTACGTCCCGGTGGACTCGGCCTTGGTGCCCCGCTTCACGTTCGACGTCCGCCAGAACTCCTGGGCCTCGTCGTCCTCAATCCCGCTGATCTCGGCCAGGATGGTCGTCGGGTCGACCGTGCCGTCGGCCTCGGCCGGCATCCGGCGCAGGCCCAGCACCCGGAACAGGTAGTCGGACACCTGCTTGGTGCTCCTGAGGTTCAGGTCGGCCGCCCCCGGGAACGCCCTCAGCCGGGCCTCCAGGTCGGCGATCTCGCCGCGCCACTCCTCGCCGAGCCTCTCGTGGTACTCGGTGTCGATGAGCATCCCCTCCTGCTCGAGCCGGATGAAGTGGCTCACCGCGGGCACCAGGATGTCGTCGTGCACGCCCGAGACGCCGTCTTGGTCCATCTCGCGCCTCAGCTTCTCGTAGAGCAGGAGCGTGTAGTAGGCGTCGGCGCCGTTGTACCGCATGACCCTCTCGGCGTACCCGGGCTCGCCGTCCCACTCCTCCACGGAGAGCGACAGCGGCGCCTTGCGGCCGTCCCCGCCCGTCGCCCTCAGGTCGGCGTCGTACTCCGGCGCCCGGAAGTACCGGGTCGCGAGCCCCTTCAGGCTGTGCGACCCCTGGCGCTCGTCCAGGCAGTACGACGCCAGCATGGTGTCGCCGACCAGCCTCAGGCTGTAGCCGTTGTGCCGCAGCCAGTTCAGGTCGAACTGCGCGTTATGGAACACCATGCCGAGGCCGGCCATGGCGTTGTGCAGCTCCATGAAGCGCATGGTGCACCCGCTCCCGCGGAGGAGCGTGCGGTAGTCCAGGACCCACGTCGACGGCCCGTCGTCGGCCCGCCACGAGAACCCTATGGACAGGATCTCGCCCTCGCGCGGGCTCAGGCTCGTGGTCTCGATGTCCACCGCGACCGGCTCGTCGGCCGCCAGGCCCCG